>Ga0209376_1002363_pt1 | contig 17946 bp, 19 predicted proteins | sample GraSoiAngelo_134_FD_185891 | JGI IMG/M metagenome (GOLD analysis project Ga0209376, IMG submission 185891) | Grasslands soil microbial communities from the Angelo Coastal Reserve, California, USA - 14_0929_05_30cm (SPAdes) (version 2) | ecosystem: Environmental > Terrestrial > Soil > Grasslands ... | reverse complement strand
ATCTTTATGACTGGAACAATAAAAATAATGATACAAAGCCAGCCTATCAAGACCTTTCTCTGATAAATAGAGGCGGTTCATGGGGGACAGTTCAGGAACTTAGAGTCTCTGATCCCAACTCGAAGATCAAACATACCCCATTAGTAGGAGTCTATCCTGTTCCAACTAGATATTCATACTGGAGAGGAGATACAAAGCAAAACTCTACGTCATCAGACTTTACTATTACAGCAAGCTATTACAAAAAGACAACATGGAATGATGTCTGGCTAGACTCTAACATTATCCAAATAAAACCGCATAGTTCAAGTGTGGTAGTTGCAACGTTATTGATACCACCTGACCAAAGTCCCGGTCTATACCAGGGTTTCATTATCTTTAAAGGAAAATCACATTCTGTTAACGTGCCTGTTTCGTACGCAGTACTAAAAAAACTACAGCCAAAAGATTTGCCCACGGTAATAGAAGGTTCACAAGGCGACACACTTTTTGGAAATGGTTACGTTGGGGGTGGATTTGATATGTCCAACAGATATAATGCAGGCGATTGGCGTGAATATTATTTTGATATAGAAGACAAGACAGTAAACTCGGTTGCAATGAATATTTCTTGGGAAGATCCTGATACCAACCTTTCAGTTTTTGTAGTAGACCCTGTAGGAAAGATAATTCAGACAAATATGCCACCAGGTGTGCTCGGACAATTTCAGGGCTGGCCTACCGGTGACTGGCTTGGCTCAAGTCCTGCATTTAGTGAAGGGGGAGGATTTTACCCAATCAAAAACAAAGATGCAACCTCAACAGTGCTATATGCACCAATAAATCAGACAGGCACGTATTCTGTTTTAATTCATACAACATTATTTGGGGGACGTTCTGTGGCTGAGCCTGTTACAATCACTACTAAATTTTCAACAATTCTCCCAAATGAAGCTGCTCCTCAAATAAAATTGGGCATTCCACCATTTGTAAACAGCACATACAAATTCCTTCCGCAGATAATAGGAAATAATATTGAAAATGAAAAATATTATCTAGATTCAGAAGCCCCCAAGACAATAAATGATACGACGCCAGTTGAAATATCAAAGAATCTTTCCCCAGGAGAGCATAAACTAAGAATTGTTATAACTGACAGTGTGGGACATATTGTCTCAAACGAGTTCACATTTGTAGTTGACAACACTCTGCCAAAAATTACATCAAAATCACTTACAAATGGCTCTAGTGTCTCAGGTATAATTAATATGGACTTTGATATCAATGAACTAAATCTAGCACAAAATAACTGGCTTACAGTCAAGCTTGCAAACCAAACATTCTATGATAACAAGGAATTTCAATTTGACACAAGACTACTTGATAATGGCCAATACACCGTAGATGCAATAGCTAAAGATAGGGCAGGAAATGTTGGAGAGGAGAAAATAACAATAAGCGTAGACAATTCTGGCTCTAACGTAATTTTTGGCCAAAATAAGGGCAATCAGAATTTTGTAATTTTGATTGAAATACTGATAGGACTAGGTATAGCGTCTTCGATATCATTTATTACTTTTAAAAAATTTAAAATTTCAAAGAGAAGCTAGACAAGATTTATATGCAATTTTTCAAGAACGAAGATTCAGATGTCTGAGCAAGATTCTGCCAAAGGCACTCTTTCTAGACGTGATTTTCTAAAGTTACTTGGTGCAGCTGGCGTTGCGTTAACATTTACACCGTTTGTTCCTTGGGGGAAGTTCATGCCGAATCCATCAAGTGCTACACTGACAAAAGCGCAAGTAGTTTTGCCAGACGGAACCCAAGCTAATGTTAAAACGTTTCCAAAGAATCATTCAGAGGTTATTACTTACCCATCTTCAGGAGATCCTGTTCTTGACCAAGAGGCATTTAGGAAATGGCAATTTATCAGATTGCCAGAAGAACTTGGTGGCGATAAAGACGATGTTAGTGCTTTTCGCGTGTATAGCATGGTCTGTCTTCATCTTTGGTGTCTTTGGAAATATTGGCCACAGGAAGGCAGAAAGAGAGGAGAATGTCCATGCCACGGAAGCATGTACAATCCTCTAAACGGAAAGGCATTTGTAGGTCCAGCCTCACTTCAGGCTCCTCCATCAAATGTTTTGGCAACTCTTTATCTTGAGGCTGATAATGATGGTAATTTGTGGATAAAGCCAGCAGTGTGGAACGTCAACGAAAATGGAGTAATTGGATATGGTCGTTTCCTTAAAGCGTAGAAACGGTCTAGTAGATTTCTTCTACTGGATATGGGATGGATTGGAGAGAACTATATTAATCGGTACAAAATTTTCTTTTCCAGCTAGATTTGTGAGTCCTTTTGGATTTCTTGGTATGCTAACATTTGTTATGTTTATTATCTTAGGAATTACCGGCGCATTACTGATGTTTTATTATCAACCAATATTGGATAGATCTTGGGATAGCGTAGCAAAAATCAATAACGACGTACCATTTGGCTTTGCCATTAGGAATATTCATTATCACGCATCTAATGCAATGGTCCTCCTTGCTGTGCTTCACATGTATTATCAGTACTTTAGTGGAAGATACAAGATAAGAAACGAAATCATTTGGGTGGCCGGAGTTATACTTGGTACTGTTACTATTTTGGAGGCATTCACTGGATATGACATTATATTTAGCGAACGTGCAGAACTTGCAATTAGTATAGCAGCTTCACTTACCAATTCTATGCCTGTAGTTGGACCGACTATACGTGATGCTATGTTTGGTTCAGGATTTTTTGACTTTATTCTGAGATTTTATACCTTACATGTTTTCGTTCTTCCTATAGTAATGCTTGGATTGATGGCAGTTCATATGCCACGGTTTTTAGTCTTTGATGTACCAATGGTAATGGCGATTTCAGGAGCCGTACTTATCACTGGAGGAGTATTCCCAGTTGACTTGGGCTCAAAGTTCCAACCCACTGTACCTCCAGGGATCACTGTACCAGAATGGTATCTCACAGGAATCTATGCATTTCTGAGAACACAGTATGACAAATACGTAACTGGAGTTTTGTGGCCAGCCCTGTTCATCATTGCATTAGCCATGACACCATTCATTGATAGATACAAGAGATTTTCGTGGAAAGACAGGCCACTTGTCACTGCCTTTGGAATTACAGGAATTGCTCAAGTTATGGTAACAACTTACTGGGGTTTTTACATCACACCAGATGTAACAAAACCTTTGGTTGCAAGACTTGTAATCGACCCTATATTCTTCTATACCATAATGCTGTTGCTAGTTCCAATTGGATTTGGATTCTCATATATGATGATATTACTTGCTAAAGAATCAGAAAGAAAGGCAAAGTTAGCTCGAGCAAAAGGTCCTCATAAGGTCGCAATGATAAATTTCTCAGGCAAGTGGATAAATTGGTTGATAGTTGCTCTCTTATTGTTTCAAGTATTCCTAAACATAGCTGCCTACAACGCTATACTAGCAGGCATGAAGAACTTTAATCTTTTCTTGACAGGACTTATTCTAATGGTATTTGCTGGCATGTTCCATCTTTACCGATATGGACTCAATGAATCAAAGAAGATTCCGACCCCACCCCCAGAACAAGCTGAACCTCCAAAACCATTAGGTCAACCAGAACCATCAGGGAATTTGCCAACTCAAGAACCTTCAAAATCATCACCTTCGCAGACAGCTCCACCTGAAATAAAGACTGCATCAGTAGAAAATATCAGAGATCCTACAATAGGAGGATCTGATATGAAAAAACAATAGATTCCTTCAGGATTCATTATAACTTCGTTAGAGAGCATGGTTCAATTAAGAAAACTCCTGCGGAACAAGCTGGAATCAACCTCGAGTTAAGACAAAATAAAATTGAAACACTTATCAAATTAGCATCTAGGAAAAATTCCGAATAGACATACTATTCCTTATATCATTAGAAATTCAATCATAAGTTATTGAAGATATTCATTATTGTGATTTTTTTCATGGCTATTCTAATAGATGCATCTCTAGTGCAATATTTTGCTAATGCTGTTCCCATTCCACCATTAAAACAAATGAAAAGCGGAATTTCTTCGAGCAAAATAGAATGTGGTCGGGACTTTGCACTTATTTTCAAGATATCTAATAATTCTCCTGTTTGTCTAACACCACAAACAGCCCAAAAACTCGTTGAACGCGGATGGGGAACGTGGGCTGAAATCACAATCAAGGCTCTTGCAGAAGGTGAAAAGACAGGAATAATTTCTGGTCATTTACATATTACTGGTGGTACACCACAAATCTATCCAGGTTCAAATCCAAATGTAAATTTTAAAGTTGAAGTATATGCAAGCGACGGAGTTACACTTGTAGGAAGAACTTTCTCAAATACTAACGAAACATATTCGATACAACTTCCTGTGGGAAATTACACAATTTACAAATTTGGCGTTTTGGATCCAGCGAACACTGTTGAAAGCCAAAAAAGAAGTCTAGTTCAAGTATTTGTGGGTCAAACTACAATTTTTAATATAGCGTTTGATCGTGGTGCGTAACATATGTAAATAACCGTTCAACACCCGAAACTTAACACGATGAATTTCAAACATGTAACCTCTAGCAACTTACCAGTATTTGCTTTGTATAGCTTTATAAGAGAAGTTAAAAGCTCAAAAAGCTACTTGAGTCTTCCATCATCAAGTCACGCATATGGAATTGGACTAATTGCTGTTATAATAGGAGCCGGAGTAGGAATCTCTTACTATCAAATTTACTTCATTCCAGAACAGAATGCTAAACCGATAATTCCGGAAAAAGTTCTACATCCAGGTCAACAGGTTATAATAACCATCGTACCTGGGGCTGAAAATCAGGCACAAGAACAAAACTTTGTACCAAAAACGAAGGACTCACAACTTGGCGTAGACAATCTGGTAATTTGGAAAAACACCGGTGACATTGGTCACACTGTTACTCCAGACAAAAACTATGAATACAAGGATCCGTACAGCGGACAGTTTGGTTCCCCAGGAATAATTCAACCAGGTAAAACCTATGAATTTCTATTTACTCAAGAGACTAAAATAAAATATCATTGTGACCCACATCCTTGGATGACTGGTGAGATTGATATCGTACACGGAGCTACGACCTCATAATAACAAAACTAGAGCCATTATACAAGTAGGCATCAAGGTATTAGTTTTGCAAAGATAATATCACTTTCAATTTCTTTATGTTCTTGAATTATAGACGTTCTAAACTTGATTTCATGAGGCTCTTTTGGTTCAAATTCTATAGACGCTGTGAATTCAGCGGTATTTTGAGGCATATCGCTTCGGTTAATAAATAACCTTGAAAGATTCTGTGAGATTGTCTTATTGTTGTATGAACGATATACTATGAGCTGATTTGAATTTAGTATTTGAGTACTAACTACTACTCCGTCGTATCTGCCAGTATAGTTTATCTGGATTTTTCCCTTGATTATTTCATGAGGTTTTATGCTTAGATTTTCCAGCCTTAGTTCTACGTCTTTCATATCATATTGCATCTTTGACTGAAGATAAATAAATTATGAAATGTTCCGAGTAAATCGCTATCTAATAGTCTAAGTATAAACGGGCCCGAAGGGCTTCGATCCCTTGACCACTGGATTAGAAGTCCAGCACTCTGTCCATGCTGAGCTACAGGCCCAAGTATCGGGAAATTTGTATCCATATTAAGGGTTTTTACAACCAACTTTTTTTATTGATATCCCTTTCCATTTTAAAGAGAAACTGCTGTGCATATCCGGAGTAGGGTCCAAAATACTCCAAAATTTTTTCATGTAGATTCTCATATTTTTTTTCGGTTAGAGATTTTTCTGTAATGTCATGAAATACTTTTGAGTAATATTTCAATAAAATTCTCTGGGTCCATCTGTCTATTGGAAAGGATTCTAGTTTATCTAGAGAAAATAGAAGTATACAATCAGCTACTTTATTGCCAATCCCATAAACTGTTTTAAGACTTTCCAATGCAGATTTATAATCAACTTTCCTTAGTAGGTGGAAATCTATTTTTCCTGAATCCACTGCTTTGGCTGCATCTCTAACATATTTTGCTCTAAACCCAAGACCACAAGATAGTAGCTCCTTTATCGATGCATTAGCTAATGTCGTGACTTCTGGAAAGGTGAAAAAATATCGTGTGTTAAATTCAATCTTGTTTCCGAATTTTTTACATAGATTTTGTAACATCAATTTGATATTTCGTATGGAAGAATTAGAAGAACAAATAAAAGAAATGTAGCACTGAAAGGGATCCTGCCTCATTAATCTCAAACCTTTGAAATGTCGCACAGTCCTCCTGAGTAGGTCATCTTTGCTGATATCAGACAAGATCTTCTCCAAATCATCATCTTCCCTGAAAAAATTGCTTGTTTTTGTAGACGAAGAAACAAACCTGAATGGTTTCTGTGTTACAATAAGTAGGTCTTGGCCGTTTATGCCAGTCCAGTCATCTCCGATTTTCTCCCAAAGGAACACCTGACCACTATTTATTGTAAAATCCAGATTTATTGTAGAAATTTTCTGCATTTCAAACAGTGATTAGTTCTCCAGCATTTGGGGCATGGGCCTCAAAACCAAACCTATCATGGATTTCTGTTGCAAATTTTGTACATGATTCGTTATCGCCATGAATAGTAAGAACCTTGGGATTGCCTTTTATTTTTCCAATTAGTTCAAAAAGAGCAGTTCTGTCGGCATGTCCTGAAAATTCAAACTGTCGAACTTCTGCTTCCGCTCTCATTTCTTTTCCACGTACATTTACACGTCCAGTCTCCAAAAGCTTTCTCCCAGGCGTTCCATCTCCTTGGTACGAAACTAGTGCGATACCATGCTTCTTATCAAGAGATAGTTGTTGTAAGTAAAAAACCGCTGATCCGCCTACTAACATGCCAGCTGGAGAAATTATAACAGCTGGTTCGCTTAGAGCACTTTTTCTTTCCTTTTCACCTTTTATCCAAATGGCTTGATGAACAGAATCTGAGAAGATCTTGGGGTCACGTAGGTAATCGGGATGCCTTAACATTATTTCATTTACTTTGACAGCCATGCCGTCCATGATAACCCTGTGTTTGAAATTGGCGGCCTTAAGAATGCAAGCTATCTCTTGAGATCTTTCGACGGAAAAAGCAGGAACAAAAAGTGAACCTTTTCTGTCCAGTACCTCATATGCGAACTCGATAAACTTTTCTTCTGCTTCCACACGAGGCATCTGATCAGTCTGCGAATAGGTACTTTCTGTAATCATCAGGTCTATTTCGCCAAAATCAAGATCAGCTTCTCTTAACATGCGAGATCCTTTAGGATTAATGTCAGCAGTGTAAAACAGTCGTTTATTCTCGGATTCAACTAAAACCGAGGCACCACCCACGACATGACCAGATTCACGAAGTTCAAAGGAAGCATTACCACGAGTTACTTTCTCACCATACCTGATTTCTTTTGAATGTAGCATCATCTTGGCGACATCAGACATATCAAATCGAAGATGACTTTTTTCAATTTTTATCATGTCTTCTATCAAGAGTCTTGATAGATCAAAGGTTGGGGGAGTTGCGTAGACGTCTGTACTACCTGTTGCAAAAAGAGACGGAATGTTACCTGAATGATCTAGGTGTGCATGAGTTATAATTGCAGCATTGATATCATGTGGATTTACCTCTATTGGATAGGATGGTTCACCACCCAGCTCAACTCCATAATCTAGTAGGAAGCTAGTGCCATCGCAATTGATTTGAAAGGCAGAACGACCCACCTCTTTAGCTGCACCTAGAACTTTTACCTGCAAGAATTCAAAATCTTTTCAAAGTACCTTTAAACGTTTACTGTTCTGTAGAAAGGTGTCATTATACTTTTAGTATAATCTACAAAAGACTTAATTATATCAATCAAAATTGATCAGAGCATGGGTAGAACTTTCGACCAATGGTGGAGCACTATCCCAAAAGACCTTAGAGATAAAGTTCGAAAAGGTGATGAGGGAAACAAGCCATTATTGAACCAAATAAATTGGATTTGGGTTCACAATATGATGAATCAAAAAGGAAATCTAAATCCTTCCTCGGCAGAATTGCTAGACTGGGTAACATCAGGTCAGATCGAAGCAATGCGCCAAACAAAGAAGTAAAAATAATTAATTATACTTCCTTTTTGTTTTTATTTTATTCTAAAAACGTGAAATAATTCTATAACTCCGTTATGAATTTTGCAGATGGTTTAAATAGCAAACGATGAATGATTAAAATTAGAATGCCAATAGCAATCATTCCGGACATAGATGAACAAAGATGTATAGGCTGTGCGCTTTGCGTAGAGATCTGTACTTCTCTAGGCCCAGACGTTCTTCGTGTCAAACCAGTAGAAGGTTGGAAAAGAGGAAAAGCATTTGTATTTTATCCAGAAAGATGTATCTCAGACGGTGCATGCATAGGTGTTTGCCCGACAAAGGCAATCTTCTGGATGAGACCTATGAGTTACACGCCAGGTCAACCAGTTCCTCTTCACAAGAACGGTGTATTCGTCAAAGGTTGGGCAGAAGACGCCGCACTCTAGCGGAAATCGTTCTTCCATTTTTTATTATTTTTTAAAATTGAAAAATTTAGTTTTTATTTTTGCCAACTTGGTATGATACCTTAGGAATTCATTATCAGATGCGTATATTGTTTTGAATCTATTGTTCTTAAGAAATATTTTCCAAGTTTTAGTAAATTCTGGAAACTCTTCTTTGTTCAGGACGACATCAGAAACTAGATAATGCGCAGCTGGGTAAATATCAGAAAGTTCCAATGGAATTATTCCAAGGTACTGACTGTATTGGCAAAATTGTATGTCATCAATCTTAGCTGCAAATTTCTTTTTCAATTCATTGTATTCTCCAGATAAATAGAATGGTCTGACACCTCCATCTGGAATTATGACAAGAGTGCGCTTATTTGTCTTGAATCTGCGTACCATGTTATGAAACCTAGATACCTCGGGTCTAAACTGATCTTCTCTTGAAAAGAGGAATACTGCATTCTCTTTGAAACGTGGAGTGGTTTCAATAAAGAAAGATGCATTTTCGGTAAAGGTAGATATTGCTTCAAAGAGTTTGGGGTGTGAACGAGACTTTCTTATTACATATTCCCACAACCGTCCTTCGTGAATGGATTCTTTTACCCTATCAACCTCGGCTTTTATCGAATAAAGATTATGAAGCGCTATTTTGTTAATCCTATCTTCCTTACTTAGTGATTGAATCTCCTTTGGCTTAAAACTACTACAAACTTCACAATTACAAGAAAAATAGGATATCTCATTAAGATGACTTGTACCATCTTCCATTATGTACCTATCATGCTTTGCATAGAGCATGTATGACGCAGAATCAAAAGTATCGCATCCCAGCGCGACAGCTAGTGGAATGGTTAAGGGATGACCTGCGCCAAAAAGATGTAGAGGGATTGATACAGGCATTTCTTTTTTAGCGGTTATTATCATATCAGCCAAGAGTTTGTACTCGTACGATTCCATGAATTCAACTGGACTTCCCAGTGCTAACATTTGGAAACCAGATTCAACAAGAGACTTTGTCGATTTTCTAACTAAATCATAGTATTCACTTCCTTGTATTGGACCTACCCATATCTGCCCATTGCTCTCGCTACTGTCTAGAGTTTCTTTTGAAACTCTCAGTGTATGTGCAACGTATTCTCTTGCTTTCTTTTTTGGTAGCCCCAATCCTGTTGGTCTATCTAAAGGAATTGCAATGTCTGCCCCAATCCCTTTTTCAAAAGACGCAATTGTTTTATGATCAATATCTATATCTCCATACTCTAACACTTGATAGCCACCAGAGTCAGTCATCACCGCACCATTGTAGTCAAGTATTTTGTGAATCCCTTTTCTTACTGCCTCTTCACCAAACTGTTTCAATGTGATATATGCATTAGCTATAACAAGATCAAAACCAATCTCTTTCAGTTTTTTTGGATGTATTGATTGTCTTACTGGATGTACCACTGGTACATATGCTGGTGTTTCGATCTTGGCGTGGTTTGTATAAAGTATTCCTATTCGCCCCGCAAGATCGGATTTCTTTATCTCAAACATTTCATATTGTGTTCTCAATTAACGCTATTTGAATCTAGTATGAGAAAAATCTCTTCATGTCTCCTTTTTTTATAACCAATCTAAACCAATCAATATCGTCTTCCTGAATTTTACCTTTACAGAAAAGAGTCTCAATTCTTTTTACTATCATTGAAATTGATTTGTCACTGGTATCTATCTGACAAGTCTTGTTGCGACCAATTTTTTTTACCATGTCGTAATATGTTATTCCTAGTATCTCGCTACCTAAATTTTCAATCGCTTTTTTAGAACTGTATCTTCTTTTCTTGTATATGGACTGAAGCTTGTATGGATTTCTTCTCAATACCACTGCAGATTCAACATTGTTTCTAGAAACAACGTACGGAGCCAAATGTCCAACAAGCAAAGAATTTTTTGATGCTTTCTTCCTTATTATCTTCTTTAGTTTGTTTACATCTACATCAAAAACTCCATCTCTTTTTTCAAATAACCCTTCGTCTATGGCTACCATGTTTATGTCAATTAATTCAAGTTTCAATTTCTTTGCAATTGCTTTAGCCACTGTGTGCTTTCCCGTTCCTGGATTGCCTGTTATTATTTTCAATAAATAAGATGAAAGTCGAATTAAATTAAACACTTTTGGAATACTAATAAGAGTAACCCTTGGAGTGATTTGCATGCAAATTGGCCTTCTAGGTAAGACCAACGTGGGAAAATCCACCTTCTTCTCCGCAGCGACCCAAACAACAGCACAGATAGGAAACTATCCATTTACAACTATCGAACCAAACCTAGGTATTGCGTATGTAAAGGCTGAATGCGCCTGCAAACATTTCTCGATAAATCACATACATCAATTGTGTTTGAAGGGAATCCGATACATTCCTGTTAAATTAATTGATGTTGCAGGTCTTGTTCCAGGAGCTCACGAAGGTAAAGGCCTTGGAAATAAATTCTTAGATGACGCAAGACAAGCCGAAGTCCTCATTCATATTGTGGATGTATCAGGTTCTACCGACATACAAGGTCAGCCAGTTCCTGCTGGTACTCATAATCCACTTGAAGACGTAAAATTTGTTGAAGAGGAATTTGATCAATGGATGAAACAGATACTTCAACGTGAATGGCAAAAGTTGACAAGGGAGCTAGAAAGTAAGAGTGGAAAAATTATTCAAGCAATTACACAAAGATTCAGCGGTCTTGGGATAGACGAATATGATGTAGAATCAGTTCTGCATGGTTTGAATTTACAAGCAAAAAAACCACTAGACTGGACTGAAACTGATATCTCAGAATTTGTCAAAGGTCTCAGAAAGAGAACTAGGCCGATGATAATTGCTGCAAATAAAGCTGATCTCTGTCACGACCTTAGCATCTTAAATGAGCTTAAAAAAATACATCCTACTATAGCATGCAGTGCGGAAACAGAACTTCTTTTACGGAAAGCTGCAAAAAATGGTCTGATAGATTATTTACCAGGCGACAAGAATTTCAAAATAAAAGAAGGGGTGGACCTCAATCCACAACAAAAAAATGCGCTTGATCTAACGGGCAAAGTATTATCAAAATTAGATGGAAGTGGAGTTCAACAAACTCTCAATTCTGCATGTTTTGATCTGTTAAAATTAATTGTAGTATTTCCTGTAGAAGATGAAACAAAGCTATCTAACAAGAATGGTGAAGTATTGCCTGATGCGAAACTCTTGCGTCAAGGTTCAACCGCTCGAGATTTGGCAAGGGCGGTACATGAGGATCTAGCCAAGGGTTTCCTTCATGCCGTTGATGCAAAAACAAAACAAAGAGTAGGAGCAGAACATCAGCTGAAAAATGGCGATGTTTTAAAAATAGTGTCTACTCTTAGTAGAGGATAAGATGCTCTGTCTTGGAATTGAAAGTACAGCTCATACCTTCTCATGTGCAATTATTGAGAAAAAGAGAAAGCAAGGCAGAATTCTTTCCGATGTTAGAAAAATCTACAGACCGCCTGAAGGGGAAGGCATACATCCACGGGAAGCTTCCCGTCACCATGCTGAAAACTCCCCCCGCGTTCTATCGGAATGTTTGCAAAAGGCGGGCGTTAAGATCAACGACCTTGATTTAGTATCATACGCTGCAGGCCCTGGTCTAGGACCATGTTTAAGAATTGGTGCAGTAGTTGCAAGATCTCTATCTTCCTATTATGATATGCCAATATTTCCAGTAAATCACGCACTTGGGCATATTGAACTAGGAAAGATGTTAACAGGCGCCAAGGATCCTTTAGTCTTACTTGTATCAGGAGGGCATACTATGATTCTGGCATTTCTTTCTAAGAAATGGAGAGTGTTTGGAGAGACCTTAGACATAACATTAGGGCAGCTATTAGATCAAATTGGAAGATATGCGGGATTTGCATCACCATGTGGTACAAAGATCGAAGAGATAGCATCAAGGTCATCCACATATGTGCAGCTGCCATATGTGGTAAAAGGAAATGATGTGTCGTTTTCAGGTCTACTTTCTGCAACAAAAAGGATAATGCCAAAGGGACTAGAAAGCGCATGTTTTTCATTACAGGAAACTGCATTTTCTATGATGGGAGAAGCTACCGAAAGAGCTCTTTCGTTTACAGGCAAGAAAGAGCTTCTCGTGGTGGGCGGGGTAGCTGCCAATAAAAGACTTTCAGATATCCTCGTTAGCATATGCAAGAGACATAATTGCGCATTCTTTGTGGCTCCAAAAGAATATGCAGGAGACTGCGGTTCTCAAATATCGTGGTTGGGATTGCTAGAATCCTCTAAAAAGAACGGTGTACAATTAGCAGACACATTTGTGAGACAATCATGGAGGATCGATACCGTGGAAGTTCCATACTAAGCAAACTTGGATATAGCTTCTTTTATCTCCTTTTCCCACTTGCCTGTACTAAAAACACCAAACTTGTAGGTTTTTTCGCCTTCCTCAGACTTGATTTTTATTCGAACTTTTTTAATTAATCTCCCTTCCTTAGCTACTTCTATGATGTGATTTAGCTTTGCATCTAAGACAGTGTTACCAAATTTCTTGGAAAAATCAATAATTCTTCCTTCAGTCTTATCAAAAGCTATTCTCATATTTGTTAGAGTGAGAACGCCAGGTCCCAATGAATCCTCTGAACAATCTTCCTGCATGATCTTTTTTTCGTTAGATTCCAATGATGTTTCGTTTTTACTCTGTGTTATAACTGTATATTACAAATCTATGTTAATTATCCAAAAATATGATGACTGTAACTTAAATTATGTGTAGTAGACTTCTCTCCTTATTGAAGCTGTTGAAAAGAGGTGCAGAAGCAGATATCTACCTCACAACTTGGAATGGTATGAAATCAATATTAAAAATTAGAAAGAAAAAAGACTATCGTAATGAGATTCTTGATACTAGAATACGAACATTGAGAACTATTAGAGAAGCAAAAATGATCTCTGAAGTAAAATCTTTTGGGGTAAGTACTCCACTGATATATTTTGTTAATCAAAAGAAATGTGAAATATTTCTACAGTATGTGTCAGGGAAACTCGTAAAAGATCTTCCTGGCAACGTGATAATAAAAATATGTAAAGAAATTGGAAGAATAGTTGGAATTTTACATAAAAACGGAATTATGCATGGAGATCTTACTACTTCAAATTTTATTCTTACAAAAGAAAGGTTGATTATCATGGATTTCGGGCTTGCACAAAAAACAGAAAAAGTAGAAGACCATGCTATAGATCTTAGGTTATTTAAGGAAGTATTGAATAGCGCACACGTTGATATAGTAGGCAAATCCTGGCAATCATTTCTACACGGATACAAGAAAATTGTTGGGGGAACTAGAATGGAGAGAGTTATCGCTCAGGTCTCAGTTATAGAAAAGCGGGGAAGATACGCAAACGTTGTCTGAAATACTTTTTGCATCATCAAACAAAAACAAGTTTAGTGAAACCAAGAATATTTTATCAAAATTTGGTATAAAGCTCAAGTTTCTAAGGTGTCATCTTAGGGAAATTCAGTCAAGTGATTTAGAGGAAATTGCAAGAGACAAGGCAATTCAAGCATTTTGGCTTTGTTCAAAACCAGTAATAGTAGAAGATGATGGCCTATTCATAAACTCACTAAATGGTTTTCCCGGTCCATATTCCTCCTTCATATTTAAAACAATTGGAAACAAGGGAATTTTAAAACTAATGTCAGTACAAAGAAGTGCCGTATTTCGGTCAGTCATAGCATACTGCGAGGAGGAAGAAGATGTACGGCTGTTTAGTGAAGACATATTTGGCAAAATATCCAAGCAAGAACTAGGAAAAAAATGGGGATTTGATCCAATCTTCATTCCAAGAGGCCAAAGCAAAACATACTCGCAGCTAGAAAAGAAGAATATTATTTCACATAGGTATCTTGCTTTAAGAAAATTTGCTAATTGGTATTTGCGTAAGCCGCTATCCAGCGGTCCATAAATCGTTTTTGATTCTGTAGTACTACAATCCTAGAAATCTCACTTTCATCCATTATCGAAAAAATTTTGCTTTGTTTTGCCAGCTCTAGGGAAAAATATCTTACTTCTGACATTTCTAGCATGTCAGAATGTTCCAGTCTATTAGTTGAGCGACCCACATGCATGTAAGACTTGGCCTCTATGAAATGAACGTTGGATCTTCTTATCATCTCGGCGTATTCAGGTATCAATTCATCGCTGCAATTATAATTTCTGATAAGTGTTATTCTAAGAACCGTTCTAGTATCAAGTTTTGAGAGCATATCTAGGCTAGTATTCCACCTTTCCCACGCGTCTTCGTATTTTGGTCTATTTACTAATTGAAAAATTTCATAATTGGGGGCATTAGTTGAAAGGTAAAGTTGGGTAGGCAACGCATCTTCATCGTGTAACCTTTGTAGCATATCGGGTTCCTGCCCGTTTGTTACAAGAAACACTGACTTTGTTGTAGGAAGTTTCTTGAGGTATTTTATTAATTGGGGAAGTTGTGGATACATGGTTGGTTCTCCTGAAAGCGAGATTGCATAATGATTGGGAAGCAGTGATTCATCAAGTTTCTTTTCATCTTTTCTTGAATCCCCGTAATGACCCATTATCAATTTTCTTCTTTCTTCAATTAAATTCGTAACGATGACATCTGGGGGCGCCACCTTGTCAGGAGGCATTTTCATAGCACTGTAGAATTCCATTGGACGCCAGCAATATACACATCTGTTTTCACAAAACATGCCAGCTGGTGAGAATTCCATACATCTATGGGTTGAAATTCCATAAAATTTGTGTTTATAACAATCACCTTCATTTCTGAACGATTTTTTTGTCCAATGGCATAATTCAACGGTACCGTGATCTGAAACTCCATACTTTGCCTTCTTGAGCTGGTTTAAAATCATCGGTTTGATTTGGATAAACTCACTTGAAACTTCCATGGTTTCACCAGAACAACTCATACTCATTTCTCGTATGGGTTTTAATTAAATCTAAGGCAAACTATTTCCAAAATGACACACAGGAAGCATTTTCCATTGGTACACAGAGGAACGTACCTAAATATAGCATGCTGGTAAAGATCACAACAGCTGTAATTCCCATCGCAAGATACCAATTTCGCCATTTCATGTTTCCGGATATTTTTTTTGGTAGTAATAAACTTACGCCCTAATTGTCAGATGAGAAAACTACAAACTCAAAAAGAACGGTCAGGTAAATTTTGATCCAAGGTTATTTTGCCATAAATCAAAAAATTGTAAATCTATAGATGGGAAAATTTTAGAAAGAAAAGCAATTTATCACAAAACTATCTTATATGGCATTCTAATATGTCGAAACATGCAAGCCGCTAGAATAGTTAAGATAAAAGAACCTCTTGAGATCCAATCACTTGAAACTCCAAAGCCAAGAGGGTCACAAGTTCTAATAAAAGTGGAATCTGCAGGTGTGTGTCATAGTGATATACATCTGTGGGATGGAGGTTACGAAGGACCTGCAGGTCAATTCATGAAGACAACTGATCGTGGTGTAAAATATCCACTGACACCAGGCCATGAAATTGCTGGTGTGGTAGAAAGTATGGGAGAAGAAGTAGAGGGATTTGCCAAAAATGAGAAGGTACTCGTGTTTCCTTGGATAGGAGAGGGATTATGTCCAGCTTGTAGAATAGGAGAAGAAAATCTTTGTGATAAGCCCAGATCTTTGGGTGTATACAATGACGGAGGTTATGCAGAATATGTACTTGTTCCAAGCTACAAATATCTTGCAAAGATTAATGGGATGGATTCAGATGTGAGTGCACCTTTGTCATGTTCTGCCCTAACCGCATATGGTGCAGTGAAAAATGCTCAATTAAGACCCAACGACAATGTTGTGATTGTTGGTGCAGGGGGGCTTGGCCTGATGGGAATACAATTAGCAAAAGCTGTCAGTGGAGCAAGAATAATTTCCATGGATCTAGATGATAACAAACTAAAGATTGCAAAACAGAATGGAGCAGACATTACTATTAATTCTAAGAACGAAGATGCTGTAAAAACTGTTATGGAAATAACTGGCAATCTTGGAGCTGATGCCGTCATAGATTTCGTTAATGCAAGCAACACAGTTGAGACTGACATGCAAATACTTCGACGAAGGGCACGAGTTGTTCTGGTCGGACTATTTGGAGGAGCATTGCAGCTCAATTTAGTAACGATGCCTACTAGGGCATACAAACTAATTGGATCGTACACAGGTTCAATGACCGATATGTTAGAGCTGGTTTCTCTAGCACGCAGAGATATAATAAAACCAGTAATTTCAAATAGATTCAAGCTAAGCCAAGCTACTGAAGCACTTACTATGTTGAAAGAGAGAAAAATAATTGGTAGGGGAGTTATCAATCCATAATCTGTCTCCATCTAATAGAAAAATTCACTACACAAGAAAATCCGAATAACTCCTAATCTCAAGAGAACATTAGTTAAGATTAATACTGGATAGGAAACGATTTTCACTTGTGGCCCTTGTAGTACAGTGGCGAGTATAGGGGACTGTGGATCCCCGGACAGGGGTTCGATTCCCCTCAAGGGCCTCTTAAAATACGCCGTACTTGCTAGATTCCATCTCTTCTTTTATAGCTAGTTTAACTTTCACGTTTTTCTGGCTCACTTTTTCTGTTAGCCATGTCAGAAATTTATGCTCAAGCCCCTTGCCTTTTACCTTCTCGAAATCTGGCCCCAATTGTTCCGAAAGTTTTCTTACAAGCGTTTTATTTACACACACCACATAAAAATGCCACCCAAAAGCAAACTCGGAATCTGTGACAATAAAATCATTTTCCCCGTGAACCATTTGTTCGAGGTTTCTTAGAGCAGAGATTATAGCTTTACTCGTATTTTCATAGTCCATGGCTGACACGTTAATGTTGATCCTTTCTTCCAATGAATTCTCTACAACGTTTACAAATAAAAGTATGACTGATTAAGCAACATTTTGCTTTAACAAATGTTCCACTTCAATATTAAAAAATGTCTTCAATATACTCATGTAGTTTTTTATTGGTTGAGGAATTTCATCGCCACATGCAATTCCTAGGTTTTTGGCGTTTATCCATATGACAAGAGATTGAAGAATAGTTAGAAATCTATCGTTACCTGCCTCTTTGGAGCCTATCGCCTTTGAGTATCTTTCAGCAAATTCCCATGCCACTGCAAAATCGATACACTCAGTTCCAAAAACAGCTAACGTTTGTTCTCTTAGATCTCTGGCATTCTTGAAGGGAACTACATTTAGAATATAAGGAAAATCCACCTTATCAGGCAAGCAACCAGTAAGTGGTCCCCAAATAGTTATTATTTTGCAACCGTTTTTTAA
>Ga0209376_1002356_pt1 | contig 17970 bp, 11 predicted proteins | sample GraSoiAngelo_134_FD_185891 | JGI IMG/M metagenome (GOLD analysis project Ga0209376, IMG submission 185891) | Grasslands soil microbial communities from the Angelo Coastal Reserve, California, USA - 14_0929_05_30cm (SPAdes) (version 2) | ecosystem: Environmental > Terrestrial > Soil > Grasslands ... | reverse complement strand
AGTGAATGCAGGGGGTGTGCGTGATGTAGATGTCGGCGTCGCGGATGCTGGCGCCGTTCTTCGCCGCCTGCGCGATGGCGTTGATCTCGGCGTGGATGGTGCGGAAGCAGTTCTCCTCCGTCTCGCCGGAGGGCGTACGCGAGGTGTAGACGAGGCAACCCACCTCGTTGCAGTGCGGCAGCCCGGCAGGCGAGCCGTTGTAGCCCGTCGCCAGGATGTTCTTGTCGCGCACGATCACCGCGCCCACCTTGGCGCGCGTGCAGGTGGAGCGCTCGGCCACCTGGCGCGTGATGGTGAGGAAGTACTGATGCCAGCTCGGGCGCTCGCTCATGGGACGAACTTGAAGGGTTCGGGCACGAAGGTGAGCACGAATACCACGAGGGTGGCGAGCGCGGCGAGTCGGCGAGCCGGGTCGAGCGGCCGCCGGTCGTCGTCGGTGGGCGGGTGACCGAGGGAGAGGAGGACGGTGATGATGGCTGCCCACAGGAGCCAGCCTGGGAATCCGCGGACACCGAGCCAGACGAGGAAGGCGATCAGCAGCGCGGCGATCCGCGGAGTCGGCCGGCCGAGCGTCGCATAGAGCACGTGCCCGCCGTCGAGCTGCCCGACGGGGAGCAGGTTGAGCGAGGTGACGAAGAGTCCGAACCAGCCAGCGAAGGCGACGGGGTGGAGGACCACCACGGCGGAGTCCACGTGGAGGACGATGCGGGTCAGGAACGCGGTCAGGAGCGAGTCACCGCACGCGAAGCCGTGCCACTCCTGGGGCGTGGCGAGCACGGTCGAGTGCGTCAGCCCGATCACGGTGGCGGCCAGCGCGACCACGAACCCCGCCCACGGCCCGGACGCGCCGATGTCGAAGAGCGCGCGCCGGTCGGGGAAGCGGGAGCGAATGCGAATGAAGGCGCCGAACGTGCCGATCGGGCTCAAGAGCGGAGCCGGCAGGAAGTACGGCAGGGATGCGCTCACCCGGTAGCGGAGGCAGGTCAGGTAGTGGCCGAGCTCGTGCACGAGAAGGATGGTGACGAGGGCGGCCGCGAACGGCAGCCCGCGGAGGAAGAGGGCGGGATTGGCGACCAGCTCGCGCGGCTCCACGTCGACGCCGGCCAGCGTGGCGCTCAGGAGCGTCGCGGCGAGCAGCCCGGCGTGCATGGTGAGCGAACGGGCGCCCGCCATCGGTCGCGCCGCCGCCGCGGGCGACATCTCCTCGGTCAAGCGCTCGTCGACCGCCATCACGTCTCGATCACGACCGCCGCGCCGACGCCGGCGCCGAGCTGATCGCGCGCCGAGCCCTCGCGCACCGCGATCTCGAGAAGCCCCCAGCTGTTCACGACGGCGACGGGGTCGCCGCGCCGGACCGCGGCATAGGAGGGCGCGACGCCGCGCAGGCGGACGCTCCCGACGCCGATCGACGGCGCGTGAACGGCAAGGGTGGCCAGGTCGGCGGCGCTCACGTTGCTCACCAGGTTGCCGAAGTGATCGACGTAGATCACCTGGCCGCGGAGCGCGTGCGCCTCGCGCACGACCGGCGGCAGGTCGAGCCGCTGCATGTCCCGCACCTCGCTCCCGAGCTTCTCCACGGACGTCCCCGCCGCCAGCGCGGCCGAGATCGGCGCGAACACGTCGCGTCCGTGGAAGGTTCGGCTGCGGGGCGAGAGGAAGAAGCGCTCCTCGGTCAGGTGGATGATGCGGCGGATCTCGCCAGAGGCCGCGGCGAGCGAGAGGAGCCCGTTGTCCGGGCCGACGAGCAGGGCGCCGGGGGTCTCGACGCAGAGCGCCCGGCGCTGGCTGCCCACGCCCGGGTCGACCACCGCCAGGTGAATCGTGCCGTGCGGGAAGTAGGGCACGGCATGGCGGAGGACGAGCGCCCCGGCGAGCACGTCGTGGGGCGGGATGCCGTGCGTCAGGTCGATCACGCGCGCCATCGGCGCGCGGCCCGCGATGACACCCTTCATGATGCCGACGAACGGGTCCGCAGCGCCGAAGTCGGTGGTGAGCGTGATGATCGTCATCGACGTCGCGCGAGCGCGTCTTCCACCGCGGCCCAGAGGAGCGGGAACATGATCTCGTGATGGCCCGTCAGCTGGATGCCGCGGCCGCCCGCTCGGGTGGGTCGCGCCACGACGTTCACGGCCGGGCGGTAGTGGCGGGTGAAATCCATGTCGATGGTGGTGAGGTCGCGCACCGGGTGGCCCACGTTGCGCGCCAGGTTGAGCGCCTTGACGAACACCTCCGGCAGGACGACGGCCGAGCCCAGATTGAGGTAGACCCCGCCCGCCAGCCGCGCCACCACGCCCGCGAGCAGATGGAAGTCGCGCAGGCTCCCCTCGCCGATCGCGGCCCCGTCGGCGCTCGGATGCATGTGGATGATGTCGGTGCCGATCGCCACGTGCGCGGTGGCCGGGATGTCCGCGCGCGCCGCCGCGGCGAGGATGCTGGTGCGGTGAAAGGGGAGGCGCGCGCGCAGGATCGCGTCGCCGATCGCGCGTCCGAGCCCGAGCCCGGCCGCGACGCCCTCGCGTGTGGCGCGGTTCAGGAACTCGCCGGTCTCGCGCGCCATCCCGAAGGTGCCGCGCTCGAGGCCGGGGCCGACGTCTTCGGAGGTGCGGCCGTTCCAGGCGAGCTCGAAGTCGTGCACCAGGCAGGCGCCGTTCATCGCCACGGCCGCGAGGCGGCCGCGCTCGATCAGGTCGACGATGACGGGCCCGAGCCCGACCTTGATCGGGTGCGCGCCCATGCCGAGGACGACCGGGCGGCCGCGGCGGAGCGCCCTCGCGATGCGCTCGACGGCGCCGCGGAGATCGCGCGCGGCCAGGATGTCCGGCAAGCGGGCGACGAGCCCGCGCACCGTCATCCCCGCCCGCACCGGTCGACCCATGCTCGGAGCGGCCACCAGGCTCTGCCGCCGGGCGAGCGGCACGGTGCGCACGCGCGACACGTCGAGCGGGACGAGGGCGCGGCTCCGACGCCGCGGGCGTCTCACCTACGACTCCCCGAACAGGCGGCGATCGACGAGCTCGCAGAGCACGTGCCCGATCAGGATGTGCGTCTCCTGGATGCGCGCCGCGTGCGTGCTCGCGGACACGCGCAGGCAGAGGTCGACCAGGCCGGCGAGCGTCCCGCCGTCGCCGCCGGTGAGCCCGATGGTCTCGATGCCGAGCGCCCGGCACGCCTCGACCGCGCGCAGCACGCTCGGGGAGCGGCCGCTGGTGGAGATGGCGAGCGCGACGTCACCCGGGGCGCCGAGCGCACGCACCTGGCGCGCGAACACCTCGTCGTAGCCGTAGTCGTTGGCGATGGCGGTGAGCGCCGAGCTGTCGGTGGTGAGCGCGATGGCACGAAGCGGCTGCCGTTCGCGCTGGAACCTCCCAACGAACTCCGCCGCGAGGTGCTGCGCGTCGGCGGCGCTGCCGCCGTTGCCGAAGAGGAGGAGCTTCCGCCCCCCGGCGAGCGCCTCGGCGACCAGGTCCACGGCGCGCGCGAGCGCATCGCCGTTCTCCTCCAGGAACACCTCGCGGGCGCGCGCGCTCGCTTCGAACAGCGCCCGGATGGCCGTCTGGCTGGAGCTCGAGCGCGCGCGGGGCGTCGCCATGCGGGTCCGAGGATCGTAGGCGCGGGTCCCGGGGCAGTCAAGGAAGCGCGCGCGGGCGACGTGTGTTGCGAGGCGAGGACGAGTGCGCTACGGTCTCGGGCCGTTGCGGGCGTAATTCAGTGGTAGAATGCCAGCTTCCCAAGCTGGACGTCGCCGGTTCGACCCCGGTCGCCCGCTCTCGTGAAGTCGCGCAGTTAGACGCCACCGCTGGTTCCGCGGCCCGCCGCTGTGGCAGTTTGGTGGCAGTTCGACCGCGGCTGGACCGTGCGGGAATGTAGTGGCTGGAGCCTTTTCAAATCTCTCGACCTCTGCGGTGCGGGTTTCGCCGAGATTGGCTTTGTTTCCCGGATCGATCGACCACCTGGGGGTCCGTTTTTCCGCGGCGCCAGATAGCACGCGCTTCACGCTGCTGGCACCCACAGGGCTTGCTCAATCGAGATGTCGTATCGCGACGACAGCGTCGTGAAGCCCGGGGTTCGACTCCCCTCGGCTCCACCCTGTGGGAGTCCCTCAAGCTCAAGCCCGGTGATCGGTCGGCGGGTCCGATCGGTCGCCGATGTCGTGCGCGATTCGGATCCGACTCTCGGCCAAGGAGGTCCACGAGACTGGGACCGGACCCTGATCGCTGAGGACAACGCCTGCCTCGGACTCTGACCGATCGTCCGACCGACGCCCCGTCCCCCGTGGTCGCAACTCGCCCCGAACGCTGGCCTACTGGAGATCGAGATGAGCACCTTCTTCGCCCTCATCGGCGCCAACGTGGGCGGTTGGATCGGCTGGGTCGTGGGCGCGCACGTCGGCCTCATGACGGCCTGCATGCTCTCAGTTGTCGGGACGGCGCTCGGCGTCTACGGCGGTCGCAGAGTGGCATCTTCGCTCCTCGATTGAGCGGACGACCCGTCGAGGAAGGCCGCCCGGGGGGCAAACTTCTCCGCCGAGGCCAGCGGCGGCTTGGAGCAGGTGTTCGATCGACGAGGATGCCCGCGCAGCCATGCGGCTTCTGCAGCATGAACGCCAGCGACAACAGCGCGAGGCTGAAGAGGAGCGGGAACGGTAAGAGGCTGCGTGGGCGTGGCGCGGAAACGGCCCCTCCGCTGGAGCGAACAACGGCTGAGCAAGTGGACCTCTCCGAACGGGACCGAAGCGGGGAGAAAGCGGAAAAGGTCGAGCAGCGCGAGATCGCGCGGTTATCGAAGCTGCCGCCAGATGGAGTGCATTGCTGACGACGGCCGCCGCGATCTGGGGGACGGTGGGTGTTGTCATGGCCGCGCTTGGGGCCCGGGGCTGATGCCGCGGGCTCTCGCTCCCAGGCGCATGCAGCAGATCAGCGTGGCGGCTGTCGCACCGCCTGCTCGATCATCTCCCCGACGTGCGTCCGCACCGCGTCTGTCAGGACCGTGAAGGGCTCCGTGCTGCGCACGAACGCCGCCAGCAGCGTCGGCATCTCCTGTTGCTGCGTGACGTAGCAATCGAGGGCACGCGCCTTGGTCGCCACTTCCGCCCCCGTCAGGGCGAAGGCCGTGCGGGCAAGATCACGCGGTGGCAGCGTCGCGGGCAGGTCGAGCGGTGGTCGGTCGGTTGTTGAGGGTGGCAGCAGCACGTCCCAACCCGGCGGCCAGTTCGGCCAATGGATCAGATAGGCGAGGAGGCGAAGAGCCGGCGGCCGTGGCTTCGTGCGCAGCCAGTCATTGACGGCGAGGAGGGTGAAGAGCTCGCTCGCCCGGTGGTCGGGGTGGCGATCCAGGGGGTCGGGGAGCGCGACGGTTGTCGGCCGAAACTCGCGCAGGCAGCGCACGAGGGCCGCGCGCAGATCAGCCCCGTCGTAGCGGAGGTCGAGATACTCGGCCTCCCCGTATGGGGGCTCGTGGGCACCCGTGGTCGAAGATCGCTCCGGGCGGGTGTGCTGCCAATGCGCCCGCAGGAGGGGTTCGAGGCCGCCATCCGGGAACCCGAGGAGGTGCTCGGCGCGGATCACATCGCCGCCAAGCTCGTGCAAGGCAAGGCGCGCTTCGCGTAAGCGCCGCTCGCCATAGGCGAGGTACTCCGCCGGGCGCGGTCGCGGGCGACCGGTCTCATGGCTCACGGCCTCGATGTAGCCGTCACCCGCCGTGACCAGCACAACGCGCACCGCGCCGCCCCGCATGAGCACTCGCTGGATCAGGCCGCCAGCGGCCAGCGTCTCGTCGTCGGGGTGTGGGGCGACGACCAGCAGGCGCTCACCGGTCCCCACCCGTAGCGGGGTAGGCGCGGCGGCGTGCCCGATGCGCGCGGCGAGGGCGGTGTCGGATGATGCCCTTCATCGCGCAGGAGCGCGATCCGGTCGGTCCATCGGGTCGTGTGACGGGCGCTGTCGCCCTGTGCGTGGACCATGCGTGTCGGGCTAGTTCACGATGGGCTCCGCTGGTCACATGCCACGCACCCCCTCGGGTTTTCACTTCTCAACGGGCTGTGGCATGGAGCGACGCCGTGCGACTCACCTGCGCCGACCACCGTGAAGACCCCGGCGGCTGGGCCCGAGCCCTTCGTATCTCACGCGAGGCCGTCGACCTCTACCTCGCGAGCGACGTCATCGATCTGCACATCGACTCGTTCATCTGGACGCGGGTCTTGGGCTACGACCTCACCAAACGGCACGGGCCTGGGCCCACGGGGGCGCGCTTCCTCTCCCAGGTCGATCTGCCGCGGATCCGCGAGGCCCGGATCACCGGCGGCGTCTGGTCGATCACGACGAACCCGCTGCGGTCCCCGCGCAAGCGGGCCGCGGTCTTCGCGCACAACCTCGCCCGCCTGCGCGCGATCTTCGCGCGCTGTCCCGAGGACGTCGCACTCGTGCGCAGCCGCGCGGAGTACGATGCCGCGGCGCGCACCGACCGGCACGCCGCCTTCATCGGCATCCAGGGGGGCAACGCGCTCGATCACGCCGCCCTCGCCCTCATCCCCGACGACCTCGTCGTGCGCAGCACCCTCGTGCACCTGTCCACGTCGGCGATCGGCACGACGAGCTCACCCCTCGCCCGGCTGAGCAAGCACGGCGGCCTCACCGCCGTGGGGAAGGACTACCTGCGGCGCCTGAACGAGCGGCGCATCTTCGTGGACCTCGCGCACATTAATCGCGAAGGCTTCTTCGACGCGGTCGCGATCCAGGACAAGACGCAGCCGCTCATGGTGAGCCATACGGGTGTCGCGGGCGTCCGCCCACACTGGCGCAACGTCGACGACGCGCAGCTCCGTGCCGTGGCCGCCACTGGTGGGGTCATTGGCGTCATCTACGAGCAGAGCTTCCTCGCCCCGAGCTTCGGCTGCACCGCCGCGGCGGTCGTCGATCATCTCGCGCACATCATCCAGGTCGCAGGGGAGGACGCTCCGGCGCTCGGCAGTGACTGGGACGGCTTGATCGTCCCACCGCGCGACCTTCGCACGTGCCTCGAGCTGCCGCGGCTCGTGCAGATCATGCTCGAACGCGCCTTCTCGCCGACGGCCATCCAGAAGGTGCTCGGCGGAAACTTCTTGCGCGCACTCGCACAGCTGCGCCCGTGAGGCGACACCCGCCCACGAAGGTACGCTCGACGAGCGGCGGGCATGGTCGCGTGCGCGACGCGGTATGGGGACTGTTGCGGGACCAGTTCCCCCGTTGTAGTCACGCCGCCGTAGCGGGGAGCCCCGGGCACGGAGGCGGGCGCTACTGAGAAGAGCGGGGGGCTGTGCGCGTTGCGCCACGGCGTTTGCGCATGCGATGGTCGGCACATGGCCTTCGACCTCATCCTCGAGCACGGCACCGTGCTCGACGGCACCGGCCGTGACGGCTTCCCAGCCTCGGTCGCAATCGCCGATGGCCGCATCGCCGCGGTCGGCGTGCTCGACGACGCCAGCACCGCGCGACGCATCGACTGCACCGGCCAGGTGATCGCTCCCGGCTTCATCGACATGCACTCGCACAGCGACTGGGTGATCCCGCAGCCCGACCACGCCGAGGTACTGGCGCCGCTGCTCGAGCAGGGCATCACCACGGTTGTCGGCGGCAACTGCGGCTGCTCGCCGGCGCCGTACCTGCCGGGCAACCAGGCGCTGCTGCCGCTCGTCGGGCGCATGCTGCACGACCACGACCTCGACTACGGCTGGAGCGGCATGGGCAGTTTCCTCGCCGCCCTCGAACGGCGCGGCCTCGCCCTCAACGTCGCCCAGCTCGTGGGCCACGGCACGGTGCGCGCGGCGGTGAAGGGGGCCGAGCCTGGCCCGGCCACGCCCGGCGAGGTGGCGGCGATGGCCGACCTGGTGCGCGGGGCGCTCGACGAGGGCGCCATCGGCCTCTCGACCGGTCTCGGCTACGCGCCCGGCGTGTTCGCCGGCCTCGACGAGCTGCTCGGTGTCACCGCCCCGCTGCAGGAGCGCGGCGGCGTCTACACCTCGCACGCGCGCAGCTACATCGCGCTCGACCACCGCGCCGCGCCCGACCAGCCGCCGACCAACCTGCTGGCGATCGACGAGACCGCTGCGGTGTGGCGCGCCCACGGCGTGAAGGTGCAGCACTCGCACCTGATCTTCGTCGGCGATCGCACCTGGCCGACCACCGACCGCGCGCTCGAGCACTTCGACCGCCTGCGCTACGAGGGCGTCGACATCGGCTGCGACGCCTTCCCGTACGTCGGCGGTAACACCACGCTGGTGGTGTTCATGCCGCCGTGGACGCTGAACCAGCTCCGCCGCGTGGTCACCAACCCGGAGCAGCGCCAGCAGGTCGCCGGCACGCTCAACTGGGTGCTGCCGTCGCTCGGCATGCGCTGGGAGGACACGCAGATTCTCTGGGTGCCGAAGCGGGAGCTGGCGCACTACGAGGGCCGGACCATCGCCGACATCGCGCGCGAGCGGCGGCAGGAGCCGACCGAGACCTACCTCGACCTGGTCGGCGAGCTGGGCAGCCAAGCGCGCATCATGAACTGGAACTACTCCGGCCGCGACGCCGAGGAGGGCAGCCTACGCAAGGTGCTGCAGCACGGTGCCTGCTGCTTCGAGACCGACACCATCCTCACCGGCAACGGCGTCGATAACCCCGCCTCCTACGGCACCTTCCCGCGCCTGCTCGGGCGCTACGTGCGCGAGCTGAAGCTGCTGACGCTGCCCGAGGCCGTGCGACGCATGACCGGCTTCAACGCCGAGCGCATGAACCTGCGCGATCGGGGCCGAGTCGAACGCGGCCTGGCCGCCGATCTGGTGGTGTTCGACCCCGACACGGTCAACGACGACTGGCAGCCGGGTGCTCCGAACCGCTCGCCCACCGGCATCGACACCGTGGTGCTGAACGGTCGCCTGGTGGTGGAGGGGGGACACTTCGACCGCGCCTCGCGCGCGGGTGCCGTGCTGCGATCGTGAGCAGGTGCTGCTCGACCGGGCGGTAGAAGGGACGCGGCCGCCCGACCGGCCTTGCCCGCCGTCCGCCCCTCGCCGCGTGAATGCTAACGCCCGGGGGCCGGCGTGTGGTAGTCAAGGCGCGGTCGATGGCCTGTCCTGCCTGCGGCGAGACGAACCGCCCCGAGCGGCTCTACTGCGCGCGGTGCGGTGCTCGCCTCGCCGCCCCGTGCCCCGCCTGCGCGGCCCCGAGCGAGCCGGGTGAGGAGTTCTGTGGACAATGCGGGCTCGCGCTCGCTGGCGGCCGGCCCGCGGTGGCGCCGGCGCCCGCGATGCCGGCCACCATCGCGGGCGGCCGCTACCAGCTCCGCTGCCTTCTCGGCGAGGGCGGGAAGAAGCGAGTCTACCTCGCCACCGACACCCGGCTCGACCGCGACGTCGCCATCGCGCTCATCAAGACCGAGGGGCTGGACGAGGCCGGGCTCGCCCGCGTCCGGCGCGAGGCACGGGCGATGGGAAAGCTGGGCGACCACCCGCACATCGTGACGGTCTTCGACATCGGCGAGGAGGCCGGCCAGCCCTACATCGTGAGCCAACACATGCCCGGCGGCTCGGTCGACGACCTCCTCCAGGCCGCCGACCGCCACCGTCTGCCCATCGAGCAGACGCTCCGCATCGCCGACGAGGTGTGCCGCGCCCTCCAGCACGCGCACGACTGCGGCGTCGTCCATCGCGACGTGAAGCCGAGCAACGTGTGGCTCACCGCCGACGGCACCGCCAAGCTCGGCGACTTCGGGCTGGCCGTGGCGCGCGACCGCTCGCGTCTCACCGTCGAGGGCATGATGGTGGGGACGGTCGCGTACATGCCGCCCGAGCAGGCTCTCGGCCGGCCGCCCGAGGCGCGCAGCGACCTCTACGCGCTCGGCGCGATGCTCTACGAGATGGTGACCGGCCGGCCGCCCTTCTTGGGCGACGACGCGGTGGCGATCATCTCGCAGCACCTGAACACCGCGCCCGTCGCGCCCTCCTGGCACAACGCCCAGGTGCCGCGCGCGCTCGAGGCTCTGATCCTGAAGATGCTCGCCAAGGCGCCCGAGGAGCGGCCGGCCTCGGCTGGCGCGGTGCGCCAGGCGCTCGCGACCGTCTCCGCGCAGGCCCCCGCGGTGGTCGAGCGGGGCGAGGAGGGGAACCCGCTCGACCGCCTCGCCAGCGGCGTCTTCGTCGGCCGCGAGCGCGAGCTCGAGGAGCTGCGCACGAGCGTCGACGCGGCGCGCGCGGGCCAGGGGCAGCTCGTGCTGCTCGCCGGCGAGCCCGGCATCGGCAAGACGCGCACCGCGAGCGAGCTCGGCACGTACGCGCGGCTGCGTGGCTTCCAGGTGCTGTGGGGCCGCTGCCACGAGACGGGGGGCGCACCCGCCTACTGGCCCTGGGTGCAGATCATCCGCACCTACCTGCACGACCGCGACCCGAGGAACGTCCGCTCCGAGATGGGGACGGGCGCGGCCGACATCGCGCAGCTCGTCTCGGAGGTGCGTGAGCGGCTCCCCGACCTGCCGGCGCTGCCGGCCCTCGAGCCCGAGCAGGCGCGTTTCCGCCTCTTCGACAGCATCACGGCGTTCCTCCGCAACGCGACCGCCCACCAGCCCCTCGTCCTCGTCCTCGACGACCTCCACTGGGCGGACGCGCCCTCGCTGCTGCTCCTCCAGTTCCTCGCCCGCGAGATGGGGAGCGCGCGCCTCCTCGTCATCGGCACGTACCGCGACATCGAGCTCGGCCGAGAGCATGCCCTCTTCCAGACGCTCGGCGACCTGACGCGCGAGCCGGTCACGCGCCGCTTCCTGCTGCGCGGTCTCACCGAGCGCGAGGTCGCCCGCTACATCGAGATGACCGCGGGGCTCGCGCCGCCGGCGGACCTGGTCGCCGCCGTCTATCGCGAGACGGAGGGGAACCCCTTCTACGTCGGCGAGGTGGTCCACCTCCTGGTGGCGGAGGGGCGCCTCGAGGCGCCGGAGGGGCGCGCGGGCTGGAAGGTCGGCGTCCCGCAGAGCGTGCGCGAGGTGATCGGGCGGCGTCTCCACTGCCTGTCGGCCGACTGCAACCGGGTTCTGACCGTCGCCGCGGCGCTCGGGCGCGATTTCGGGCTCGATACGATCCAGCCGCTCTCGGCCGTGGCGGCCGAGCGCCTGCTCGAGCTGCTCGACGAGGCGATCGCGGCGCGCATCGTGAGCAAGGTTGCCGAAGCGGTCGGGCGCTACCGCTTCTCGCACGCGCTCGTGCGCGACACGCTCTACGAGGAGCTCGGGGCCGCGCAGCGGGTGCGTCTCCACCGCCAGATCGGCGAGGTCCTCGAGGCCCTCCATGGCGCCAAGCCGGAGCGGCACCTGGCGGAGCTCGCCTACCACTTCGCGCAGGCGGCCGAGGACGGACGCGACGCCGGCAAGGCGATCGCGTACGCGCGGCGCGCGGCCGATCGCGCGCTCGCCCAGCTCGCCTACGAGGAGGGCGCGCGGCAGTACCAGGCCGCGCTCGATCTGCTGGCCGCCTATCAGCCGACCGACGAGGCCGAGCGCGTCGACCTCCTCCTCGGGCTCGGCGAGGCCTGGCGCCGGACGGGCGACGTCGAGATGGCGAAGGAGACCATCCGCGAGGCGGCGGAGGGGGCGCAGCGGCTCGGCGCGGCCGAGCTGCTCGCGCGGGCGGCTCTCGCGTACGGCGGCCCGGGCTTCGTCTTCGGGCTGCACGAGCCGTACGAGGTCGCGCTCCTCGAGGAGGCGCTCTCCGCCCTCGACGCCAGGGACAGCGCGCTCCGCGCGCGGGTCATGGCGCGCCTCGCCATGGGCCTCTACGCCTCGGGCGCGCCGGAGCGCTGCGATGCGCTCAGCGAGCAGGCGGTCGCGATGGCGCGTCGGGTGAGCGATCCGGCGACGCTCGCGTACGCGCTCCACGCCCGCCACGCGGTCCTGTGGGGCCCGCGCCGGCTCGAGGAGCGCCTGGCGATCGCCACCGAGATCGTCCGCCTGGCCGAGGCCGCCCGCGACCGGGAGCAGGTCGCCCGCGGGCGCCACTTCCGCATCGTCGATCTGCTCGAGCTCGGCGACGTGCGGGCGGCCTTCCGCGAGATGGAGCTCCAGTCGAAGCTCGCGGACGAGCTCCACCAGCCCCTCTATCAGTGGCATCGCGCCTTCTACCAGGCGATGCGCGCGCTCCTCGAGGGCCGCTTCGAAGAAGGGGAGCAGCTCGCCAACGAGGCGCTGGAATTCGGCCAGCGGGCGAGCCAGGACGCCATGGAGACCTTCGGCGTCCACCTCTTTTCCGCGCGCCGCGACCAGGGACGGCTCGCGGAGCTCGAGGCCTCGGCCGCCGCGTTCGTGGAGCAGCAGCCCGAGGTGCCTGGATGGCGCGCCGTGCTCGCCTGCCTCTACACCGAGACCGGGCGCGACGCCGACGCTCGGCGCGAGCTCGAGACGATCGCGGCCGGGGGCTTCGCCGCACTGCCGGAAGACTCGGTCTGGGCGCCCACCATGGCGATGCTCTCCGAGGTGTGCGCCGGCCTCGGGGACAGCCGCCGCGCCGCCGAGCTCTACGACCTCCTCCTGCCCTACGCGGGGCGGAACGTCGTGGTGGGCGCGGGGGTCGCCTGCAGCGGGGCGGTCTCGAGCTACCTCGGGCTCCTCGCCGCGACCATGAGACGCTGGGTGGAGGCGACCCTGCACTTCGAGAGCGGGCTCGAGATGAACGCGCGCATCGGCGCCCGCCCACGGCTCGCCTGCACCCAGCTCGGCTACGCGCAGATGCTGCTCGCGCGCGGGGAGCCGGGCGACACGGAGAAGGCGCTCAGGCTCCTCGCCGCCGTTCTCGAGACCGCGCAGGAGCTCGGCATGAAGCGCCTCGTCGAGCGGGCGATCGCGCTCAAGCTGTGCGCCCAGGGCGCCGACGCATCGGGGGATCTCCGGACCTCGATCGACGCGGTCGTCTCCAGGGTCGAGCGCGAGAAGCCGGACCTGCGCGGCCACGCCGCGCCCGACGGGACGGTGACCATCCTCTTCACCGACATCGAGGGTTACACGGCGATGACCGAGCGGCTCGGCGACACCCGCGCGCAGGAGGTGCTGCGTGCCCACGGCGCCATCATCCGCGAGCAGGTGGGCTCCAATCGGGGCCTCGAGGTGAAGTCGCAGGGCGACGGCTTCATGGTCGTCTTCTCGAGCGCGCGGCGGGCGATCCTGTGCGCCATCGCGATCCAGCGGGCGATCGCAGGCTATAGCGCGAACCACCCCGAGGAGCCGATCCGCGTGCGCATCGGGCTCCACACCGGGGAGGTGATCAAGGAGTCGGATGACTTCTTCGGCAAGAACGTGATCTTCGCCGCCCGCATCACCGCCAAGGCCCGGGGCGGGGAGATCCTCGTGTCTTCGGTGCTGAAGGAGCTCACGGAGAGCGCCGGGGACATCCCGTTCGGCGAGGGCCGGTATGTGGAGCTGAAGGGCATCTCGGGCGCCCATCAGGTGTACGAGATCCAGTGGGCCGGGGCGCCCTCGCGCCGGCCGGTCCCCGCGGCGGACCGGCGCGCAGAGGGAAGGTACGTCTTCCGCTGCGAAGGAGAGTACTGGACGCTCGCCTACGAGGGGACGGTCTGCCGTCTGCGGGACGCCAAGGGTCTGCGCCACATCGCCCACCTGCTCCGTCATCCCGGCCAGCAGTTCGAGGCGCGCGTGCTGGTGACCATCGGGGCTCGTGGGGCGGTCGAGAGCCCCGCCATCGAGATCGTCGGCGACGACCTGCCGTTCGGCGGTCTCGGCGACGCCGGCACGGTGCTGGACGCGAAGGCGAAGGTCGCCTACCGACGCCGGCTGGGGGCGTTGCGCGAGGAGCTCGAGGAGGCCGAGCGGTTCAACGACCTGGGGCGCGCAACCCGGGCGCGCGAGGAGATCGATTTCCTGACCAGCCAGCTCTCGGCCGCGCTGGGTCTCGGCGGCCGGGATCGGAAGCTCTCCTCCGCCGCGGAACGCGTACGGCTCACGGTGACGAAGCGCATCAAGGACGCCCTCGCGAAGTTGAGCGAGAGCCACCCTGCGCTCGGCGCCTACCTCGCCGGACGGATCAAGACCGGCCACGTCTGCGCCTACATGCCGGAGGCGGGGCAGCCGATCTCCTGGGAGCTCTGACCCGGCTCCTCCCCCCGGGCGCCGCAAAGGCCAGATCATCTCCCGGGCCGCGTACGCCGCCCAGCGTACGTTGTCCGCCGAATTCTCACGCCTTCAGGGTGGGAGGTCGCGATGGAAAACGTGATGGAAAGCGTGAGTGAGCACCCCTTGGAGCTGGCCGCGGAGAACGACATCGTCCTCGGGCTGCTGCACGGCTATCGGTTCAGCGTGTGCGAGGGGCCGGAGGCAGCCCGGCAGGCGCTCGACATCCGGCGGCGGGTGTACGTCGAGGGGGTCGGGTACGACGTCCCGGTCCCGGACGCCTATGACGCACACTCCTGGTTCCTCCTCGCAGAGGACGAGATGTCCGGCCGGCCCGTCGGCTCGATGCGGCTCACGCCGCGGTTCGCCGGGCCATTCGAGCTGGAGTCGTACTTCACCCTGCCCAGAGCGCTGCGCTCGCCGAAGGCGGTCGAGATCAACCGCTTCGCCATCCTCCCCGGATACCGCAAGGGTAAGACCTTCCTCCCGAGCGTCTCCCTCGGCCTCTTCAAGCTCGCGCTCCGCTTCCTGCAGAGTATGGAGGCGCGCACGCTCGTCATCGCCTCGAAGCCCGAGCGCATCTGGACCTACGAGTGGCTGTGCTTCCGCCGCGCTGGCCTGACGGCTCAGTACGGCTGCCTCGACAGGACCGAGCACGAGCTGCTGTGGCTCGACATGCGCCGGCTGGTCGAGGTCTTTGCCGGGCATCCCTTCGGGGCGTTCTTCGCCTCCATCGACGACCGCGAGGTGGTGCTGCCGCGGCGGCTCCCGCCGCTCGGCCTGGGTGTCGACCTGGACGCCGAGCCCTTCCGCCTCCGTGAGAGCGCGTAGGTGTGGAGGCTGATCATGTGGGAGGCAACCCATGAACGGACGTGACGGCGAGGCGGACGCGGGCGAATCAAGGCTGCTGGCCGGCTACGCTCGGTGGGTCGTCCGGCATCGCCGGTTCGTCCTCGCGGTGGTCGCCGGCTTGACGCTCCTCCTCGGCAGGGCGGCCACGCGGCTCCACGTCGAGATCGACCCGGACAACCAGCTGCCCCAAGACCACCCCTACATTCAAACGCTCAACGACCTGCATCGCCTCTTTGGCGACAAGAACCTGGTTGTCGTCGGCCTCTTCCCCCACGACGGCAAGGTCTTCACGCCTCGCTTTCTCGGCAAGCTCGCGGAGGTGACCGACCGCATCCGGAAGGTCCCCGGCGCGAACCAGGCGCTCGTCCAGAGCCTCGCCGCCCCGCAGGTGAAGGACATCCAGGGCACGGCGGACGGCATGGAGGTCGAGCGGGTGATGGCCGAGCCGCCCGCCGATCAGGCGGGCGCCGACGAGGTGCGGCGGCGGGCGCTCGCCAACGACGCGTACGTCGGCACGCTGGTCGCGGCGGACGGGTCAGCGGCCGCCATCCAGGCGAGCTTCGAGCTGACCCCCGTCACGCCGGGCTACCGCCACCTCCACGAGGGCGTGCTGGCCGCGCTCCGAGCCGCTGACGATGGCACGTTCGACTACCGGCTCTCCGGCCCAGTCGTCTTCCTCTCGCGGCTCACCGCGTATGCCGCCCGGATGGTCTACTACTTCCCGCTCGCGCTTCTCGTGATCGGCCTCGTCCACTACGAAGCGTTCCGGACGCTGCAGGCGCTCGTCCTGCCACTGGTGACCGCGCTCCTGTCCGTGCTCTGGGCGATCGGCCTCATGGGCCTTGTCGGGGTCCCGCTCGATCCGTTCAACACGACCACACCGATCCTCATCCTGGCGGTGGCGGCGGGGCATGCGGTACAGGTGCTGAAGCGGTTCTACGAGGAGTTCGAGCGCATAGGCGAGGTCGAGGGGGCCATCACCCGGTCGCTCGCCCGGGTTGGACCCGTCATGCTCGCGGCGGGGATGATCGCCGCGCTCTCCTTCTGCTCCCTGGCGACCTTCCGCACCGCGAGCATCCGCACCTTCGGTATCTTCACGGGGTTCGGCATCCTGTCCGCGCTCGCAATCGAGCTCAGCGTCATCCCGGCGGTCCGCGCCTGCTTGCCCGCGCCGCGCCGCCGCGAGCGCGATCGCGAGGCCGCCGCCCATCCCTGGCTCGACGCGTTCCTCCGCGCCTCGGGGCGCATTGCCTCCGGCCCGGCTCGGCGCTGGCTCTTCGCCGGCGCGGCGCTCGTCGTCGCGTGCTCGGCGCTCCTCGCCACGCGCATCCGAGTCGACATGAGCCACAAACGCGAGTTCCGGGCGGGTGAGCAGGTCCGGGTCGATGACGAGGCGATCAACCGGCGCTTCGCTGGCACCAACACGCTCGTCCTGCTGGTCGAGGGTATGGGCGAGGGCAGCCTCGAGGAGCCCGCGATCCTGCGCGCCATCGACCGGCTCGAGCGGCGCCTCGAGGCGGAGCCCGAGGTCGGGAAGGCGCTCTCCTATGTGGACTTCCTCCGCCGCATGCACCTCGCCATGAACGCCGACCGGTCGGATGCGGGCGAGCTGCCGGGCAGCCGTGCGCTCACGGCGCAGTACCTCCTCCTCTACTCCCTCTCCGGCGGCGCAGAGGACTTCGACACGCTGCTCGATCCGACGCATCGGGTAGCGAAGGTGCGGCTGCTCGTGCACGAGGACAGCACGCGTTACGGGCAGGGCCTGATCGCGCTCGCCGAGGACGAGGTCGCGCGGACCTTCCCGCCCGGCTACCGGGTCCGTTACACAGGCTCGCTCGCCTCCAATGCGGCCGCGGCCGAAGTCATGGTCCACGGCAAGCTGCGCAACATCCTCCAGATCGCGCTCATCACGGTCGCGATCGCCTCGCTCCTCCTGCGCTCGGTGCTGGGCGGACTGCTGGTGGCGCTGCCGCTCGTGCTCGCCGTCGCCGTGAACTTCGGGGTCATGGGGCTCCTCGGCATCCCGCTCGACTCGATCACCGCGGCGATCTCCGCCATGGCAGTCGGGATCGGTGCGGACTACGCGATCTACTTCCTCTTCCGTGTGCGCGAGGAACTGGAAGCGGGCGGAGCGCTCGAGGCGGCCGTCGACCGCGCGCTCATGACGTCGGGCAAGGCGGTGCTCTTCGTGTCGTCCGCCATCGCCGCGGGCTACGTCACACTCTGTCTCTCGGGCTTCGCCTTCCACGTCCAGCTCGGCTCCCTGGTCGCGCTCGCCATGGTCGTCTCCTCGGCGAGCGCGCTCGTGCTGCTCCCGGCGGTCCTCGCCCGCTTCCGGCCCGCCTTCCTGTGGTCCACCACCATCCCGGCGCCCGCGCCGTACCTCTGCGCCGAAAGGGCGGAGCATGTGGTCGCGACGGCCTAGCGCCCTCTTCCGTAAGGCCGCGCCCGCAGCTGTGGCGGGCGCGGCTCCTCTCTGGAGAAGACGAGTGGTCACACGTGGACTCGAACCACGGACCTCCTGCATGTCGTCGTTCTCCGCCGAGCTGACTACGGCCGCTCCACCTTAGCGCGCGGAGCAGCCGCATGCGCTCCTCTGCGCGCTCCGCGCCGCGCTCGCGCAGCACGCGGAGGGAGCACCTGGTGGTGAACCTCCCCGAGCGACGGCCAGTGTGCCGGCACGCGCTCCTCGATCCACAACTGAAGACCGTTAGCTCGACCCGACCGGACCGACCCACGCCCCGTTCGGCAAGTCGGCCAGGGGGCGTGAAAACCCATCGCGCGAAGATACGGTCGAGGCCGCCGGCGGTCGTCGGGCCGACATGCGTCCCACGGATGAAGGCATCGGTGCGCGCCGCGTGCCGTCGAGTCTCGCCGCGCGGGCGGTCGCGAGCACCCAGCGCTCGACCTGGCGACGATAGAGATCGGGCGGGCGGACCCCCCAATCCGAGCTCTCGGCCGCGACGCGAGCACGGTTCCGGTGCCGGTTCTGGTGCCGGT
>Ga0209376_1002346_pt1 | contig 18019 bp, 13 predicted proteins | sample GraSoiAngelo_134_FD_185891 | JGI IMG/M metagenome (GOLD analysis project Ga0209376, IMG submission 185891) | Grasslands soil microbial communities from the Angelo Coastal Reserve, California, USA - 14_0929_05_30cm (SPAdes) (version 2) | ecosystem: Environmental > Terrestrial > Soil > Grasslands ... | reverse complement strand
TGTGGCTTCGCTCCTCCTTGGGTGGTTCGGTGGGAGTCTAGGCAGGAGTGTCTTAATTGTTGGTGGGTTTTTCCTTGGCTTTGCCTCCTCCGCCGCGATGAGCCTGAGCAGATCGTTTGACGCACTTTTGGTCACCGCGTTCGCTGTGGGGTTTGCCAACACGCTTAACTACGTCGGCCTGACTACGGTCTTGATGGAGCGTACCCAACAAAAGCTGATAGGACGGGTCATGGCCACGCGTCAAGTCGCATTGGGATCAATACGTGTCCTGTCGCCTTTGGCATTTGGTGCTCTTGGGGACGTGATAGGCGTCCGCCAATCGATATGGATAATGGCTGCCATGGGTACTTTAGGAACGGCGGCGGTCGTGGCGTTCAGCCCGGCGCTTAGAAGGATTGACAGCACCGAAGGGCCTGCCCCTTCGCCAAAGATTTGGCAATCTCTCGTTATGCCCGCAAACCCAGAGTTCGATAGGAATCAGCAGGCGAGACTCAACCTGTGTGCTCTCGCGATCATGTTGTTTACCTGGCTGGCGGTGGCAGAGAGGTACCCTGGCTATGGAATTGGGTTATTTCTCGCTTTGCTGGGGACGGGCCTCCTTGGGCCCTTTTTAAAGGGCAGATTTTCCGCCATGGCTAGTGAGCGAGCCGAACGAATGTTCGCCTCGGCCCAAAGGATGCTGACAAGATCACGGGGCGCGAATGAAATTCGAAAGTGAATTCGGGGCTCCACAGAGGAAAACGCGTGCACTGGCTAGAACTTCGGAAACTAACCGGACCGACAGCGAGTTACAGTCGGCGATTCCAACGCCGCGCATAGGTTGTCCGTAACAGAGCGACTGCTCTGAGTGGACACCCTCAACTGAATAGATTCCCCGGAGAGCTTCGCGTAGCCGATTATCGTTTGAGGATGGTATCCCACATGAGTCGCATCTTGGCTAAAGTTCTCCTTCGCGGTTTTTGGGGTGACAGAGGAGCATAGCTGCGGTTCGGTTTTTCCTTTTCATGCTAACCGTTCAAAGACTTCCCAGAGACTTTCAATTGTTCATCATGGCGGTCGTTCTCGCCGCAGCTGCGCTCCTTTGGCTGTTTGCCACGGAGATCCGATGGCAGGCATGGCCCGAACTTCTGATGTTCATGATTTTAATCACCGTCACGTCCACGTTTCCAATCCCGCATCCTCGCGGAGGCTATGTTACCTCAACGACGACGCTGATGTATGTTTTGCTGAGCGTGCAGGAACCCGCTTCAGCTCTTCTTGTCGCAGGATGCGGGTACGCAATAGGACACGCTACTTCGAGGGGCTGGGTGCCTTGGCGAACTTTCTTCAATGGCGCCCAAATGGGAATCAGCGTGGGATTGGCCAGTTTGGTCTTCCGACAGCTTGGTGGCTCGCCACATACCCCGGGAGTCGTGTCCTTTCTCTTGCCTTTCACACTTGCTTCTCTAGTCCATCAAGCAGCCAACAACTTCTTCGTTACTTCATTCTTTGGTAGACTTCGTCAGACTCCGTGGGTGCGAACGTGGCTTGTGGAGTTCAAGGATTCTCTCTCTTCGAACCTCCTGACCGTACCGAGTGCGGCGTTACTAGCGATACTATACGTTTTCGTCCATCCCGTCACCCTGCTCTTGTACCTTATTTCCTTACCTGCCCAGCGATGGGCTATTCAGCTCTACTTGCAGCAAAAGCAAATATACAAGCAGGCAATTGACTCACTTGTACTCGCTATCGACGTCAATTTCCCGCAAGGAGCAGGCCACTCGAAGCGAGTTGCTGACCTCGCAGCTGCGCTCGCCAGGAAGATGCGTTTGCCCGATCCGGATGTCGAGGCAATCGAACTAGGCGGCCTTTTGCACGATGTGGGGATGATCGGGCTGGAGGAATTCTTTGACCCGGTAAACCAACTGGACTTGTCTGTCACTGAGCGGATTCGACAGCACGTGCTGATGGGAGCAGAAATCGCCGCAGAGTTGCCGCGCCGCGACGTGAGCAAGATTGTATTGCATCACCACGAGAACTTTGACGGGAGTGGGTATCCTCAGGGACTAAAGGGTGCCCAGATCCCAGTCGGAGCGAGGATAGTCGCTGTGGCAGAAGCTTTCGAATCTATGCTTGCGGGCGGCTTTCCCTATCAGGACAGGTCTTCATCTGGCGAAGCAACAGATGCCATAAGGAGGCAAATCGGTCAGGCGTTCGATCCCAGGGTCGTCGACGCTTTTCTCGCCCTCAGCACTGAGGAGACTCCATCGTCGCGACACGGGAAAGGCGGCCTATGATTCAAGAGACGGAAGCGGAATAGATGGGTAAGCGATCTCTCTCACTGGTTCTGTCGCTGTTCGGCGGTGCGGCATTAGTCTACGTTGCTGTCGCGGCAGCCGTTGTTGGTGTGGCTGGTCGGAACCTGTTGCTGTTGACTCTGGTACTGCCGACCGCTTGGCTTCGTGTCAATCTTGAGCCCGCGGGTCACCTAACGCTCGCTCCCGCAGTTGTAATTACCGCGCTAGTTCTGGCCCCTCCGTATGTGTCGGTGGCCGTAGCGGCTTTTTCTGCAATCGTGAGTGCGGTCCTGTTCGCCCGCATGCCGCTGAAACGAGCTCTCGAGGATGCCGGTGAAGATACGATCCCCATAGTACTGGCATTGGCGTCGACTGGAGCTCTGTTGAGCTTGCCAGAGGGGCTCGCGAGCCGCGGCTTTGGACAGCAGCTCTTTGCCGTTCTGGTGTATGTGCTTTCTCGAGTTGTTCTCGCCGCGATAAGAGCGAGCATTTTCGATGGGATCGAAATTAAGACGTTCCTCTCAAGTTCTGGTCGGGTCCTTGCTTCAAATGCGATGCTCCTATCTTTGGTCGCACTGGGCCTAAGCCGGCTTACAAACATTTATGGGAACACCGGATATTTCGTCCTGCCGCTTGCTATCATCGCGTTGATCGAATCGTATCATCCGTTCAAGCTTCTTAGCGACCAGAGGAGTGTACTCTTTGCTAGTCTTTCGATGGTGGCCCAGGCCATTGATCTAAAAGATGCGTATACAGGAAAGCATGCTCGTGATGCATCTGATATCGCTGTCCGGCTCGCGAGATCCCTTCGCCTAGCCGAGTCTGAAGTTAGAAAAATCCGAATCGCCGCTATACTGCATGACATCGGGAAAATAGGGGTGAGTGGGAGAATAATTCGGAAACCGTCAGCGCTGAATTCCGAAGAAATGTATGCTATGAGGCAACACCCTGTAATTGGGGCTGAGATAATGCAGCCCGTGGAACTTCTTACGGATGCCGCTGAAATCGTTCGGCATCATCATGAGCACTATGATGGTAGCGGTTACCCGAGCGGATTGGAGGGGGATGCTATTCCGATCGGGTCCCGGATCGTCCTTGTAGCGGATGCCTTCAACGCGATCACGACGGACCGGCCCTACCGCAAGGCCAGATCAAAGAACGAAGCCTTAGGCGTGCTTAGAGAATACTCGGGGAAACAGTTCGATCCGAAAGTCGTGGCAACATTAGAGGCGATTGTCGCCATCCTTTAGATAGCACACAAGATGAACATAAGATAGCGCACATATAGCACACGAATCCCCAAATTCACATCCTGCTCCCTTCTGTGCCGGATACTGAACTTACGTCAAAGACATCTGCCCTGACGAGAGGGAGCAAGAGAAAATGCCGCCAGTGACAGTCAAGGTGTTGGGCGGTTTTTCGATGGTGGCTACTTCCCCGGTTCGGTTCGCTACGCACAAGACCGAGTCATTATTTGTCTACCTCCTTTTGAGTGGGCAGGCCGTCAGCAGGGATCGATTGGCCGGGATCTTTTGGCCCAATGCGACAGAGGAGCGCGCGCGGAGAAATTTGAGTACGGCGCTCTGGCGCCTCAAATCCGTTACCCAATCAATACCCGAAATTTGGATCGATGTAAGTGGAGACTCGGTGAGGCTGAGGTGTGAAACGGTCGAAATTGATGCGGTTCGCTTTCGTTCGCTCGTGGAATCCTTGCCAGGTTTGGATGGCCACTCGCGTACCACAACGATGGCGGAGGCTGAGCGGCTCTACAATGGTGATTTCCTTGACGGTTTTCCGGATGAATGGTGCGAGGATGAGAGGAGGTACCTAAGAACGCTCTATGGCCGATTATTAAGACAGCTCGTTGAAACGAGCAAGACTTCGGGAGAATTTGTGCAGGGGATCCGTTACGCGCGCAGGCTTGTCGAAATAGACTCCTTTGATGAAGAGAGTCATCGTGAGCTCATGCTACTCTATCATCTTTCCGGAGATCGAGGGGCAGCGATGGCTCAATTCGAAGCGACGAAGAGGATCTTGCAAGAGGAGCTTGGTACTCAGCCGTCCCCGGCTTCTGTTGAGCTCTACCAGTACATTCGCTCGCGCAGCGAGTGGGAGGCCAACCGGGTTCTAAAGTCAGCGGATTGGAAGAAAGCAGCCAACTCATCAGACGTGCCGATCGTGGGCAGGGACGAACATCTGGCGAGTTTGATGAGAGCAGTCGATCGTGCGGCCCGTGGGCTGGGCACTGCCGTAGTCCTTTCCGGAGAGGCCGGTGTCGGAAAGACGAGGCTCGTTGAGTCGGTGGTGCTCGCGGCCGGTCTACGCGGATTTGACATTCTTCAGGGACGTTGCTTCGATCTGCTGGATCAGCCACCCTATCATGTTTTCGTCCAGGCTCTCTGGCCAAGGATTTCAAGTGCCGACAAACCTGGGGGCGGGGCTTCCTCACCTCTCGCGGCACTCTTACACGCACTAGCGCCCGAGGCTTCTCTTGACTATCGACATGCTGCGCTGTCTTCAAGGACACAATTCTTCGATAGTGCGATTGTTAACGAGGCGTTGTTAAGCCTTCTTGGTAGGAGTCATAGTGGCCGGCCGACGCTGTTGATACTTGAGGACATCCACAGAATCGACAAAGCTAGTACGGCTCTACTGCTTACTCTGCTCGAACGTCTACCAAAGGCGAACCTGTGTGTGCTCCTCACGATTCGTTCAGGCGAGAACGCGACGGCTCAAATGCAGTCACTGCTCACTGCAAACGGTGCCTCGGAAATTAGAGTTGAGGGGTTGACAGAGCAGGAGATTGGGAAATTGATCCAGGTGACTCTCCGCTCCAGGCACACACCGCCTGGCCTTCAGCGTTTCATGTGGGAACGGTCGAACGGTGTACCCCTTTTCGCCCTGGAGTCGCTGAAGCTTCTACTGGAAAATGGATTCCTGAAGAAGGACCCGCTCGGCAGCTGGTCCATGGATAAACATGCCCTTGACCTCAGAATGATCGTACCTTCTCGCGTTCAGGAGATTATCCGTCAGCGGATTGCGAGGCTCCCCTCTAATGCCAGAAAGTTGCTTTGCGCAGCTGCTGCGCTGGGGACGGAGGTGGATTTCAACCAGCTAAGGGAGTTGGTAGGGTCGTCTGAGGAGCCGTTCATTGAACATACCAACAATCTGGTGGAAGCGCAGTTGCTCCTTGAGACAAAGGAAGGATTTCGGTTCCCTCACGAGAGTACGCGTCTAGTTGCTCTCTCCATGGAGAAGAGAGCGGCACTCAAGGCGTTTCATCGGAAGGCTGCCGAGATCATTGTGCAATCCGCCCCTGGGCGAACGGAGGATCTCGCTTGGCATTATGAGGAGGCAGGGGTCCCGATCCAGGCTCTACGCTACGCCGAGGCTTCAGGAGACAAGGCCACAGCAGTCTATGCGAACGGAGACGCCGCGGCATGGTATTCAAGAGCGCTTCAACTCCTCGATGTTGTGAAGAGTTCCGATCCAGGTGAACGCGAGACGCAGCTTAGGCGGGCGGCACTAATACTCAAGCGCCAAGGGGTGCTAGATCTTATCGGAGACCGCCGAGGCCAGTCGGCCGACTTAGACGCCATCCTCTCGATTGCAGAACGATTGAGCGATCATAAGCTCCTCGCGGAAGCCCTACATCTGCGCGCCAACCTTTTGATGCGAACGAACGCTAATGAAGCGGCACTTACAACCATTCGGAAAGCGACTCAGCTATTCCGTGCTGCCAAAGATCTTCGGGCCGAGGCCCGCGTATACGAGACTGCCGGATCAGTTTACAATAACTTGCGTCGGTACGATCTCGCGTCCGCGGAGTTTAGGCGGGCGCTCCGCCTGTTTCGCCGGCTTGGAGATCGTGCTGGGCAGGCCAGAAGCTTCCTTCATCTTGGAACTCTGCTAGGCTTCCAAAGCAGAGAAGTGTTCGCGATTCGATACTTGGATCGGGCAGACGTACTTCTTCACGAAATCGGAGATCATCGGTCACGCGCCATGGCAAAGATCACAAAGGGGATCTTGTACCGATACTTAGGCCGATTGAAGTTGTCGGAATCTCACATGGCATCCGGGGTTGGTATTCTGACCCAGATTGGAGACCGTGTAGGGGTAGCGAGGGGTATGATCCATCTTGCCTTCACCCACGCGGTAATGGGAAAACACCGAGATGCAATCCATGAGTGCGAGAGGGCGCTGCGTATTGCCAAGCAGGCAAAGGATGTGCGCGCCCAGATTCTCATCCTCAACAACTCTGCCTACGGAGTGTACCGCCTAGTAGGGAGTTTCGCGCGCGCCGAGAGATACATTACTAAAGCGATGACGCTTGTTGCAGAAGCGGCAAGTACCGAGAGCGTGGCGCCGTACACTGATACTATGGCCGCGATCTCGCTCGACAGGGAGGATCTCCACGAGGCTTTGAAGTGGGCCTTGCGAAGCGAGGAGCTACATAAGCCCTTCAGGTTGAAATCTTGGATAGGACTTGAGACTGATTACAGGCTTGGGTCGGTGTATCTGGAGCTAGGCCGGTATTCTCGCGCCATGCGTTACTTGTGGAGGGCCCGCAAGCAGTACCCGAGGGGCCAGGAACTGGCTTATGAAACGCTCGCGACCGCGGCCTTGGCCAAATTGCACCTGATAAGAGGTGACATAGCTACCGCTCTTAGATTTGCGCGGGCCGTATCTGATCTGTTGCGGAAGATAGAAGGTGTGGAACAGATTCAAAAGGTCTACTGGATCTTATACCTCGTCTTCGGCTCAGCGGGTTTACATGGTGCCGCACGAAGAGTACTGCGCCAGGCTTACGCTTCGGTCATTCAACAGGCGTCGACGCTAAAGGGGCGCTTTAGACGCGTATTTCTCAGCAACGTTCGGGTCAACCGAGAGATTCTCGAAGAAGTAGGCCGCAATCCTGAATCTTTCTTGGTCCGCGGCATGAACTTCCCCGTCCCCAAGGCGCCACCGGAGGTTCATTCGACCAAATCACATCCGCCGGGCAACGAGAAATCCAGCCAGGCGGGGTCGGTCCTGGGGTCAGCCACAAAGCAGGATGGGATCAAACAGCGGAGGCATGTCATTGCGGGTCTGCTCGAACAGGGCACCCTCACCCAGGATCAGCTTGCGGCGACTCTCGGGATCTCACCTCGCACGGTTCGAAACGATCTAGCGGCTCTTCGTTCCCAAGGCCTCCTACAGAAGCCGACCCAACCGTAGATTTGCCGCTTTAGGCAACTTCGTTTGTGATACTCGGTAGATACCCTCATGGTATGGTTTGGGTACCGGTTCAAGAGGTTCCGGATCCTCCGGGCACCCAGGAACGTCGGTCCGGGGCTCTTAGGACATAGCCCTCCTGTCCAAGAGCAAGTGCCTTGGGGGATCCGGACCTAATTTTTGCTTCATCCTGTAGGGTGTCGGGCTCGACTATGGGCTCTGTAAGGGAAGAACGGGCGTTCTGGGTGCATCAAATTCACTCTACTTTGCTCAATTCCATCGGCGCCGCGATCCTGCAGTCGAGAGTGTGCGAACAGGCTGTGCGGGTCGGTGCACCGGACTGCTCTGGGGAGATCCAGCGACTACAAGGCATTCTCGCTGAACTGGAGGCCACGGCGCGGGCACTAACCGCCCCGCGCACACCTGAGCGCCCCGGCCGTATCGCCTCAGAGGCGAGACGCCTTATCGAGGCATTTCGGGCCTCGCACCCAGGCATTGAGCTTAACGCCGATATTCCTGAAGCTGATCTCGGGGTGCCAGAGCGGGTTGTGGAGGCCGCCTGCGTCGTGCTTCAGGAAGCGCTGGTGAATATCTCCCGTCACGCCGAGGCGCGTCGGGTTGAAGTATGGCTCACCATCGAGGAAGAGACTATTCTCCTCCGGGTTCGGGACGATGGATGTGGGTTCGAACCGCCAAAACAGGCGGCCGGCGGGCGCCTGGCATACGGAACACACTGCGGGATTCGGCTCATGGATGAATACGCCGCGATGGCGGGGGGAAGACTTGAAGTAGGCTCAGCGAGAGGGCGCGGCACCCAGGTCACCCTTTTCATCCCGGTGGGGGAACCCGCGAGTTTGCTCAAGAATCCTACGTAGGAGATCATGAAAGCTTTCGGCCGGCTCGCCTCCGCGGCAGTGGTTGCTACATTTGTCCTAATCATTCTCGGCGGGCTTGTCCGCGCCACCGGCGCTGGCCTGGCCTGCCCGGACTGGCCTCTGTGCCATGGACGACTGATACCTCCGTTAGACCCTCTCGTGCTAACCGAGTGGAGTCACCGATTTGTGGCTTCGATTGTGGGGATTCTCACGCTCGCTGTCGCTGTGGCGGCCTGGCGGCTGCGGAAAGTGGGGCAGCTTGGCTTGGTGGGTCTCTCAAATCTTGCGCTGGTCCTGGTAATTGTTCAGATCGGGCTGGGTGGCCTGACGGTACGGCATGCATTGTCCGCGTGGCTGGTCGTTGCCCACCTTGGAACAGCGATGGCCTTCTTTGCCACACTGATCATTCTCACAGTTACCACGATGACCGGTCCGGCGGCGCCACGGCGGCATGACCCGTTCCGTACGCTTGCGTTCTTGACCGTCGTCGCGACCTTTGGGCTCGTGTTGATTGGCGGCTACGTTAGCGCCAGTGGAGCCGGCCTGGCATGTCCGGACTGGCCCCTGTGCTACGGACAACTACTGCCGTCGTTGACCGGAGGAGTCGGCGCACACTTGTTGCACCGGTTCGCGGCGGCCATCGCCGGCGCACTTATCGTCGTCACAGCTGCCGCCGCCTATCGGACGCAGACGCGCCGCCCGCAGTTGCAGGCGGCTTCGGCCATCGCCGTGGGGCTGCTGATCCTCCAGATCATTCTCGGCGCATTGAACATCGAGTACCGGCTGGCCGACGCGGTGACTATTGCGCACCTGGCGACAGCGGCCGCGCTATTCGCGACGCTTGTGGTTCTGGCCGTTCTCGCGTCCCGCGTTTCTGAGTCAGAAGCGTACCGGCCGGAGGCCGCCGGGCGACCCGGACGCTCTCGGGTGCAGCGGGTGATGGACTACGTCGCGTTGACCAAACCGCGCATCATTGTCTTGTTGCTCGTGACTGCCTTCGCCTCCATGCTGATTGCTGCTCCGGGAAAAATCTCGCCCTGGCTTATATTCTTCACACTTGCCGGGGGGGCGATGTCCGCGGGCTCAGCAAACGCCATCAACCAGCTACTAGAGCGCGACATCGACGCGCTCATGTCCCGAACTCGCCAGCGGCCAATTCCAGCCGGTCGCGTGAGCCCGCCTTATGCCCTGGCGTTTGCCGTGCTGCTTGGAACAGTGGCTTTTGTTGAGATGGCAGTTCTGGTGAACCTGCTCGCTGCGCTCCTATCTCTGGCGGCGTTGCTCTTTTACGTGTTTGTTTATACGGTGTGGCTGAAACGATCCACGCCGCAGAACATCGTCATCGGTGGGGCTGCCGGCGCCGTGCCCCCGCTGGTCGGATGGGCGGCTGCCACCGGACACGTGAGCCTGACGGCGATCCTGCTCTTTGTCATCGTCTTTCTCTGGACGCCCCCGCACTTCTGGGCCTTGGCCCTGTTCCGCCGCGACGACTACGCACGCGCACGTGTCCCGATGCTGCCGGTCGTTGCCGGGGAGGATGAGACGAGGCGCCAGATCGTGATCTATTCGGTTGTGCTTGTTCTCGTCACTCTTTTACTGTATCCGGCGGGGCGCATGGGGTTGCTCTATTTGCTGTCGGCAGAGGTGCTCGGCGGGGTGTTCGTGGCGTTTGCTATACATCTGTCACGTCAGCGGACTTCGGCCGCAGCCGTCAAGATGTTCACATACTCCATTCTCTACCTAGGCTTGCTGTTTGCAGCAATGGTCGCTGATCGCCTTCTCCTAGCTTAAGTCCACTGTACAACACGCCGGACCACATAAGGCAGTTAGGAAGCGAACGCGATACGAAACCTGATTCTCGCCGGGGTGGTTCTGACTGGGCTGTGTTCCTTTCTCGTCGGTCTCCTTGCTAAACTAACGGCAAGACCGGGCTGAAAGCCTCAGTGCAACAGATTTTTGGTGATAGTAGATTCCAATGACAAACGAGCGTCTGCGTGTCAAGGGGGAGTTCATCAAGCTGCTGCTGCTCGAAGATCTACGAGACTACGACCCGTCCTATGATCCATACGTTTACATTGCTCGTTCCCACCTTGCCCTACAAAATCTTGACAAGATAACGGCGCAAGTCAAGGAATTCATTGGCGTCAGGTCGGGTTTAGTCTCAATCGATGCGAAGGACAGATGCCTGGGGCAGATTGAATTTCAAGATCTGGACTTCATCGGCAACGATTACTTTGAGGACGGTGGAAAGTATGTGACCGGAGAGGAGTTCGAAAAGAAAGGCATCAGTCTTGAGATCGTTTACAGAGAGCGACGCTTCGAGGGGCTAGATCTTTCATATTACGAGCCGTCAGATCGCCTAATAACGTATCTCCGGCTCCATAGAGAGATGGAGAGAACGTGGATCAATCCCTACACTCGGGACATCGTCATCCGATCTGGAGATGGCAAGATCCTCTGGGACCCCCACGACGAGTTCCTGGCTGTCCGTGAGAGCGAGCTCAGAGACTACCTTGCTGCTAGGGAGCGAGGCCTTCTGATAGTTCGTTATTCAGAACGTATTCTGGAGACCCACCACGCGCTGGAAGGTCTCCCAGCCCCCTTTCAACGGCCTACTAAGCATGGTCGTCAAGCGTGGATAATCGATAAAGCTCCTCTGAACCCTGACCAGACGATGTACTTCAGCAGGCTGTGGGAAGCTTTTTGGATTTCTCCGGCCTCCAAACCACAGAGATGGGACGCAGAGATTCGAGGAGAGTTCAAGGGCAGTGTCTTATTCATCCTTAGGAACGGCGAACAAACCAGTTACGGCAGCGGACGCGACAGCTACTTCGAAATCATTTCGTTCCGTTCGACACTGCTTCGTAGCCTCATAGGCATGCCGCATAATCGTATACACTGGGCGTCCCTTACACTTTGCGACCTAATGTACGCTGATGGTTCGCACTTGCCAGGGTGTATCAACACCGAAGGGCAATTCCAAAGCTTCTTTGGGCTTATCGCCAAATTAGATGTGGGAAAACAACGCCACATCGCGGCGTACTCTGAGCCGTGGAAAGGCAAGCCGAGCCGTGAATTCATCCAAGTGAACATCGATGCGGAGTTCCCCAAAACTCGACCGCTCGCCTGGACGATCTCCAAGGTGCTCGCAGAGGCAAATGGACCGTGGCAGGACCGATTCGGTGAGACACTTCTCCTTACGCCCCCTGAGGACGGCCCACTCGACATCATGGGTCCTACTACTTTCGATTTTGAAGAGCTCGCTGATAAGATGCTTGAACTCCAGAAACTCATTATCCCAGAAGACAGTATCGACACGGTCAAAAATGGAGTCGACCTGAGTTCCTTGGCGTCCTCCCCGGAAGCCTACAATCAGATCCGATCAATCGGGTACGTGAGATTGCTTTTCCGCCGTTTCCCCCCAGAAACTCGTGAAGGCTCAGCCGACGTCCTCTCCTTGGTTAATGAGTTGAGAAACTGCAAGGGACATCCTAAAAACATTGGGCCTGTACTGGAAAGATTCAAGCTGACAGAGTCTACCCCGAGGGCTGCGTATCTAGAGGTCCTGAGAAGACTTGCCGAGTTCCTCACTGGGTTTCGGATTGTAACGGAGAAAGCGCTTGACGTCGTCATTTCTCCGTCCCATAGAGATCCAACCGAAGATCCATGGTACCAGCTCAACATTGCGACGCGATATTTTGCTTCAGGCGATCTCGTCACCTAAGATTCGCGGGTTGGCCACACTCGATCGTTCACGGATGAAGTCTCCAACGTCTCCTTACGAACAGGGTGGCCACCCGAGAGGGCTCACGAAACGGGGGCCTGTCTTACTTACTACCCGTCAAATCTTGACATAGCTCAGGGCGAACCGTCCGCCAGGTCAACCGATAGTGTCGAATCAGCAGCGCGTTCGCTCCAAACTCAACTTAGCCCACTTCAGCCCGTATCTCGGTGCCCGGCACCGGCGATAAAGGGGACGCGTCGTATGCAAGGTCAATTACCGGAAATCCGCATCCCGAGTGGTGCGCTCAAAAAACCGGCCAGAATTCATCGAACGGAATCCTTGGAAACAACCTTTGGAATCAGTTGTCACTTTTCGACGTCGTCGAGATGCTCGGGGCGGGGGTACGAGTCCAACTCTGGGGTATGAGGTCAGTAAGATGGTCTCAGGGAGTGCGGGGAAGCCCCCAGGGCCTCGCTTGCCTCTTTTGTTAGAAGGGCTATAATTGGTTTAGTGGGTTGATGCATTCGCGAGTTACCGGGAGGGGGATAATGAGCGAAAAGGGAACCAAGTCAAAGACAGACGAGGAGACTTCTATTGTAGAGCGCTTCATCACTGGGGGGCATCATTACAAGACTACAATCGAAGACGGTCAGAGGCATGTCGAGGGAAGAGGGCGGACCCGAGAGGAAGCGGAGAAGATAGCGAGCAAGAAGTGGGAGAAGAGTAAAGACTAGACAACTCCCTTCTGAAGCCGGTAACCTTGCCAATTCCGACTCATTGATGATTGGGGCGGGGTACCGGGGTTTGTTGCGTCGTAAGGCATTGCTAGGCGCTTAGACGAAGTCTCGCCGTGCCTGTCAAACAACCGGATTGAATCGCACCCTTTATTGTGGCTCCCACACTGTTTCGAATAATCCTCGGTGCAGTAGTTTGTTGGGGTGTAATATACCTCTGGAATCCCACGATGTACGTCGATTTGTTTAGGGTTTTTCTCGCCCCGAAGATCGCGACTCTTTCGATTCTTGTGGCGGCTCTGTTATTCTTTTTCCGTGTATACATGGAGGACGTTGCAAAGCTTGAGGCCGGAGAGCCTCGAGAGGAAGTCGTTTACGATCGCCCGAACCTACTTGTGCTATTTTGGACTTCCATGCTTCTGTTGGTTTCTGTCGCCGTGGATACTTTCATCCTCTTGAATGGCAGCGTTGCGCAGCCGCCTTTCCCTCAGGTGTCGAGGGGACTTGGTTCTCTTAGCTTTGGACTGTTCTCTTTGGCGCTTTTGCTGCTGGCCTTAATGCTTATCTCTGTTATTCGTGAAACTCGTCCTGATCTTAGAACTCACGGAGGCAATTAGGGTACACATTTTCCGATGCTGGACGTAACTGTGGGTTCATCTGTGCCAGGCAGCGACGGAGTCAGAATAGCTTGAGTTGACTATTGAAGAATGACCCGACCGGGTCATAGCGCGTCCGCTCCAAACTCAACTTAGCCCACTTCAGGCTGCGGGCGGACGGCGGCGTCGCCGGCTAGCCACATCACCGCGAGCACTGTAACCACGTGCGCGATCGCGAAGGGCCACAAATTATTGCGGTCGACTCACTCACCGATAGACGTCCTTCCGGTGGCGGACGACGTGCAGGTATATGACAGACCCCTTTATGTCGTAGCGAATTCGGTAGTCGCCTACGCGGTATCGCTATTGTCCCACCGCGACCCCTCCGAGTTTGCGGCCCCGATAAGGATCGGTCTGAATACGCTTGAGGGCACTCGCTTCGAGGGGACAATGGTGAAGCCGGGCATCAATGCCTTCGATAGATGGCGCGCAGGGCGGCAACGCTACTTACTTCACCTCGCTTGATCTGGGCTACAGACTCTTTCAGGGCCCTCTGAAATTCCTGGTCCTGTTCCTCGGCCAGGACCTCGAGGAGCTCCCTGTACTTTGGCGATCTGGGTCTTTTTCACGGGCACTAGGATTCTAGGATACGAATGTAGTTTGGTCAACGATCGCGGGCCAGCCAGATCACCGCGAGCACGGTTACCACAGGCGCAATCGCAAAGGCCCACTTCACGCCCCACGCGGCCAGGATCCCTCCCGCGACCGGCCCCAAGAAGAACCCCAGATCCGCGGCGGCGTTGAATCCGCCCATCGCCGCCACCATGTGCTCGCGAGGCGACCGGGCGCTGATCCGCATGGAGAGTCCGTTCGGGATGGCGGCCCCGCCCAGGCTGCCCAGGAAAGTCACAAGGAAAAGCGCCGGAAATGACGTCAGCAATGGCACGAGGCTAATTCCAAGACCACGGATCACATACGCTGGGATCAGCAGTCGATCAGCCGTGATCCGGTCCGCGATGCGGTGCAACACCGCCTGCACCACGATGAACGCTACGCCGCCGCCGGTGAAAATCAGCCCGATCTCAGCCGTGGACAAACCATTCGCCGCCGCGTGCAGGGGGAGAAACGTCGTCAGGATCCCGTACGCGATGGTGTTCATCACGGTCACCAGGAACATACGCCTCACCGAAGGGGCACGCGACAGAAGCGCGGCGTAAGATCGCAGTGGGTTCGGGCTATCGTCTCGCACCGGCCGGACGATCGCGGCGGCGGGCACCATGACCAAAGATGCCAGCGCGGCGGCAAAGAACGGGGCCCGCAGAGAGAATTGTTCGCCCAGGAACCCGCCGATGAGGGGGCCGAGCAGCTGCCCGACGCCGAAATACAACCAGAAAATCGAGAACAATCCGGCGCGTCGATTGAGCGGACCCGCCTCGGCCACCTCCGCGAAGGTCACGGGCCACAGCATCCCCCGCACTGCGCCTAATGCGAGCCGGGTAACATACAGTCCGGCGAGCGACACGGCCAGAGGAAACCAGGCGAACATCACGGCGCTGCCCATCAGACCGATGATCACCGCGGCGCGACGGCCCACCCGCGACGTGACACCCAGGGCGAGCACTTCCGTCACGATTAAGGCCAGCGACATCGCTCCGATGATGCCGCCGACATGCACCGGGGGCAGGCCGCGCTGGTCGAGGTAGAGCGGGATGACCGGCGAGATCGACATGATCGCTAAGATGGAGCCCATGGCGATGAACCCGAGGGCGTGGAGACGCCAGGGCGTAGAGACGGTCTGGACCGGCGAAACAGGGAGCGTCACGGCCTGGTTCTTGCTCTGTAAACACGTCGGCGGCCGGGCAGTACGGCCCCGGCCGTCATGTCTTCGACTATGATATTCGGGGAAGGACAGTATTACAATCTTGTAACTGGTCTGATACCTTAGGAGTAATAGGGAAACAGGGGATGTCTGTGCCGGATCTCAGCCAGGTTGACTGGGCCAAAGTTATCTCGCTTTCATTCACTGTCGTCCCCGTGGTCTACAGGTACCGGGGTGTGCTCGCGAAGATCACCGACGTGCTGGCTGAGGCGATCGGTTTCTCCGCTCTTGTCGGCGGTCTGTATGTCTACACGCAGACGCTTCCCGAGCTCCCGACGGCCGCCCTTCAGTTCAGGTCTGATCCGTCCGTGAGCGGGGCGGAGCATATCCAGACGCTGGACCTGCTGTACTTCTGTGCCATCAGCCTGATGGTGCTCGGCGGTCTGCTCACTGTGTCGGGACTCTTGGGCCGCTTCCAGGCGAGCGTCCGGGACCGGTTGAGGGCCGCCTCGCAGCCAAAGCGCAGATAACGTCCTGCACCATGTCCCTCGCTTGACACCACTTCAGGCACTGTTACAATAAGGTGTTGTCCTCAAATACCTTCCGCGTTCCCATCTGGGGTGACGACAAGTGATCAAGCCGCCTCTAGAGGCGCTGCTGGGCCGGGTTGAGAATAAGTACGCCCTCGTGATCGTCGCGGCCAAGCGCGCCCGGCAGCTGAAGGAAGGGGCGCTGCCGATGGTGGAGGTCGATTCCGCCAACCCGGTGACGGTGGCGCTGGAGGAGATTGCGGCGGGGAAGATCCGCTTCGAGATGCCCAAGATCAGCCTCAAGTAATGGCGTGAACCAGAGGGCGGCGTCCTGCGTACTCCCAACGGGGTAGAACCGGTGGGGTGATGGCGATGCAGGTGCTCTTGCAATTCGTGCTGGGGGCGGTGGTGCTGGTCGCAGCGGCGAGTCCGCTGAGCGTGGAACGGGTCGAGAGCGGCCTTCGTGTGGAGGCGTCCCTCCCGAGACCCACCTACGACACCGGGCAAGTCGTGGAGGTGGTCCTCACCGCGGTGAACACCGCTGGCGCGCCGGTCAGCGTGACCTTCACCAGCGGCCAGCGTTTTGATCTCGTCATCCGCCGCCCGCGGGGCGATGCGGTGTGGCGGTGGTCACACGACAAAGCGTTCATCCAGGTCATCCAGACCCTCACCCTGCAGCCGGGTGACCGCCTCTCCTTTAAGATTCCGTGGGACCAGACAGATTATCAGGGCCTGCGCGTCGACCCCGGCCCATATGAGGCCGTGGCGGTCTTTCTGGGAGCGACCGGCGCGGCGCGAGAAATCAGGCTGCCTCCTCTGGCATTCACCATCTCGCGATGACGTCCAGACGTGTTTCCTCTATAATGTGAGAGCGTGGCGGCGTAGCTCAGCTGGTCAGAGCACGCGGCTCATACCCGCGGCGTCGGGAGTTCGAGTCTCCCCGCCGCCACCATGAACCACTCGCCTCGCTCGGGTTCATGGCAGCGCCATAGATGACTCGAACGGGGGAAGGGCGACGGGCGTCGCCTTTTTTGTTTGCGATGAGCGACCTGCACGAGAAGGTGCGCCACACAATCAAGAAGTTCGACCTGCTGCGCGCGGGCGACACCGTGGTCGTCGCGGTCTCCGGCGGTGCAGACTCGGTCGCCCTCCTGCACCTGCTGCGAGGTCTGCAGGACGAGTACGCGCTCGCGCTGCACATCGCGCACCTCAACCACCGCCTGCGACCGGAAGCCGGCGCCGACGCTGAATTCGTCAGGCAGATGGCCGTGAACCTGGGGATTCCGGTGACGGTGGAGGAAGTGGACGTGGCTGCGCGGGCCGCGCAAGAGAAGCGATCGCTGGAAGACGCCGGCCGGCAGGCCCGGTACGAATTCTTCGCGCGGGTGGCTGCTTCGGTGCGGGCGAGCCGGGTCGCGACGGCGCACACCCAGGATGATCAGGTGGAAACCGTGGCCATGCGGTTCTTGCGGGGGGTGGCCTGGGAAATGCTGGCCGGGATCCCCGCCTCCCGGCGGCTCGGCGCGGCCAACGTAGTGCGGCCGCTGCTGGAGACCCCGCGGGCGGAGCTACTGGGATACCTCCGCCGCCAGGAGATCGCCTGGCGAGATGACGCGACCAACCGCGACCAGCGCTTCCTGCGGAACTGGGTTAGGTTGACCTGGTTGCCTGCGCTCGAGGCGCGTCATCCCCAGAGTCGGTCGCTGCTATTGGAGATGGGCACCCTGGCCCGTGATGCCGACAGGCTCCTGGCAGAGACGGCCGCAGTGGTCCTAGCGCAGGCCCACCGGGAGGGGCGCACGATCCAGTTTGCCCTTGATGCGCTGCGCGAGCTTCCCCCGGAGGTCCGGCAGCGAGTGCTCCGGCTGGCGGCGAGTCAAGTCTGCGGAACAGAAGTCACCCCGCACGACGTTATAGCAGTCAGAGTGGACGATGTGGTGACGGCGCATGTCGGACAGGAAATCCGGCTCCGGGACTGCGTCGTCCGGCGTGGATATCAGACGGTGGAGGTGTCGGTGCATGCGCCCGCGGCCGAGGGTGCGTACGTCCTCCCGGTACCGGGCGCAGTGGACGCCGGCGACTTCGGTGTGACGATCTCCGCCGAGGTGGTGGACCGGGCATCGCTACCGCCGATGGTTCGCGGAGGGGTCGAAGAAGTCTACCTCGACGCCTCGGTGGTAGGGTCTAAACTGGCGATCCGTTCCTGGCGGCCGGGAGACAAGATTGCGCCGCTGGGTCTGGGCGGCACTAA
>Ga0209376_1002343_pt1 | contig 18042 bp, 15 predicted proteins | sample GraSoiAngelo_134_FD_185891 | JGI IMG/M metagenome (GOLD analysis project Ga0209376, IMG submission 185891) | Grasslands soil microbial communities from the Angelo Coastal Reserve, California, USA - 14_0929_05_30cm (SPAdes) (version 2) | ecosystem: Environmental > Terrestrial > Soil > Grasslands ... | reverse complement strand
ATTTCTCATTGAAATAGTCTTTGCTCACGGCGGACCGCGGAACAAGGCAGATAAGCAGAGGTCACAAAAGGGAAGTCGGATGCTGCGCAGCACGTCATCTGCCGTGAAGCCAAATTTTCGGAAAAATCTCTGGGCCACTCACGCAACCGACACTCCGAAAAGCTTGGCGAGCGGGCGGTTGCCGCTACAGAACTTCCGAGCCGAATTCGCCGTCGCTCACTCGGGTGCGAATCTTCATTTTTGGCCGGACTACTGCGATGGTGCCGATGATTTTTCCGCGCTCGTTCATCGTGATGCTGTAACCGCGACGCAGCGTCGCGTCCGGCCCGAGCACTCGCAGAAGTCCTTCTGTCCGCTGAAAACGGTGTCTCGCGTTTTCGAGTGATCGTCCCGGACATGCAATTAATCGTCGATGTAAATCGACAAACAGGTTGCGGCGCATCATAAGTTCACGTGCTGGACTGCGCGCCTGTAAGGCAGCAGTGATGCGGAGGAGGGCACGCTTGTGACCGTCAAGCTTATGCGCAAGGCAACGCTGCAAAATTTCGCGGGCGTGATCGAGCCGCTGTTGCGCGTCGCGCACCCGGTTGAACAACTCGCGTCCGACTGCACGCGCGCAGTTATCCAGGTTCCGACGAAGATCGGCAACGTCCGGGACAATGAGTTCCGCTGCCGCGCTCGGAGTCGCGGCGCGCAAATCGGCCACGAAATCGCAAATCGTGAAATCGATTTCATGTCCTACTGCAGAGACGATCGGCACATTAACATCGGCAATGGTGCGCGCGACAATTTCTTCGTTGAATTCCCATAAATCTTCGATGCTCCCGCCGCCGCGCGTCACGACGATAAGATCGAGAGGACGCCAGGCTTCGTTTGGCGTGGCTAGCTCGCGGATGGCGACGGCGATCTCCTGAGCTGCGCCTGTTCCCTGGACGCGCACCGGGTTGATCAAGATTTGCAGCCACGGCGCGCGCCGTCTTAAAACGTTAAGAATATCGCGAATGGCTGCGCCGGTTGGCGAAGTCACGATTCCGATTTGCCGCGGAAATTTTGGCAACGGCCGTTTGCGTTCCGGCGCGAACAATCCTTCTGCCTGAAGCTTTCGCTTGAGCGCTTCGAATTTTGCTTGGAGCAGGCCGACTCCGCGCGGCTGGAGAATCTGCACGTTGAGTTGATACTGTCCGCGTGCTTCGAAAACCGTGACGGTGCCGTAAACCTGCACCTGTGCGCCGTCAGCGAGGGGAATGCGCAATGGCGGCATCGCGTTGCGAAAAATCACGCACGCAATCTGCGCCCGGGCATCTTTGAGCGTGAAATATTGGTGGCCCGAGGGATGTAGCTTGTAATTCGAGATTTCGCCCTGCACCCAAACCGCGCCGAATTTCACCTCGAGCGTGTTACGAATTGAGCGAGTCAACTCCGTGACTGTAAGAACCTTTGAAGCCTGCTGGAAGAAATCGCTCGTTAATTCCATGAATCCGATAGTGTAATCACGGAGGCGCAGAGGACGCAGAGAAATTTCAGCCGCAGGTAAACAGATTTACACGAATTGAGATGGTTGAAGCGCTTTTGGATCGTCGCATGTGTCCTGGGGAGTGCATGCGCCTAGCATGCGGGCGATTGCGTCCTCACGATCGCGAACTTTTTCTAAGCGTGCGAGGTCTAGAAAGAATGTTTCGGCAAGACGCCGAAGCCAACACCCGAGACGGCTGTGCTACCCAAGGCAGGTTGCTCCGCCGCCTCTACAGCAGCTCTGCTTGGGCACCGGCCGGCGGTTTGAGCCCGAGCTTACGATACGCGTTCGCCGTCGCAACGCGACCTTGCGGGGTGCGCTTGATGTAGCCTTCCATGATCAAATAAGGCTCATTCACTTCTTCGAGCGTGCCGGCTTCTTCGCCGACTGCGACCGCGAGCGAATTCAAACCGACAGGGCCGCCATTAAATTTGTGAATCAACGTTTCAATGATGCGCTTGTCCCATTGATCGAACCCGTCGCGATCGATCTCGAGCATAGTCAGAGCGCGATCGGCCAGTTCCGCGGTAATTTTCCCTTCGGCTTTCACCTGCACATAATCGCGCACCCAGCGCAGCAAATTGTTCGCCGTGCGCGGCGTGCCACGTGTGCGCGTGGCGATCTCGGCCGCGCCCGCAGGATCAATTTCGACACCAAGCAAGCGCGCGCTGCGGATGATGATTTTCTGCATTTCCTCCGCATTGTAATAATCGAGCCGCGCCGTCATCCCGAAACGTGACCGGAGCGGCGCGCTCACCATTCCGGCGCGTGTCGTTGCGCCGATCAAAGTAAACTTTGGCAGATTAAGGCGCAGACTCCGCGCTTGCGGGCCCTGATCGATGATGATGTCGAGCCGGTAATCTTCCATCGCAGGGTAAAGGTATTCCTCGATGGTCGGTTGGAGCCGATGGATCTCGTCGATGAAGAGAACGTCACCTTTCTCCAGACTTGTGAGAAGCCCCGCGAGTTCGCCGGCTTTTTCAATAACAGGCCCGCTGGTATTTTTGATATTCACGCTCATCGCGTTGGCAATGATAAAGGCCAGTGTCGTCTTGCCCAGACCGGACGGGCCGCTCAACAGGATATGTTCGAGGACGTCACCGCGCTTTTTCGCCGCTGCCACCATCAATTCGAGCCGCTCCCGCACTTTCACTTGGCCTGTAAACTCGCTGAATGCTGGCGGCCGCAGTGAAATTTCAAAGGCGGCGTCGGGTTCCGGCGGTTTCATGGGAGAAGAGTCAGCCACAGATTTACACAGATGAAACGCAGATTTCCAGAAGTTGCCTCCCCAGAAAAATCGTCAACTTTCTACGGCGTCGAAATTCTTCGTTAAAACTACTTCCGTGCCGTGACGCTTAAGCAGGTAATCCACTTCATCAAATGCGCTGCGAATGAGATATAACCCAAGTCCGCCGGGTTTGATGAGATCGTGGGAGCGCCCCTTCATTTCATGCGACCGGACCTGTTCTCCGTAGTCGCGCACACGAACGCGCACACCTCTGCGCAATCCTTCCATGGACAATGCGATCAATTGGTCGTCACGCAACCGGTAGGCGTAGCGGATGATGTTTGTACACGCTTCATCCACCCCGAGTACCATCAGCAGTCGCTCTCTTTCGGAGAAGGGATAGCCGTTGAGAAAATCGCGCACGCAGTCTCGCATCAGGGCCAGGTTGCCTGTATGGCTGCTGAATTCGATCTTCTTCCTCTTCATTAACGGATATTGTAGCTGCGGCGAATCCGTTGCCGGTGCGGATCGGCCGCACGCCTCACAGAGACTCGGCTACAACCTCGGACGAGTAAGCTGAACAGATTCCTGACGCTTATTCAAGCTTTGCATCCAGATGTAGCCGCCGCCCCTGAACGCCGACCTGCCAATTTCCGAAATGAAAACGCGATGGACACATGCTAAAACCGCTGTTCAGTTCGCATTATGTGGAGGTCCTTGGCAGCGCTTTTGCTTTTGGGCTCGTCCGCGCTGGCGCAGGGAAACGCTACCGCTTACGAAGCTTTGCGCGTCGTTGCCAGGCAATCAGGCCGCGGTGTTCTTAATCATATTGTCTCGATTACTGGTGTTCAAGGCGACCCACAGCCGGAGAAGTGGAAAATTATTCTAGAAGATCCGGGGGCACGCGGTGGTGCGCGTGAATTGGAAGTCGCTGATGGACGCATTGCTTCCGAAGAGACGACGGGCCGCTCGCTCACAGGTTCCACCGAGGGAGCAATGATCGACATGGCACGCTTAAACCTCGATTCCAGTGGCGCCTACGCGGTGGCAAGTCATACTGCGGAAGCATCGCATGCGCGTTTTGTAACCGCCGATTACACTTTGCGCACCGACGAACGTGGCGAGCCTGTCTGGATCGTCACTCTTTTAAATAAATCGTCCCGTCCAGTTGGCACGATCTACATCGGCGCGACACGCGGCACGGTCAGACGCACAGAAGGGATGTTTGCCGGCGCGACCATGGAAGACGTTGAAACCGACTACGACAAGGGAGATGAAGGGGGAGTCATTAGCAGCGTCAAAGCGCAGGTCAAGCATGCCTTCCATCGGACGCAGGAAGAAGCACGAGGAATGTTCGAGAGAGTGAAGCGTTCGTTTTCCGATTTCATTAATCGGGAGTAACACTTGATAGTTGAGTTGGGTTTCCACCGGAAGAAGAGCACCCTATTATCGGATGAAGAGCGCCAACCGAGAACGCGATGAGTTTTGGCCGCCTCTGCCTTTTGCAGAGTGGAAGGAGACGGCTGCCACACTGCACATGTGGACGCAGATTGTGGGCAAGATTCGTTTAACCCAAACTCCATGGATCAATCATTCGTGGCATGTCACTCTCTATGTGACTTCGCGCGGTCTAACGACTTCACCGATCCCATACGGCCTTTCGATGTTTGAGATCATGTTCGATTTTATCGATCATCACTTGCATATCGAGAAAAGCGATGGCGCACGGCGAGCAATCGAACTGAAACCGCGTTCGGTCGCAGAGTTTTACCGGATCGTAATGAAGGCGCTGACAGATCTCGAGCTACCCGTGAGCATCAAGACTATGCCCAACGAGATTGAGAATCCGATCGAGTTTGATCGCGACGAAGAGCACTGCTCTTATGATCGCGAATATGCAAATCGGTTCTGGCGCGTTCTCGTGCAGAGCGATCGCGTATTTAAAGAATTCCGCTCGCGCTTCTGTGGCAAGTGCAGTCCGGTGCACTTTTTCTGGGGCAGCTTTGATCTCGCCGTTACGCGTTTTTCGGGGCGACCGGCGCCGGCGCATCCCGGCGGGGTGCCGCATCTTCCAGATGAGATTACGCGTGAGGCTTACTCGCAGGAAGTAAGCAGCCTGGGTTTCTGGCCGGGTAACGCCAGCGCGCCGATGCCGATCTTTTATTCGTATGCATATCCGGAACCGCCAGGATTCGCGGATGCGAAAATTCAGCCAGAATCTGCCTCGTACCACAAAAAGCTGCGCGAGTTCATCCTTCCTTATGACGCGCTGCGCACTGCCGAATCACCCGATGAAGTGCTTCTTAATTTTGCGCAAAGCACCTACGACGCGGCTTCAGTCCTTGGCAAATGGGACCGTGGCGCGCTGGAAGAAAAGAAACCAGTCTTGCATTCCCCGCGGTAACATTCGTAATTAAGTGCGATGATTTCTCAATGCGCGGCCGAGCGGGACGCCTGGCGCGAAGTGAAAAATGGCTGGCGGCCGCTTTACGGCGATGTCGATCAATTCGGCGTAGCCGTGGAGTGGCATGACTTCCGGACGGCGTGTTCCTTCGATTGGGGGAAAAGTTTTCATCCGCGTAGTCTCGAGTTTTGTTTGAATCTGGAAGGCCACGGCCAGGTCGGAGCGACCGGGAAAATGCGCAGCGACTACGCGCCGGGGAATTGCGGCTACTACGCGATTGGGGACGAGCTGTTGCCTGCGTCACGTCGCGCCAACGATCATCATCAGTTCGTCACGCTCGAATTTTCGAGAAATCATTTGCAGAAACAGTTCGTGCAAAATGAATCCGATCTGGAACCGGAAATTCGGCGCCTAATTTTTGGAGATGAGGATAAAAGCGTGGTTGCGCCTGCGCGGCCGATGACGATGGAGCAGCGCAGTGTAGTTACGACGCTGGCTGATCCGCCCGTTGCGAAAGCAGCGCAGATCCTTTGGTACCAAAGCAAGGCGCTCGAGCTCATGGCACATTTTCTTTTCGCGCCAAAGGACCCGGAATTTTTCTGCATGCGGCAAAAACGCGTCGCGCGCGAACGTGTGCAGCGCGCGAAGGAATTGCTAGCCCGCGACCTGGCCAATCCCCCGACGCTGGAAATGCTCGGCCAGGAAGTTGGCTGCAGCCCATTTTATCTGAGTCGAATTTTTTCGCGCGAAGCGGGTCTTACCATTCCGCAATATCTCCGCAATTTGAGAATGGAGCGTGCGGCCGAGTTGTTACGCACCGGACGCTACAATGTCACCGAGGCCGCGACAGAAGTGGGATACTCGAGCCTGAGTCATTTCAGCAAAGCGTTTTGCGAAACCATCGGCTGTTGCCCGGTGCTTTATCCTACCGCGAAAAGCGTGATTCTGGATCGGTGAGTTCGTGAAACGTCACAAGCGTTACATCGTTACATCGTTTTGACCTTGTAACCTTTGTAACATCTTAGCGACCGCATGAAAGTCACCCGTGCACTCGTCTCCGTTTCCGATAAGACCGGCATCGCCCCATTTGCGCGGGCGCTTGAGCGCCAGGGCGTGGATATCATTTCCACTGGGGGAACCGCAGACTTGCTGAGAAAAGAAAAAATTCCGGTGCGCGAGATTTCCAGTTTCACCGCATTTCCAGAAGTGCTCGAGGGGCGTGTCAAGACTTTGCACCCTCGTGTCCACGGCGGCCTTCTCTACAAGCGCGGCAACGCGAAACATGAGGCGGAAGCGCGCGAATGCGGGTTCGAGCCGATCGATCTCGTGGTGGTCAATCTTTATCCTTTTGAAGCGACAATTGCCAAGCCCGGCGTAACCCTCGCGGAGGCGATCGAGAATATCGACATCGGCGGGCCGTCGATGATTCGCAGCGCCGCAAAAAATTATGAGTCGGTGACGGTGGTTGTCGATCCGGCCGATTACGACACAGTGCTCGAAAACATGCGCGATAACAATGGCGAGACGACTCTGAAATTGCGCGAGCGTCTGGCCATCAAAGCATTCATTAAAACCTCTGAATACGATCGCACGATCGGCAAGTTTTTGAACAAGGAGCAGGCAAGCGATGCCTCGTTTTCACTTTCCCTTCCGCTGGTGATGCGGTTGCGTTATGGGGAAAATCCGCATCAAAGCGCGGCGCTTTACGGCAATTTCGATACACATTTCGAAAAACTTCACGGCAAGGACCTTTCCTTTAACAACATTCTCGACATCAGCGCTGCGACGAATTTGATCGGCGAATTCGAAGAGCCGACCGTCGCGATTCTCAAACATACCAATCCGTGCGGGGTAGGTTCCGATGCCGATCTTCGCAAGGCGTGGGACAAAGCATTCGCCACCGACAAACAAGCGCCCTTTGGCGGGATCATAATTTGCAACCGGCCCCTTGCTGAACCACTCGCCAAAGCTATCAGCGAAATTTTCAGCGAAGTGATCATCGCGCCGGACTTTGAGGCCGAGGCGCGCAGCATTTTGCAGAAGAAAAAGAACCTGCGGCTCATTCGATTGGCGACTTCGGCAGTCGAAGTACGATCAGCAATCGATATGCGCTCGGTTTGTGGGGGAGTGCTGGTGCAAGACGCGGATGTTGCGGAGGAAATCACGAGGAACGTAGTCTCAAAGAGGCGACCAACCAAAAGAGAGCTGAATTCCATGTCGTTCGGATGGCGGGTCGTCAAGCACGTGAAATCAAATGCGATCGTCTACGCTCGGGCGGATCGGACCCTTGGCATTGGCGCCGGGCAGATGTCGCGTATCGATGCTTCGCGCATTGCCATTTGGAAAGCGAACGAAGCCGGTCTCTCGCTCAAAGGCAGCGCGGTCGCGAGCGACGCCTTTTTTCCATTCCCGGATGGGTTGAGCGCCGCTGCGGACGCCGGGGCAACCTGTGCCATTCAGCCGGGTGGCTCAGTCCGCGACGAAGAAGTAATTGCTGCCGCCAATGAGCGCAACATGGCGATGATTTTTACCGGTATCCGCCATTTTCGCCACTAAGACTCCGTCGTTTAAGACGCATGCCTCGATCGGTTCAGCCTCCGCGCGTGGTCAACATCGAGGATTTACGGCGCGCGGCTAAACGGCGCCTTCCCCGGGTAGTATTCGACTACATCGACGGCGGCGCGGAGGACGAGCTGACGTTACGCGCGAACCGCAGAGCATTCGAGGCGGTGACATTCCGACCACGTTGCGCGGTTGCGACGCCGGCATGCGATCTGCGGATTACGGTGCTCGGTACACCTCTCTCAATGCCGCTGATCCTCGCGCCGATCGGGAGCAGCCGGCTCATGTATCAGCGTGGAGAAGAAGCGGCGGCGCGCGCCGCCGGCGCTGCCGGAATCGCGTATGCGCTTTCAACTCTCTCGGGCTGCCCTCTGGAGGATGTCGCTGCCGCGTCGAAGGGGCCGGTCTGGTACCAGCTCTACCTGGTTGGAGGGCGCGACTGTGCGTTGTCGGCCATTGAACGCGCGCGTGCCGCCGGCTTTTCGGCGCTTGTCGTCACAATCGATACCCCAGTAGCCGGTATGCGAGAACGCGACATTCGAAACGGCGTCAAGGAGCTTTTGAGCCGTAAACTTGGAGGGATGCTGCCCTTTGTGAATCAGTTGCTGACAAAACCTCGCTGGCTGGTGAGCTTTCTCGCGGATGGCGGATTGATGAAGTTTCCCAACGTCATCATTCCTGGACAAGGGCCGATGTTGTACGCGGACGTCACCACGGCGCTCGAGCAGTCGATGGTGACCTGGCACGACCTCCGCTGGATTCGCGAGGCCTGGAGTGGGCCCATCGTCATTAAAGGTGTTCATACTGGCGACGATGCCCGCCGTGCAGTAGACACGGGAGCGGATGCGTTGGTCGTGTCTAATCACGGGGGCCGACAGCTCGACGGCGTCGCGCCGACTCTACGCATGTTGCCTGAAGTTTTGGCCAGCGTCGGCGATCGCATCGAGGTGCTGATGGATGGTGGGATCCGGCGTGGCAGCGACATTGTGAAAGCGCTCTGTCTCGGCGCTCGAGCGGTGCTGGTCGGGCGCGCTTATGCGTACGGGCTCGGTGCCGCAGGCGGCGCGGGAGTTGGGCGCGCGATCGAGATTCTGCGCAGCGACCTCATTCGCACTCTCAAACTGCTAGGCTGCGCGTCAGTCGCCCAGCTGGACCGATCGTATGTAGATGTCTCAGCCGAATTAGAAAAAATGACGAATGGCAAGATGTTATCAGGCCCCTCGGCCTGACGAGAGTCGCCACATCCAGATACTGAGTCCGCCGAAAATGATAAACACCAAGATGCTTACCCACATCGGAGCGTGGTGCGTTCCGATTGTCACTTGGGCATGTCTGATTAGTCGCAGGAGGTGACCGAGAGCAAAAACGCCGAAAATGACGCTGGCCACGCGTAATCCAGTTGTTTGTGAATTCATGCGGCGATTCTTGTGGTCGCCCTTCGATTTGTCAGCAAAAATGCGGGGCCAGTTACAGCCTGGTTGAATCGGTCGGCCTCACCGATCCACTTCCAAGATACGTCTACGGTTGACTCTTCCGGAGGGATGCGGCTTGCACCAGGATGCCAATGATCGCGAGGCCAATAAACACAATGGTTGATCCGGACGACGGGAGAACAATCGCGCTTTGAATCAAATGCGCGCCGATGAGTGCGGACACGACGATGAGCGCCCAATCAAACAAAACGAGCAGGAGCACAGCGCCAATGAGTCCGCCGATCACAAAGATGAATGTAGAGTACTGTGCATAATGAACAAAAAATGCGGCAGCGATTGCGCCCGCCAACTTGCCGCTCGCGAGAAAGCCCAAAACCGCGATGGCAATTTTCTGAAGGAACAGCGCGAGCAATGCGCCGATCAAGCCAAGAACGAGAGCAACGGTTAGTGCCAGCAGTGAGGATGGCTCATGAACCAGGTGTGGCGCAATCTGTACACCTGCCGCGAATCCGACTGCGGCAACGCATAGCCAAAACAGCTTGCGTCCGAAAAGGAGAATCACGGCGCCGATCAGCGCGCCGACAATGGCTACAGAAAAATGCATTGGCGGAAAAGGATTTTGAACGGCCATAGTGTAGAGGCGTTTGTGGCAAACTTGTTTATTTGATTTCGGTGCTAGACACAAGCACCACTACATCTTCTCCAAATCTGCGTTGAGAATCATTTAATCGGGCTGGTGGGATTTGAACACACGGCCCGTCGCCGGGCGACCGGTCTCACATTCCGATCGAACTCATCTCTACCTCGTCCGGTCTTGTAATATCGCTCGCGTTGCGCCGCTCCGGAGCGAGTGGCAAAGCTTTCGCTGTGGACTACAACCCACGGCACTCCATGTTTCGTCGCCTTCGAATCGCCTTCGTTGTGGCGGCGAACACGCTCAGTCAAATTCTCGCAAGAACCGACGTAGCGTCCTCCGGTTTTCTGACTGAGCAACAAAGCATTCTTCAACCGTCACTAGAATCATATCGGGCTGGTGGGATTTGAACCCACGGCCTCCTGGTCCCGAACCAGGCGCTCTACCAAGCTGAGCCACAGCCCGAAGTGAATGATGAATCTGCTCTGCTCAAGCCAACGCGCCCCTTACTTCGCGTATTTTGCGGCGTATGGCAAGGAGTTCGAACTTCGCTCGCGTGGGATGTTTCTGATTGGCCGGGCGATGGAGGTCAACCGCCCCTGCCCGTGTGTGTCTCGGCACCGCGTGATTTTAGACGATTCCCCTGGAACTAGGGGTTTCAGGTCGATCCCGTAACCAACTGCATCTGCGCTAGAATGCTTGTTGGGGTCGATGAGAAGGTGGAGTTATGCCTCCCAAAAGGATCGCCATTGCCGCCGCATTGATCACACAACTCGGTAATACAAAGCGCGGAAGATAAGGGGTAAGCACGAACGTGCCGATCATTAAAAGCAGGTCGGTAATTGCGAGCGCGTACAGCAGGGATAGCATGTTCGGGTCGAAGCGCTTGGACAATCGTAGGATCGTTCCTAATCCGAGCACGAGCACCAGAGTGATTCCGCAAGGGATTTTGTCCAAACCGCGCAACCAGAACGTGGTTTCGGCCCGTTCAATAGCTGCGCCCGCGACTGGTGAACAACTCTTGAGATGCGCCGTCCTCTGGTACCAAGCGGGGTTTGACCGAAAAATCTTTAGAGAGTAATCGGCGGCGTTCGCGTAAAGATATCGAAGTACTTCTGTTGGCGTCGTACTCGTGAGCGACCGAATGATCGTATCACGTATTTTCGCGAGAGCAATTGGCGGAAGAGAGCGATAGTAGAGAACGCATATCTCGTCTAGATAATGATCGGCTCTGGCGTGCAGTTGTTTGCCTATAAGTTTTTCGCCGTGGCTTTGAATCAGACGTTCGATCTCGCGCATCGAGTAGCCCCAATAACGTTTGGCAGCCAAGATTGCTGGGATTGCTTCTTTGGTGATGGGATCCGATGCGTTGGCTTGCAGTCTGCGCAGGTAATTCGCTCTATCGACAGTGGGCAGTTGATCGATCAAATCCAATTGAGCAATTGCTGTTCGGGCAACAGTGGAACGGTACGGTTCCCGAAAAACAACGCACAAGATTCGCGTAGTTAAATTGGCCGCAACAATCGCAACCAAACCGACAGCACATGTCGCTACAAAATTTTTGAAAAAGATGCGCCCTTCAGCGCTTTTTCTAATGTGCGTGATCGCACCCAGCAGATATGCCATTGGCACGAGCGCTGCGTAGATCATATTGAGATGCCGCGTCATTACGTTGGCATAAAGACATACGCCAAGCGCAATAATGCCATTTCGGCTGAGTTCTTGTCGGCGAGAAAGTTCGATCGCGATGGCGATTAGCAAGATAAGTAGAATCGATGCGAGCGCTTCAGAAGAGATCAGTTGTGCTCCGATAAAAAGAACGGGATTGCAGAGGAACACAACAACAATCAAGCATCGCAGAATCGGACGCCTCGCGCAGCTAACAGTTAGAAGGGCCAGAGCGAAAAGGAGAGCCAGCTGTTGCCCTGCGACGAGTAGGAGCAGACCGGCATCGTTCAGCGCGACCCATCGCTTGACACCGAGCTGCAACGAGTACAGATGCCCCGCATTACGCCACGCGGAAACAAGTAAAATCGGGAGGCGACTTAGGAACGGATACAAAGCCGGAAAACAGAGTAGTGTTACGTTTCCTGGTGGAGACGCGATTTGATTTAGGCCGTCGATACCGCGCCAAAGCGGCGGGAGTCGAGCCATCACAATAACTGACCCCGGAAGCAACCCCAGTGCGCACAAGATTGTCTCCCTCGCAAAAAGCCGGCGCATGCAAGCGCGGAAAAAGCAACAAAATCCAAACCAGATAGTAACCACGCCGTGCGAATTCTTCGGCGTCGTTGCGCTGTAACGCAAGCAATTTCTGCGATTGTTGCATACCGCGGGAACAGAACTTCTTAGCCTCCGTTCCTTGCGTGTCGGGACTGTCGATTTTGTTATAACCTGTGGCTTAGTCTCGGTAAACGAAACAGGTTATAGGGAAGTCAGTGCGGAGCAGAAGGTCAAGCGAACCCAGCGACGCCGCTATAGAATTGAAAGAGCAGCGGGAAGCTCGGCCCAAATTCGCCAGCTGCCGTTCGGGAAACGAGATAGGCGTTGTAGGCAGTTGCAGATTCGTCGAGGTAGAAACCCCGCGGATTGTGTGAGATGCCGGAAGTGTACAAGATAAAAGCAAGGCAATACCAGCCACCCACAATAAAATCCGCGCATGTTTTTTGCGGTTTGGTGGACTTAGCATGTGAGAGCCCCTACAGACTTTGATTTGGCGCCGATTTTCGCCCCAGCCTTATTCAGCAGCCACAAAAGCTGGACTTGTCGTGCACGAAATTCCAGCCTGTGTAAAGTTGGTGCAGCATCGCCGCAAGAGAGAAACAGGGACCTTACACGATGGCGACGAATAACTTTCGAGGAAACAGACGCGAACGTGTCCGCGAACCTTGAATATCCAGCGTGCCCATTATGCGGCAGCGACCGGCGGCAGTTGCCGTTTCGTTTGCATGGGCCGTACCGTGTCGCACGCTGCACAGCATGCGGGCTGTACTATCTTTATCCGCGGCTCGCCGAGAGCGCGATACAACATGCCTATCGCCAGCCATCATATTACGAGGGCGGCGCATGCGGCTACTCCGACGCAAGCTACATTGCCCAGGAGTCAGCGCTGCGAGCGACATTCAAACGCCTGCTGTACAATCTCGCCAAACGTGGTCTGACCGGTGGTCAACTTCTGGAGATCGGTTGCGGATATGGATACTTGCTTGACGAGGCGCGCCTGTTCTTTGATCGCCGCGTCGGAACGGAATTTTCACCCCAAGGCGCTGAGATCGCGCGTACGACAGGCGCTGATGTATTCGTGGGAGGCATTGAACAGATTCCGCCTGATGCCAAATTTGATTGCGTTGTCGCGACGCAGGTGATCGAGCACGTTTACCAACCATTGTTGTTTGTCCAGCGATTAGCCGACCACAGCAAGCCCGGCGGGCATATTGTTCTGGCTACTCCAGACATAGGTGGTGTATTGAGAAAGTTGATGGGTCACCGTTGGCCATCTTTCAAGGTTCCCGAGCATGTTCTCTACTTCGATTACCAAACGTTAAGCTCATTGATGCGTCGAGCCGGCCTGAGCGACGTTCGCAGACTTCCTTATCCGCACGCCTTTCCATTGGGTTTGATCGCGGCGAAATTTGGATTGAGAGTGCCGCCTCTCTTTGCGCGGGTCCACGTATGGGTGCCTGCCACCACGGTTGCTGCTTATGGAAGAGTCTCAAACGCATAGCACGGAGGCGAGGCAGCCACTCCTTTCGGTCGTTATGCCTGTTTTTCGCGAAGGCGCTCATCTGCCTGGCATTCTGGCGGCTGTCCGCAGGTTTCTGGACCAATGCAATTTGCCCTACGAACTCATGCTCGTTGACGATGGTTCGCCCGACGACACCTGGCGCGTGATAACGGCCGAAGCGAAAACCTGTCAGGCGATGCTTGCTCTGCGCCTGAGCCGAAACTTCGGCAAGGAATCCGCGTTATGCGCGGGTCTGGAGCACGCGCGGGGCGATGCCGTGATTTTAATGGACGCCGACGGGCAACACCCACCCTCGCTTCTTCCGGACATGGTTCGCGCATGGCAGACCTCGGGAGCTGACATTGTGGAGGTAGTTAAACGCAAGCGAGGCCGCGAATCGTTATCCAGCAGACTTGGCGCTCTGCTCTTCTATCTCATCTTGAACAAGCTGTCTGGATTCCATTTTAAGGGAGCATCGGATTTTAAGCTGATGAATCGCAAAGCCGTCAACGCGTGGCTGGAAATGCATGAGCGCAACGTGTTCTTTCGGGGAATGACAGTCTGGATGGGTTTCACCACCGTGCAGATTCCTTTCGAAGTAGTTCCACGTTCGGCAGGCCAATCGACCTGGTCTGCATTGAAACGTCTGAAATTGGCCCTCGTCGGAATCACCGCCTTCTCATCGTTCCCATTGCATCTGGTCACATTTGCAGGAGTGCTTTTCCTGGGGTTGTCTGTTCTTTTGGGGCTGGAGACATTGTATCTGAAACTGGCCGGCCGCGCGGTCAGCGGCTTCGCAACAGTTATTTTGTTGGAGCTCATCATCGGAAGTTTCCTGATGATCAGCCTCGGCATCATCGGCGAATATCTTGCTCGCATTTATGAAGAGGTTAAGGGTCGGCCCAGGTACATCGTAACGGAATCAATCGAACGTAAGGAATGATGTCGGCCGTTCGCGCCAGATTTTGTTTACAGATTGATCTGGACCATGCTTTCGCTGTTTCGCCATTGGTTGTCAATCCAAGCATTGATGGGCACTTTGAGGATCATTCAATCAAATGTGCACTACTCCATACCGGCCCATAAATAAACGCTCACCCTGGCAAATCTGCTACTGGAGCGGCGTTGTTATACTCTTTGCGTGGGCTGCCTGGCAAAGATTCGCGCTTCCGCTCGATCCAATCGCTGATCCGGACCTAGGATGGTATTTGGGCCCGGCGCTAAACAAAATCGGCAGCGGCGGGTTTAGCCCTATGCCGTACGGGCACAATTTTATTTATCCCGGATTTGTATATCTGCTGCTGCGCGCTTTTGGAGACTTTCGCGCAATCACGGTCGCTCAACATATCCTCGGGCTCCTGGCGGGCGGTATGTTACTGCTTACCTGGCGTCGCGTTCGTGTCTTCGTGCCAAGCCCGCGAGTCGATCGTAACATTTACGATGCACTGGGACTGCTCGCCGCCGCGATTTTTCTTTTGGCGAGCGAATCGATCCACTTTGAGATGCAACTTCGACCGGAAGGTGTGTGCGCGTTCTTGTTCAGCATCAATCTTTTCTTTGTTACCCAGTTTACAGCCTGCTGTTTCGTAGAGCGCCGGCGAGTGGCGACGGCAGTTTACGGCATAATAGCCATGCTCACAGCGATCTTGCTAGTTTCGCTGAAACCAAATTTCGCCCTGGCTGCCATTGTCGGGCTTCTACCCATTGGGATATTTTTCTTCCGACGCGCGTGGTCCTGGCAAAAAATTACGCTCGCTGGCGGTGCGGCGGCGAGCGCGGCATTGTTATTGTTGCCGGATTACTTTCTTAGTCGCAACGACAAGGCAAGTCAGACCTATTTGCCGTTAATGCTCTTCGCGATTCACGCCGACCTGATTCGTGACCAAATGGCCGCCGATCTCGAACGCAATGCGAAAGTTCCGTATCCCCGGGACTGGCTCATGCGCGTTCAGCGGGCACTCAGCGACGAAATCGTCAAATCTTCTGTCGTTTCGCCGCGGCATCACTCCAAAATCGGCTTTGATTATGATTATTTGATGAACAACCAGACGTCCATCGCCGCGCAATTGCGGCGCGAGTTCGACGGTGATGTCTCTGCTCTTTGCGCGTTTTACTGGTTCTATTATCGGCGGGTCTGGCTGCAACGCCCGCTCTTCGTCGTCAAGAAAATCGCGCGGCAAATGGCGATTTTTTATGCGCCGAGGTGTCCCGTTTACAGGCAAACAAAATTTCTGCCACTCGCTAATGAATATGACCGAGGGGTGATTTCCTTCGATCGAGAGCGATTTCGCAAAATTTGGACGGCTTATCCACCTGCTGTGGAATTTATGGCCCGAAGTTTGAGCTCCGTCGGTCGCCAATCTTATCGCGAAATTCGGGCCGAATATCCGCCAGCAGCGGATTTTATTAGCCGGACGGAGTTACTGGCACGGAGCGCGCCGGTTCTTCAACAACGGGCTTATATCCGCAAGTCGCTCCTTGTTTTGGCAGTAACGTACCTGCCATTGCTTTTGATCGCACTCACAATAAGCGTGGTAGTATTATCGCAGAAAAATTGGCGGAGACGTTTGGGCTGGCTGGCGGCTTTGGTTTTGTTCGTGTATGCGTATAATATGGTGAGTTGCCTCGAAGTGGCAGTATTCCATTCATTGGAAGTCCTTCGCAAAGTCACCGTGCAAATGTTCTTCGCAACTCTGGCGCAATTTTTCGCTCTGTGGTTTATCCTCGAATTCGCCTTGGAAATGCGCGGCCGCGCAAAACCATCGCTGCCCGATACGAGCTCTCGTTAAAAGCCGCATCTGTCTCTAAAATATTCTTTGCAGCGCGCGGTTTCCTTCTATATTTCGCGTTCACCGCACGGCGCGTGAGAAATTTTGCGCGGCTTGAACGGTTTTTTTTCGCCCGGGTACGAGTTTGGGCGGCGCTTTGTTTAGAGAAACTGCGCGCGATGTCGCTGCCGAGCGTGGCCTCGTGTTTTTCGGAGCGAGCGCTGGCGTGATTATGGTCTTAATCGTCCTCCAGCAATTCTTCAGTCGCGGTGATGACGTGACGAAAAGATTCCTACCTCAGACGTTGTTTGCGTTTCACGCGAAGATCATTCAAGCGCAGATGCGCGCCGATTTGAACAATGGTGCCGTGCCGCCGGAATCGCGCGCGTGGCTGCAGTCGGCCTGTGACGATCTCGAGAACGAAATTCGACGAACCCACGCTCTCCAACCGAACGCATACCGGCGTCTCGGATACGACGCTGATTATCTCAAAAGCGTTCCCGACGCCGTCCTTGCTCGCTGGCACCGCGAATTGGGTGACCCATCCTATTTACAGTTCCTCGGATACTGGTATCGTCACAGCTTGGTCAACCGTCCTCTGGCATTCGCGCGCAAAGTTGCCCAGCAAATGGCGGTTTTTTACTCTCCAGATTGTCCGGCCTTTAGCGCCCGCCGGCGATTGTCATTAGACTACAATGCCAGCCTCACAGCCCTTTCCAATCCGACTGGTGAGCATCTTCTCGGGCAGTCTCCAGCCGGCGTATCCTTCATGGAACGAACGCAGCAGCTCCAATCAAGTGCCGCCGCGATCGACGAGGGGGCGACAGTGCACACCTGCCAGAAGTTGTGTGGCCGCAGCTACGTCGCGCTCCTGTTTTTTTCATTTGCAGTCGGCGGTTGGCTGTTTCTCAAGCGAAGGCACACAGTTGGAAGACGGGCTCCGATGTTTGCTCCGGGCCGGGCGGCAATGAAAGTAACGCGCCTCATAAGAACTAATGCCCGATAAGGGAGGTCTGCACTAGTTGCGACCTGTGCCTTGCGGCATGAGACAAAAACTCGCCCTCCGCGCAATTGCTTTCTTGCCTGGCAAATGAATCGCCAAGTGATTTTATCGGCGATGTTTTTTTTCCGCGTGCTCCGTTTTTGCCGCCGATCTGCTGAAGCCCGATATCGTGGTCGCCGGCGATGGGACTGGTGATTTCAAAACGATTCAGGCGGCGGTTGAATCTATTCCGACCACGAACCGCGACCGCGTCGTCGTATTTATCAAGGACGGAACCTATCACGAAAAAATTCGCGTGGATGCGTCGTTCGTCACATTGTACGGGCAAAGTCGCAAGGGAACGCGCATTGAATTTCCGCAATTGAACAAAGATTTTGAAGCTCACCGAGACGACCTTGGTCGGGCCGTCATCAATTTGAATCACGCTGGCGACTTCGTTCTGCAAAATCTCACGGTGGAAAATACGGCGAGCATCATCTGTCCGCTGCCTGGACGTAAGCTCCACGCGGCCCGCGCGATGTCTCTGTTTGTCGAGCATAAGTTGCCGGCGGATTCTTGTGGGCGAACCAAGCACGAAAGACCCCGGTGGAGTTGTAGCCCTGCCGTCACGGGCAGATTGGCGCCGAAAACTGAGCGCGCGGCCATTTGCACCTCTGCGATCATGCGCTGTGGCAACGGGAGACCACGTTGCGGATTGCGGATTGCGGATTGCGGATTGAAAAATCCTCGAGCGCCTGCAAGCAGTCACGTAGAATTCGTTGGGCCTGCGTGCT
>Ga0209376_1002339_pt1 | contig 18060 bp, 18 predicted proteins | sample GraSoiAngelo_134_FD_185891 | JGI IMG/M metagenome (GOLD analysis project Ga0209376, IMG submission 185891) | Grasslands soil microbial communities from the Angelo Coastal Reserve, California, USA - 14_0929_05_30cm (SPAdes) (version 2) | ecosystem: Environmental > Terrestrial > Soil > Grasslands ... | reverse complement strand
GATCGCCTGCAGCGTCCGGCGGCGGACGAACACGAGATCGAACAAGAGACGCGTGAAGAAGTACGCGGTGAAGAGGCTGGCGGCCAACCCCACGAACAGGGAGACCGCGAAGCCCTTCACCGAGCCGGTGCCAAAGTTGTAGAGGATGGCGGCCGTCACCATGACGGTCAGGTGCGTGTCGATGATCGTGCGCAGCGCCCGCGTGAAGCCGGCCTCGATGGCCGAGCGCGGCGTCTTGCCGAGCTTGAGCTCCTCCCGGATGCGCTCGAAGATCAGGATGTTCGTGTCGACGGCCATGCCCACGGTGAGCGCGATGCCGGCCAGGCCGGGCAGCGTCAGGGTGGCGCCGAACGCCGCCATGCACGCGAAGAGGATCAGGAGGTTCAGGCCGAGCGCGACGTCGGCGATGAGCCCTGACATCCGGTAGTAGAAGAGCATGAACACGAAGACCACCGCGGCCGAGGCGGTGATCGCGAAGAGGCCCTGGCGGATCGAGTCAGCGCCGAGCGACGGGCCCACCGTTCGTTCCTCGAGGACCACCACCGGCGCCGGCAGCGCGCCCGCGCGCAGGACGATGGCGAGGTCGCGCGCTTCCTCGATGGCGAACTGGCCGGTGATGACGGCGCGGCCGCCGGGAATACGCTCGTTGATCCGGGGGGCCGAATACACGTTGCCATCGAGGATGATGGCCAGATGCTTGCCGACGTTCTGCTCGGTGATCTCGCCGAAAATCCGGGTGCCCACCGGGTTGAACTCGATGGCGACCTGCCAGTTGCCCGGCGAGTTGGGATCCGCCTGCACCTCGGCACTGTTCAGCTCGGCACCCGTCAGCAGCGTGCGCTTCTGGACCACGTACGGCACCTTGCGCTCGACCTTCGTCTGCTTGTCGATCCGTCGCTGGTAGAGGAGCTCCGATCCCTCGGGCAGCCGTCCGGACTGGGCGTCCTCCACCGACGTCCGCTCATCGAGCAGCTTGAACTCGAGCAGCGCCGTCTTGCCGATCAGGGCCTTGGCCCGTTCGGGATCCTGAACACCAGGCAACTGGATCAGGATGCGGTCCTGGCCCTGACGGGTGATGGTCGGCTCGGCCACGCCGAACTGATCCACGCGATTGCGGATCGTCTCGACGCCCTGGCGCACGGCGAGATCGGACAGCCGCTTGACCTCGGCATCGGTGAGCACGAGCTTGAAGGTCCCGGCGGCCGCGTTCTCGTCGCTGCGCTGGAACCGTCCGAGCTCGTTCGTCGCGGTCAGCGCGTCGTTCCAGTTCTTGGGCGAGGCGAGCTGGACGGTGATCGTGGCACTGCCCTCGCGGGCGATGCGGGTAACGCCAATGCCCTTGCGCTCGAGGGCAGCCTTCAGATCCTCGGCCGCCCGATCGGTCTGACTGGCGACGGCCTTGTCGATCTCTACGCCCAGGACCAGATGGATGCCTCCCTGGAGGTCGAGGCCGAGGTTGATCGTTTTCTTCGGCGGGTAGAGGTACCAGAGCGACCCCAGGACGACGACGGAAACGATCGCGATCCTGACCCAGATCCGTCTAGGCATCTTTCTCCGCCGAGCTTTCCACCATGATCCTCCCCACCGCACTCCGGTCGAACTCGAGCTTCACCTGGTCGGCCACGCGCACCGTCACGGTGTGCTCGCTCAACCCGGTCACGGTCCCATGGAGGCCGCCGGTGGTGACGATGCGATCGCCCTTCTTGATCGCTGACAGCATCTGCTCACGGTCGCGCTTCTGCTTCTGCTGGGGCCGGATGAGCAGGAAGTAAAAGATCGCGAAGATCGCGGCGAAGAACAGGACCTGGGTCACCAAGGCGCTCGATCCACCGGCGCCGGGTGGCCCCGACGCAGCGTACGCAAGGTCGGCGGCGTGGGCGGCGTTCATTACGAAATATCAGGCCTCCGTTCGAAACTCCGAGTCGAGGGAGACAACGTCGGATCGTACAGGAAGTCCAGGGGGCTTGCGAAGAAGATTGTATCAGCGAGGACTTGCGCCGCCGACCGCGAGGCGGTTGACGCTCCCCGCCCTGAGACCCTAGAGTCCCGCCGTCCCACCATGGCCCTCGGGAGCGCCGCGCCATGCCGCTCGGGGCGACTGACGCACCGTGCGGCGGAGATTGATCATGAAAATCCAGTGGAGCTCCGTGCTCGTCGGGACGGTCGCCGCAGGCTGTGTCTCACTCTCCGCCGGAAACCCGGTCCGCCCGCCCGCGGGGCGGTCGGCGGCAGAGCTCACTCAGGACCAGGCACGCTGCGAGCAGCATGCGAAAGCCCAGCCGAAGAATCGCGGCGATCACTACCTCGCGTGCATGATCGCCTCGGGCTATACCGTCAACTGGGACATGGACAACATCGGCTGGGTCGTCGGGGTCGCCCAGACACGACCGCACGAGCCCATGGCGGTGTTCACCGAGCTCGAGGCCTGCGACCGACAGGCCGACGACACGACGAAATCGACCTTCGTGCCGCCGTTACCCCCCGAGCTGGAAAGTGCCATCAAGGGCGAGACGAAATCACCCGGCTTCGAGGGATTCAATCAGCGGCCTCGCGCGGCCCGCGCCCTGGTGGCCTGCATTCATGAGCGCGGCTACGCGGTCAGGCCCCGGGTTCCGTACGAGCGTTGACGGGCGCCCCGCGTCTTGCGCTCGTCGCCTGACGCCCTAAAGTCGCGCCGTTCCACTTCCTCGCTCGAGCAGGAGGTCTTCTTCATGATCGTCGTCATCATGGCAGCCGCCCTCATATTCGTCACTGCGCTCGACGCCGACGCCCAGGCGCCCATTCGGATCGGCGCCTCCCTGTCGCTCACGGGTACGTATGCGAAGCTCGGCAAGTACCAGCACGAGGGGTATCAGCTCTGCCAGAAGGATCTCAATGCCCAGGGCGGATTGCTCGGGCGGAAGGTCGAGTTCGTCGTCTACGACGATCAGTCGATGCCGCCCACCGGCGTACGCCTGTACGAAAGGCTCCTCACCGAGGACAGGGTCGACGTCGTGTGATGGGCCCGTACTCCTCGCCCGTCACCGAGGCGGTCGCCAACGTGACCGAAAAGTACAAGAAGGTGATGGTGGCGCCGTTGGCGGCGACGACCGGCATCTTCCGGAAGGAGCCTCGGCGCAAATACATCTTCATGGTCCTCTCGCCCGCCGAGGTCTACTTCGACGGCCTCACCGACATCGCGACGAAACGTGGGCTCAAGACGGTGGCCGTGGTCAACGAGGACACGCTCTTCTCCAAGGCCGCCGCGGCCGGCGCGGTCAATCTCGCCAAGAAAAAGGGCATGCAGGTGGTCTTCCAGGAGGCCTACCCGAAGGGCAACACGGATTTCTCGGGGCTCCTCACCAAGATCAAGGGAGTCAATCCCGACGTGCTGGCCGCGGCCACGTACTTCGACGACGCGGTCGCGCTGACCCGTCAGATGCGGGAGCTCAACGTCAATCCGAAGATGTATGGCGTCACGATCGGCGGCGACTTGCCGGAGTTCTACGACACGCTCAAGGGCAACGCCGAGTACGTCTACGGCGCCACCCAGTGGGAGCCCGCGCTCAATTACCCGGGCAACCGAGAGTTCGTCGAGAGCTACCGGGCCGAGTTCAAGCGCGAGCCGTCCTACTTCGCCGCGGCGGGGTACGCGGGGTGCCTCGTCTACACGGAGGGCGTCAAGCGCGCAGGAAGCCTCGACGCCGACAAGGTCCGCGAGCACATTCTCAAGCTCGATCTGCGGACACCGTTCGGCGAGTTCAAGGTCGACCCGGACGGCGTCCAGCTCGCTCACAAGATGGTCACCTTTCAGTGGCAGAAGGAAAAGAAGGTGATCGTGTGGCCGGACGACCTCGCTCAGGGCAAGGTCCTGTTTCCGACGCCGCCCTGGACGAGCCGCTGACGATGTGAGGGAATCAGGGCCGAGCGCCATCCGCTCCACGACTCGCCGTCCATGACGCGAACCGTGGTATCGCCTATGCTCCGGGCAGGAGGCCTCACCATGCCCGATGCGCTCGGATACCGCGCCAAGTTCGGCGTGCTCGTCCCCTCGACCAACACCATCGTCGAGCCCGACTTCTACGCCATGGCCCCGCCCGGCGTCACGCTGCACGTGGGCAGGATCTTCATCGAGAACCCGAAGATGGGCGACGACGCCGCGTTCGAGCAGATCATGCTGCAGATCCGGGCGTCCATCGCGCGGGCCGTCGCCGACGTCATGAGCGCCGAGCCCGACTATCTCGTCATGGGCATGTCCTCGGAGACGTTCTGGGGTGGCAAGAAGGGAAACGAGGAGTTCCAGCAGCGGGTGCAAGAGCTCGCAGGGATCCCGATCGCCACGGGCGCCAACGCCTGCGAACGAGCGTTCGCGCTGCTGGGCTCCCGACGGCTCGGTGTCGTCACGCCCTACCAGCCGGTGGGCGACGCTCAGGTTCGGCGTTTCTTCTCCGAGTGCGGCTACGAGGTCGTGGCCCTGACCGGGTTGCGCTGTCCGACCGCAACCAGCATCGCCCAGGTGGACGAGCCCACACTGCGTCGCGCCCTTCTCGAGGTGAACCGTCCCGAGGTCGACACCCTGGTCCAGGTGGGCACCAACCTGTCGATGCTTCGCCTCGCCGACGAGGCGGAGCGCTGGCTGGGCAAACCGGTCGTTGCGATCAACGCGGCGACGTTGTGGTACGCGCTGCGCAAGAACGGGATCACGGATCAGGTAAGCGGCTTCGGCCGGCTACTCCGGGAGCACTAGTCGGACGACCTCTCCGCAGCGGGCACGGGATAGCGGTCGAAAAACCGAGTCTTGAATGCCTCGAGACGCCGCTCGGCGATCGCGCTCCTCAGGCTGGCCATGAGCCCGAGGAAGAAGTGAACGTTGTGCAGGCTGAGGAGTCGGAAGGCGAGCAGCTCCTCGGAGAGGAAGAGGTGACGGAGATACGCGCGCGAGAACCGCCGGCAGGCGTAGCAGCCACAATCGTCCTGGAGCGGCCGGGCGTCGCGCGCATACTCCGCGTGCTTGATCACGAGCGGCCCCTCAGTCGTGAAGCACTGGCCGTTGCGGGCGTTCCGCGTGGGCAGCACGCAGTCGAAGAGATCCACGCCCTGGCTGACCGCTTCGATCAGATCCTCTGGCTTGCCCACGCCCATGAGATAGCGTGGCTGCGCCGCCGGCAGGCGCGCTGCGACGCTCGCCGTCAGTGTGTACATGAGCGGCTTGGGCTCGCCGACGGCCATTCCGCCGATGGCGTAGCCGTCGAAGCCCAGCGCCACCGTCTCGGCGACGGCGCGCTCGCGCACATCGTCCCAGGCGCCACCCTGAACGATCCCGAACAGCGTAGCCTGGCTCGCGCCCTCGGCGTGGGCCGCCTGCGCGCGGCGGGCCCAGCGCAGGGTCAATGCGAGCGAGCGCTCCGTTGCCTCTCGCGTGGCCGGATAGGCCAGGCACTCGTCGAGGGGATGGATGATGTCGGCGCCGAGCGCGTGCTGGATCTCGATGGACCGCTCGGGTGTGAGGAGATGCGTGGATCCGTCGATCGGTGACCGGAACTCCACGCCGTTCTCGCTCATGGTCCTGATCTTCGCCAAGCTGAACACCTGAAAACCGCCGGAATCGGTGAGGATGGGGCCGTCCCACGCCATGAAACGGTGGAGGCCGCCCAGGTCTCGGATCAGATCGTGGCCGGGCCGCAGGAGCAGGTGATAGGTGTTGGCCAGCACGATCTGGGCGCCAGCCGCGATCAGATCGTCGGGGCCCAGCGCCTTCACGGTCCCACGGGTGCCCACCGGCATGAACGCGGGCGTGTCCACCGCACCGTGCGCGGTCGTCAGCCGTGCGCGCCGCGCGGCGCCGTCGGTGGCCAGGAGAGCGAAGGTCATGCTCACACGATGAGGGTCGCGTCGCCGTACGAATAGAAACGATAGCCGGCGCGGAGCGCGTGCTGATAGGCCTTGAGGATCAGCTCACGTCCGGCGAGGGCACAGACCAGGACGAGCAGTGACGACCGCGGCAAGTGGAAGTTGGTGACGAGAGCGTCGACGACACGGAAGCGGTAGCCGGGCGTGATGTAAGCCTCCGCGGCGCCGTCGTGCGCTCGAACGCGTCCATCGGCCCCGGCGGCGGACTCCAGCGCGCGCGTCGTCGTCGTGCCGACCGCCACGACACGGCGCCCTTCGTTCCGCGCCGAGCTCACGGCGTCGGCGACGCTGGCGGGAATCGCCACGCGCTCGGCGGCCAGGATGTGATCCTCGACGCGCTCGCTCTTGATGGGCCGGAAGGTCGCCGGTCCGACGTGGAGCGTCAGCGCATGGACTTCGATCGATCGCGCGCGTAGACGATCGAGGAGCGATGGCGTGAAGTGAAGCCCCGCCGTGGGCGCCGCCACCGAGCCTGGCGACCGGGCGTACACCGTCTGATAGCGCTCCCGATCGTCCGCGGTCGGCTGGGCGTGACGCGCGATGTACGGTGGCAGCGGCAGCATGCCGTGACTGGCCAGCAAGTCGTCGATCGTTCCGTCCATGCGCTCGACGATGCGCGGGCCGTCGGGCTCGGCCGCAACGATGCGGAGGCGAGCTTCCATCGCACCAGGAACCACCAGCCCCGCGCCCGCGCGGCACCGCCGGCCGGGCCGGACCAGCGCGCGCCATCGGCCGTCGCGCTGTGGCTCCGCGAAGAGCAGCTCGACCCGGTGACCGCTGGCGTCGAGGGCGAGGACGCGGGCCGGAATCACTCGTGAGTCGTTGACGACGACGCAGTCCCCCGGCCGGAGCAGCTCGGGTAGCTCGCGAACGACATGGTCTTCCAGCGCGCCGCGCGCGCGGTCGATCAGGAGAAGGCGCGCGGCGTCTCGCTCGAGCGCCGGCGCCTGAGCGATCGCTTCGGGCGGCAGTTCGTACTCGAAGTCGTGGACGTCCACGACCTCGGAGTGTACACGGACGGATCAGGCGTGGTTCTTCCCGACGTCGCGCTGGAACCCGGGAAGAATGGCGCGGAAGAACGCGTTCTCGATGAGCCGGCCGAGGACCTGGAGCGTGCTCGCCTTCGGGTTGCCGAGCGGACCCGAGATGTCGGCGACCGTCGCCACTTCCTTGCGCGGACGGTTCTTGAGGATCTTGGCGGCCACCCCGACCGCTCGCTCGTAGACCTTCTGGATGAACTTCTTGTCGCGGTCCTGTTCCTTGTCATAGACCTGCACGTCCCGGAAGAGCGGCTTCACCCAGCCACGAATCCACCGGTCCTTGACGTGGACCTCCGAGTACAGCGAGAAGACGCCCGACACCACGTCGAACTTGCCGTGGGCGCGCAGCGCGTCGTTCATGGCTCGCAGATCGGCGTCGACGATCTGGGCATTGAGATCGAAGTCCGGGCCATTGAGCTCGGATCGGAATGCTCCGGTGACCGACGTGTCACCGGTGTCCATGAAGCGGCCCGTGAGCTTCACCTTCGCGGTGCCCGCCGTGAAGTGGTTGCTGAGGTTCTCCAGCACGAGGTTCGTCCGCGTGATGAACACCTTGTAGGCGGGCGTCGCGCCTTCGTTCACCCAGCCGAACTTTCCGTCGGCGATCTCGAGGCGGCACGAGGTTCGTCCGCGTGATGAACACCTTGTAGGCGGGCGTCGCGCCTTCGTTCACCCAGCCGAACTTTCCGTCGGCGATCTCGAGGCGGTCGATTCGATACTCGAGGTCCGGACGGTTGGCGCTAGCGTCGGCCGCTTTGGCGGCCGTCTTCACCCGGGCCTTCTCTGTTGCCTTCGTCTCCTTGGTCGAGACGTAGTCGAGGTCGGCACCGCGCAGCACGACGTGTTCGAGGTGCACGGCGCTGATCTTCGGCCCGTACTCGAAGTCGCCCGTCGCCGAGAGCGTCCCGCGGCGGATGGCGATGTTGAAGCTCGCGAGCACTGGTTTGAAGTAATCGAGCGTGATGTCGTCCAGCGCGACCTTGGCCAGCACGGCCGGATGGGGCTCGGCGAGGAAGTCGGCGTTACCGTCCAGGTTCAGCTTGCCGTGATCGAACGCGACGGCGCTCACCTTCAGCGGTGAGGGATACACCCGGTCCTTCGAACGGATGTTCCGGATGTTTTCCGCCCGCACGTAGAGCTCTTTGAGAGTCAGCGGCGGCTGGGTCGGCTGGTCGACGTAGGTGACCGAGGCGTCGCGGATCCTGAACAGGTTGATCTTGAGCGGGTACATCGCCTGCAGCGCCTCCTGCCAGCCACGCTTGTCGGGCGGGATGCCTTCTCTGACCTCGGCGATGGCGTGGCGGCGGTCGAAATAGACGATCGGACGGTCCAGGAGGAAGTCTGCGACGAGCTTGGCCCGGACGAGCTCTCGCCACTGGACGCTCGCGTGGAGCAGCGGCACTCGCGCCACCGGCGGATCGGGATAGGCGTCCTGCGTGACGACGATGTTCTTGAAGTCGATGGAAAACCCGAGCGGATGGAAATTGAGCGCGCCGATGCGGACGGAGTACCCACGCAGGCGCTGGTTCATCTCGTACTCGACCCGTCGCCGCAACGGCTCGTCGGATGGAAAACCCGAGCGGATGGAAATTGAGCGCGCCGATGCGGACGGAGTACCCACGCAGGCGCTGGTTCATCTCGTACTCGACCCGTCGCCGCAACGGCTCGTCGATGAAGAAGGTGGCGACGATGGCGAGCGCGACCAGCGCCCCGACGATACTCCCGGTCCAGATCCACCCTCTGCGCATGGCGCAGCTCCACCCCGAGTGGGTGCAAGAGCATTGCCAGTGGGGCCGGGATCAGCCGATCTTTGCGCCGAGAACCACAGCGCGATCGGGGTGGAGCAGGATCACCTCGCCAGCTTCGTCGTACGCACCGAGGACGAGAACCTCGGACACGAATGGCCCGATCTGCTTGGGTGGAAAATTCACGACGGCAACGACGAGGCGTCCGACAAGCTCCTCAGGACGATAGTGCCGGGTGATCTGGGCGCTGGAGCGCTTGACACCGAGCTCACCGAAGTCGATCCACAACCGGTAGGCCGGGCGACGGGCCTCTGGGAACTCACGAACGTCGGTCACCACGCCGACGCGCATATCGACCTTCTCGAAGTCCTGCCACGTGATCGGAATGCGCGATTACCCGCCGTCGAGGAAGCCCAGCGTCGCCCCAGGGTAGTAGAACTCGAGAATTCGCCGCGCGGGGTGGCCCTGCTCGGCCATGCCCTTGGCGCCCCACTGACAGAGGCCGACGCCGTGGCCGTAGCCGCGACCGGCGAAGTGCGCCGCCTCGCCATCGATGGCGACCGCGAACAGCGTGCTCTTCAGAGTCTCGAAGCCGACCATGCGTCGGAGATCGTTGCCTCGGACCCGGACAGCGCCGCGCGTGCCTCGAACGGTCACCACCGACGCCCGCAGCGACGGTGTACGCTCCGTCACCTCGATCGCGCTGACGAGGCCGACGTCCACGCCGCCCTTTCGCAGCATGTCGGTCAGCTCACCGAGGCGGACGTCGAGGCTCCAGTAGTAGTGCGGCGAGCCGGTCGAGAACGGGCACACGACCGGCTTGAGCGCAGGAATGTTGCGGGCGGCGAAGACCGTGCGCGGGTCTTCCGTATAGCCCCCGCTCTCGCTGTGGTAGAAGGCCGGAAAGAGCTCGCCCTCCCAGCGCAGGACCTGGCCGGCGGTGTCCTGGACGGCGTTCCACGACGGCGACGTCGGCGACACGCGCCCGGCGAAGAGCTGATGCGCAGTCGTCGCTACGATCTGATAGGGCTTGCCGCCGGCGACCGAGCGCTGGTACGCCGCGTAGGTGCGGGCCACGATGGCCTGGGCGCGCAGGGCCTCGGCCGGCCAGCGCTCACCGGTCTCGGCGCGCAGGACGCCGGCCACGTACTCTTCCATCGGCAACTCGTTGATCACGGCGAGGCCGCTGCCATGGCGGATGATCTCGAGCGGCGCCACGTATTCACGACCATTGAGCCGCAGCGAGCGCTCGCTCGTGAGCCGGAAGGCGGCGGCCGCCCGGCCGTCGATCTCGACGGCCGTCGCCGTGGCCGTGGCGCGGACGACGTCGGCTCGCCACGGCACGCCCGGACAGCGCGGGCACCCGACGCCGAGCGGGGTCACGTCGATGTCGAAGCCGCGGATGTCGGCCGCCCGCGCGGACTCGACCAGCGCCACGCGAATCATCCCCGAGGCGACGGCGGCGGCTGGTGAGGCGACCAGCAGCGCCAGCGCCCCGAGGAGGAGCCTCACCGGCGACCGATCAACCAGAACATCAGCGTGAGGATCACGCTCAGGAGGAGCGACGTCGCCACCCCGAGGAGGAGCCTCACCGGCGACCGATCAACCAGAACATCAGCGTGAGGATCACGCTCAGGAGGAGCGACGTCGCCAGGGGGAAGTAGAAGGACCAGTTGCCGCGGCGTATGTAGATGTCGCCGGGCAGCCGGCCGATCCACGGCACCCGCCCCGCGAGCATCAGCACGATGCCAACCACCGCGATGACGGCGCCGACGATGACGAGGGATCGGCCGACATCCGACATGGCGTCACTCGAAGAGACCACCCTGCCCGCCTTGCGTGGTGGGCGGTTGCCTCTCCAAATGCAAGTATGCCTCACGTGTCACCCGCCGGCCCGTCGGCGTGCGCACGACGAAGCCGATCTTCAAGAGATAGGGCTCCACCATCTCCGTGAGCGACTCGGCCTCGTCGTTGATCGTGGCCGCGACGGCCTCGATGCCGACAGGACCACCGCCGTAGTGCTCGACGATGGCGGTCAGGAATCGCCGGTCGAGCCGATCGAGACCTCGGCCGTCCACGCCTTCCTTGTCGAGCGCGTCACGAGCGATGGCGGCCGTGATGATCCCGTCGCCGGCCACCTGGGCGTAGTCGCGGACCCGACGCAGCAGACGATTCACGATCCGTGGCGTGCCGCGGGCGCGCCGGGCGATCTCGCCCGCTCCACCCGGCTCGACCTTGGCGCCGAGGATCTCGGCGGAGCGGAGCACGATGCGGGTCAGCTCGGCTTCCGAGTAGAAGTCGAGGTGGTGGAAGATCCCGAAGCGCTCGCGAAGCGGCGCCGAGAGCATCCCCGGCCGCGTGGTGGCGCCCACCAGGGTGAACGGGGACAGCCGATGCTTGAGGGCACGCGCATACATGCCGCGTTCCATCACGAAGTTCACCGAGAAATCCTCCATGGCCGGGTACAACAGCTCTTCCACGACCCGCGGAAGACGATGGATCTCGTCGATGAAGAGGACGTCGTGCTCGTTGAGGTTGGACAGGATCCCCATCAGGTCGCCGCCCCGCTCCACCGCCGGCCCGGAGGTCGTGACGAGGTTCGTGCCCATCTCGTTGGCGATCACGCCCGCGAGCGTGGTCTTGCCCAGACCGGGCGGGCCGTAGAGCAGGACGTGATCGACGCACTCGCGGCGGCCTCGGGCGGCTTCGACGGACACGCGCAGGCTCGCCACCGCCTGCTCCTGGCCCACGTACTCGGCGAACGACCGCGGACGGAGCTGACGCTCGAACTGGGCCTCCTCGGGCGCGGCGGCCCGACTGAGGATCCGCGCAACGGACGGATCCTCGGGAGGTGTCGGAGCGCTGGCTGGGCTCACGAGGCCTTCGCTCCACGGTAGATCTCGTCGAACAGGTCCTCGGCGCTCATGATGCCGGGCCGGCGCTTGAGGGCGTCGGTGATGAGCTGCGATGCCTCGCTCGGGCGATGGCCAAGCTGCTTGACGAGCACTTCCCACACGAGCTCGCGCAGGCTGTCCTGGCCCTCGGCCGCGGCTGGCGCCGGGGTCGGAGCCGGCGCGGCCTCACCCTGGAGCAGGGCGAACTTGGCCACCTTGCCGTGGAGCTGCGCGACGATGTTCTTGGCCTTCTGCGGCCCGATGCCAGGCAGCGAGCGGAGGTACTTCTCGTCCTGCCGCGCGATCGCTGCCGCGATCTCCGCCACCGGCACCGCCAACGACCGCGCCGCCACCATCGGTCCCATGTCCTTCACCGTGATCAGCTTCTCGAAGAACTCCTTGTCGAGCTCGTTGGTGAAGCCGATCAGCACGGGACGCGGCTGGTCACGGGTGGCGTGATAGTGAGTGACCAGGCTCACCTCGCTCGCCTTCTCGCTGTCGTCGGGGGTCAGGTGCTCGATCTGCCGCATGACGTTCGGGGGAAGGAAGACCTCGTAGCCGACGCCCCCGGTCTCGAGGACGATGCGATCCTCGAGCCGCCGCCGTAAACGCCCGCTCAGCGAAGCGATCATGGGGCCATCACCGCAGCAGGCGCATGCGGCCCAGGCCCGTGAACGCCATGGCGAGCGCGTCGGCCACGTGGGACGGCCGCGGCAACTCGGCAAGCGAAAGCAGCCGCTGGATAGAGTGCTGGATCTGCTCCTTCGACGCCGCCCCGTTGGCCGCGATCGCTCGTTTGACCTCCGCCGGCGCGAGAGTCACCACCGGCAACCCCTTCTGGTGCGCGGCCAGACAGATGACGCCGCGGGCGTGGGCCATGAGCAGCGCGGTGCGCGGGAAGTCGTAGGATGCGTACAGGTCTTCCACCACCACCGCGGATGGCGCGTGCTTGTCGAGGAGCGCAAACACGCCGTCGTAGATCGCGTGCACGCGTTCGGAGAGGGGCATGCTGGCGCGAGTCTCGATGACTCCGGCGCCGAGAACGTGGATACCACCGGGACCGGATTCGAGAACGGCGAAGCCGGTGCCGACGAGGCCGGGATCGACGCCGACGACCCGGGCGGGCAGGCCGCCCGACGGTCGCTCAGACCGTGATGGCCTCCATGACCTCGTCCGGGATGTCGTAGTTGCCGTAGACCGCCTGGACGTCGTCCAGTTCCTCCAGTGCCTCGATGAGGCGCAGCACCTGGGGGGCGTCCTTGCCCTCCACGCGCACCGTGGACTGCGGGACGAATGTCACCTCGGCCTCCACGACCGGAACCCGGGCTCCTTCAAGCGCCCCGCGGACCGCGTCCATTTCACCAGGACCAGTCGTGATCTCAAAAACTTTTTCTTCGCGTGTCATGTCGGTGGCCCCGGCGTCGAGCGCCTTGGCGAGCAGATCGTCCTCGCCGATCTTGGCCGCGTCCACGCGGATCACGCCTTTGCGCTCGAACATCCACGCGACGGCGCCCGATCCCGCCATGTTGCCGCCGAATTTCTCGAACGTGTGCCGGATCTCAGGGGCGGTGCGGTTGCGATTGTCGGTGAGCACACGGATCAGGATGGCGACGCCCCCGGGCGCGTACCCCTCGTAGGTGATCTCCTCGTACGACTCACCGGGCAGCTCTCCGGTGCCCTTCTGGATAGCGCGCTTGATGTTGTCCTGGGGCATGTTCGCTTCTTTGGCCGACTCGATGGCGGCCTTGAGTCGCATGTTGGCCTTGGGATCACCGCCGCCATTCCTGGCGGCAACCGTGATTTCGCGCAGGATCTTCGAGAACAGCTTCCCGCGCTGCACGTCGGCCTTGCCCTTTTTGCGCTTGATCTGAGACCACCGGGAATGCCCTGACATCGCCGCTACCCTTTCTCCGCCGGGCTCTCACCGGTGAGAGCCGCCTTGAGGCGCTTGACCCGCGCCAACCGAAGGTCCCTTCGCTCCCTGGCCGCCTCCCAGCGTCGCTTCTCGTCCACCGTGTTGGGCGTGAACGGCGGGCACGGCCGCGGCCGGAGGTCAGGCCCCAGATGCACGTAGGTGAGGAAGGCCGTACAGGCGTGGCGCACCTCGCCCGTCCACGGCTTTTCCGTCACCACCTTCACGCCCACCTCCAGGGACGACGTCCCGACGTAATTCAACCCGGCCTTGAACGTGACGACCTCGTGCGTCGAGATCGGCGCGTAGAAGTCCATCGCGTCGAGACAGGCCGTCATGACCAGACCCCGACAGTATCGCATCGACAGGATGCCGCCTGCCTCGTCGAGTGCCATGAGCAGCTTGCCCGCGAACATCGTGGTCCCGAACAGGGCATCCTCAGGGAGCACAGACCGGACCGACTCGAACCGCCACGTTGTAGCGGGGTCCGCGTGCCCGGCTTGAGCCGAGGGTGGCCCGTTCGAGGTGGGAAGTGGCTCCGACTCGCGCGATTGTGTTCCGGTGGCTAGATCCCGGCGTTTGGCCCATCGGGTGAGACGTTGCTCCCGGCGTTGCCGGGCGGCCTCGACGAGTGCCATCTCCGCGGCGCCCCGCGGCTCGATCCGCTCCCGCACCGGCCGTGGACGGATGTCGTCGCCCACGCTGACGAAGACCAGATGAGAGTTCAAGGTCACGCTGCGGGCACCGGTGTTGACGTTCTCGGCCCAGACGCGCACGCCGACCTCGAGCGAGCTCCGCCCGATGTACTCGACCTGAGCACGCAGGATGGCGATCTCGCCGACCTTCACCGGGTGCAGGAAGTCGATGTCGTCCATGGCGCCGAGCACGACCTGGCCCCGGGCCATGCGGGCCGCCGCCATCGTCCCTGCCTCGGTAATCCACTGCATCATGCGGCCGCCGTGGATCTGGCCGGGAGCGCCCGCGTGCTCGGGGAACACCATCTCGATCTTCTCGACGGTGGTCTCGGCGATCGTCGGCATCGGCCGGGAAAGGAGGGCTAGGGCTCGAGGCTGACCGCGGTGAGGCGCGGCAGGCCGGTTGGATGAAGACGCAGTCCCCGGACCTCCGGCCGCGCGACCGCCCACACCAGGCGCACGTAGAGCGGGATCCACGGGAGCTCCTCGGACAGCACGGCCTGGGCGCGCTGGTACAGGCGCGCGCGCTCGGGCCGGAAGGCGATCTGGCTGGCGCGGATCAGCATGTCATCGAGCCGGGGGTTTCTATAGAAGGAGAAGTTCAGCGTCTGTGGTCCCCGGCTGGCGCCTTCGCTCGTCGACAGTGGATAGAGGAAGAGATGCGGATCACCGCCCGCGATGGTGGCCTCGGCGAGAGCGATGTCGTGCTCGCCCGAACCACGCGCCGTCCGGAGGGCGGCATCGGGTTCGAGACGTACGCGCACCGGGATGTCGGCCGCCTGCAGGCTCGTCTTGAGCGCGTCAGCCAGGGCGCTGACGTCGAAGCCAGGCAACTCGCTCGGCGCCAGCAGCGTCGGCGAATAGCCTTTCGGCCACCCGCCTTCAGCGAGCAGCCCGGTCACCGCGCGGCGCGTACCGCCGAGGATCGGAGAGCCTTCGCGTCGCGCCCACGTCCCGGCCGGCAGGAACGACTGGAGGGGGACTGCCGTGCGCCCGAGCGCCGAGCCGACCGCCGCAGGATCGATGGCAGCCGCCACGGCCTGTCGGATTTTCTTACGAGAAAATGGCTCCTTTTCCGTTTGAAACGCCAGGTACCCGACCTGGATCCCGGGGACGGAGAGCGCCCCTTCGTTGCGTCGTGGCGCCCCTGGTGGGAACCACAGGTCGAGAGCCCGAGCGTCGAACTCCGCTTCGGCGTGGTCGTCGTTCGCCACTTCGAGAAAGATCAACCGCTCCGCGCGGGGAGCTCCCGCCCAGTGTCCGGCGACCGCGTCGAGCGTCATCCGGCCACCTGACGCGTCGGTCAACCTGTAAGGGCCAGAGCCGATAAATCTAACAGTCCCGTCGGCGGCGGACACCTGCCGGGCAATGCCGAAGCCGGGGTGAGCGAGGACCGTCAACAGCGGAGCGTACGGCTGGAGAAGGACGAACTGCACCGTACGAGCGTCGGCGGCGCGCACTTCCTTCACCACTCCCGGTGCGCCACGCAGCAGTGCCGTCCACACCACCGGCACACGCTGGCTATCTTTCAACTGACGATCAAAACTCGCGGCAACTTCTGCTGCGTTAAGTGCCGTTCCGTCATGAAAGCGCACATTGTCACGTAGCGTGAAGCTCCACGTCAGACCATCGCGTGAGACGGTCCATCGTGTGGCGAGCGCCGGCTCGATGTCGGTGGTCCCCTCCTTCCACGCGACCAACGTGTCGAACACCTGTCGTGCGATGAGTGCCGATCCTCCATCGAGGGCGACCGTCGGGTCCAGCGTGGAAGGAATTCCGACGGCCCCAACGCGCACTTCCTTCCGTCCTGAGGCAAATTGAGGAGAAGAAACGGACGGCCATGCGGCAAGGACTGCCGCGCCGAGGACGAGGGCGCACCCGAGACGTGCGAGGCGCATACGTTCTTATACGAGGAACCTGATGAAGACGCCAACCGTTTGCTCGACGAGAGGGTTCCACGCGCACGCTGGGTATGGAACTTGCTCCCCTGAATGACAGCGAGGAGGCGCAGGACGACGTCGACGAATGAAACGCGAGGAAAATCGCGGCCCCGAAAGGCGCGCAAGAGCCTCGGAACCTTGACTTTCTTTTTTACAGCCGCCTATACTTCGGGCAGAGTCGGCGGAATCGAGCGCAAAATGCACGAGCCGCTCACCTGGGGTCAGGATAGAGGGGATGGGCTATGAAGGAGTTCGAGAAAAAGGGTAGCCCAAGTCGTGAAGGGTTCTCCAAGTTCCTTCCCGCGTCGATGTCCGATTCCGGCACCCGTCGCCGGCTCACTGAGTACGAGATCCAGGTGCAGGATCTGCAAGCGTACGTCCGGTCCCTGGAAGCGGAGACGGTGCATCTCCGCAAGAAGCTCGAGGATTCCCCGAAGGAATTCATGGTCCTCGAGAACAAGCTGCGGGAAGCCAATCGCCAGCTCGTCCAGGCGTTCAACCAGAACGAGAAGCTGGTGAACGCTCTCTACGAGGCGCGCGAGCAGATCTCCTCGCTCAAGGAAGAGGTCGACAAGCTCTGTGCGCCGCCCTCGACGTACGGCGTGTACCTCTCGGTCAACGAGGACGCGACGGTCAACATCCTGTCGCAGGGGCGGAAGGTGAAGGTCAACCTCCACCCCTCGATCAAGGCCGAGACGCTCAAGCCCGGTCAGGAGCTGGTCCTCAACGAGGGATTGAACGTCGTCGAGGCCGCCGGCTACGAGATCCAGGGTGACGTCGTCATCCTCAAGGAACAGCTCGACGACGAGCGCGCGGTGGTCACGTTGCGCGCCGACGAGGAAAAGGTCGGCATCATCGCCGATCCGCTCCGCAAGCTGCGGCTCAAGATCGGCGACCACATCTTGATGGATGCGAAGTCGGGCTACCTGCTGGAGAAGCTGCCCAAGAGCGAGGTCGAGGATCTTGCGCTCGAGGAAGTGCCCGACATCGGCTACGACGACATCGGCGGCCTCGGCTCCCAGATCGAGGCGATCAAGGACGCCGTCGAGCTCCCCTACCTCTACGCCGACTACTACAAGGAGCACCAGCTCACGCCTCCCAAGGGTGTGCTCCTCTACGGCCCGCCCGGCTGCGGTAAGACGATGATCGCCAAGGCGGTGGCCAACAACCTCGCCGAGAAGATCTCGGAGAAGCGTGGCGAGAAGATCAAGGGCTTCTTCCTCAACATCAAGGGGCCGGAGCTCCTGAACAAGTACGTCGGCGAGACCGAGCGCAAGATCCGCGAGATCTTCGTCAAGGCCAAGGAGAAGGCGGCCGACGACGTGCCGGTCGTGGTGTTCTTCGACGAGATGGACGCGCTCTTCCGGACCCGCGGCACCGGCATCTCCTCGGACGTGGAGACGACCATCGTGCCCCAGCTCCTCGCCGAGATCGACGGCGTGGAAGGGCTGCGCAACGTCATCGTCATCGGGGCCAGCAACCGCCAGGACCTCATCGATCCGGCCATCCTGCGGCCGGGACGCCTCGACGTGAAGATCAAGATCGAGCGGCCGGATCGCGGCGCGGCGGGCGACATCTTCCGGAAGTACCTGACGACCCAGATCCCGATCGCGGAGTCGGAAACCCGCCACTTCAGCGGTGACGCCGTGGGCGCCATCGACGCCATGATCGCGGCCACGGTCGAAGCGATGTACAGTCTCTCCGAGGAGAACCGTTTCCTGGAGGTGACCTACGCCAACGGCGACAAGGAGGTCCTCTACTTCAAGGACTTCTCCTCGGGCGCCATGATCGAGTCGGTCGTGCGACGGGCCAAGAAGCTGGCCCTCAAGCGGCTGATCGGCGGCGGCGAGAAGGGGATCAGCGCCGGCGACCTGCTCAATGCCGTGCGCGAAGAGTTCAAGGAAAACGAGGATCTGCCGAATACGACCAACCCCGACGACTGGGC
>Ga0209376_1002338_pt1 | contig 18079 bp, 16 predicted proteins | sample GraSoiAngelo_134_FD_185891 | JGI IMG/M metagenome (GOLD analysis project Ga0209376, IMG submission 185891) | Grasslands soil microbial communities from the Angelo Coastal Reserve, California, USA - 14_0929_05_30cm (SPAdes) (version 2) | ecosystem: Environmental > Terrestrial > Soil > Grasslands ... | reverse complement strand
CCCTACGCCAGCGGCCGGCAGCTTCGATCCGGCGGCCGCTGAGCGGGGGAAGGTGGATCCATGCCCGTTTCCGACGGATCGTGCTGCCACCTTCCGACGATGGCCTTCACGGACGTGAACCTCGGCGTGCTGCACGATCCGTCGGAAACGGGCATGGATCCGGTGCACGCAAGCCGGCTGAAGAACCACAAGTACCGGACCACGCCGCTCCGGGCCCTGTCGCAGCACCCACCGTATTTCCATGATGGCAGCGCGGCGACGCTCGCGGACGTCGTCGAGCATTACAACCGCGTCCTGGGACTGGGACTGTCGGACGCGCAAAAAGCGGATTTGGTCGAATACCTGAAGTCGCTCTAGGCCGATCGGACGTGTACAGACGGCCTGCTCGACGTGTGCACCCTAGCGCGGGAGGTATTTTATGCGCCTCAACATCGGGCATCGCTTCACCGGCGTCACGCTGGCGGCTCTAATCGCCGGTTGCTCGGACGCCGGCACGCGCACCCAGCTCCAGCCCATGGCTCCGGCGTTCCAGCAGACCCAGAACCAGGTCGGTGACGCCGAGTTCGGGTTCACCGCAGGTTGGCTGCAGGGGCAGACGGTCCAGTTCTTTTATCACAAGCCGTTCTTCTGCCGCACGCCGGTCGAGGACGGGAACGCGGTCGGCTCGACCACCGCGTGCGAGGTCGGCTCGGATGGGACCGTCGACCCCCGGCTGGGGAGTATTCCGATCCTCTTTGTGATGACGCCGATCGGGTTCCGGCCCGCCGAGTCGACGCTCCAGTGTCCGGTGGTCGGCCACTGCATCAACCATCCATCGACGATCGATCTCTCGCGGGTCTTCGGCGCAGGCACGGAAAACGCCCCGCTCCCGGCCCACAGTCACATCGTGGATCAGGTCGAGGGCAACTGGTGGGAGCTCCACGTGATCGGCGTCAAGGATCCCGCGACGTGGGACCAGGTCGTCGCCGGCAAGAGTCTCGCCGCGGTACGGGCTCTCCAGGCCGCCGATCCGACCGGCGCGAAGATCACCCCGGAGATCCTGACGAACGTCTACCTGTTCTTTGATGTGCGCCCGGGCGCGACGACTCCCTAACGAGGAACGCCGCTTCGCCTTGGCCGCCGTCGCCGGCGGGGGCTTGATGGCGATCGGCGCGTTCCTGCCATGGCTGACGCTGTACGCCGGGCTGCACCCGCTGCGAGGGGTCATCGGGTTGAACGGTCGCTTCCTCGCGGCGGGCGGAGCGGTCTGCCTCGTGGCGGGCGTCCGGGGTTGGGTGCGGCCCGCCCCGGTGGTCCGATGGGTCGTTGCGTTAGTCGGCGGCGCGCTCGCCGGCTTCGGCGTCTGGCTGATCGTGCAACTCCTCATCACGTATCACCAGCTGCGCGCGAATCCGATGCTCGTGCCGCATTTGGGGCCCGGGCTCTTCATCGCGGTCGCGGGCGCTCTGGTCGCCGGGGCAACGGCCGCACGCGCTCTCGGGCGGCGCCCGAACGGCTCAGCTACTCCTACTCCATTGATGACGCCGCCGAGTGGGTGACCGTGAGAGGCGCCACGCCGTCACCCCATCGGCGCGCCTTGGGTGAAGGACCCGGCGGAACTGACACTATGCCCGACACTGCCCACGTCAGACAGGAGAGGGAGAAAAGCCTCACAACGATGTAACTCGTTACGAGGTTGCTTATTGCAAACAGGCCCGGCAGGAATCGAACCTGCAACCCCCGGTTTTGGAGGCGAGCCTCCCAAGCCCTCCGAAGACCCGCCGACTCCCTAACCGTCCGTGCAAGACAGAGATCGCGCGAGCGCCTTTCCGCGCACGTCTACGGTAGTAGCCAGACATCCCGCTATCCAGGGTGCACTTCAGGGTGCACAGGTCCCACTCCCATCGCCCCGCGTTAAACCAGCGTTAGGGCCGTTGGCCAGCGGGCGTGTACAGCTCAGCGTGCATAAATCCACGCAGCTCCGGAAAACGCACGGTCGCGTCGCTCCAAGACTTGTGGAACAGAGCCTGCGAGGCTGCATCAAGTTCCCTTTGGAAGGTGCCCTCCGCGGACGGCGTTGCCACCTCCACGATGACGAGATGCGTGTTCTCCCCGGAGCCGGCAATCTTGGTGAGCAACAAATATGACACGACTGCCTTACGCTTCACCAACTCGTCGAACACTGGGGTCACGACATCGACGAGCGCCGAATCGTATGCCTTCTCCTGGCCGGGCCGGACCTGATAATAGTTGACGTGATAGAAGTGGCCATGTCTCGCCTGACCGACAAGCGGGGCGGCGAGCGTAAGGAGGCCGACGAGAATGGGAAGCGTGCGGCGCACAAGGCGCGCGCCGTGGACCAGCACGACGGTCGTATTTGTTGACATGTTCGCCTCCGAGGCGAAAAGTGCAGAGGCTGCGGGGCTGAGGCCGAGGACTTAGCCTCCTTTACGCCTGCCGGCAACCCTCACCGCTGGCAGGCGCAGGACGAACACTACCGCGCCCGTCGGCTCGCGGGGATCGTGGGCTACACGCTCCACGACCACCGCCATACAGCAGCGGTCTATCTCGCCCGCGCAGGGATGCCGCTTCCCCAGCTCGCGCAGCAGCTCGGCCAAGCGACCATCGCCATGACGATGCGATACGCGCGCTTCCACGCCGACTACACGGATGTGGGCCGCTACTTCGATCGCGTGGCGTGCGCGCTGGGGCGCCAGAGTGCGTCGGCCAGGGTGCAATTCAGGGTGCAGTCGGGAAGAGCGGATGAGAAGAGCGGCACGAGTCGCCCGGCAACGCGCGGTGGGACAACGGATTGGAAAACAGGCCCGGCAGGAATCGAACCTGCAACCCCCGGTTTTGGAGACCGGTGCTCTACCAATTGAGCTACGGACCTAGAAATTGCTGCGGCTGGAAGTTAGCGAATCGAGGTGAGCAACGGCAGGCTCCGATGATGTCGCAACTGTGCCCGCTGCCGAAGCGCTTACCCACCGCGGCCTCGAGAATTGTCCTCGGCCGGCACCGCTAGTGCAGCGACGTCAGCCGAATCACGACGTAGAGTAGGATGGCGACCAGGAGGGCGAGTTGAACCTGCGCTAATCGCACCCATCTCGACCTCACCATCTTGAGCACCCGGACCGCTGCCCTACCCTTGGATTGAGTGACTGACGGTTCTTCCGAGACGCGGGGACCCCAGGCGAGCACTCTCACGGATTCACCCGGTCGCACCTTCCCTATGACCGCCCGATCCCGGAGGACCACCCACTCCGCCGCGATGCCGTCACCCATGCTGGCGCGCCGCACCTCAATTTGGACGGCCTCAGGCACGTGCAACTCGACCGCCTCGGCGGGCGCCCGACCGCGATTCCTGAGCATGATCTTCCAGAAGATTCCGAGCCTCGGCCCGACACGTATACCAAAGACCTTGAGGACGGCTTCCACGCCCCCTGCCACGTCGTCGTCGATTCCAACCAGTGGCTCATCACTCCAGGGTGAAATGCGCTCGGCGAGTCTCGCGAATGCCTGCTGCGCAGTCGCGGGCAACTCGAACTCGTATTCCCGCACCGATACCAGCAGGTTGGCGCCGGAGCGAGCGTATTGGAGAGCGCCAAGTACCGCCAGAATGACGGCGGCCGCAGCGCCTGCGCTCAGCCAGAAGGTGGTCATGGGTAGAGGACTCGTTGATCGCTCTTGCGCGTGTTGGTGTTACCGGGGCGCGGGCGTCTTGACCGCGTCCGGAAGCCCGGCCCACTGGTGGGGCGTGAGTGATCTCTGCGCCGCTTCCAGCGCGTGGCGGATGAGCCGCCGCCCCTCGGCCAGCTTGAGGCGCAGCCGGTCGTACAACGCGGTGGGATCGGCACGCCCGCCGGCCCGCCGGCTCTCCGCGTTGAGCGAATCGGACACGACCCGGATCTCGGCGTCGAGCGAGTCCGAGATCACCTGCAGCCGCGCGACCTGGTCGGCCGACAGCCGCAGCGAGTCTCGGTAGCCGAGGATGGCGAGTATCGGGTTGGGGAGGATCTGCGCGACTCGCGCGGCGAAGTCCGGTGGCACGCCGCTGCCCCCACCCCCCCGGGGGGCTCCGGGCTCACCCAGGAGGGCGCGGACGCGGCGGCTCGGTGCCATGGGACCGAGGAGCAGGTGGGCTTGAATGGCGAGCTGGAACGGCACCGTCACGCCGCCGTTCGCGCCGGCCGTCGCCCCGAATCGCCCGTTCACATTGTAGCTGAACCGCTGCGCGACCGGATCGAAGCCGCGGACGTAGAGCAGGACGGGATCCGGCGCCGTGGCGAAACCCCAGCCGTGCAGGTTAGCCCCACCGTGCAGCCACTGGTCGAGTCCGCCGAGCAAGTTGACCGTGAACAGGGACACGGTGAGGCGCCGCCCGGGCCCGAAGTATGCGGGCCGCCAGTTGATCTGGAAGTCGAGCGCCGGCTGCCAGGGACCTGTACAGGAATTGCGCCCGGCCACGTGACCGAGCCGGCGGCCCAGGCAGTCGCGCACGCCCGACGGTGCCGTCGCGAGCAGCACGCGCATCGCGGCCGCGACCGAGGAGTCAGACGCCGTCGCCGGGTCGAAGACGAATGCCCGATCGTTGCGCGCGCCGTCACCGTTGATGTCGGAGCCGACGAGCGGGGTGAATGGGACGCCCGAGGTGAGCCGGCCAAGGGCGGTGACGTCGAGGGCCGAGTTGACGGGCACCGTGACGGTGGCGAGCAGGGAGTGCCGTCGTTCGAAGGCGCTGGTCGCCCACTCGCGCGCGTTGGGGTCACCGGCGGTGGTCGGCGCCGCGAATCCCTGGCTGACGGCGCAGCAGGAAAACGACGACTGGTCGCGCGCCCGGGTGTAGGTGTACGACGCCTGCAGGGTCGCACCGCGCGGCGGCAGGCGGCTCACGCCGACCGTGAGCTGCCTGGTGTCCGACTGGAGATCCGATCCGATCGCAATCACCTGGCCGAACTGTGAATGCGCGCGGGAGTCGACCGAGGTGAGCGCGCCGGTCGCTGAGACGATCGAATCGGCGGGTACGTAGACCGGGCGACCGGCTTCGTCGGGGAGCGTGAACCGCGGCGTCGCCACCAGGTTGAGATCGCGGAATCCGTACTGGTGCACCCCGCGTGCGTAGCTCGCGTCCACGGTGAGCGTGTAAGTCCCCGCTAGCTGTTGCTGCAGCCCGAGGGAGGCACGCCAGGCGCGTGGCGCGATGTAACCGGGGTCGAACACCGTCGCGTTGGGGCGCGGGCTGATCGTCACGGCCGTCGCCGTGTCCACGCACTGGGAGGGGATGCTGAGGGGGTTCTGCGCGTATTGCGTCCAAGCGGGTGTCGGCACCGCCGACCCGATACACTCCAGCTGGGTCTCGGCAGTCGCGAGCCCGGGCGCGCCCAGCGCAGCCGAGTACAACGCGGTGGGCGGCACGGCGCGGAAATCCCCCACGCCGCCGCGCAGGATGCTGCGGGGCAACGCCCGTCCTGCCCCCCCCGGCCCCCCCGCCCCCCCCGCCCCCCCTGCCCCTCCCGATTCGGTGGCCAACGTCCACGTGAAGCCGAATCGCGGCGAAGCGTGCACTTCCCGCGGGATGCGGTCGGTGCGGACGCCGAACAGCGAATCGAGGGTTGGGTTGTAGCCTGGCGCGCCCCGAAACTCCGTCGCCTCGAGGCGGGCGCCGTAGGTGAGCTGTAGTCGATCGCTCATGCGCCATGTATCGCCCAGGTACAGCGCCTCGTTCCACGACGTCCCCGCCCGGTCGAGCCGCTCGAGGGTTCGGGTGAACGACGACGGCTGACCCGCCGCGAACGCGGCGAGCGAGTGGAACACAAATGTGCCAAACTGGTTGGGCGTCTGGTTCGCGCGCAGCCGCACCGAGTTGAGATAGCCGCCGAGCTTGATGCGGTGCGTTGCGTCTTGCGAGAGCCAGGAGACCTCCTCGCGGACCTCGGCCGTGGTGTTGTCCGTGTGTTGCGGAAAGGCGTGGTTGCCCCCGAACGTGAGCGTCGCGACGCCCCGGATGCTGTCCGGTAGATCCGACGTGACGTGCACCCGCGCCTCCGGGAGCGCGAGGAATCCCCCCGCGTCCGTGTGCTCGACCGAGACGTAGCCGCGCACCTCGTTGATCACTTGCTCGCCGAGGTGGGACGTCATCGACGCCATCACGCCCCCGGCCCGCTCTGTCCGCCTCCCGCCGGTGGACGGGACAGCCAGGGACCTGACGCGCGCGGGGTCGTCGGAATTCCACCGCCCGTCCAAGCGCACCGTCAGTGTGTGCGCCTCCGCCAGGTTCCAGTCCAACCGGAGCAGGGCGGTAGCGTTGTTGGTGCCACGGTCGCTTTGGGCATCGGGCACGCTTAGGGGGACGGCGGTCGCTCCCGCCAGCGCGACGAAGCGCGCAGCGGAGTCGGGGCTCACGCCGAGCCGTTGTAACGTCGCCGGATCCGCCGTGACAAGCGACGGCAGGGCCTGGTCTTTCCAGCGCCCCTGCAACGCGGCGAACGTGAACAGCCGATCGCGCACGATGGGGCCGCCCATCCCCCCACCGATCTGGTTCTGCGTGTACCCCTGGCTGAACGGCGAGGCCGTCACGCCTCCCCAGGCGAGCGCGCGGTCGCGCCCGTTGTAGGTGAACGCCCCCTGCGTGACGTTGGTGCCGCTGCGGGTGGTCGAAGCGACGAGCCCACCGGAGAACTGACCGCGCGCCACATCATAGCTGTTGGTGACGACGCGCGTCGAGCGGACAGCGTCCTGCGGCACCATGGCGCCACCGTACGAAAGGCCGTCCAGCGTGACCCGGTTGGCGGTGGGGCGCTGTCCCGCCACCGAAAAGGTCGAGCGCGTGCTATCGGTCTCGGCGATCCCCACTACGCCGGGAGCGAGCGTCGCGAGCACGCTCAAGTCCGAGGCCGCGATCGGGAGGCGGCTCATCGCCTCGGACCTGAGGTCGCGTCCGGTTGCGCCCGGCCCCAGCCGCTCGAGCCCGCGCAGCGGGGCCGCCGCTTGTACCGCGACCGGCTCCAGAGCGACGATGGTCAGGTCCATCCGGACGTTCGCGACGAGGCGGTCCTCGTCCGCCTGGCGTGCGATGGTCACCCGTGCCGGTGCCAGGCCGATGTAGCGTACGGTGAGCTGGTATTGCCCACCGCCCTCGGGAAAGACGATGGTGAACCGGCCGCGCGCGTCGGTAGTCCGCTGGCGCGACACCTGGGTCTCCAGGGACGTCGCCTGCACGAGCGCTCCGGCGAGGGGCTGGCTGTCGGGCCCCGTCACCGTCCCGGTGATGATCTCCGTGGTCGTGCCGACTTGGGCCGCGGCCGTTCGCGGCAGGGCGAACGCCAACAGCATCGCGACCGCGAGTGTCCCCCCCCTCTCCCCCGTCCCGCGCCGGAGCCGCATCACGCGTTGACAGCGTCGTAGCGCTCGGGGCCCGCACCGGTCAGCCGGAGGCGGTACAGGTTGGCGTACGGCCCCTCCGCTCGCAGCAGCTCGGCGTGGGTGCCGCGCTCCCGCACGCGGCCGGCCTCGAGGTAGAGGATCAGGGTCGCCCGAGCGGCGAGCTCCAGGTTGTGGGTGATGAGGAGCGTGGTCTGCCCCTCCGTCAGCCGCTCCAGCGCTTCGATGACGGTCCGTTCGTTCTCACCGTCGAGGCCCGTCGTAGGCTCGTCCAGGATCAGGATGGGTGCGTGCCGAATCGCCGCGCGGGCAATGGCGATCCGCTGGCGCTGGCCGTTGGACAGCGTCACGCCGCGCTCTCCCACGACGGTGTCGTAGCCCTGCGGCTGCGCCATGATGAACCCGTGGGCGTTGGCGAGCCGGGCGGCCGCTTCGATCGCCTCGGGTGAGGCGCCCGGAGCGCCCTGACCGATATTGTCGCGGATCGTCCCCACAAACAGGATGCTGTCCTGCAGCACCACGCTGATCTGCGTACGCAGCGACGCCAGCGTGTACTCGCGGAGGTCCCGCCCGTCGATCAGCACCCGTCCCGCGGTCGGGTCGTACAGCCGCAGAATCAAGCTGGCAACGGTCGACTTCCCGCTCCCCGAGGGTCCCACCAGGGCGACGTGCTGGCCGGGTTCGACCGTGCAATCGATCGACTCGAGGGCTGCGTGGCCGGGGTCGTAGGCGAAGCCCACGCCCTCAAACCGCACGTGCCCGCGCAGGGGAGGGGCCGGCACGGCGCCCGGCAGGTCCCGCACGTCGGGCGTGCGGTCCAGCAGATCGACCACGCGCTCGCCCGCCGCCGACGCTTTGGCGAGGCGGCCCGTGTACTTGGCGAAGTCCTTCGCCGGCCGAAAGGCGGTGCGCAGATAGGCGAGGAAGACGACCAGGTCGCCCAGCGTCATCGCGCCGCGCAGCACGAAGCGCGCGCCGCTCCAGAGCACGAGCGCTGTGGCGACGGCGATGAGCAGGTCCACCGTGCGCTCGAGCGTGGCCTCCAGCCGCGTGGCCGCCGCGCCCGTCGCGAGATTCTTGCGGCTCTGCTTGGTGAAGGCCTGCGCGAACGTCCCCTCCAACGACAAGGCGTGGACCACCTTCACCGCCCCGATCGACTCGGCCGCCGTCGCGGCCATCGCTCCCTGCTGCTCGCGCTGCCGCCGCGCGTTGTCGCGGATCCGCCGGCTGAGGCGCACCGTGCTCAGCAAGAACAGCGGCCCGGTCGCGAACGCCAACAGCGCCAACGGTGCGTTGAGCCAGAGCATCACCGCCGCCATGCCGACGAAGGTGAGTCCGCTCGCGAGGAGCGGCAGGAACGCCGTGACCACCACGTCCTGCAGGAACCCCACGTCCCCCGTCACGCGCACGATGAGATCGCCGGTGCGGGCCCGCGTGTGAAACGAGAGGGAGAGGCGCTGCAGCTGGGCGTACAGCTCGTTGCGCACGGCGGTCAGCACCCGGTTGCCGGCGAGCGCAAGGCCGACGGTGTTGTAGTAGGCGGCCAGAGCCCGCAGGCCCGCGAACGCGACCACCGCCACCGCCGCAAGCACGAGCAGCGTCCCCGGGTCGAGGGCGGCCAAGACACGGTCCACCCAGCGACTGTGGTGGCCGGCGCCCACGACGTGGTCCAGGACGACCTTCAGCGGCCACGGCTCGAGCAGACGCAGGCCGATCTCGGCATACAGCGCCAGCAGGGACACGACGATCAGCGGCCGCTCGCGCCGCACGTACGGCCAGAGCCGCCGCACCAGCCGCCCCAGGCCGGGCAGCGCCGCGCGCAGCGTCAGGGGCTGTCCCACCTAGACCTCCACCGCGGCGGCGAGCTCCAGCACGCGGGCCGCGACCGCGTCCCAGGTGTGGGTGCCGAGCACCGTCGCCCGCGCGGCTCGCCCCAGGCGCGCGCGCACCGCCGGCTCGCACCGCAGCCGTTCGAGCGCCGCGGCCAAGGCTCCGGCATCCCCCGGCGAGCACAGCAACCCGTTGACATCATGCTGAATCACGGTCTCCAGCTGCCCCACACGGCTCGCCACTACCGCTCGACCCGCCGCCATGTATTCATAGACCTTGAGCGGCGAGAAATAGAAGCGGCTCGCGTCAGGATAGGGAGCCACCGCCACGTCCGCCGAGGTCACGAGCCCGGGAACCTCGTGCGGGGCCACCGCCCCCGTGCAGTGCACGACCCCGGTCAGCCCGCGGGCCGATAGCTCGGCGCACACCGCCGCCCGCGCCGGCCCGTCGCCCACGAGCAGCAACCGGGCGTCGCGGCCGCGCCCGTGGAGGCGCGCGAACGCCTCGACCAAGACCTCCAGTCCATGCCACGGCTTCATCGAGCCGACGAAACCCACGGTAAAGCTTCCGAGCGTTCCGGGGGCGGCCGGCCGCACATCCGGCCGGAACCGCTCCGCGTCCACGCCGTTGGGGATCACGTGCACGCGATCCAGCGCGGCCCCGCGGCGCTCGAGCCAGGCGGCGACCTCCGTGGACACGGCGAGCAGCACGCTGGCGGCCCGGAACACGCGCGCGGCCACGCGGTCGGCCCCCCCGGCGTCGCGCAGCCCACGGTACGTGGCTTGCTCCTCGATCAGCGGCGCGTTCACCTCAAGCAGCCCCGGGACACCGGCGGTGGCCGCGTGCTCCATCCCGGCGAGGCTCCAGAGCGAGTAGCGCTCGTACACGAGGTCATACGGCCCGGCACGATCGAGCAGGGCAGCGAGCTCGTCGTTCAGCGCAGCGATCGCGGCTGCGTGGCTGGGCGGGTCGCCGTCGCCCACGGGGGTCAGCCGGTGAACCTGCAGCGACTCGAGTCCGAACGGTGGCGCCTCGTCCACGCGAGCGGCAAACACGTCCACCAGGGCGCCACGCCCTTGTAAGGCGCGGAGCATCTCCTGCACGTGGACTGAACAGCCCTTACGCCCGAAGACCGGGACACCGGGGTCGGCGCAGACGTATGCGATCCGCATCAGCCTGCGGCCTCGTGCATGGTGATTGATCGTCCTGCAGCATGCACCGCTTGAAACAGCGCCAGCAGTCGGGCGGAACAGTGGTCCAGTGAGAAATGCGCGTCGAGCGTGGCGCGGGCGGCTTCGGTCAGGCGGGCCCCGAGGTCCGGGCTTTCAAGAATCCTGTCGAGCGCGTCGGCGAGCATGCCGGGATTGTTCGGCTCCACGAGCAAGCCGCTCCGGTCGCATTCGACTAACTCGGGAATCCCTGACACCGGGGTGGAGACGACGGGCACGCCGCTCGCCACCGCCTCCAGGAGCACGTTGGGGATCCCGTCGCGATCGCCATCCGCAGCGACCCTGCAGGGGAGCGCAAACACCGAGGCTCGCCGGTAGGCGAGGCACACCGCCTCGTACGGTTGAGCGCCCAGCAGCCTCACTCGATCCTCCAGACCGAGGTGCTTCGCCTGGGCTTTGAGCGTCTCCCGCAGCGGCCCCGTGCCAATGATCTCCAACCTCAGTCGGCGCCCCCGGAGCCGCAGGATATCGACCGCCGCAAGCAGGTCGTCCAAACCCTTCTTCTCGACCAACCTGGCGACGGACAGTATCACCGCTTCCCCCGGCTCGGGCGTGTGCGATGAGGCGCGGCGGAGCAGCGCAAGGTCGAGTCCGTGATAGACGCGGAATACCTTGCCACCGCATTCCCGCGGATAGCGGCTCAGCAGGTGTTGCCGGTTGTACTCGGTGCAGGTGACGACCGCGCGAGCCTCGCGGAACTTGGCACGGAGATCGTCGGGATGGCTCACGTAAATATCCTTGGCGTGCGCCGTGAGCGTATAAGGCAAACCGGTGATTCGCGACGTGAGCAGCGCCACCAGCGCCGGTGACGAAGCGAAATGCGCATGGAGATGCGTCGCCGCCTGGCCGAACAGCACATCCGCCAAGTAGCCGGCTTCCAGAAGATGGCGTAGGGCGGCCAGAGCGCGCAGCCCGAGCGGCGATGAGTTGGGATGCCGGCGACGATGGCTCAAGACCTTCACGATGGCCATGAACAACGTCCGAAGGTACCTGCCGGGTCGCCGGCGCAGGGAGCGGAAGTTCGCCGGCAAGGCCGACTTCCAGTGGCTCCGCGGCGACAGGTACGTCACGTTCGCCCGCACCAGGGCAACCCCGTCGTGGATCGGACCGGGATTCGGGTCCTTCACGGAAAAAATGCGGATGGAAACACCGCGGCGCTCCAGGCCGACGATCTCGTTGAGAATGAATGTCTCGGAAAGCCGGGGCCAGGCTTTGACGATGTAGGCGATCGCAAGCCGACCAGCCGCTTCCCCGACGCGCAGCGGCGCGTCACGCTGCATGGTGGACCTCGGCGCGGACTCGGCGGCGCGGCCGCAGCGGCGGTCGGATGCCGAGGAGTTCCTCCAGCAGCTGCGGGACGCGGCTGAGGCCGTTGAAATCGATGCGCTCCCTCGCCGGTCGGACCGGGACCCGCTCGCGAGCGAGCCAGGTGCTCAGGGCCCCGGCGCTCAAGGCTTCGGGGTGGAGCACGTCCACGAGCCCGAGCGCCTGCAGGCGCTCGGCGCGGATGAGTTGCTCCCGTCGGGGCTTTACGCGGGGCACGATGAGCGCCGGCTTGTCGAACGACAGGACCTCGTAGACGGTGTTGTACCCGCCCATTGCGACGACGCGGTCCGCGCGACGCACCAGGCGCGTCGGCTCGTGCGCGAAGGTGACCACGCGCCGGCAGGGATTGCTCGCGACGCTGTGAACTAACCGTCGCCGCACGCCGGTCGGCATGCATGGGCCGGTGACGAGCAAGCCGTTGGTGTCCGGCGGGAGGTCCGCTGCCACGAAGGCCTCCGCGAGCTCCGCGCCGTCCTGTCCGCCGCCCACCAGACAGAGCGCGAGCCGGCCGCCTGACCATCCCAGCGCCGCCACCGGGTCCCTACGCCCGCGTCGCGCGAACGTAAGCCGCGCTCGCTGATCGAGATATCCCGTGTACCGCACCTTCGCCGCCACGTCGGGAGCGAAAGCATACTCACGCACCGGGTCATAGACCGCGGGGTCGCCGTAGACCCAGATGGCATCATAGTAAGTGCGGACGGCGTCTTGGTTCTGGGCGCGGGCCCACTCACCCTGCAGCGTGGCCGGCTCGTCGAGCACATCCCGCAGTCCGAGCACGAGCCGGGTCCGCCCGCGGGCGCGCAGCGATTCCAGGACTGGGTCGAGCTCCCGCAGCGCTCCCCGCGGGACGTTGTCAACGATCAGGACGTCCGGCGCGAACGCCTCCAGCGCGGCGCCTGCGGTTCTCGCCCGCAGGGCCAAGAGCTCTTCCAAAGAAACCGCAAGGTGGCGCGGGTGATACTGCCCGCCGCCGTCCTTCCAGAGCGAGGGCAGCGCCACGCAGTCTACGCCGGCGGTTGTCGTCAGGAGGCTCGCTTCGCGCGCCCCGGCGATCATCAGCACGACGGCCTGCAGCCGGGAATGCCGGAGCGCCTGCGCCAACAACAGATTGCGGCGCATGTGGCCCAGCCCCATCGTGTCGTGTGAGTAGAGGGCTACGCGGTACGGCACACACGTTCCATAGCGTCCCACCTAGCCCGGGGCGAGTCAGGTTGCCTCAGTCGGCGTCATGATCCTGGGCGCTATGGATCGGCAACTGCGGTATTCGGTCCGCGAGCGGCGCTTGGGTTGGTTCCGTGCGCACGGGAAGGCGTCGGCTCTCGGTCCCGTGTACCTAACCGACGGCACCAGCCCCGGTCCGTGACAGTGCTCACCGCATGTCGGGCTAGGTCCCGAGCGTTTCACGCTGCACGTCTGGCGATGTCCCAAGGTCGCCGTGCGGCACCAACGCTCCGTCAACGTGGCAATCGGAGACGCTCACGTATCATGAGAGGTACTTGGTGGTCTGAGACGACCCTGCGTGAGCACAAAAACGGCGGGCCCGCATGGACCCGCCGCCTTTGGAGACCGGTGCTCGACCAATTGAAACCGGACCGTCTCCCCCCGGGGGCCTGCACCTCACGGCGTCGACGCGCTGCAGCTCACGTTGAACGTGATGGTCGCCGTCCCGCCGGCGGGCACGTTCGCGGTCTGGGGGTTGGGGCTCGTCACCGTGCAGTTGGCCGCGTGGTGCAACCCCCCGGCCGGACCTTCGAAGAGGGAGGGTGGCTGACGGGAATTGAACCCGCAACCTCTGGAGCCACAGTCCAGCGCTCTAACCGATTGAGCTACAGCCACCACGCCGAGCAGAATCTAACGAATCACATGGTCGGCCAGAAGCGCTGAGCCAGCTCGGCGGTGCGCGGATCGGCGGGCACGGGCGCGCCGTCAAGCGAAGCGATCGGCACGATGCCCCGCACGGCGTTCGTAAGAAACAGGCTCTTTCCTGCCAGCTCCTGCGCCGGGTAACGGCCTTGCACCACGCGCTGCACGAGCTCGAGTACGCGCGCCCGTCCGATCCCGGGCAGGATACCGAGCTCGAGCGCCGGCGTGCGCAGCGCATCCCCATCCCACCAGAACACAGTCCAGACGGTCCCCTCCGCGACCCAGCCCTCCGGGGTGAGGAGCAGCGCGTCGTCGGCCTCCGCCACTTCGGCCTCCTTGCCCGCATCCGTGAAGCAGTCCCGCTCCGTGGTCTTGTGGGGATACGGCTGGTGCGGCTCGGACGCGGTGATCACCACCGGCGGCGCGAGCGACGGCAGCTCGCGTACCGTTACGCTCGCCCGGCCACCCCGCACCTCCACCCGCAGCACGGCGTCGCCGGTGGCCGCGAACGGCCGCACGAGGGCGGGAACATCCTGCGCGGGCTTGGGGAGCCCGAGCTCGCCGAGCGAGCGTCCCAGACGAGCCAGATGGCGCTCGAGGAACGGAATGCGCTCCTCGCGCACCCGCATCGTTTCGATGAGCCCGTAACCAGCCTTGTCCATAGCTAAGCCTCTTACGGCTGGTCGCCCGTCTTCACTGGCAGCTCGAGCCTTTCCGCCCATTCCGTGAACGATCCGTCGTACACGCGCACCCGCGCGTAGCCGAGCAGGTTGTGCAGCGCGAAATACACGTGGCTCGACTCGAGGCCGCCGTTACAGTAGGCGATGATCGTCTTCTCGGGAGTGATCCCCTGCGCCGCATAGCTCGCGCGCAGCTCGTCGCTCCGCCTCCACACCGTGGCGAAGTCCACCTTGACCAGGTCCCCTTGCCAGAAATGGCTGACCGCCCCGGGGATGTGCCCGCGCCGCAGCTGCGCGCCCGCTCGGCCCGCGTATTGATCCGGATTGCGCGCATCCACGATGACGACATCGCGCGCGGTCAAGGCGGCCCTCACGTCCTCGAGCGTCGCTCGGGCCGGGGTGAACGCCGCGGGCGCGAACGCCGTCGGGTCGACGGTGGGGTAGCGTCGCGTGACTGTGCGGTTCTCGAGGCTCCACTTCCCGAACCCCCCGTCGAGCACGTACACCGATGGGTGACCCAGCCCCTCGAGGATCCACGCGAGATAGGTCGCGTCGATATCGCGCGTCTCGCCCGCGCTGTAAATCACGACCGGCCGGTCCGGCCTGAGGCCAAGGCGCGAGAACAACGCCGTGTACGACACGAGGCCGAGCAGCTTGTTCGGCACGCCGCGGTCGGCTGCCCGCAGCTCTTCGACGTGCAGATACACCGCCCTGGGGATGTGCGACTCGAGATACCGCGTGTAGTCGTCCCGCACGTCGATCACGGTGACGTCGGAATCGCGTTGGGCCAAGAGCGCGGCGAGCTCCCCGCCGGAGGTCAGGTGCGCCGCCTGCACCAGCGCGGCCCACACGAGCAACAGCGTCATGGCTCGAGTCCCATCATTTCCTTCTCCACCTCGAGGTATACCCGGTTGGCGTTGCGGCGCTCGCGCGAGTGCACGGAGACGGGGCGCCCCTCGTCGGCGGGCGGGAGCGAGTCGAGCGCACGGTTGAGCGAGCGGTGCCGCTCGATGGCGCCGCGCATCGCGGCGCGGAGCCGCAGCATGTAGTCACGCGTCCGGCCGATCAGCGCCTGAGGGTCGGCCGGAATCGCTCCATGGCCGGGCACAGCGATCCGCGGCGCGAGCGCCGCGAGCGTGCCGAGCGCCACGAGGAGCCCCTTCCCGCTCCCGTCCACGACCATGGTCACGCCGTCCTCGATGAGCAGGTCGCCAGCGAACAGGACTCGCTCGGCCGGCAGCCACACGATCAGGTCGCCCGCCGTGTGTGCCGCACCTCGCCAGGCATGCGAGATCACGATCGTCTTCCCACCGAGCCGCAGCGTATCGGTCGTCACGACCGCCCGGTCGGGCATGTCCGCGTAGGCGAAGCCCGCCATCTGCGCCTTTCCGACCACCAGCGTCCACGCCGATTCGGCGGCCTCGCGACTCTGCTCGTCCACCCCGGTCGAGACGTCGGGATGCGCGATCACCCGGGCCCCGGCCCGGCGCAGCACAACCGCGCCGAAGTGATGATCGGGATGATGGTGCGTCAGAACCAACCACCGGATCGGCTCGCGGGTGACGGAGCGGATGACACGTACCAACTGCTCCCCTTGCGCCGGGCTTGCGAGCGCATCGATTACCACTACACCGTCGCCGGTCACGATGAAGCCGGCGTTCGGCCTGCCCTCCGATCCCCGGCCTGAGTCGCCCAGCACAACGTAGACACCGGGGGCTACTTGGCGGACGGGCAGCTGCTGCGAGCTGAGCGGCGTGACGACGAAAGGCGTTACACAAAGACGTAGCACAAATACGTCACGCAAAGACGTCGTTATGCTACGAATTTGATGTCAACCGTCTGCGTGAACACTCCGCCCTTGTTGTCTTTCCACGTGAACGTCAGTGGGGCTTCGCGATCCGCTCGCAAGGAGAACTCGACAAACGGGTCCCGGCTGATGCCGGAGCTCCAGACGAAGTGCGCCGCCTCACGGTCACCGTACGTCACGCTGACATCATTGATGAAATAGGCGGGGATCGGGTTGCCTCGGGCGTCGCGGAACAGCCCCGTGGCCATGGGGTGCTCGACCAGCGCCCGGACGTCGATCACGTCGCCCCGGCGAATCCCCGTCGGGACGAGGACCCTGGCGGCGCCGACCTCGATTGTCATCTCAGCCGCACCCGTTGACGGTGACGCGCACGTCGGCCGCGGCGCCCCACAGCGCGCCGTCCGACGTTTCGACGATCGCCCGGACGGGCGACGTCATCCGCATCTTGATCCGCGTGCTCACGAACGCCTGCCCGATCTGGGGCGTGAGGCGGAACTCGGCGAGGTGTATGTCGGGGTTGTTGTCCACCAGCAGATGGACGGCCTTCACATAGCGCTCCGCGGCCATCGGCAGGTCGGACTCGATCATCACCGGCACGACGCGCCCGTCGGCCGCCACCGTGGGGACGTCCAGCTGGACGTGGCCGTCCTGCACCGGCCGGTCGCCGAATAGCTGCTTCAGGACTTGCTGCACCTTCCACGGTACGTCGTCGCGGGGCCGTGGCGCACCGAGCGCGGCGAGGCGACGCACGGCGAGGGCGAGGAACGCGAGACCAGACGCGTGGAGGAACCAGCGGCGCGAGAAACCCGACATACGGCCACAACAATAGGAAGCCCCCAACCGCCCGGCAAGTTTGCCTATTGGGACCTGGTTTCACATGTTGTGACCGCCTGCGACACCGAGGATCAGCATGCGATCGCTGCCCGTTGCCATTACCGCGCTCGGCCTCGCCGTCGCCACGGGGTGCACCCGAACCACGCGGACCGTGTTGGTCGTCCCCGAAGCCCGTTCTGAGGGCGGCCCGAGCACGGCGGCGACGCTGGGCGTCCCGCCCGGGCATCTCCCGAAGCCCGGGCAGTGCCGCATCTGGATACCCGGCGTCCCGCCCGGCCATCAGCCCCGGCCGAAGTCCCGCTCCTGCGCGGGGATCGAGGCTGACGCGCCCGCGGGCAGCTGGATTCTGTACCGGCTCACGACAGACCGAAGGGTCGTGCACGTGAGAATGGTGGATGAGCGGCGCGCCGGCGTGGTGGTCCGCATCAGGGTATTCGAGGTCGAGAGCGGCAGATTGGTGCGGGAGGAAAACCCATGAGTCGTCAAACAAGAAAGACGTGGAGGGACGGCGTGAAGGAGAGACGTAAAGGGACTACGTCGTTCCTCCACGCATTTCTGCTCCACGCTCTTCCTCCACGTCTTTTTCTTACGATGTTCGTCTTTGGCTGCTCCCACAAACCGCCGGAGGATTTCGCTCCCGACCCCGGTCTCGTGGGGCAAATCCGCGACATTCGCATCGTGACCGCGTACGCGCGGGCCTGCCCCGGCTCCACGATCCCGACGACCTACGAAGCGGTGCTGGCGGACGGGTCTCGGGTGCCGTTCTCGCGCACGTACGACAAGAAGCATCCCCCCAGGCTGCACGTGATATTCCTCGACCGCGAAAGCCCCGACGCGGTGTCGCAGGAGGACGGAGATTGGGTAGCGGAGCGCGACCCCCTCGTCACAGTGACGACCGGCTATCGCCTCACGGCCACGCTCCGCGCGAATTCCAGGATCACGAACACCGTCGTGGTTCCCCCCGACTACCGATGCATGCCGCACACGTTCGTGTTCTCCGGTGACGCTGGGGGTCCGGGTGAGGCGGGTGAGCCCGGCCCGGACGCGACGGTGCGCCTCGCCGTGCTGCGCTCACCGTTCTACGACAAGCTGTTCGTGGCCGGCATCCAGGTCGGGCTCGCGCAGCCGTTCTACGTGCTGCAGGATGCGAC
>Ga0209376_1002335_pt1 | contig 18089 bp, 22 predicted proteins | sample GraSoiAngelo_134_FD_185891 | JGI IMG/M metagenome (GOLD analysis project Ga0209376, IMG submission 185891) | Grasslands soil microbial communities from the Angelo Coastal Reserve, California, USA - 14_0929_05_30cm (SPAdes) (version 2) | ecosystem: Environmental > Terrestrial > Soil > Grasslands ... | reverse complement strand
CAGCGATTAGTCCCGCTCGGCGAGCAGCCGACGAATCATCGCTTCGGTCTCCTCGTAGTCGCCCTCGCCGATGTGCCGGTAGCGGACGACTTGCTTCTTGTCCACCAGGAGAGTCGTCGGCCACGCGCGGACGCCCCATCGCGTCCAGATCCTCATGTCGTTGTCCTGGACGATCGGATAGCGCACGCCGAGTCGCTTCGCGGCGTCCACCACCCGCTCGTAGGACTTCTCCCAGAAGAACTCCGGGCTGTGCACGCCGACGATCGTGAACCCGTCTTTTTCGTAGCGATCGTACCAGCCCCGCAACTGCGGGATCACGTTCTGACAGTTGATTCACCCGTAGGTCCAGAACTCCACCAGCACGACACGACCGCGCAGCCCCGGCATGGCAAGGGGCCCGCTGTTGATCCAGCGCTCTCCCGCGACGTCCGGCGCCGGCGCGCCGATGCGCAGGCTCTGGGCGCCGGCGGGACCGGCCGCGAGGCCGCCCGCCGTCAGGAGCACTACGACGAAGAATCGCGCGCGCCCGCGCATGGCTAGGGCTTCTTCTCCATCGCCTCGTCGTCCTTCATCTTATCGTCCTTCATCTCGCCGACCTCCTCATGGAATCTTGGCGCTTCTGGACGCATTCTGAGATCGGCCGACACGCGAGTCGTCACAACCGTGTCAAATCTTTTGGGACGGAGCTTGCCCGGGGGAAGGGCGGCTACTTCACGGGCGGGCGGAATGCGCGCCCGATGAACTCCGGGAACCGGCCCTCGAGCTCGGCGACGACCGCGTCGGCGACTTCCGCGGCGCTTCCCGGCCGCTCCTGCGGCTGGCCGCGGTCCCACAGTTCGAGATACGCGTCCTCACCGTGGATGCCGAGCTGCATCGCGACCGAGTCGATGAGCTGCTGGAATCGATCGCTTAGCGGGCGCGTGACGGTTTCCGCCTCGTCGCGCGCCTCGACCATCGCCGGAACATCCTTCCAGACGACGATCTGGTAGGTGGCCACGCTCAGCCGCCCATGAACTGGGCGAGCAGCGTGATGCGGTCCCCGGGCCGAAGCGGTGAATCGAGGCTGTGGTCGATGCCCAGCACGGCGTCGTTCACGAGCACCTCGATGTGCTCGCCGAGCTCGTGGCCGTGCCACAGGGCGCCGTGGAGCTCCGGAAACTTTGCCGAGGCGCCGGCCAGGATGCTGCGAACGGTCGCGCCCGGCGTGAGCGGCTCCTCGAGGATGCGGCGCCCCGTCCCGTCGCCACCGACGAACTTCGTGACCCAGGAGGCGACCTCCACCGGAATCGTTGCGGCCGTGGCGGGAGCGGGGCTCATGGCGGATCCGTCAGCAGCAGGCCGTCAGCAGGCGGACCAGCTCCGACGCCATATCGGAGCGTGCCGAGTAATAGACGAAACGCTCCTCCTTGCGGCTCTGGACCAGCCCGGCGCGCCGCAGCAGGTCGAGGTGGTGCGAGAGCGTCGGCCCCGGGATGTCGAGCTCGGCCTGGATCTCGCCGGCCGGGACCTCGCGCCCACGGCGAACCAGCAAGAAGAAGATCTCGAGGCGCGTGAGGTGGGCGAGCGCCTTGAACGCCTCGACATGATCCTCGCGAGCCTGCAGCCGAGCGAGCGGAAGGGTCTTCACGTTTCCAAATCTATCATTAGAGCGGGTGCGTTGGAGGCCGGCTTGTACCGAGGGTGGCCTGAGAGGGATGCGAGCCGGCTCCGGTCCGTAGTCTTCCCGGAAGGGGTTAGCGAGCCGGCTCCGGTCGGCAGTCTTCGCGGAAGAGGTTAGCGAGCCGGGCCGTCGACCCACCTGCGGGCCTTACGGGGCCGGCTTGCTCTTCAGGCGCCGGACCAGCTCCTCGTAGGAGCTCGTCCGGACGATCCGGTCGAATTGGGATCGGTAGTTCGCGATGAGACTCACGTTCTCGATGACGACGTCGTAGATGAGCCAGCGGTCGCCGTGCCGAAGCATCCGCGATTCGACCGGGACTTCGGTGCCGTTCTTCGTCAGGATCCGGGCCCGGACGATGGCCATGTCGCCGTCGATCGACTCGCCGACGTATTTGATCCTCTCCCCGCCGTATTCGTTGATCCGGGTGATGTAGGTGCGCTCCAGCAGCTCGGCGAAGAGCTGGATGAACTCGTCGCGCTCGGCCGGCGTGCGGGCCTGCCAATGTCGGGCGAGCACGCGCTTGGCCGTCTCGGTGGAGTCGAACGCCTCGAGCGCGACCTTGCGGACCGCGGCGCGGCGGTCGGTCCCCGCCAGCGCCGGATCGTCGAGGACCTTGATGACCTTGTCGGTGTATTCCCGAAGCTGGTCGGTGGGGCTGCCGGCCCATGCCGGCGCCGCGATCACGAGCAGGGCTCCGATGACGAGGGTCTTCATGTGGTAACGCATACGAGCCCGAGTATACGCCGGCCCTCCACCCAAGCCGAAACTCGGCGCGCTCCAGGGGCGGCGGCGCTCACGGCGCGGGCACCGGCGCCGACACGCGCACGCTCGGCTCCCGAGTGACGAGCAACGTACCCGAGAGCATGAGGATCGCCGCGAGCAGGTACACGGCGTGGACGCCATAGGACTGGATCACCAGCCCGCCCACGAGCGGCCCCACGATGCCGCGAACGCCCGCCAGCGTCGACCCGATCGCGACGTAGTGCGCGGTGCGTTGCGGTCCGGCGGCGTCGATGACCGCCATCATCCACACCAGCTCGAGCCCCACCGAGAGGAGCGAATCGGTGACCGAGCTCGCCACCAGGACCCAGGGGTTCCACGCGATGTAGTAGATCAGCGGCGTGGCGGAGCCGATGAGGTACATGATGCGCAGCGCCTCGACGCTCGAGCGCCGATCGACGAGCCATCCCCAGTAGACGCTGCCGACGAGCGTCGCCACCGCGGCCACCGCCGCGAGCACGCCCACCTGCGCCGCGCCGACGTGCAACACGTCGACGAGCAAGAGGGGATTCGCCGGGGTCTGGATCCAGCAGCCGAACCCGAACAGGAACGACGCGATCAGCAGCCTCCGGAAGGCGTGGTCGTCGCACACGGCCCGCCACGCGTCGAGCAACCCGGCCGGCGGCGCCTCACCGTCAGGGTCCGGCTGCGGCACGTCGAGCCGGCGCTGGCGGAGGCTCGCGGCCATCCCGAGCAGAGCGGCGACGGCGAAGATCCAGCGATAGTCGAAGTGCTCGAACAGCTGGCCGGCGGCGAGGGCCAGCCCGATGCCGAGGACGGCGCCGATCATGCGCACGAGCCCCAGGGCGCGGCCGCGCATGTCCCGCGGGTACACGCGCTCGACGACGGCCGCCTGCGCCGGCCCCGCGGCGGCGCCGAAGAAGTCGCGCGCGATCACGAGGCCGACGAACGACCACGCCGAGCTCACGAACGGGACCAGCAGGAACACGCCGCGCGCCACCACGCCCGGCCACACGAGATACGGAAGGGGCGGCCGACCGCGGAACGCGCGCGCCCACAGGAGCGAGAGCAGCAGGCAGGCGCCGCCCGCCGAGGACATGATCGCCAGCTGAAGCGGCGTGGCGCCGAGCTCGCGACGCAAGATCAGGCCGATGAACGGGCCCGTGAGCCCCGCGAAGACCGTGAACAGCAGCGTCGCGGAGATGTCGATCCTGAGTGCTCGACGCACTTCGGGGGTGAAACGGGACCCGATCATCCGGACCATTATCTCGTAGGCAGGCCCGTAGCCGCGTATCCTCCCGGGAGGCGCGGCTGTGCAAGGGTGGTGTCATCGCCTTCACGCGCTGGCTCGCGCGGGACGCCGGCCGCTACGGTGTGCGCGTCAACGCCGTCGCGCCCGGGCCGGTGCAGACCGAGATGACGCGCGGCTACGCTTACAATTGGGCCATGACTCCCCTGTCCGTCGCCGATCCGCACCCGCGCAAGCGCGTCAAGGTCCTCGACACCGAAATCGCCTACGTCGACACGGGCGCGGGCGACCCGGTCGTGTTCCTCCACGGGAACCCGACGTCGTCGTACCTCTGGCGCAACGTCATCCCGCACGTCGCCAGTCTCGGCCGGTGTCTGGCGCCCGATCTCGTCGGCATGGGGGAGTCCGGTGCCTCGAGCAGCGGCTACCGGCTTGCCGACCACGTGAGATATCTCGACGCCTGGTTCGACGCGCTCGCACTGCACCGGAACCTGGTCCTCGTCGTCCACGACTGGGGCTCGGCGCTCGGCTTCCACCGGGGGCGGCGGTATCCGGCTCACGTGCGGGGACTGGTCTACATGGAGGCGATCGTGAGGCCGGTCACCTGGCAGGAGTGGCCGGAGGCGGCGCGCAAGATCTTCCAGGCTATGCGCTCGCCGGCGGGCGAGGAGATGGTGTTGCAGAAAAACGTCTTCGTCGACCGGATCCTTCCGGCGAGCGTCATCCGCGGGCTCACGCCGGAGGAGATGGAGCGGTATCGTGCCCGCTATCGGGAGCCAGGCGAGGCGCGGCGACCGACCCTCACCTGGCCTCGCGAGATCCCGCTGGAGGGCGAGCCTGCCGACGTCGCCCGTCTGGTCCAGGCCTACGCCGACTGGCTCGCCGCCAGCCCGCTACCCAAGCTCTTCGTCAACGCCGAGCCGGGGTCGATTCTCACCGGACCCCAGCGTAACTTCTGCCGTGCCTGGCCCAATCAGCAGGAGGTCACGGTCAGGGGCAACCACTTCATCCAGGAAGATTCTCCCGACGAGATCGGCCGCGCGATCGCGTCGTTCGTCGGGCGCCTTCCCTGAGCTGCTAGTTCTCCTTCGCCACCATCAGGTTCACGGTCACCCGGCGCTTCTGGTCGTTGGGCGTGCCCTTCTCGGTGATCGGGCCCAGGCCAACCAGGTGGATCCGCGGCAACTCGACGCCCTTCTCAACCAGGAAGCGACGTACCGCCTCGACGCGCCGCTGGCTCAGCCCCACGTTGTAGGCGTACGTCCCGACCGGGTCGGCGTAGCCCTGGAGATCGACCGTGAGGCGCACGTTCTCCTTCATCTCCTTAACCAGCGAGAGGAGGGACGTCTGCGCGTTGTCGTTCAGCTCCCACTTGTCGAAGCCGAACAGGATCTGCTGGGTCTCGACCAGGTCCCGGACGTTCCGGTTCGACCACAGCCGGGTCAGGCGACCGTCGACCTCGTCGGCTTTAGTGAAGGCGCCGTCAGCCCGCTCGCGCGCGCCCTTGGCCACCTGGCCGGTCTCGACCAGCCCACCCTCGGCGGTCTTCAGGCGGGTGTCGACGCCGTCGACCCGCTGGGACTGGGCGGCCACCTTGGAATCGACCCCCCCGATCTTCTGATCGATCTCGACTTCCTTCTTGTTGACGGTCTCCGTAACCCAGTTCCTCGTGGCGACGCAGCCACTCACCATGAGCGCCACCGCCGGCAGCACCAGTCCCACCTTCCACGCGGAATGCATAACGCCCTCCTCTCAATGCCCGGAAACGCCGGGCTCGGGGTCGCGGAGTGCAACCAAGTCGCCAGATGTGAAGTGTCGTGTTTTTTCTGAGAAAACGTACTAGCGAGGGGACGGGCGGTGTCCCGCTTCGCGACAGCGGGAGTCAGCCGGCTGACGGGACCGTCAGTTCAGCCGTGCGCGCAGCGAGTGCAGCGCGCGTCTCAGCTCGGCGTCGGACGGCGCTAGGCGCACCGCCACCTCGAATTCCCGGAGCGCGTCGAACCACCGGCCCTGCCTCACGTAGATACGCCCGAGGTTCATATAGGGGAATTGCCTGGGTTCGTACCGCTTGGCGATCTTGGCCCGCTCGAGCCAGGGGATCGCCTCGTCCATCTTGTCCTGCTGCATCAAATAGCAGCCGATGTCGTTATAGGGATTGCCGAAGTCAGGGTCGACTTCGATCGCCCGAAGGCACTCCTGCGTGGCCTCGTCGAGGCGGCCCTGGAAACTATAGGTCCACCCCAGGAACGTGTGCGCCTCCGCGGTCGGGCAGACCTCGATCGAGCTCCGGTAAAGCTCGATCGCGCGCTCGAGCTCGCCCTGCATCTGGTGGCGATAGGCCTCCTGCCAGATCTCGGTCGCCCGCCTGAGCTGCTCGGAGTCCATTCCTAGACTGGCCAGTCTTCTCGCCGGACGCCCATGTCCCAGAACATCCACTCGTAGCGGCTAGTGGTGACGAAGTGCGCCCGCATCGCCTCGCGCTCCGTCGGGGTCAGACGCGCCGCCACCTGGTCGGTGGCCGCGAGCACCGCCCTGACGACGCCGCCGAAGTCCTCGGAGGCGTAGGTGCCGATCCAGCGCTTGTAGAGGGGGTCCGCGGAGCCGGAGCGCTCGAGCTCCTTGCCGACCTCCCAGTAGATCCAGTAGCACGGGAGCAGCGCCGCCATCGCTTCGTGGAAAGGTGAGCCGTAGGCGACCGCCAGGAGATAGCTCGTGTAGGCGAGGTTGGTCGGGGCCAGCGGCGTCGACGCGACGTCTGCCGGCGTCAGCCCGAAGTCCTTGAAGAACGACTCGTGGAGCGTGCGCTCGACCTTCAGTGCGCCGGCGGCGTGCTCGTTGAACATGATGATCCAGTCGTCTTCGGGCGCGCGCGCCGCAGCCAGCGACAGCGCCCGGGCGAACTGGCGCAGGTAGAGGGCGTCCTGCACCGCGTAGAACTTGAAGCTCTCGCGCGGTAGCGAGCCGTCGGTGAGCCCACGCACGAACGGGTGATGCAGGATCGCGGCGTAGATCGGACCGATCGATTTCCACAGCTCGTCGGTGAAGGCCATCAGCGTCCCTTGAACACCGGCTCGCGCTTCTCGACGAAGGCCTTGGCCGCTTCGCGGTGGTCTTCCGTCATGCCGCAGCGCGTGTGGTGCCACGCCTCGAGGTCGAGCGAATCCTTGAGCGACCCGCTCTCGGCGGCGTTGAAGTTGCGCTTCATGTACCGGTAGGCGACCCGCGGCCCGCGCGCCAGCCGCCCGGCCAGCGCGAGCGTCTCCTCCTCCAGCCGCGTGTCGGGCACCACGCGGTTGACGATGCCGAGCGCCAGCGCCTGGGGCGCGTCGACGATGTCCGCCGTGTAGTAGAGCTCGCGGGCCTTGGCGCTGCCGACCAGCTGCGTGAGGTACCAGCTGCCGCCGAAGTCGCCGGAGTAGCCGACGCGCGCGAACGCCGTGGCGAACCGCGCCGTGTCACCGGCGACGCGCAGGTCGCAGGCGAGCGCCAGTGAGAGCCCGGCGCCCGCGGCCGCGCCGCGCACCATCGCGATCGTCACCTTGGGCATCTCGTGGAGCCAGCGCGAGACCTCCATGCGCGAGCGGAGCGCCTGCGCCTTGTCCTCGAGCGTCGTCCCGCCGAACTCGCGGCCCTCGGCCATCGCCTTCACGTCGCCGCCGGCGCAGAAGCCGCGGCCGGCGCCGGTCAGCACGACAACGCCGACGTCCGAGTCGTCGGCCAGACGCGGGAGCGCTTCGAGCATCGCGTCGAGCATCGGCCCCGACATGGCGTTCAAGCGGTCGGGACGGTTGAGCGTGAGCACGGCGACTCCATCCGTGACGACTTCCAGCAGGTCCTGGCCCATGGCGATCCTCCCAGGTGGCAGTGTCGCGATGGTACCATCGCGACGGGAAGGAGGCGCCGAGCATGGAAGCGGTGAAGGACGCGAGCCACCTCTACGAAGTCGAGCGCCGCGCGCAACGTCCAGGACACCTTCTACGTTCTGCAGGGCCGCCTGTGGCTCTTCCTCCGCGACCCGAAAGAAGAAGTGCGCCTCGAGCCGGGCGAGACCTACACGGTTCGGGCGCGCCGGCCACACCTCGTCACGAACGGCGGTGACGCCTCGGCGGTCTCCCTGGTCCTCCAGGGTCTCGGCGAGTACGACTACGTCCCGCTCGTGTGAGCCCGCGCGCACGGACCGCGCGGTGCTGCTCGCGGCGTACGAGGCGTTCAACTCCCGCGACGTCGAGTCGGTCCTGGCGACGATGCATCCCGACGTGGTCTGGCCGAATGGAATGGACGGCGGCCACGTTCACGGCCACGGGGGCGTCCGAGACTACTGGACGCGCCAGTGGAGCGGCATCGATCCGCACGTCGAGCCGCTGCGCTTCGAGGCCGACGACGCCGGGCGGATCGTCGTCATGGCGGACCGCGTGGTCCACCACGTCTACGACCTTCGCGACGGCCTGATCCGCACCATGGAGATTCGCGAGCCGACATCGAGGAGTCGAGAGGGATGACCACGTCGCAGCCCCGCGTCGAGCCCGTCGTGCCGCCCTACCCGCCCGAGCTGCAGGCGATCTTCGACAGGGTCATGCCGCCCGGCGTGCCGCCGCTCTCGCTGTTCACGACGCTGGCGCGCGTGCCGCGCGTCTACGAGCGCTTTCGCGCCGGTAGCCTGCTCGACCGCGGTCCTCTTTCGTTGCGCCACCGGGAGATCGTGATCGATCGCACCTGCGCGCGCTGCGGCTGCGCCTACGAATGGGGCGTCCACGTCGCGTTCTTCGCTCAGCGCGTCGCGCTCACGCCCGAGCAGGTGCGTTCGACCCTGCGTGGCGACGCGGCGGACCCGACGTGGAGCGCGGAGGAGCGGCTGCTGATCCGCCTCGTCGACGAGCTGCACGACTCGGCCTCGATCACCGATGGGCTCTGGAAGGAACTGACCGCGGCCTTCTGCCTCGAGCAGGTCTTCGAGGCGATCGCGCTGGTCGGCTTCTACCACACCGTGTCGTTCTTCGCGAACGGCGTCAAGCTCGCGCCCGAGCCCTTCGCCTCCCCCTGCCCTCGCCGTGACGTCCGAGCGCCTGGGCCCTTCGAGGCCCACGGACACGCAACGCGAACCCGAGGCGCGCCACGGCTCCGTCGGGGCGCGTCCGAGCGCGCGGGGGGCTTGGGGGGCCCTTCGAGGCCCCCATGTTGTGGTGAGCATCAAAACGCCTCGTCGATCGCGCGGAGCTCGTCCGGCGTCAGCTTGAAGTCGAGCGCGGCGGCGTTCTCGCGCACGTGGTCGGGCTGGCTCGCCTTCGGGATGGTGAAGAGCGGGGCGCGCCGGGTCAGGAAGTTCAGCGTCACCTGCCGCGTCGTGCGCCCGTGGCGCTTGGCGATCTCGGCCACCGCGTCGCGCAGGAACCCGCCGCGGTTGAGCGGCGTGTAGCCGACGACCGCGACGCGCTCGCGGCCACAGTGCGGCAAGAGCTCGCTCTCGATCCCGCGGTCGCGCAGGTGGTAGAGCACCTGGTTGCACGCCAGGCGGGTGGCGCCCAGCGCCGTCTGCGCCTCTCGCATCTGGGCGACGCTGAAGTTCGACACGCCGACGAACCGCGTGAGCCCCCGGGTCACCAGCGTCTGCATGGCGCGCATCGTGTCGGCGATCGGATGATGGGAGGACCACCAGTGCACGAGGAAGACGTCGACGTGATCGGTCTCCAGGCGCTTGAGCGATTGCTCGCACGCCTTGACGGTGCCGGTCGCGGATGCGTTCGACGGCAGCACCTTGGTGACGAGGAAGAGGCTCTCGCGTGGGACCCCTTTGATGGCCTGGGCCACGATGCGCTCGGCCCCGCCGTCCGCGTACATCTCGGCGGTGTCGATGTGGGTCAGCCCGAGCTCGATGCCCAGGCGCAGCGAGGCGATCTCCTGCTTCTGGCTCGAGCGGCTTTCGCCCATGCGCCAGGTGCCCTGGCCGATGACCGGCACCTGCACGCCAGTGGCGCCGAAGAGACGCTTGATCACGTCGTGGTCTCCATCCTATCGCGGACGATGGCGGACGTCGCGACTGACCAGCGCGGATCGCGCACGCGCGCGATCATGACCCCGATCGCGATCACGGCGGCCACGGCGGCGACCCCGAACACCGCCGAGTAGCTGAGCGCGTCGGCCAGTAGCCCGGCGGCCAGCGGCGCGCCGAAGGCGATCGGCGCCATCAAGGTCGTCCCGAGACCGATGTAGGTCGGCTGCTCCGCCGGGGCCGGCGCGAATTCCAGCAGCACGTTCAGCGTCGAGACGTTCATCGCGGCGAGATGAACGCCCATGAGGACGAAGACCGCGCCGAAGACGCCGAGGGTCGGAGCCGCGAGCGCGATGACGTTGCCGGCGAGCGTCGCCAGGAGGCCCGTGATGATCACCAGGCGGTGACCGTGCCGGTCGGCGAGCCAGCCGAGGACCACGTTCGCCCCCATCTGCCCGAGGGTCATCAGCGTGGTGAAGACCCCGACCTGCGAGGGCGGCGCCTGCCACGCGGCGAGCGCGTAGACGGTGTAGAAGCCACCGCCGACCGAGCCGACGACCGCAAACGCCCGTGCGCCGAGATACCAGGCCAGGTTCCGGTCGCGGCCGAGTAGCGCCGGCATCCGCGACAGATAGGCGCGCAGCGTCACGCGCTCGGCGGTGGCGATGGCCGCCGGCTCGCGCACGAATGCCAGGGCGATATACGAGAGGATCATACAGACCGTGGCGAAGGCGAAGCACACGCCGTAGCTCGCGGGCGCGGCGACCGCCGCCAGGATCGACGCGATCGCGAAGCTCCCGGCGAAGCCACCGGCGCTGGCCGCGAGGTTCGCGAACGCGAAGAAGCGCCCGCGCGCGGTCACGGGAATCACCCGACCGATCAGATCCATCCACGCCGGCATGAGCACACCACCGACGCCCGTGGTCACCAGCAGCATCAGTAGTAAGAGGACCAGCGCCAGCACCGGCGCGGGTCCCGCGATGAAGAACGCGGTGAGGGCCAGGATCGCGAACGGCACACGCTCCCACACCGTGTAGCGGAGGATGAACGGCAGCTTGCGCGGAAGCGCCTCGGTGTGGCCCGCCGCGAACAGCGAGGGCAGGAACCAGCCCAGCGTCATCACGGCCGGAATCGCGCCGACGACGACGTTGGGCGCGCCCAGGTAGGCCGCGAACGCGGGCAGCAGCGTGGACTGCGACGCGAGCGTCAGGCCCACGACGAAGAACGCGTAGTCGGCGCCGAGGGCCGCCACGTTGTGGCGCAGATGCGCGGTCACGCGGTCAGCCGAGCCGGATGTCGAGCCAGCCGTGGGGCGTGACGGTGACCCGCTCGCCTTCGCGGACGAGCACGGTCGTGGTCGCCGACTCGAAGATGGCCGGCCCCTTGGCCTCGAGCCCCGCGACGAGCCCGTCCAGCCGGCGCACCGGGACCTCGACCCAGTCGCCCAGCCAGACGCGCCGGCGCGCGGGCGGCGCGGCGGCGCGCCGTTCGACCGTCCCGGCGCCGGCCGGCAACACCGGCAGCGCGCCGATGACCGCGACGCGCGCGTTGACGATGACGACCTCCTGGCCCGGCGCGCTGTACGCGTAGAGCTCCTCGTGACGACGGTGGAAGCGCGCGGCGGCCTGATCCAAAAGGTCCGCCGCCGCCGGATCCACGCCGTCGAGGTCCACCGAGATCTCGAAGATCTGCTCGCCGTAGCGCATGTCGAGCGCGCGGCGCACGGTGACGTCTCCCGCGAAGCGCGCGAGGCGCTTGCGGCCCTCTCGCTCGAGCCACGCGAAGAGCTTGCGCAGCCCCGCGGCGGTCATGCGCCCGACCTCGCTGACGTGCGAGCGCACCATCTCGTAGCGCAGATCGGTCGCCAGCATGCCCCACGCCGATAGCACCGCGGCGGCGGAGGGCACGATCACACGCTGGATTTCGAGGAGGCGCGCGACCTCGGTGATGTGGAGCCCGGCCGCCCCGCCGAAGGCCACCAGCGCGAACCGGCGCGGGTCCACGCCGCGGCGGACCGAGACGATCTTGATCCCCTCGGCCATGTTGGTGTTGACCACCTTCGAGATGCCCTCGGCCGCGCGCAGCGGCGTCGTGCCCAGCCGGGCGGCGACCGCGTCGACGGCCGCGCGCGCCGCCGCGGCGTCGAGCGCGATGCGCCCGCCCAGGAAATTCCCGGGATCCAGGAACCCCAGCACCAGATTGGCGTCCGTCACGGTCGCGCGCGTGCCGCCCTTGCCGTAGCACGCCGGCCCCGGCTCGGCCCCGGCGCTCTCGGGCCCGACGTGGAGAATTCCACCCGCGTCCACCGACGCGACCGAGCCGCCGCCGGCGCCGAGCGTGTGGATGTCGATCGCCGGAAGCGCGACCTTCGCCACTCCGACGGTCTTCTCGCTGGTGAGCTGGGGCTCGCCCGAGCGCAGGAGGGCGATGTCCGTCGAGGTCCCGCCCATGTCGAACGTGATCAGGTCGCCCTCGCCCAGGAGGCGTGCGCTGTAGCGTCCGGCGGCGACGCCGCCGGCCGGCCCCGACAGCACCGCGCCGGCGGCGAGCCGCGCGGCTTCGCGCACGAGCGCCACGCCGCCGTGCGACTGCATGATCAGCACGTCGCCGCGATAGCCGTGGCCCTTCAGGCGCGCCGCCAGGCTCGCGAGATAGCGCGACAGCCCCGGGCCCACGTACGCGTTCACCACGGTCGTCCAGACCCGCTCGTATTCCTTGATCTGCGGCAAGACCTCGGACGAGAGCGACACGTACGCGCCGGGCAGGCGCCGGGCGAGGGCGCGGCCCGTCAGCGACTCGTGCCGGGGATTCCGGTACGAGTGGAGATAGCAGACCGCGACCGCCTCGACGCGCGCCTTCTCGAGCGCGGTGATTGCCGTCTCGAGCGACCGGGCGCCCAGCGGCGTGGCCACGGTGCCGTCGAAGCGCATGCGCTCGCGCACGCCCAGGCGGCGCGCGCGCGGCACGAGCGGCACGGGCGGCGCCATGCGGAGGTTGTAGCGATCGTCCTTCAGGCCCTCGCGCATCTCGATGACGTCGCGGTGTCCCTCGGTGGTCAGGAGCCCGACGCGTGCGCCCTTGCGCTCGAGCAGCGCGTTGGTCGCGACGGTCGTGCCGTGCACGATCGAATCGGTCTGGGCGAGGAGCCCGCGCAGGTCCGTGCCGAGCTCGGCCGCGAGCAGGCCGAGCCCGTCGACGAGGCCGTCGGAGGGATCGGCCGGAGTCGAAGCGGATTTGGCGATCGTGACCGTGCCGCGCTCGTCGGCGGCGACGAGGTCGGTGAAGGTGCCGCCGACGTCGATCCCGATGCGGTAGCGGCGGCTCACCGCGCCATCAATAGAGCGTCCTCTGGAGCCCTTCCTCGCTCTCGCGCAAGTACTCCTCGAGGGTCTTGCCCGCCGGCTGGAGCTTCTCGTACAGCACGCACGCCATCGTCGGCAGCGCGTCGCGATCGGGCCAGCTCGCCGGCTCCCACAGCTTGGAGCGCCGGAAGGCCTTGGGACAGTGGAAGAAGCACTCCTCGATCTCGACGCCGATCGCGAGCTGGGGCAGCTTGCCCTGGGCCGACAGCGTCGTCAGCAGCGCCTCGTCGCGGACGATCCACGCGCGTCCGTTCACGCGCAGCGTCTCCTCGCGCCCGGGGATCAGGAAGATCAACCCGACGTGCGGGTTCTCGAGGATATTGCGCATGCCGTCGAGCCGCTTGTTGCCGATCCGGTCGGGAATCGCGAGGTGGTGCTCGTCGAGCACGCGGACGAAGCCGGGCGCGTCGCCCTTGGGCGAGACGTCGCAGCGGCCGGAGGCGCTCGACGTCGCCAGCAACAGAAACGGCGAGCGCGCGATGAAGTCGCGGCCGTGCTCGTCGACGTTCGCGCTTTCTTTCTTCACCGCCCGCTCGCTCGGCGTGCCCATGAGCTGCCGCAGCTCGCTCTCCGACGTCACCACGCGCTTGAACATTGGATCCTCCTGGACGCCGCGCAATCTCGCTATTGCGTCCGTGGTCCGCGCCACCGGCCGTCGCGGGGGGACCCGCCGGCCGAGGCGCGACTGTGAAAAAGGTAGACGGCTCGTGCGGTCAAGTCAATCGACTCCGCCTCCGATCACGACGACGTCGGCCGTGTCGATCATGTTTGTCATCGCGCCTCCGCGATCCGCTAGGGCTGCTCGCCGCGCGCGAGCCGGGCGGCGATGTCGTCGAAGCAAGATACCTTATCATGTGGTGAGCCCGCGGGCCGTTTCACATCCGAGCCGGTGCGGTGTTCTCACCAATGATGGGCGCACAGCCGTTCGAGACCATCGTGGCCGCGCATCACGCGGAGATCTTCCGATATCTGCGGCGCGTCACGTCGCGTACGAGCGAGGCCGAGGATCTCTCCCAGGAGACGTTTCTGCGCGCGTATCGCGCCTACCGCACCTTGACTCCGGAGGCCAACGTCCGGGCCTGGCTCTTCGCGATCGCGACGAACCTGAGTCGGAACCACTTTCGCGGCGAGAAGCGCCGCCGCCTCGCGTACGCTTCGGCCGCGGTGGAACAGCGCGAGACCGACCTCGAGGGGCCGGAGAGCGTGGCGCTGTTCGGCGAAGCCCGGACGCTGCTCGAGACCACGATCCGGGGGCTGCCGCTGAAGCAGCGGGCGGCGTTCACCCTCCGAAAGATGCACGACCTCGACTACGAAACGATCGGGCAAAGCCTCGACTGCTCGGCGGAGAGCGCGCGCGCCCATGTCTTTCAGGCGCTCCGTAAGATCCGGCGGAGTCTCGACGGGCACGAATTTGCGCACATGGAGCCATCACGATGAAGCACAAGCCGCAGTCCTGCCGCGAGATCGAAGCCGACCTGATCGCCACGGCGACGGGGGACGCTGAGCCGGTGGTCCGCGGGCGGGTCGAGGACCACATTGGGTTCTGCGCCGCCTGCCGCGGGGACTTCCAGCGCTACCGCGAGATCGACGGCGTCGTGGGCGTGCTCCGGCGCGAGCCGGCGATGGAGGGCGCCGTCCGCGCTCGCGAGCGGCTCGAGTCGCGGCTGGCGGACCTGAGATCGCGGCTGATGATGTACCGCGTGTTCCCCTCGCCGCTCGGCAACATCCTCATCGCGCGCTCGGAGCACGGCGTGTCGCTGGTGGAGTACCTGGGCGAGCGCACCGGCTTCAAGTTCTCACGGCTCGCGCAGGTGGCGGGCGTCGAGGCGCAGGAAGACGGTCTCGAGGTCGAGGCGCTCTACCGCGAGCTGCTCGAGTACCTGCATGGCAAGCGCACGCGGCTCGAGTGGCCGCTCGACCTCCGGCTGGCCCGCAGCGACTTCCAGCGCGCGGTGATGAAGGCGACGGTGGCGATCCCCTACGGCGCGGTCGCCTCGTACGCGGGCATCGCCACTGACGTCGGCAACCGCTCGGCGGTGCGCGCCGTCGCGCAGGCGCTCCGCTGGAATCCGCTGCCGATCGTCGTGCCCTGCCACCGCATCATCGGGAGCTCCGGCTTGCTGACCGGCTACGCGGGCGACAAGCTCTCGCTCAAGACGCGGCTCCTGGGCCTGGAAGGCGTGCCCACGCTCAGCGCGCACCGCGATCCGCGCGTGGCGCGCGACACCATGTACGTGCGCGACCGCAACGAGGTCGAGTACTGCCTGCCCACGTGCGGCGGGCTCCCCTCGCGCACGCTCGCCGACCTCACGCTGTTCGCCTCGCGCGAGCGCGCCGAGTCGGCCGGCCTGGCGCCCTGCACCGCCTGCCGCCCGGATCTGCACCCGCTCTCGGCGTAGCCCCGCCTCGCGCGTTTCACGTCGACCGCTCCGCGGTGTCGCAGAGAGCGACGGAAGTGCGCGCCGCAGGTCGTCGCGGGGCTGGGGCTCGGCCGGCCGAGGCGCGGCTATCAGGGAGGTCGACATGCTGACAGTGTTCATCGGATTGCTCGTGTTCCTACCGCCCGCGTTCGTGGTGGCGCTGCTTCTGTTCTCGGGTCGATTCCAGCGCCGTGCGGAGGCGACGATCGCGCGCCAGATCGAGGTCACCGACGCGATCCACGCCGCGCTGGGCGCGGTCGTCTCGCCCGTGGTGCGTCACCGACTGGATGGGCGGTGGCAGGTCTTCATCCCCCTCGAGCTCGACAACGCCGACACGGTGACGCAAGTGGTTCGCGCGGCCCGCGGCGTTTTCGACGCCCACGAGGGAACACGACCGGGGCGCTTCGAGATCGTGCTGAGCCCGCGCGAGAAATTTGCGCCGCACCGTGAGCGCGCCGCGGTCGCGGCGGGTGCAGCCGGAGGGGAGTCGGTGTCATGGACCTGAACGTCTACTCGGTCGAGTGGCTGGCTCGAGAGCGGCTCGCCGACGCTCGCGCGAGGGTGGCGCGCGAGGTGTGGCTCCGGTCGCTGCGACCGCCACGCCGGCCGTGGCGCGTCACGCTGGGGCTGGCGCTGATCGGCCTCGGCCGCCGGGTCGTCGGAGACCGCGGCGATGATCAGGTGAGCAACGCGAGTTAGCGGCGCACGAAGCCGCCGTCGCGGTCGAGCGCGCGCGCGGCGCGCGATCGCTTCGCCGGCGAGCCGTAGCCGCCGCCACCGGACGACTCGACCAGGAACACGTCGCCCGGACGCACCTGGATCCCGACCTCTTTGGTCTTCAGGACGCGGTCCGGCCGGCCGCGCGAGCGGAGGCGGTAGCGGTGGGGACGGCCGTCCTGGCCGCCGAGGAGGCCGTACGGAGCGTGGCGCACGCCGTCACCGGCGGTGTTCGCGACGGCCGGCTCCTCGACGTCGACGCGCAGTCGTAGCTCCGCGCCGACGCCACCGCGATGCATCCCGTCTCCGGCCGAGTCGGCGCGGAACTCGTGATGCTCGAACGTCAGCGGGAACCGCGCCTCCGCCACCTCGACGCTGCCAAACTTGATCCCGCCGGCGGCCTGGCCTTCGCCGGCCGTCTCCCAGCCGTCGCCCGCGGCGGTCGCACCGCCGCCGGGCCGCGCGTGGAACAGGTGCCAGATGAACGGCTTGCCCGTCCGGGGGTTCGTGCCCTTGATGGCGACGCGGAACCGTCGCCCCCAGCCCGCGATCGCGCGATCGGGGCACGCGGGCGCCAGCGCCTTGATGATCGCCTCGGCGATCTCCTGGGCGCAGTGGTTGGTGGCGAGCGTCACCGGCGCGGGCGGATAGGGCCACACGATCGTCCCCTGCTTGGCGATCACCCGCACGGGCCGGAACGTCCCCGAGTTCTTCGGCGTGCGCGGGTCGATGAGATACGCGAACGCCATGTGCACCGCCGACATCGTGTTCGGGAACGACGAGTTGACGAAGCCGTGCACCTGCGGATGGCAGTCGCTCAGGTCGATCGTGAGCGCGCCGCCCTTCTTGGTCACGGTGGCGCGGATCCAGATGTCAGTGAAGCCGTGGCCGTCGTCGTCCAGCACCGACTCGCCGCGGTAGACGCCGTCGCGCCAGCCGGTGACGCACGCCCGCGCCTGGCGCTCGGCGCCGTCGAGGATCTCGTCCACCGCCGCCACGACCGTCGCGGCGCCGTAGTCCTCGATCAGGGCGAGCAGCCGCCGCTCGCCGATACGCGCCGAGCCGATCATCGCGCGCAGGTCACCCATGAAGTCGTGGGGGTGACGCACGTTGGTCGTGATCATGCGCAGCACGTCGTCGCGCAGCTCGCCCGCGTCGTACAGCTTGAGCGGCGTGATCCGCAGCCCTTCCTGCCAGATCTCCGTCGCGCCCGGGTTGTAGGCGCCGTGGGTCGAGCCGCCGATGTCGCTCTGGTGCGCGCGGTTGACGGACCAGAAGGCGACCTCGCCCCCCACGAACACCGGCACGAACGCGGTCAGGTCCGGCAGGTGGTTGTTGCCGTGGTAGGGATCGTTTAACAGGTACACGTCGCCCGGCTTGATCCGGTCCTTGAAGGCGTCGCGCACGGATTCGACCGCCCACGGAATCGCGCCCACGTGGATCGGCACGTGCTCGGCCTGCGCGATCAGCCGCGCCTGGGCGTCGCAGAGCGCGGTGGAGAAGTCGCGGCTCGAGTTGAGGATCTGCGAGTACGCCGTGCGCAGCATGGCCTCGCCCATCTCCTGGACGATCGCTTCCAGGCGATGCGTGAGCACGGACACCGTCACTGGATCCGTCACGCCCCCAGACTTACGCGATCAGCCGCTCGCGGTCAACCGTGAGTCCGGCGGGGGTGGGGTGCGGAGGGGTCGCGACGACCACGCGGCACGCGTCCGCTGCCCGTGGGCGGCTGGGCTCCATCCGGGCGCGCCTTGTTCCGTCGCCGCTTGTCGGGAACGGATCGCTGCGACCCCTCCGCACCCCACCCCCGCCGGACTCAACGCTGTGCGGCGAGTGGCGCGCAGGCGGGGCGCGACGCGACTAACGATCTTGGCGTGAGTCGTCGGCGAGGCCGGCCGGGGGGAGGTGCGAGGGGGGCGCAGCGACCCGTTCCCGACGAGTGGCGACGGGAGAT
>Ga0209376_1002334_pt1 | contig 18101 bp, 12 predicted proteins | sample GraSoiAngelo_134_FD_185891 | JGI IMG/M metagenome (GOLD analysis project Ga0209376, IMG submission 185891) | Grasslands soil microbial communities from the Angelo Coastal Reserve, California, USA - 14_0929_05_30cm (SPAdes) (version 2) | ecosystem: Environmental > Terrestrial > Soil > Grasslands ... | reverse complement strand
AGATCAAAGACCAGGACGACCTAATCAACAGATACCAAGCCGATCTGACAAAACGCGGCGGGTAGTAGTTCTTCTGTATCGCTCGAAGATTCGTCATCGTAGTTGGCGGCCGAGCGCCCTCTGCGAATTATTCTGGTCGGATTTAGTGCGAACCCCTGCTTTTGCCTAACGAACCAGTGCGATCCGAGCGAATTAATGTAATACAAAAACCCCGGAGCCTACGGGGTCCGGTACTCCCGCCGCGGCGGGATCATTTGCGGCTTTTCTTTAGTCGAAATTGCCCACTCTTCTACCGAGCGTGCGATGCAGCTTCTTCGATCAGAGCTGCGACTTCCTTCGGCCTGGAGACGTAAACAGCGTGACTGGCGCCGGAGACTTCGACCTTATGGCTCTTGGCTCGCTCGGCATACCACCGCTCCAAGTCGGGATTGATGGCTCGATCTTTCGTCGCTACTAACATCCAACTCGGTTTGCTTCTCCACGCCGCTGTCGTGATAACTGCTTTGAAATTGTCAGCTGCGTTCAACACCTGCGATTGCGCCATGAAAGCGGCCTGCTCAGTCGACAGATCGGCGGCGAAGTACTGATGAAACTGCGCGGGGTCGAGGTAGGTGAAACCGTCTACCGTCTTCTTTATTGCAGTAGATTTACTGAGGTCACTTGGGAAGCGCTTTCCATCGTCGGCCTCATTCTCTCCCGCATCTGGCATATGGGCCGCGACGTAGACCAATCCGGCAACCGATGGATCCGTTCCCGCTTCGGTGATGACGGCGCCGCCATAACTGTGAGCTACAAGGATGCATGGTCCATCTTGCAGAGCGAGGATGCGCTTCGTCGCCGCCACATCTTCTTTGAAGGACGTCTCCGGCTCCTGGACGATACTTACCTTGTAACCATCCTTGGCGAGAATGTCGCAAACGCCTTTCCAGCCGGAACCATCCGCCCAGGCACCGTGAACAAGGACAATATTTCGCACGCGACCTTTCTCGCTCTGCGCTGAAAGCGTGCAGCAGGTCAACAGCGGCCATGCGATGCAAAGAAACTGAGACACTCCTCGCGCTACTCGCATAGCTACCTCCAACGACCCAGGACGTGGTTTGATTCGCATTTTGATTACCTTCCGTTCGTTTTCTTTGAGTTGAATTTTTGAGCTTCCACTACTTGGGAGTCAGAGCGTTGAGCAAATGTTTTGGGTCATGCAACACGTTCCACAATGTCCTTTAGAACAGTCTCAAGCTCGACCTTGCCCTTGACGGAGTCGCCCTCAAAGTCAATCCAGCCTTCATTGAAGCCATCGAGCATCCGGACGCGTGGTGCCGGGTTCTTCATGCCCTGCGACTTGAATAGATCCTCCCAGGATTCACGAGGGACAGCTTCGATGCGGACTGGACGGCCAAGAATTCTGGAGAATGCCGCCGCGATATCGTTCGGGCTCACGCGGCGTGGCCCTTCCAATTCGAAGGTCCGTCGGCCGGTCCATGTTTCCTGGAGCAACTCAGCCACCGTCCGCCCGACGTCCGCAGTGGCAACCATCGGGAATGGCTTGTCGAGCGGCTGCAGAAAACTCGAAATCACGCCAGTGTTGCGAGCCAAAGCTACATCCCAGGCGGCGTTCTCCATAAACCAACCCGGGCGCAGAAAGGTAATGGGTATCCCCAGGCCGCCAAGTGCCTGCTCCATCAGACGGAGTTGGGTGAGCAGATTGGGGCGGGTTGCCTGCGCGCCGATTGTCGAGATGCACACGACCTTGGACGGGTGTGTTGCCTCAAGGGCGGACCGCACGGCATTGGCCGTAGCCCGCGCCTCTGGGAAACCAGGCTCTGGATCGAAGATCGGCGGAGGGAGTACGAAGACGCCGTCCGCTGCCTCGAATGCCGCTGTGAGCGCTGCCGCGTCATTCATCTCCGCCAGTGCCAACTCACAGCCACGTTCTAGCCATGGCGCACCTTTGCCGGCATCTCGCACGACGGCGCGGACCGGCTCTTTAGCGGTCAGAAGCGTGCGAGCAACAATACCTCCAACGCGGCCGGTAATTCCAGTAATGGCAAACATGACGGTTTTCCTCGATCTTTGGTCGCTACTAACATCCAACAGAAATTCGCCGTATTTTGATCTTCATTCGTTTGTTCTTTCGTCCCCACCTTATCGGAAACGTTAGCCGTCAGTCACTGCGCGTTCGTAGGATTCTGTGTCACTGCTTAAGCCATGATGCTCGCTCCCTCTTTCGAGATAGCGTGGAAGTTTATCTTGCGCTCGAGATTTCTGCCTAACGAGTTCTTGACGACGGCGATTTCAAATGGCGCTGCGACCCCCATCGACCGCGAGTTTTGCGCCGTGAATAAAACTGGCACGATCCGTGGCCAAAAATACGATAGCTTCCGCGATCTCATCTGGTGTAGCCGGGCGGCCGGCCGGCGCCTCGGCGGCCAGTTTCTCCAGCCCTTCACCCATTGCTTCAGTTCCTTCCGTGCGCGTAGGTCCGGGGCTTACTGCATTAACCCGGACGCCGCTCGGGCCATATTCGGCCGCCCACACCTTAGTTAGCAGATTAATGGCGGCCTTGCTCGAGCCATAAAGGCTCATGCCGGGCGCGCCGTAATCGGCGACCATCGTCGATAAATTGACGGCTGCCCCTTTCCCTTTCTTCGCCATCAACGGTGCAAGTTCCGCGACGAGGAAGTAGGGCGCCTTGACGTTGAGCGCATACGCGTGCTCGAACATTTCTTCGGTCATCTCATGCGTCGGCCCGAACGGATAGATCCCGGCGTTGTTGATCAGAATATCGACATGACCGTTTCCGAGCTCGATCGCTTTTCTGGCTAATTCGCGTGCGCTTTCGGCACCTCGAAGATCGGAGGATATGAAATCCGCTTTGCCTCCTGCCGCGCGGATTTCTGCGACCGTCTTTTTGCCACGTTCAACATTACGACCCACGACGATGACGTGGATTCCAAGGGCGGCCAGCTTATTGGCTACCGCGCGTCCGATGCCGCTCGTGCCACCTGTGATCAATGCTGTCGATGAATTCGTACTCATTTATAATCTTTCGTCCGTTTGAAATGGTTGCATCGAAAAGAAGCAGTGGAAACGCTCTCTTTTCAATCACACATGATCTTCGACCTAATGTAGAAGACGCGCTGGAAATAAACGCGAACACTTGTTTTGACTCGTGTGTTACTTTCCAGCGACGCATCATGCATACGACCGAAGAAGCTGACGAGCGATTTTACCGCGATACCGAGAATATTGCGTTTCCCGCGCTCAGCGACGAACAGCTGGCAACGTTGGAGTCGTTAGGCACGCGTCACAAAGTTAATCGTGGCGAGATTGTCTACAAAGCTGGTCAGCGCGACGTGCCTTTCCATCTCGTCTTGAGCGGAGAGCTCGAAGTTTTTGAATCACGCGATGGTCAGGAACAAATCCTCGGCACGCCCGGGCCGCGGGATTTTGTTGGGGACATCTCGATGCTCACGGGGACAGCTGTTATTGCGACCGTGCGCGGCAAAGCCGAGGAATCGGAGATCGCGCAAATTCCAGCGGCACGCTTCCGTCGTGTGTTAGCGGAGATTCCAAGCGTGAGCGAAACGATAGTGAGCGCGCTGATCATGCGACGCAAACGTCTGCAGCGCGATCGCGAATTTACCGGCTTGCGCATCCTTGCCGATCGTGATTCGCGCGAAGGACATCAACTCGACGATTTTCTCGATAAGAACCATTATCCACACCGAGTCATCGACGCAGCGAGCGAGCAGGGGCAAACACTCGCGCAACGAATGAATCTTGCATCACGTGATCTGCCGGCATTGATCACTCCGAGTGGAATGCCGTTGCGGCACCCGTCGTTGCGCGAAGTCGCGCGGGTAGCCGGTCTGCTTCGGCCATTGGCTTCGGAAAACGAAGACGAAATCTTGTCCGATCTCGCGATTGTTGGTGCCGGGCCGGCTGGTCTTGCCGCAGCCGTGTATGCAGCTTCCGAAGGGCTCAACACGGTCGTGCTGGAAAGCTACGCGACCGGTGGTCAGGCCGGAGCCTCATCGCTCATAGAGAACTTCTTCGGTTTCCCCACCGGCATCAGCGGCGGCGATCTAACATATCGCGCGCAACTGCAGGCATTTCGTTTCGGCGCCAAATTCACCACGCCTTCACAGGCGTTATCACTCGGCTACACACCTGATGCCGAGCATCCGCATTTCCTGCATATCGAAGGTTGCAATGCTGTCCTGCGCGCGAAGGCAGTGATTATCGCAACGGGCGCAGATTATCGACGACTCGATGCGGAAGGGCGCGAACAGTTTGAGGGCTCGGGTGTTTATTACGCAGCAACACCGCTCGAAGCTCAGCTTTGTAGCGGATCAACTGCTATCGTCGCCGGCGCGGGTAACTCCGCCGGTCAGGCAGCGATGTTCGTTTCCGACGGTGCTCAGAAGGTACTACTCATCGTGCGCGGTGATAGCCTAACGAAGAGTATGTCGAGCTATCTTTCGCGTCGTATCGAGACAAAGGAGAATATTGAAGTTCTTTACCAAACCGAAATCAGGCGAATGAGTGGCCGCAGGAAATTGGAATCGATCGAACTCGAGAACACGGGCACGGGTGCGCGACGTACAGTGGAAACACCGGCCCTATTTTCGATGATCGGCGCGTTACCGTGCACCGGCTGGCTCCCCGCCGAGATCGAGCGCGACGACAAAGGCTTCATCCTCACCGGCGCAAGAGTGGCGCAATCCTCAGCCTGGCAGAGAATGAATCGCGCGCCGGGCCCGATGGAAACGAGCCGACCGGGGGTGTTCGCCGCGGGCGACGTGCGCTCCGGTTCGGTCAAGCGATGCGCGGCTGCGGTTGGCGAAGGCGGCATGGCGGTTGCAAATGTCCACCGCGCTCTCGCGTCGTACAGAACTCGTTAGGACCTAACGGGTGGTAAGTTTTCGTAATACAGAAACTCTCGGAGCCTACGGGTCCGGTACGTTTTTGTCATTTGAAGCTAAATTGGGCCAGAAACGGCACCCGGAAACGGTGATTTCTCTTGGGACAAGCCCCCACTTGACGCCTTTTTGACACCGACACCCCCTGCCAACGCAGTGATGAGATTCGCGTCCATGATGCTAATCAGAGGGCGAGTTCCGCCGTTAACGGTGGAGCGGATTGGGTCGGTGCGGGCACGGAAGTTTTGCTGCGGCGTTCTTTGAACCACATGATGACGACGTAAGAGACGGTCTAAGAAAGAGACCGAAGTGGTCTCATCCGCTTTTTCCAGGTGTTTTCAGTTTACCTCGCGGTCTAGACCGGATTCCGATTATTGGATAATAAGCAAGGATGGAAGAATTGAGGAATTTGCCAAGCACAGCCAGCGCTTCTCGAAACCGCTGGCCGGCGCAGGGATGGATAGGACTGTCGCTCATTGCTATATGTTGGCCGTTGAACTGGACGATGAAAGGGGTCACGGCGTATCTCTTTTTTCCCTTATGGCTCGGATACATACTGGTGGTAGATGCGCTGGTGGCGGCGCGGCGAGGGAGTTCGATGTGGACACGGTCGCGGAAAGAGTTCGTTCTGCTGTTTGTGGCTTCTTCGCCGGTTTGGTGGATGTTTGAAGTGATCAACCGCCGCACGACGAACTGGGAGTACCTGGGAAGTAACCATTTCACAACATTCGAGTATTACCTGCTTTGCACGATTTCGTTTTCGACGGTGATGCCGGCGGTGTTTGAGACGGCAGAGTTGGTCGGCACCTTTAAGTGGGTGGAGCGATTCACTTTTGGACCTCGGGTCCGGGAGACTGCAGCATTGGAACCGGGCTTCTTTCTAGCAGGCGCAGGTATGCTGCTGCTGACGCTGGTCTGGCCGAAATATTGTTATCCGTTTGTTTGGATGTCCCTGGTCTTGATTCTGGAACCGCTGAATTCCTGGCTGGGAAGAGAGCATTTCATGGAGTACTTGGAACGTGGGGATTGGCGGCCGATCGTATCGCTTTCGGTTGGGGGGTTGATTTGCGGCTTTTTCTGGGAGATGTGGAATTATTATTCGTGGCCGAAGTGGATTTATCACACGCCGGGGGCGCAGTTTCTGGAGGTATTCGAGATGCCGCTGCTTGGTTATGGCGGGTACGTACCGTTTGCGCTGGAATTGTTTGTATTGAGAAATCTGTTGTGGCGAGGGGCGCCCAGAGTTGAAGAATCGTGGGGACGTTGATGCGTTAATACATTGAGATACGCTGGTGATTTACCCCTGAGCAAACACGAGTAGCTCGCGTCGGTTACTCTTCCCGTTTCCAAGTCGTTGGGTTGGAGTGTGTCTTTTGATGAGTCCCGTTGAAGCCAACGTTTGCCATCATCAAACGCTCTTTCGCGGCTGCGGCCAAGGCGCCAACATTACTTTCATCGTTGTGATCCGACTTAGCCGCTTACGTGGCTGGTGTCGTCCCACAGCGAGATCACTGGTTGGGATAATTCGTTTTCATAGCCGAGCGCACTCAGGCTTGCCGTCTTCAACATGAAGAGTCTTCCGTTAACGGGTTCGAGTCCGAGCCAGCGCGCCGCAAGCACTCGCAAAAAATGCCCGCTGGAGAAAATCAGCACATCGCCTTTGACCGCACGCACGCGACCCACCACGCGATCAGCTCGTGCGCCAATCTGATCCGGTGATTCTCCGCCGGGACAGCCGTCGCGGAACAATTTCCATTCTGGGCGCTTGTCATGAATCTCCGCGGTTCGAAGTCCTTCATAATCGCCGTAGTCCCATTCGACCAGATCGCGATCGACTTCGGCGGCGGCCGCGAAGCCAGCCAATTCACAAGTGCGAGTGGCGCGTTGCAATGGACTAGTGAAGACCTTCGCGAAAGCCAATCCGGCCAGCCGCGGTCCAAGGTTACGCGCGTTGCGCTCGCCTCGCTCGGTCAACGGCAGGTCAGTAAGACCAGTATGCTGGCCGCTAAGGCTCCATGCGGTCTCGCCGTGTCGCGCAAGGTAAAGCGTAGGAAAAATTTTAGTCATCGGTTGAAGCCCGCATGACACGCCAACACTCCTTGGCGATCGCCCAATCTTCCTGCGCTCGAATTATCAGAACGCGCACCCTGGAGTCGGGCGCAGCAATATCTCGGTCGGAAATGTGCTGTCTATTGGCGGCGTCATCAATTTTGAGACCAAGGAAGGTCAGCTGTTTGCAAGCTGCCTCGCGCACTTCGGCGGAGTTCTCCCCGACTCCTCCAGAGAATATTAGCGCGTCGATCCCGCCTAACACCGCAACCATGGCACCTATCCCCGCCTGCAGACGATGGACGTAGATATCGAATGCCAACTTCGCTTGTGAATGGCCTCGTTTCATCGCCGCCAGAATATCGCGCATATCTCCCGAAATCCCCGAGATCCCAAGCAGACCGGATTCATTATTTAGAAGATCGTCGATCTCTTGGCTGTCGACGTGGCCCTGGCGCATCAGGTAAGTGAGTATTCCCGGGTCAATCGAACCAGAGCGGGTACCCATCATGAGACCCTCAAGAGGAGTGAACCCCATTGTCGTATCGATGCTATGGCCGTCACGAATTGCCGCCAGAGAGCAACCGTTCCCTAAATGGCAGGTAACTAATTTGAGTGAGTTTAGGTCGCGGCCTAGAAGCCTCGCAGCGCGTGTTGCGCAATATTGATGATTGATCCCATGAAATCCGTAGCGGCGGATGTCGTGCTTGAACCACTGATAAGGCCCCGGATACACCGCCGCGGCCTGCGGCATCTTGCGATGAAATCCCGTGTCGAAGACCGCAACTTGAGGGACTCGGTCCAAGAGCTTTTCAATGATTTCGATGCCTTCGAGTTCGGCGCGATTGTGGAGCGGAGCGAAAGCAGAAGCCTTGGCGATTCCAGCACGTACTTCGGGAGTAAGCGAAACTGGTTGTTCGTATTTCGGGCCGCCATGCACCACGCGGTGCCCGACGACGTCAATTTCAGTAAGCGACGTCACCGCAGGCCTGTCACCATCCGTCAGAGTGCCAAGTAAATGCTCAACCGCCTCTGCACGCGATGAGACTTTAGCCCGATTTTTTTGCACGACCCCGCGCGCGTTCTTGATTTCGACTTCCGCAACCTCATCCCGCCATTCGATCTTGCCTTGCCAAAGTGAGGTGGGTGGATCGTCAGGAAGAGTCTGGCCAATCTCGTAAAGGGAGCTCTTCTGGCTGCTGGAACCCGAATTGAGGACGAGAACCTTCATTGATCAGTAAGACCATTTCCAGTTTTTCACCTCCGGCAGATCGTCGCCGTGCTCGCGCGTATAATGTTTGTGCTCCGCCAGTTTGTTTCGCAGGAATTCTTGAAAGTGGGCACCAATGCGCTGCAATTTCGGCACCCAATCTGCGGCCGCGCTGGCAAGATGAAAACGATCCAAGCCGTTCATCACAGTCATGTCGAAAGGGGTAGTGGTAGTGCCCTCTTCCTGGTAGCCGTGCACGTGGAAATTGTCGTGACCACGTCGGCGATAGCACAGCCGATGGATGAGCCAGGGATATCCGTGATAGGCGAAGATCACTGGTTTATCGGCGGTGAACATGGAATCAAATTCGGAATCGGGAATTCCATGAGGATGTTGACTGGGAGGCTCCAGGGTCATCAGGTCGACGACGTTAACAACCCGAATCTTGAGATCGGGAAAATGTTGCCGCAGCAAATCAACCGCAGCCAGCGTTTCCAAAGTGGGCACATCACCGGCGCAAGCCATTACCACATCCGGTTCGCTGCCCTCATCTGTGCTGGCCCAAGACCAGATGCCCACGCCAGTCGTGCAGTGAGCAATGGCAGCCTCCATATCGAGCCACTGCAACTCGGGCTGTTTGCCGGCGACAATCACATTCACATAGTGCCGGCTGCGCAAACAATGATCCGCCACAGAAAGCAACGTGTTAGCGTCCGGCGGCAAATACACCCGAACGATGTCGGCTTTCTTGTTCATCACGAAATCGATGAAGCCGGGATCCTGATGAGTGAAGCCGTTGTGGTCCTGCCGCCAGACGTGCGAAGTCAGAAGGTAATTCAGCGAGGCGATAGGGCGTCGCCACGGAATATGGCGGGTGGTCTTTAGCCACTTAGCGTGTTGATTGAACATCGAATCCACGATGTGGACGAAGCCCTCATAGCAGGAGAAGAATCCGTGGCGGCCAGTGAGGAGATAACCCTCCAGCCAACCTTGACACATGTGCTCGCTCAGGATTTCCATCACGCGCCCGTTAGGCGACAGGTGCTCGTCGACTGGAAGAATTGGCTCCATCCAGATTTTGTCTGTCGCCTGATAGACTGCGTCGAGACGGTTGGAGGCGGTTTCATCAGGACCGAACACGCGGAAGTTTGCTTGCTCAAGATTGAGCTTCATCACATCGCGTAGAAAAGTGCCCAGAACTCTGGTCGATTCTGCGGTTTCTATCCCGGGTTTAGGAACCGAGACTGCGTATTCGCGGAAGTCCGGCATCAACAGGTCTTTCAATAGCAGTCCGCCGTTGGCATGCGGGTTTGCACCGATGCGGCATTCACCTTTCGGCGCGAGTTCCAAAAGTTCTTCAACGAGCTTGCCCTTCTCATCGAACAACTCTTCCGGGCGATAACTCTTGAGCCACTCTTCAAGGATTTTCAGATGCCCACGCTTGGTATCCATGTCTGTAACCGGCACTTGATGGGCTCGCCAGGTACCTTCGACCGGCTTGCCATCCACGACCTTTGGTCCAGTCCAACCCTTTGGAGTCCGCAAGACGATCATGGGCCAGACTGGAAGCGTTACGGGTTCCTGGCTGCGCCCTTCATTCTGGATGGCTCGGATCTCTTCGATCACAGTGTCGAGGGTTGCCGCCATGAGCTGATGCATCCGCTCCGGTTCGTCTCCTTCCACGAAATAGGGTTTGTATCCGTAGCCATGGAAGAGCTGAGTTAGCTCCTCGTCGTCAAGGCGCCCAAGTACGGTCGGGTTTGCAATCTTATAGCCGTTCAGGTGAAGGATCGGCAGCACGGCTCCATCGCGCGCCGGATTGAGAAATTTGTTGGAATGCCAACTCGTAGCTAGCGGGCCAGTTTCGGCCTCGCCATCGCCAACCACACAGCAAGCCACCAGATCGGGATTGTCGAAGACCGCACCGTAAGCGTGCACCAAGGCATAACCCAATTCCCCGCCTTCATGAATCGAACCTGGTGTCTCAGGCGCGTTATGACTGGGGATGCCTCCCGGAAAAGAAAACTGCTTAAACAGTTTTCTCATACCTTCTTCGTTTTGTTGAATGCCTGAATAGAATTCCGTGTAGGTGCCTTCCAGATAGGTGTTCGCGACCATCCCGGGGCCGCCATGTCCCGGACCGCAAACGTAAATAACGTTGAGGTCGTACTTCTTAATCAGTCGGTTGAAGTGAACATAGATGAAGTTCAGTCCTGGGGTTGTACCCCAGTGACCGAGCAATCGGGGCTTCACGTGTTCAAGTTTCAGAGGTTCCCGCAGCAACGGATTTGCATACAGATAGATTTGTCCGACCGAGAGGTAATTGGCGGCGCGCCAATAGGCATTCATTTTACGCAGCTCTTCTGGAGAAAGCGGCTGGTTAGAAACAGAAGGTCTAACGATATCGGCAGATGCGGTGAGAGTAGTCATAAGCTAACCTTTTCTTTCTAATTGATTATTAACGAAGGGGATTCCGAAGCAGAGAGGGGAGTTCCTGAACCTGTCGCGCGTGCGCGAATTCGCCTCGCTAGGTCGCTCACGGCTTGAACGTCGCGCAAGGTGATCATCTGCTCGATGTCTCTGGAGAAGAACAGATCGAGCGTCCATCCCACCATTACCCGCAACTTCTTCGCAAGGCGTGGGAGCTTCATGAGATAGACGCTCCGCCACAAGCACCACGCGATGAAGCCGGAAAATTTCATTCCGAATACCATCGCCACTCCCGTGCGGCGTCCGATGGTCGCCAGTTGTCCTAGTGTTGTAAACGTGAAGGGCTTTAAAGGCCGGTCTAGAACCACAGCTGCAATGTTTTTCGCGGCAACAAGACCCTCACGTAACCCATGCTGTGCGGTTGGCGGATGAAACTTATCCGTGTTTGAAATCGGCACCGCCGCACAATCGCCCGCCGCCCACAAGCCGGGAACCCCGGTCACCGCCAAGTATTCGCTTACTAACAGTCGGCCACGTTCCTTCTGGCAAGGTAACGGTGCAATGACTGGACTTGGCTTTACGCCTGCCGTCCAAATGAGCGTCGACGCAGAAATTTTGTTGCCGTCAGTTAACGTGATAACCGTGCCATCATAGCTCGCCACGCGCACGCCCTTGATCACGTCGACCTTGCGTTCACGCAACTTGTGTTCGGCGTAATCACCGAGTTCTTGGCCCAATTCCGGCAGGAGGAAGTCACCCGGATGAATAACAAGCACCCGAATGAGTTCTTCGTTCAAATCGGGGTAATATCGAACCGTCTCACGCACAAAGTCGTTGATTGCGCCGGTTGTTTCCGCGCCGGCGAAACCGCCCCCGGCTGTGACAAAGGTTAGTATCCGCCGGCGGGCTGCGACATCGGTCTGCAGAGTTGCCTCTTCTAATAAGGCAAGGATGCGATTGCGCAGCATCGCTGCGTCAAACATGCTTTTCATCGTCACGGCCCATTCACTTACCCCGGGAAGATCGAAGAAGTTTGTTTCCGAGCCGAGAGTGAGGAGTAGGTGATCGAACTCAAACTCAAGTGCGAGCTGGGCAACGCCGCCGACGCATCGAATCCGCCGCTCCGAAAGGTCAATCGCCTGAACTTCCGCTTCAACAAACTTCACGTGGCGCAGAATACGGCGGAGCGGATTGACAATATCGCCCGGATAAAGATCGCCGGCGGCGACCTCGTGCAGCATCGGCGTGAACAGAATGAAATTCTCACGGTTGATCAGAGTAACTTCAGCGTCTGCGCGGCGAGCCAGGTTTTTATCCAGGTACATTGCCGCGCTCAGCCCGGCGAATCCGCCTCCCGCGATGATCACCGCAGTCTTTTTCATCGCCACGTGGTGGCAAGCGCGGCCGGCGCGCCACTCATTGAGCCGAGCACCCCGGCCAATGCAGTGATGAAATTTGCGTCCATGATTTTAACTAAGTAAGAGTCGGTTCCGGAACTAGCGGTGGGGTGGATACGACAGCTCTGCTGCGGCGTTCCTTGAACCACATGATCACGACGTAGAACACGGGCGTAAGAAAGAGGCCGAAGCCGGTCACGCCGAGCATACCGAAAAAGACAGCGGTGCCGAGGGCCTGTCGCATTTCAGCACCGGCGCCACTGCTGAGAACTAGCGGGAGGACACCGAAAATGAAAGCGAATGATGTCATGAGGATCGGACGCAAGCGGAGGCGGCAGGCTTCGACCGCGGCGGTGAAGCGATCCTTGCCATCGCGATCCTGGATTTGTTTGGCGAACTCGACAATGAGGATGGCGTTCTTGCAGGCGAGCCCGACGAGAACAACAAAGCCGATTTGGGTAAAGATGTTGTTCTCCATCGAGCGGAGCCAGACACCATAGATTGAGCTGAACAGGCACATTGGGACAATGAGAATGATCGCGAGCGGAAGCGCCCAGCTCTCGTAAAGCGCCGAGAGCAGAAGGAAGACGAAAAGGACGCAGAGCGGGAAAATGTAAATCGCGCTATTGCCTGCGAGCTTTTGTTGAAGTGCGATCTCGGTCCATTCGGTCGTGAAACTGGTCGGCAAAATTTCTTTCGCGAGACGTTCGATCGTGCTGAGCGCTTGCCCGGTGCTTGCGCCCGGTGCGGGTTGACCGCTGAGATCAGCCGCCGGGAACATATTATAGCGCGTGATCTTGTCGGCGCCGCTCACCTCCTGCACTGTCGCGACGGAACCGAGCGGAACAATTCCACCCGAATTATTGCGCGTCTTAAGCAAGCGAATGTCGTCCGGGCTCATGCGAAATTGCGAGTCGGCTTGCGCAGTGACGCGGTAGGTCCGCCCGAAAAGAGTTAGATCATTCACATAGGTCGAGCCAAGATAAGTCTGGAGGGTGGCGAAAATATTGCTCAAGGGCACATTCATGCTCTTTGCTTTGACGCGATCGACGTCGAGCCAGAGCTGCGGTACATTCGCTCTAAATGTCGTTAGGTTGTTCGTTACGCCTGGCGTTTGATTCGCCTTCATCATTATGGCGAAGGCTTCCGTTTGCAGTTCCTCGAGGCCGGCATTGCCGCGATCCTGAATGAAGAGCTTATAGCCACCGGCGTTGCCAATGCCGGCCACAGGCGGTGGCGGAAAGACAACGACAAAGGCTTCGGGAATCTCGGCGCGGACGCGCGCATTCATCCTGGCCAGAATCGCGGGCAGTTTTTCGTCCCGCGAAGTTCGCTCCGAGAATTCCTTGAAAGGCAGGAACACGGCAGCGGTGTTCGGTAGGTTGCCGCCGAAGAGATTGAAACCGGCAAATTCGACCGTGTTCAGAATGCCCGGCGTTTCGCGTCCGATCTTCGTAATCTTGTCGACAACCGCTTGCGTCCGATCGAGCGATGCCGCGTCGGGCAATTGTGCGAAAACGATGGCATAGCCGCGATCCTGTGTTGGCAGAAAACCGCCTGGCACAATTTTGAATCCGAGACCGGTTAGGGCGAGTAAACCGCCGTAGATAAGGAGAACGATGACGGCGAGTCGAGTAAGTCGCGCGACGGTGTTGCCATAAGAGTTCGAGCTCCAGGCGAAAACTTTGTTGAAGCCTTTAAAGAACCAGCCGAGCAAGCCATCAATGATTCGCTGAAACGAATCCTTTTTCGCGCCGCGTGGTCGAAGGAGAAGTGTGGCGAGGGCGGGTGAAAGCGTCAGCGAATTGAGTGCGGAGATTGCGGTGGAAACCGCGATGGTGAGCGCAAATTGGCGGAAAAATGTGCCAGTGATTCCGGCAATAAACGCGGTCGGGATAAAGACTGAGCAAAGTACCAGCGCAATCGCCACTAACGCTCCACCGACTTCGGTCATGGCTTTGCGCGCCGCGTCGCGCGGGCTCAGGCCATCTTCAATGTGATGCTCGATTGCTTCGACCACTACGATTGCGTCATCAACCACGATGCCGATCGCGAGAACGATGCCGAAGAGCGAGATGTTGTTGATCGAAAATCCGAAGGCCTTCATCGCGGCGAAAGTGCCGATCAACGAAACTGGAATCGCGATCAGCGGTATGATTGCCGCCCGCCAGGTTTGGAGAAAAATGAGAACGACGAGAACGACAAGCGCGATCGCCTCGAAAAGTGTCTTCTGCACTTCGTGGATTGACTCGCGCACAGACACCGTCGGGTCGTAGATAATTGTGTAGTCGAGTCCGGCGGGGAAGCGTTGCTTCAGCTCCGCCATCTTTTTCCGCACCGCATCGGAAGTGGCGAGTGCGTTTGAACCCGGGAGCTGATAAATGGCAATCGCGGTCGCCGGTTTTCCGCCGAGCCCACTGTTGACCGTGTAATCGCGCGCGGCGAGTTCCACCCGCGCGATGTCGCGCACGCGTGTGACTTGTCCGTTCGCCCCGGTCTTAACGATGATATCGCCGAACTCCTTTTCGTCCGTGAGCCGGCCTTGCGTGCTGACGGTGTATTGAAATGCGGTCGCGCCTTGCGGTACTGGCGGCGCACCGATGATTCCCGCTGCGACTTGCACATTCTGCTCCTGGATTGCGGATACGACGTCCTGCGCGGTCAGATTGCGGGACGCGACCTTGTTTGGATCAAGCCAGAGGCGCATTGAATATTCGCGCGCGCCGAAGACATTGATATCGCCGACGCCATCAACGCGCGCGAGTTCGTCGCGAATTTGGAGTAGCGCGTAGTTGCTGGTGAAAAGCTGATCGAGTGACCCGTCTGGCGAGACCAAGTGCACGACCATGGTGATGTCGGGTGACTGCTTTTTCGTTGTCACGCCGATGCGCTGCACCTCTGGCGGGAGGACGGGGATGGCGATGGCGACACGGTTTTGCACCAACACCTGCGCGGTATCGAGATTGGTACCGAGTTTGAACGTGATACTCAGCGTCATATTGCCGTCGCTCGTGCTCTGCGAAGACATGTAGAGCATGTTCTCAACGCCGTTGACCTGCTGCTCGATCGGCGTCGCGACCGTTTCCGATACCACCTTCGCGTTTGCGCCGGGATAGTTGGTCGTGACTTGAATGGTAGGTGGCGCGATCTCGGGATATTGGGCAATTGGAAGCGTCGAAAGCGCGATCACCCCGACGAGCGTGATGACGATGCTGATGACGCCGGCAAAGATCGGCCGGTCGATAAAAAAGTGCGGAAAGTTCACAGCGCTTACCCCTCGGCTTGGCTCGCCGTCATTTTGGGTTTGTGGATGGAGTGGCGCTCGGCTTCGCCTCCGGTCCGGCCGATGCTTCCTCCGGCACCGGTGTAATTTTCATTCCCGGTTGCAGCAGCTGGAGACGCGTGGAGACAACTTTCTCTCCGTCTTTGAGCCCGTTCTTTACGATCCGTTTGCCTTCGAAAGTGCTTGCCGTCTCGAGGGTGCGGCGTTCGATCGTATTATCAGGCTTCACCACGAACGCGTACTTTAGCCCTTGCTGGGAGCTGATGACTTTGTCGGGAATGAGCGCCGCCCGATAGGGGGTTGCCCCTGCCACGCGCACACGAGTGAAGAAACCCGGGGTAATGAAAGAAGGGTTCCAGTTTTTTAAGACAATGCGCGCCCGGATCGTTCCGGTCCCCGGATCCAGACGATTGTCGACAAAATCGATGACGCCTTCATGTGGGAAGTCCGTCTCGTTACCGAGTTCAACGAAGGCCGGGATCTTGGCCGTGCGCGCGCTCACGCGTTTCCCCTCGCCGCTGAGCTTTACGTATTTAAGCACCGCGTTTTCGTCAGCATCTACCCTCGAGTAAATCGGATCGACTGAGACGACGGTGGTAAGCACACTTTCCGGGCCGGGACCTGGTTGGACGAGGTTACCTAGCGTGATGCGCGCGTCACTCACCCGGCCATCGATTGGTGATTTAACTCGCGTGAACTCGAGATTTAGCGCCGCGGCATTTTTCGCTGCTTCGGCCCCGCCGGTGGCGGCTGCAGAAGCCTGATAGGTAGCAGCTTTCTGATCGAACTCGCTGGCCGAAATTGTATTCTTGGCGCGCAACTCTTTCGCCCGATCCAATTCGATTTGCGCAAGTTTCTCCTGCGCTCGCATCCGCTCGAGCTCGGCGGCTGCTCGATCAAAATCCGCCTGATAAGGACGCGGATCGATCACGTAAAGCACATCATCTTTCTTGATGATTGCGCCAGCTTGAAACCGGATCTCAGTAATATAACCGGAGACGCGCGGCCGGATCTCAACCGACTCGACCGCTTCGAGGCGCCCGGTGAATTCATCCCATTCGTTTACCTCTTTCTCGACCGCAGTAACGACATTGACCGGCAACGGAGGCTGCATTGGCGCGGACTTTTTTTTGCATCCGCCTGCCGTCAGCAAAATCGACAAAAATCCCAGGCCAACTAAAAAGTTTTTCATCGCGGCCGGTTCTCAACCGTGTTGTTTACTGTCGCCCCAGAGCCTTTTGAACGAGAAACGTGTACCATCGATTCGTCCGACGTTACCGAGCTAGTTGAAAAATAGCGAGCCCAGCAGTCCGAAAATCCATACAATCAACGGACTTAGCATGGTGAACCAAACCAGTATTGACCTGGTCTCAGCGACGTTTTCTTCCATCCCCCAAGCTACGGGTCAGACTCGCCGCCTGACCATTACGCGTGGGTAAGATTTTTCTTTACCACTTGCGAGGTATGTCACGGCCCCTCGTTCGAGGTACAATGAAGCGGCCGCTAATTATCCTGCGGGAGAACGGGTTCTCCGGGTTTCGTCAAGTTGCTGTGACCAACTGCGGTGCGTATTCGTTTCTCCCTTCGATTTCTGCGATTTCTTCGTTGGCCAGAGAAAGGTCGGCAGCGCCGACATTTCCCTCGACTTGCTTCGCATTGCGCGCACCAACGATGGCGCCGGTGACGGTTGGATTTCGCAATGCCCAAGCGATAGCGATCTGCCCCGGCGAACGCCCGTGGCGTTCGCCGACCCTCCGCAAGCGCTCAACCAGCGCGAGATTCTTCGACAGCCTTGGTTCCTGGAACTCAGCGTCGCGACTTCTCCAATCGCTCGACGGGAGGGCATCCGCACGTTCGCGCGTCATCGCGCCGGTCAACAAGCCGGAGGCCATTGGCGAATAGACAATCACGCCAAGTTTCTCCGATCGGCAGTAAGGCAGGATCTTCTGTTCGATCTCGCGATGGACTAACGAATAGGGCGGTTGCAACGAAGTGATCGGAGCAATCTCCTGCGCACGCCGCATTTCTTCGACGTTAAAGTTAGAGACACCGATCCGCCGAACCTTCCCTTCTTTTTGAAGGCGAGCCATCGCGGTCCAACCTTCTTCCAACTCTTCTGTCGGCCAATGGATTTGATACAGATCGATGACATCGACATTTAGACGACGCAGACTGTCCTCGCATTCCTGGCGAATGGAAGCGGAGTTCAAAGACCGATGAACGTATCCCTGTTCGTCCCATCGCAAACCGCCTTTCGTAAAAACATATGGCCGCGGCCCCGACCAGCTCCGCAATGCCAAGGCGACGACTTTCTCGGAATGGCCCATCCCATAAACCGCAGCGGTGTCGATCCAGTTGATCCCGAGCTCAAGCGCACGATGGATCGCGGCCACTGACTGTTTGTCGTCCTGCTCGCCCCAGCCGAATTCCCAACCGGCCCCGCCGATTGCCCAGGCTCCGAAACCGATTGGTGTAATCATCAAATCGGAGTTACCGAGTTGTCTGGTTTTCATTTCAATCCTCCTTGATGTTGCCATTTAACTCGCGTTCGGCTGCGGTAATCCAAGGGACTGCAGCGTATCTGGTGAAAGACTGCCCGTTACATCCAGGCCTTTGGCGATTTGATATTTTGCCACGGCATCGCGCGTCGCCGAGCCATAAATCCCATCGATCGGACCATTGAAGTAGCCCTTTTGGGTTAGATCGGTCTGGACGGCGCTGACCGTCGGGTCCTTCACTGGCGTGTCGCTGTAGACACCCTCATTATAATAGTACGGCTCTACATCGGCGTAATAGCCGGGATAGTAGTC
>Ga0209376_1002333_pt1 | contig 18106 bp, 14 predicted proteins | sample GraSoiAngelo_134_FD_185891 | JGI IMG/M metagenome (GOLD analysis project Ga0209376, IMG submission 185891) | Grasslands soil microbial communities from the Angelo Coastal Reserve, California, USA - 14_0929_05_30cm (SPAdes) (version 2) | ecosystem: Environmental > Terrestrial > Soil > Grasslands ... | reverse complement strand
CGCTGTAGTTGTTCCAGCGCGAAATGCACGACGTCGTGGTGATGGATCTCGTCGGGCGCAACCTCGTTACTGAGTTCAAGCCAGATACCATGCAGGAGTTCGATCTCCTTCGGGGTCAGATGCGGAGCATGCGGTCCAAGATAAACAATTTGATCCTGGCCGCTCGGAAAATAGAACTGGACGGCTAATTGCGGTCTGGGATCCGGCAATCGTTCCCAGGCCGAACCGGCAAGACGCGCATCCTCGACAACGGGTGTTTTGTTCGACGCGCCGAGGGCCACAGCCGATGACTGCAGGCTCTGCGCTGCGCGCAGTATGGCTTCCCACCTATCGGTCGCTGCTGCGACAGCCAGATGGATCGTTTTTCCCTTCTTTTCGGCGATCTCCAAGGCGCGCGTGAAAAGTTTTTGCTCTTCCAGACTGAAGAGCTGATCGTGAGTCAGTTCGTACTCGCCTCCGCCCGAACGCTGTAAGAATCGTAAGTGCAGTGCCACAACATCCTGCTTGTGCGGATCGACGCGGTTGAGAACAGCATTGAGGTTATGTAGCGTGTTGTAGTTGCGGACCATCACGAGGACATTCCCAGACCGGACGCCCAATTTTTCCGGTGTGAGGTCATCACTGGCTTCCAGATTGAACTGGTCGAGCTCCGCGTGCTCGGTCGCCCGTCTCCGGGTCGTCCGTTCGGTTATGGAAAAGATCGCGAAGAAGACAAGCGTGAAGGTGACGCCCGAAATCGTCGCAACCTGCTTGGTTACAAAATTGATGAGGCACAACGCAATGAGAGTCAGCGTGATAAATCCCAGGCCGAGTGGGATCTCCACGTGTCCAACTTTGAAATTGAAAGGCACACGAAACTCACGCTCGCCGCGCTGCTTGTACCGAAGCACTAAAACTGCGAGACCCTTCATCGCAAAACTCCACATCACGCCGAACGCGTAGGCTTCACCTAGTACAAAAATATTTCCGCGGCTGAGCAGAATCGTGAAAATCTGAAGGCCCACGACGAGGTTGAGAATGCGATGCGAGGTACCGAACTGCCGATGGGGATGGCGAAACCACTGGGGAAGAATGCCGTCTTCAGACACCCTGTTCAACACACCGTTGGATCCCACAATCGAGGTGTTCACGGCGCCTGCGAGCATTAATGTTCCGACAACTGCAACGAAAGCGCGGAAGGCAATCCGAAGAGTTAACGGCCCGACCAGATACATGGACAAACCCCCAATCGGGTTGTCCTGGAAACTGGTGCGCACGGTATCCGGAATGATCATCACGGCAAAAAAGGCGACGCCCGCCGTGAAAATGAGGCTGTACGCAAAAATGATGATGCCGGCTTTTTCGAGATTTTTTAATTTCGGATGCTCGATCTCTCGATAAACCTGCGCCATCGTCTCTTCGCCGCTCATGGCCAGCACAGAATGTCCAAGTCCAATCATGATTCCAATGAGACCGATGGTGTAGGGCAGCGATGTGGTCTTCAGCCAACCGAGCGCATCATCCGAGTAAACAAGATTCGACAGGTGCGGCCACGGAGGAAACTGAGCGCCTCGAACCGAAATCGTGTAGATGCACCACGCGATCATCAAAACCACCATCACCGTCGTGACATACATGATCCGTAGTGCTTTCTCACTCGACTCGGGAATCCCCTTAATGTTTTCCCACCAGAAATAGAGTGTGCACAATATCGCAAAGAATGCCGCAGTCCCGTTGACCGGGAACTGGATGCTGGAATGGAAATAGGTGAGGACCTCATTCATCAGGCCGACTAGATACAAACCTGCCGAAACGCCGCTGATCGGGCCGGTCAGAACATAGTCGAACATCAGCGCGGAGACGGAGAACTTCGCCAGCATCGAGCCCATCGCTTCTTTCACGACGCGGTATACGCCGCCCCGCACGAACATGCTGCAGCTTTCGATGTAAAGGGAACGTACCGCGAAAGAAAGCACCATGATCGCCAGGATGAACCAAGGGGCTGTCTTGCCGATGAAGTGCTCCGCGATCGCTCCCGCATAAAAGGCAGACGATCCCATGTCGTTCAACACGACGGCCGCCGCCTGCCAGAACGTGATGAATGCCAGCATCGCGGTTGAGGCGATCAACACCCGCGGCGCGCCGGCCGGTGCAGCATCTGATCGAGATTTCATGATTCACTCACTCTCTACCCACACTACTTGATGCCCGAGTTTTCGAAGCCTCGCCGCCAACCTCTTATCGCTGGTTTGCCACCAGGACCTCTTGATCGCCATCAGCACAAGCGAACCCGGAGCCAGGGAACGCCGGAACCCCTGCTCCCAGTCCCGCGCATATACAACCTCAGCAGAAACAGGCACGGCGCTTTCCTGCGCTAATTGCCGGATCTTGCGAGTCAAGTGCCTGGGATTGACGGGAGGCTCATCCAAAGGAACGCCATAAGGAACGACATAGACATCGATGAGCCGGATTCGTCCATTGAGATCACTAGCCAGACTTGCCGCATATTTCAGAGCAGCCCTTGTAAGCTGCGCTGTTCGAAGCGGGATAACGACCTGAAGATTGGAAATCGCAGCCGGTGCGAGATCACTTGTCGCCTTGCTGCTGCGAGCTGCTTCGTTCTTCATGACTAACAACAAGCTAGCCGGAAAGGCACTAAGAAGTTGCTAAGAAGCTGCTAAGAAGCTGCTAAGAACGCATTAAGGTCGAGTTGGGTTCCTTCTTTCCGCAACAACAGCGATTTGAACGTCTTGAGCGAGGCGTAAGACTTGCGAGATGAGGCTTCGTCCAGGCAGAAAATTGAAATGGCGGGAAGCGGAGCGAGTCAGGAAAATCTGGGTGATCCCATAGCGATGGGCGAAATCGACGAGCGTCACCGCGGCGTTCTGGCCCTGCAAGACTCGCGTTTCGATGTGGAGGCTGCGCGCAAAGTTGAGGTGCTTTTCGACCGGCGCTCGTGTCGAGGCTGACAGGTCGGACAGATCTCCGTGAGGCGATACGTAGACGGCAAAGCATTCTGCGCGGAGGTAATCGGCGACGCGCCTTCCGCGGCGGAGAAGCATCGCCGCCGTCGGCTCACCTGTTATATGAATGAGGATACGATCGGCCGGCCGTTCATCCTTCAACTGCAGGTCGACTTCATGCGCCGCTTGCCGGAGGGCCAGTTCTCGAAGCGCCGTCAAAGTTTGTTCTTTAAAAAAATTTTCGAGAGCGCGCTCTGCCTTGTCCGGCGAGTAGACCACGCCGCGTCTTAATCGATTGATCAGGGCTTCCGGTGTGACGTCGACCATCACGACTTCATCGGCCTGTTTGACGACCCAATCGGGCACCGTCTCGCGGACACGGATGCCGGAGATTTGCCAGATTTGATCGTTGAGGCTTTCGAGATGTTGAAGATTCATCGTGGTCATGACATCGATGCCGGCATCCAGCAGCACCATCACGTCTTCCCAACGCTTCGCGCGCTCTGCCCCAGGAACATTCGTATGCGGAAATTCATCGACGGCGCAGATCTGGGGTGCTCTCCGGAGAATCGCATCGGTATCCATTTCGTCGAAAGCGCAACCACGATATTCGATCCTTCGACGCGGAATGATCTCCAGGTCTTCCGTCTTTTCGATGGTGTCCTTTCGCCCGTGCGGCTCAAAGTAGCCGATGACGATATCGGCACCATGCTTCTTCAGTTCCTGCGCCTCTTCGAGCATCCGATAGGTCTTTCCGGCTCCAGCAGCATAGCTGAGGAATACCTTCAAACGGCCGCGGCGTGCGGGCTGAAGCTGCTTCATGCAGTTGTCCTCTGCGGGAACACCCGCACGTCGATACCTTCGGCGAGCTGGATAAGACACTCCACAGGGTTTCCGCGCAATCGATGCCACAAGCCCTTTCTCATGCTGTGTCCAATGAAGATTTGAGTAATGCCGGCTTCGCGAGCGAATGCAATCAGAGCCCTGGCGGGATCCCGCTGACCGTCCAATACTTTGATTGTCGCGTTGAGATCGCGGGCGATCGCCAGGTTTTCTTCGAGCGCAGCTTCGTCCGCGGGCGATAGATCGGCCTGGCGTACATATGCGACGAAGAGCTCGCCATGAAAGCGGTCCGCGTTGCGCCGGCCGCTTTCCAAAATCGGACGCGCATCGGACCGCGGTGTGATGCCGACGAGAATTCGCTCCTGCGTTCCCCAAATTTCTTCGATACGGTGTGCGCGGAGGTAAGCACGCAGTTCGCTTTCGACGACCTCGGCTGCCACCAGAAGCGCCATCTCGCGAAGCCGCGAGAGATTTTCCCGCGCAGGCGCATCGACCACTTCAATATCGTCGGCGTTCTTTAGAAAGTCGAGCGGAACAGTCTCGGCCGGACGTTTACCCGTGATCGCGGCAACTTCATCCTGAAGTTCGCGAATGTAGTGCAGATTGATCGACGTGATTACCGATATCCCCGCATTTAGGAGTTCTTCGATTTCTTGCCACCTCTCCGAATGCCGGCTCCCGGGAGGATTCGTATACGCGAGTCCGTCAATGACGACCACCTGCGGATGCCGCCTTAATATACGTTCGATATCGATGACATCCCGGTTACCGATTTTCAGAGTGGGAATAACTTCATGCTGAGCGACCAGGCGGTCGATTTCAGGTGACGATTTGGGCTGGCAGGCGACGACGACGACGTCTTCGCCGCGTTCCCGCCGGCGCAATCCTTCCGCCAGCATCTTTACGGATTTGCCGACGCCCGAGGCATAGCCGAGGAATATCTTGAGCCTTCCACGTTTTTTGCGCCGCTCTTCCTCCTCGATCTGTTCGAGCAGGCGCTCGGGGTCCCGCCGGAGCTCTAGATCCATAGTCTACGATCAATTTTATATGACTATGTTGATGTATTCCCCTGCTCGAGGCGCTCTCGCCTTGGAGACCCGATGTCATTGTCTGCGATATTGGGCCTGAAATCGACGGCTATGACTTCATCAAAACTGTCAGAAAGCACTTATCAGTCGTGCCGATAGAGCTTTCACATCAGGCAATCGAATCGAACATGAAAGCGGCGCGCCGGGGCCGCAACGAGCGGCAGGTCCTTAATCCAGCGGCTCCAGCTTGATCACAGATGCTCCATTATTGTTCCCCACCCAGAACGTAACCGGCGTGGTGGAGTTGTCGACGAAAACGCGGCGGACGTTCGTGCTGCGCGGCAGAAGGTATTCGACCGCTTGCCCGGTCTTGGGGTTCAGACGGACGATGCGGTCGGTACTCATGCTGCCGGTCCAGAGATCGCCGTTCTTGTCGGGCACTACGTCATAGGGCCAAGTCCATTTGGTGGGCACGCCCCACTCGGTGAATTTCTCGTTTTTGGTGTCAAGCATGGCAACTTTGTCGCCCAGATACTCCGCGAACCACAGCTGGTCCTGCGCGTCCATATGGCCGCGGCGGGGATGCGAGTTGCGCGTCGGGGTCGGCAGCAGCTTGATCTTGCCGGTTTGAGCATCCACCCGGCCGATGTTCTCGCTGCCGAAATCCATAAAGTAGAGATTGTTTCTGGAGTCAGCGGCGATGCCGTAAACGGAGTGTCCCCCCGTATCCATACCGCCGCTGCCCAGTCCCAGCGCTTGATACGGCCGGAAGGTTTCAAACTTGCCGCTGGCAAGGTCCAGCCGGTGAATACCCCGGATGCCAACGTTATTCATCCAAACCTTGCCGTCCACCGCAAAGCTTGCCGGCATGACCATAGCTTGCTGCGCGATGTCACTATTGATGTTGGGCGAGAGGGGAAAGCTCTGGAATTTCTCGGTCCGGGGATCAAACTTCACGATCCCGCCCTGGAGCATCATGCCTTGCCAGATGTTTCCGTCCTTGTCTATTTCGATATCCAGGCTGCCCTGCGGGAAACCGCTCTTGAATTCGGAAATGGGGTACTCGGTCACCTTGCCCGTGCTGGGATCGAGCTTGCCCAGATACTGCGAGCCAAAGTCGCTGTACCACGCTGTACCGGAGGCATCGACGATCACGTCGTGAGGCATTGCTACTTTGCGCGGCAAATCGTATTCCGTAATGATGACGCGCGTGGCCCTGCCCGTGGGCCGCGGCAGCGTTTTCAGGGCGTACTCCCATTTGTTGACCGAACTGAGATTCACTGCGGCGAGCCACTCTGCTTGCTTGCGGAAGCGCTCGGGGTTGATCGGCTCGATCTGGTCGACGCGCCGCTGCGGCTTGAGAGGGTTGCTGCCAGGAGCGTAGCCCGCCATGCGTACCATCACTTGCACGAATTCGTCGGCATCGTGTCCGGATTTGAAGATGCGCTGCAGAGTGTGACAGCTAACGCAGCCGCTTACGCCGTTCTTCTGCTGTTCGGTACCAGGCACGCTCATCAGCCATTCGGCATTGGTGATCTGCGAGGATATATCGGTTAGCTTGCGAAGCTGGAGATCCAAGCTCGCCGGCGATTGCGGCGAAACCGCGACTGTGACCGGGCTTGCCAGATCATAACCCACCGCGCGCACGGTGATGGAGTACTGGCCCGCGTCGAGCCGGTTCTGCGGAAATGAGTAAACGCCTTTTGCATTCGAGAGCGCAGTCAGAGTCATGTTCGACCCGGAGCGCCTGGCGCTGACCGCCACGCCTTCCATCAGACCTTCTTCGTCAGATTTGATATGGCCGGTAAGACTCACCGGCTCTTGCGCGGGGAGTCGGAACACGCCGCCCGACAATAACACTGCTAACGCCCCTAACACGATGATCACGGCTTTGCGATTCAGCATAAATGCCCCCTTTGCTCGATCATTTCCGAACATAGAGGTTAAACGATCGGGGTTCTGAGGTCCAGTTACCGCGATCTCTCCCCCAATGGAACCCGACCTGCACTCGGACTGAATTTTATAGAAAGGAACCGTTTTTATACGTGATTGCAGGTACGGCAAAACCCGATGTCCGCACGGCCGATGCGATCAAGCAAGAATTGTTGAACGCCAAAAGCATGACGTGGGGAGAAGAAGGCGCGAGCCGGCCGGCCATCGACAGGATGATCAAAGATCTCGGCGTCGCGGATCGGCTCAAACCCAAAGTCAGGCTCACAAAGAACGTCGATCAATCGATGGAGCTGGTTCGTACCGGGCAGGCGGATCTTGTCATCACGGCTGAGCTCGTAGAGCCGTTCCATCTCTTCGCGGCGTCTGGTCGCTTCCAATGCTCGTTGCTTGACGCTGGTGGAAAGCTGGCTCGCGACGACGGCTGTTACGAGAAATACAAAAAGCGCCACCCAATTCTGCGTATCTGCGAGGTAGAACTTAAAGATAGGCGGCAGGAAGAAAAAGTTGAAGCACAGCATGCCCGCCACGGAAGCAATGATGGCCTCGAGCAGACCCCAGGCCGTCGCCACTCCAAGAGTTGCCAATAAGAACGTCATTGCAATCTGGTGCTGTTCGCCTGGTTGAAGATGAAAAAATAGAATGCCGATATTCCGGCGATAATCAGGAGGGTTCCCAAGACACGGGCGAGCGTCTGAATGGGCTTTCGCTTCATCATTCAGAAAAATCTTATTCACGTTAGCATCATTACGTGCCAGAGAGGTTACAGAATGAATAGCAAACAAATGATCACGACCCTGCTCGTACTCCTCTCAGCTGCTCTTCTGGAGGCGGGTGGCGATGCGGTCGTGCGGTTGGGTCTCCGCGCATCGACTACATTTGTTAGGGCTTCATTATTTTTAATCGGCGGGCTCGTGTTATTTATGTACGGTTATGTCGTGAATGCGCCGCAGTGGGATTTCGGCCGGCTGCTGGGCGTCTATGTGGTGTTCTTTTTTCTTGTAGCACAGCTCATTTCGTGGATCGTGTTTGATCAACGGCCGGCTGGCGTCGTTATCGTCGGCGGTGGCTTCATCGTGGCAGGAGGGATCATCCTCTCGTACAATCCTTAGTTTAACGGCCGTTTCGGCCGCTCCGCAGGCTATTGATGAAAGCCCTTAAGGTCCGATCTGTCTCCTTCTGATCGTATCGAGGAAGTGCTTGCGTCGTGAGGCACCATCTCTTGCGGCCATCTGGGCATTATAGTCCGACCGTCACTTCGGCAGGCCTGAAGGTCTTGAAAATGCGCGACGGTATGCCACTGGGCTGGTCCCGACGACGGCGGCGAAATGCTGGCGCAGCACTGAGGCGGAGCCAAAACCACAGTCTGCGGCCACTTGCTCCACGTCGAGTCTCGTGGTTTCCAGCAAACGCTGGGCGCTCCGCACTCGCGCCCGCGCGATCCACTCAGCTGGAGTCATGCCCGCTTGAGCCCGGAAATTTCGACTGAGCGTCCGAACGCTCATCGCAGCCTTGCGCGCAAGAGCAGGAAGTGACAAATCGTCGCGGAGGTTCTGCTCAATCCAAATCATCAGCCGGGCGATGGATGTGCCGTCGTTCGTTGGCGGTTCGTGGACGATGAACTGGGCCTGACCTCCCGATCGCTCCAAAGGCATGACGGAAGCTCGGGCAACTGCCGCCGCGGCTTCGGCGCCGAGGTCGCGGCGGACCAAATGAAGGCACAAGTCGAAACCCGCGGCAGCTCCGGCAGACGTCAAGATCGTGCCGTTATCGACGTAAAGGACGTCTGGATTGACGTCAATTGCAGGAAATCGTCGTTCGAGTTCGGGCGCTGCCTGCCAGTGTGTCGTCGCGCGCAAACCGTCCAATGCACCCGTCGCCGCGAGAACGAAAGCTCCGCTGCAGATGGATGCGACTCGTGCTCCACGAACAATGGCTCTATGTATGGCGCGCAAAATCGCCGCGGGAGGAATCTGTGCCGGATTTTCCACCCCTGGAATAATGACCGTGTCTGCCCGACGGATGGACGACAGGCGCCACGGAACTTCCAACGTCACATGTTCGGATCTCACTCGCGATGTCAGGCTGCAGATCCGGACCTCATAGAATGGGCAGCCGTCGCTCTGCCGAGCACGCCCAAATACTTCGCACGGCACCGACAAGTCGCCGAGCACCACTCCATCGAAGGCGACGAGCGTCACCAGATGACGCATCTGTTTCACTGAACTTGGCCGAAATCCTGCGTTCGTTGTCCTTTTAGCCACTGGTGCCAGTTTCGCATACTCCGCATCATTGGCCTATGCCGACGACAGTACAACACACAACTGCCATTCACCTGATCGACGCGCTGGGACCGGCGTTTGGAGCCGCAGTTTTCGTGCTTCTCATGTCACTCCTCCGGGAACCCAGCCGAAAGACGTTCAACGCGATATTTGTGGCGGGCGCGAGCGGCGTTTATCTCAGCGGCGGGTTTGGTGTCTGGGAATTGTTATATCCGGCCATTGCGACACCAATCGCATTTATGGGCTTGCGATCGTACTCATTCATCGGCATCGCCTGGCTGATGCATTCCTGTTGGGATATCGTACACCACGTTTGGGGCAATCCCATCTGGCCATTCATGCCGACATCTTCGTTCGGTTGCATGATTTTCGATGCCGTTCTCGCCATCTGGTTTATAGCCGGAGCCCCACCATTCCGCGGAGCTCCGGATGACTTCAAAGGCTGGCTGTCGCGGCCGGTGTAAAAATCCCCAAAGTGCCGGTTTAAAATTCGATCTGGGGAAGTCTCGAACCAGCGCGTGCACGGCACCACACATGAACGCGTGGACAGCCGATGGGAGAACGAAAAGCTTCATCTCCAGCCCATCAGTGGCCGGTTGCCTTATCCCTATGTTGAGGAAGAGCTCCGGAAGGTAGCTCGCGATGCGTACGTATCCTGGGAAAGTAATCGTTACTCGGTGCCTTGGGCCTATGCCGGTGCCTCAGTTTGGGTCCGCGGTCGCGATAACCAGATCGAAATGCATTATGGCGGAGAGAAGATCGCTGTCCATCCGCGAGCGTCCGGTAAGCACCGGATCACGGTAAGCACCGGATCATCACGGTGCCGGAACATCATCATGGAATCCCATTGGGTCTTCCTGAAAGATGTTTGGCGATTTTAAACCCCTCGGAAGCATGCCTTCATCAGGTCGTCGTAGCAGGTGGGAGCTTGTCGTCTCGGGAACCAAACAAAAGGTGTATCGCGTATGTCACGCAGACAAAGCTTCCAGCGAGGTTCAGCTAATGTATCCCGATTCTTACGACAAGTTTTGCAAAATCAAAAGATCTGGATACCGATGGAATATTCGGCAATTCGCTGATTGACCGATTCTTCCGTTGAAAAATCCTTCGGGTGACGATTCTTAAGTAAGCGAGTCTATCCTGCCGCTTGCCGAATCGAGTAGGGCGGATTGAATTCGGGTACGTTGGCCTGCCGTCCTGCAATCCACCGCAATGCGTATACTGTCTTCGGATCGGTCAGACTGAAAAAGCCCGGCACCACCTCCAGCAGAGTATGCGCCGCCATGTCTCTGAAGTAGTCGATGTCGGGTTCGACAAGGACCCAGTTTGTGCCGGCCGGTGACGTATTGTTTTCATGGAATGTTATCTGGACATTCGCCTCGCCGAACTGGATTTGCTTGTAGCTGCACGTTGCACCCTTGTGCAGGATTCCCGGATTGGGTTCTTCAGAGAACGCACCCTGGGCATGAGCAAGCTTCACCTGGTTAAGGAGTTCAGGCTCGGCCCACACATAGAACCGGTCCTGCTTCATGGGAAAGTCTTTGTCACCCCACACGAACTGGCGGAAGTAGTCGAGGATCGTGCTCTGCGGAAGATGGATATCACGGGCAGCCGTCAGGATGTTAAAAACGCACGCAAGGCTTGGTCCGCTGTCCTCCATTAGGTCTTCATACCGTTCCTGCGCCTTCGCTGCGTCTCCTGCTCCTTGGGAAAAAAGTTCAACAAGACGAGGCGAATGCTGCCGCAGCTCGCTCCACGAAGAAAAACTGAACTCTGACTTCTCGGGAAGAAGCATGAGAAAGACGGGACGAACGATCTTCGGCGAAACGTTAACCGGAAAAAAGCCGACGTCAATGGCGTTATCAGCAGAGGCAAGCACTGTATGCAGAGGCAAGCACTGTATACTGATCGCCAAAATTGTCAAAGAACTTAACCTTCCACAAGAATGCCGGCCCCTTCACGAAGTCCCTAAAAACGACCTGCTTATTCCCATCTGTAATCGTCAGCAGTACTTCGCGCTCGGCTGCGATGAGTTGTCTTGTGCCGTCGTAAAGATTGATCAAGATCTTTGCTGTTGCCATATTTGTCCCGTTTTTGCCTGTAAGAAAGCGTCCGGCATTGGTTAGTCTCCGTGACCTGCAACGCCTGGTCGAATACGCTGTATACGCTGTGTCAGGACCGCCGTGATTCTAGGGCTCACAAGTTGGAGGGTCGTGGAAGCGCGCTGACCCGAAGCGAGATCAAGAGCCAGAATGCCCCAGGGCTCTCCAAACTGCGCTTGCGTATTGCTGACGACCGAGGTCATCGCGTCTTCAAGGTTGTTCCGGCGTTTCTTGAATGTGTTGTCCTCGCGATCAGCCGCGGGATTCGTGCCTATAAAATCGATCATTTGCGCGAGCGCTTGTCCCATACGGTGCATGGACGTGGCCCACCACCTGATGAGTGTGTAATCCGACGTTATATCTGCAATCTGATTTGCGTTGAAAGCCAACGGGGCAAACAGCGTGGGAAAACCTGGTTGTCCCAAGGTCTTCATCTTGTTCCAGGTGACATCGTCCGCCAGCGGCAACCGCCGCGCGCCGTTCGTGGAATCGTCTGCGGAAAGCAAAAGAAACAAAGCCCTGCGGCCGATGCTCTCGTACTCTTCTTCGGGCCGGGGATGACCGGTTTTTGCATCGATGAACATTTCTCTGCACAACTCGTCTGTGTATGAGGCGTCGATGAAAACAGTGGATCGGCCGAAGACGCTGGTACCCCTGAGGGTTTTGAGCTTATCGATTCGCGCAGTTGCCGTCAGGAGCTCCAATGCCTGGGCGACATTCAAATAATCGCTGATGTGCTGCAGGGTCGTGTTCTGGTGCAGTTCAAAGAACCAATAGTGACTTGAGAGTTGGGGACCGGCGCTGATCGTAGCGCTGCACCTGTACGCAGCCGTGATCAGAAGACTCTCCGCCAAAACGCGCCGCAGCTTGACGCTGTCTTGCGCAAAGTTCTCTGCTGTAAATTGGAGGCGACTGGCTCCCGCCTGATCCGTGATGGTGATATCGCCCGTCTCCCTATCCACGATGAGGGTGCCTTTTTGGAAGAGCGTGACGACTGATCCGTGATTGAATATGCCAAGCAAATTCACCCTAAGAAGAATGCGCTTCCCCTGCCGCAAGCCCTCAACGATGCTCTTGAGCGGAGTGATTCCGTGGTGGCCCGGCTCTTCTATCCCGGTCAGGTCCCCGTTCAGCGCATCATGCACCGCTTTCCTGCTGTTCGCGTCGAGCCGGTCGATATCAATCTCATAGCTGAAAGCCGCGGATGAAGAATCCAGAGCGTCAAGTTCCCCAGAAAGCGAAAGCGCGATGCTGCGCTCGACGCCCGCCTTCACGGCGGCAGCCACGGTGCTGATCTGTTCATGAGTGAGCCCTGCCTGGTTAAAGACAGCCTTGTTCGGCACGGGGTCCGCGCTCACGGCGTGCAGTATTGTTGAGATGAGCTCGAACCCGCCGGCAGTTGCTTCTGCGCTCACATGCGCCTGGACTGTGACATCGAATTCGCTGGTGCGCCTCTTTTGATAGCCGAGGCGGAACTTGCGGCTGTCAAGACGCTCGATGCGGAGTTGGTACGAACCTGTCAGAGTATATGTTCCCTTGACGGTTACCGTAGTTCCTTCCAGAATCCTGACCGGCACAATTCCGGTGTTGAGTGTGGCCAAGGGATTCGCACTCGTAAGGAGACTCGCAGTTGCCGTCAACTTCAAGGATCCGGTACCGTCGAGCGTTACGACGTCGTGCTCCGCGAGCCCCTCGACATCCTCAAAATCACCTGGAATGACAAACTTTTCGAAGAGACTTTGAACAGCTGACATGATGCCATGAGTCAGCGGAAAGAGACGGTAGTTGGCAATGACTACCGTGGTGCCTGGCGTGAAACTGAACTGCAAGTCAGCGTTTTTCTCTCCGGGCGTTACATCGAGTTCCAGGTCCAGTGCGGCAGCAACGAATGCGTGCTGCGCCGGAATTGCAATGCTCTCCTGAAATGGATCCATGTCAGAGTCAAACAGCGACGAACCTTTACTAATGCTGATACTTCCGACGACTTGTGGATCAATAGTCAGTTCTACACCAGCATTGCCGAGCTTGATCGCATTATTAAAAGAGAAGCCGATGGACTGGGCCTCGAAGGGATCGTCACCGATTGCCAGTTGTTTGATCGGCTGAATATTCCGCAGGGTCACCAGTAATTCCTCGGGACTTTTGAGGTACCTGGAAAAGAACGACCCGACGCTTGGCTTCGCATAGACAATAAGTCCAAAGTTATCGGTAAGTCTCAGCATCGCCATGGCAAGGTTTCCCTCCGCATCAATGCAGCGCTGTAATGTGCATGCAAGAGCGCATAATTTTAATCGAAGAGTTGCTGGCGAAACTCAGTGGGGGGACCCGGTCGGTGACCCATCCAGGTTTGTCAGGCTGAAACTGACGGCGACATTCGAAGAAGAGGGATTACTGATGGCGATTCCTGTTTGGGTTGATCCTGTTTCGCCGGAGCCTGAAAGCCCTGTCACAGTGTTACCTGAGAACACAGCCGTTCAGTGTGGCAGCGAGCGGAATATCCAACTCTCGCTCCGCGTTTATTTCTGAGAGCCGAGCTTGGCAGCGATTTCGTTTTTTGAATTCCCCTCCCGCGGGGAGGGGAATTCCTGGAAGTTTTTACGATCCGCTACCGTCCGAAAACGAGTCCGAAGCCGAAGCGAATGGTGTTTTTGTCCCAAACGCCGCCAATACGAGTCGGTAGCCAGTCGAACTGGATGAGGCGAACGGACGTCTTGTCGTTGGCAACCACGTCCACGCCACCACCGTAACCCATCGTGAAGCCGCTGACTGAGCTAGCCACGCTGCCCGCGGTCAGACCTCCGAACAGAGCATGACCAAAGATTGTGGTTTTTTCCCGGCGGGCGTGAAAACGCGGTCCACCGAGGTACTCATAGTAATGCCCGTCTTTGTACTGGCCGGCGAAGTCGCCGACTATGCCAAGGGTGCTGTTCACATTTTCCGTAACGCCGGCTTGCCATCCAACGGCCTGCACTCGATCAACGGCTTTACCGCTCAGGACGGAAAGTCCGCCGAAGAACTGGGTCTTTGGCCCGTCCTCAGCAAACAGTGAAAATTGCGAAAACGCAACCACTACCATCATCACACCTAACAATCGTTTCATATACCGCTCCTTAAGTGTCATGCTTGTGGAATCCAGAACCTCGAGAGTTCTCAGAGCCGCAGATGAATCATCACCAAGTATGTATGCATACGCAGTCTTCGTATGTATGCATACGCAGTCTTCAGAGACCAGCGCGAATGTAGAGTCGGGTCACGAAGGCTGTCAAAGGGAAATTTTGTAAGTCAGCTGGATAATGAGGTGAGTGAGTGAAGTCTACCCCGGATGTGATTGTTTCCAGGCGATTTTCTCCAACAAGTCCAGTGAGCGCGCGAGATTCATGGCCTTGGCGTTACACCCGAGGATGAAAGGGTTGGCATTTGACGGGAGGGGCGCCTATCCGACAATGGCGTGCACGAAGAGAAATGGCCGTTTGCGCCAAGCAGGTGGTCCTTTCGGAAACCACCTGCCGCTCCAGATCAGAACTCGAGCCGCAGCGCGAACTGGATCTGGCGCTCGGGGTGCGCCGTCGGCCTTCCGAAAAAATGCGGCCGACCCTGGGCAGCTCTTCGTACATGCGCCTCGTGCTGGCGTGCCCAGCCAACATGCAGACCTTCAGATTTGGGTATTAGAGAGTTCTTGTCGACTCCCTTCCACATTGCTGACCGCGCTGAAAATTGCGCGCGCTGAGTCCATTCAAAGGTGTTAGTTCTTCAGTAGCGAGGGCCAGTTGAGCAGGACCGTGATATCGTCCTGATGAGGGTCGGAGGTCCACACGAGAAATCGGTTTTCGTCCGGGGCCGGAGCAAAGCTATGGATAGAACTCCACTTTCCCCGGGTTTTCAGGCGCGCGATTCGTGACTCGCCACGGCAAAAGCAAATTCCAATGGGTACCGATGCGTAAGGGCGTCGCCTACCTGTCCGATATCAACAAGTCTCCTTCCAGGCCAATTCCCGTTATCTGGAAGCGCTGGCGGTTGTCCACGATCCCAACGAAAGCCAAACGCGATCTGGACGGCGTCACGATCACTGCCTGCGCGGCTTCACCAACCGCGATATCCGTCAACGCCTCGTCTCGACTCCTCATCTGCAGAAGTGTGGCCAAGACCCGAAAAAGGCCATGCTAAGATCAGCAGAATCTTCCGACGCTTCCCTGCTCATCATTGGATCGCTAAGATCCCGCGCACACGCCGCTGGCGCGTCACCGTTTATGGCCGACGCGTGATGGGAACCGCGCTGTATTTACGGCAGCATGCCTTCCCACGTGCGTATTTGCAGGTCGGGCATGACTGAAATTCTTAAGGATTGTTCTTTGCGAAAAACAAAGAAGTTATGCTGAAAAGGTATATCCTTGGCAGGGCTTTTCGGCAATGATCGGCCAGACCATCGCGCATTACCGCATCCTCGCGAAGCTTGCGCCGGGGGGATGGGGAAGTATGCCGGGGCGGGATCGCAAGCTCGGACTCGACGTTGCCGTAAAATTGCTTCTGCCCGCGCTGTCGGCGAGGCTAGAGCGCGCGCTTCGAGCGTGAAGCAAAGTTTTGATCGCGCTGAAGTGTCTGAGGGTTTCGCACTGTCGAATCGTTGACTCTAGGAAAAACCGGCGCTCTCCTCTCGATTTTTTCAGCATCCCGCTAGAGCTGATGCGGGGAGGAACCCATGTCGAAAGAAGCGATGTATGGACTCCGTCCCGGGATAACTCGAGTCATCACGATTGCGCTGCTCGGCATGAGCGCCGGCAGTCTCATTGCTTTCCAGCGAGCAGCGCCGGCTTCCGCGCGCCAGGGATATGCCGAGCTGCCCGGAGTTCGACTCTGGTTCACGGACACGGGCGGCAGTGGCATTCCCGTGGTTCTGTTGCACGCGAACACTGGTAACAGCGATAGCTGGCAATACAACATTCCAGCCTTTGAGAAGGCGGGCTACCGGGTGATCACATTTGACCGGCGCGGTTGGGGTCGCAGTATGGCCGAGCCTTCTTCCGGTCCTCAGCCCGGCTCGGTCGCCGAAGACCTTCAGGCACTCGCGAATTTTTTGGGTCTCGAAAAATTCCACCTGGTGGGCATCGCCGGGGGAGGATTCGTCGCGCTCGATTATGTGTTGACCCATCCGGAACGCCTGATCAGCCTCGTGCTCGCCGCGACCACCGGACAGGTTACGGATCCCATGCTGACGGAAATGATTGCGAGAACTCGTCCGGAGGAGTACAACGCGTTGCCCGTCCGGTTCCGGGAGATCAACTTCAGCTATCTGGCAACGAATCCCGATGGCGTGAAGAAATGGCTCGACATCAATTCGCGATCCCAGCAACCTGGGGCGCCGGCTCAGCCGCACCTGATCCAAAAGACTCTGCCGATGCTGGAGACCATAAAGACACCGACGCTCCTGCTGCCCGGCGACAACGACCTCACGGCGCCACCGTATGTCATGCGTATCCTTGCGACTCATATTCCCGGCTCGCAGCTTCGTGTGATCGCCGAAGCGGGGCATTCCGCCAACTGGGAACAGCCGGAAGTCTTTAACCGGCTCGTTCTGGAATTTCTTGCGAAGCACTCGCCTCCTCCATCGCCAGGATCCGCTCGGGTGAGCATCCCCGCCCGCGAAGGCCTTGCGGCTATTGGAGGCGCCAAATTGTGGTACGTGGACAGCGGCGGAAGCGGAGTACCCGTGGTATTCCTTCACCCCGCTACCGGCAGCGTGCGCATATGGGAAAACCAGATCCCGGCGTTCACGGCTGCAGGTTACCGCTTCATTGCTTTCGATCGGAGGGACTTCGGGCGGACGATCATCGATCCAACGACCGGTCCGCAGCCCGGCACTGCCACCGACGATCTCAATGCCCTTTTGGACTACCTCAGCGTCGACCGCGTGCATGTGGTCGGGAGCGCGGCCGGCGGCGGAGTCGCCCTAGATTTCGCTATCAGTTTCCCGCAACGCGTGCGAAGTGTGTCTGTCGTCAATCACGCCTTCGGCGCGATACAAGACCCGGAGTTTCTAGCCCTCACTGCCAGGCTTCGTCCCCAACCTCAGTTCAATCAGATGCCTCCGGAATTTCGAGAGGTCGGCCTTTCTTACCAGGTGTCCAATCCTGAGGGGACCAAACGGTGGATCGAGTTAGAACGCATCAGTAGGCCGGCCGGACCAAGGGCTCCTGCGCAAACCAGAAAAAACGATTTGTTTCTGGCAACCATTGGAGAACGGATCCGCGTACCGATCTTGTTAACGGCCGCGGATGCCGACCCGGCCCTGCCGCCGGCACTCATGCGGATGATCGCGGCCCGGATACCGGCAGCAGAGACTGTCGTATTTGAGGACAGCGGGCATTCGACCTACTGGGAGCAACCGGAAGTTTTCAACCGTACTATTTTGGACTTCATTGACAGGCACTAGGATTTTCCACAAGGCCCCCCCCCGTTGCTACTTCCGTACAATTGCGGACTGGCGCGGTCCGAATAAAAGTACGGAGTGGCGACATGAGTATCCGAATTCTGCACTGCACTGCGATTCTTATTTTCGTCATTGCTTCGCCACTGGCTGCCGCGGATCTTACATGTCCGTCGGCAACGACGCTCGATGGTCTCGTGAGTTGCATTCGAGATCAGATGCCGGGTAGCGGGTCGAACGGTTTTGTGTTTCCTAGCGCCACCCAGAAAACGGATTGGCGCTGGATTGTACGCCAAATGCTGGGAGGTTCTTGCGATTTCCAGCCACCAGCGAGTCTGTCCGGGATCGTCAAAGTAAGGACGTTTACCGACTCCGGCAACGGAAAGAGCTACTGCGTGTTGATGGAAGTCCAGCAACAACCCTTCAAAATACCAATCGTTCCACTATTACGGTTTACTATCGATTCCACGCTTATGCGGGGCAAGAACTGGAGGTCATCCACTACCCTGTTCGGCGCTGTGAGTGGGTCATAGTTCGA
>Ga0209376_1002332_pt1 | contig 18108 bp, 16 predicted proteins | sample GraSoiAngelo_134_FD_185891 | JGI IMG/M metagenome (GOLD analysis project Ga0209376, IMG submission 185891) | Grasslands soil microbial communities from the Angelo Coastal Reserve, California, USA - 14_0929_05_30cm (SPAdes) (version 2) | ecosystem: Environmental > Terrestrial > Soil > Grasslands ... | reverse complement strand
GCGATCGAGGCGAACCGCGGAAACGAGCTTCGGGTGCCAGGGGTCGCCCAGGTCGAGCGAGACGACACGGCTCGAGCCGCCGAGGACTTCCACCAGGAAGCGGTCGTCGGGAGTGATCGCCGTCCCGCCGCCGAGCGCCCCCGGGCCGAAGTCGAAGACCAGCTGGAACACCGGGTTCGAGGTGTTGATCGAGTCGGAGGCGTAGAGCGCCCCGCCCTGGTCGGTGCTCACGTAGAGGACGGGCTTGCGGTTCATGAAGCGCGCCGTGGCGGGCCCCAGGTTCTCCTCACCCCGCTTGTCGGCGTCGATGACGGCGGTCTTCAGCAGGCGGAGGCCGTCGAGCGTCCACACCTGCACGCTGATGCCCGGCATGCGCTCGCCGCGCGTCGTCGCGGCGTAGCCGTGCCCGGCGTTGGTCGTGACCAGGCGGCCGATGGAGGGCGAGGCGGCCGCGCCGAAGGGCGCGATGATGAGGTGGCGCGCCGCAGGGTCGGCGGCGGGAATCTCCCGCACGAAGCCGCCGTCGGCGTCGAGCTCGACGAGGCCGCCGGGCGCGCCCAGGATCTCGCGCGGCTCGCCCCGATAGCGCAGCGGATCGGCGCAGGTGGCGACCACGTGCCCGTTCGGGAGCGTGACGTAGTCGTGCGGCGCGCCGAAACGGCGGCCCGGCCCCGGCTCGTCGATGTGGACGAGGCGGGCCGCGAGCGGCTGGCGCACGTCGAACACGAAGGTCCGGTCGGTGAGCACGCCGCTCGCGAACACGTGGCGGTCCGCGCGCGGCGCCGCGATGAGGGCCTGCGGCTCGTTGCCGCGGGAACGCACCGGGTAGGTCCTGAGGACCTTGCCGTAGGAGGGCGAGGTCGGGTCGCCGTCGAGCACGGCCAGGAAGTCGCTGTTCTGCCGGTCAGCGTCGCCCGCCCACACGAGGAGATAGGGCTCGCCCGTGAAGAGCGGCGTCTCCGGATGCCGCGCACACGCGGAGAGGAGGACGAGGATCGCCGCCGCCCACTCCCGCATCGTCCCCCTACGTGTGGAAGCCGCCGTTCGGGCTCACCACCTGCCCGGTCACGAAGCTCGCCTCGTCCGAGACCAGGAAGAGCGCCACCGCGGCGATGTCCTCCGGCGTCCCGCTGCGGCCGAGCGGCGTGCGCATGAGCACCATCTGCCGGACCACCGGCGGCATGTCGGCGGTCATCGGCGTGTCGATCAGGCCGGGCGCGATCGCGTTCACGCGGATGTTCGCGCCGCCCACCTCGAGCGCCACCGACTTGGTGAAGCCGATGATCCCCGCCTTGGCCGCGCCGTAGTGCGGGGAGCCCGGGATGCCCGCGAGCCCCGCAACGGAGGCCATGTTGACGATCGCGCCCCGACCCCGCTCCTCCATGATGCGGAGGGCCGCGCGCGTGCAGGCGAAGGTGCCGAAGAGGTGGACGTCGAGCATGCGACGCCACTCGGCGTCGTCCATGTGGCGGGTGATGCCGAGAGAGAGGCGGGCGCCGCCCAGCAGCGCCTGGAGGGCCTGCGCGACCTGCGCCCTGAGCGGCGGGGAGAGCTCCCCGATGCCGGCGTTGTTGGAGAGGACGTCGACCGTCTGCCACTCGCGCACGACGCGCGCGAAGAGCGCATCCACCTGCGCGCTGTCGGCCACGTCGGTGGGGACGGCGATGGCCGTGCCGCCGGCGGCCACGATCTCGGCGCCGACGCGCTCCCCACCCTCGCGATTCAGGTCCGCCACCGCGACCCGCGCGCCCTCGGCCGCGAAGGAACGCGCGATCGCGCGCCCGATCCCCGAGCCGCCGCCCGTGACCACCGCGACGCGCCCCGCGAGCCTGCCCATGAGGCGCGTGTCTACAATCCACCAGCCCCAAAGTCCACGAGCCACCGGCGCAGCGGGCCAGGGCGGCGGGCGCGCCGGTCGGTTGGGTGCCGCCTACGCCGGCAGCTCGACGCGCACCCCCTCGGTGCTGACGATCCCAGCACCGAGGTACTCGGCCCGCGCTTCCTCGTCGCCCACGACGCGCCGGCGCGCCTCGGGCCTGACGCCCTTCTGCCAGAGCCCGCCCAGCATCGGGTGGCGGCCGGCGCGATAGCTGTAGAAGTAGTAGAGCCGCTGCCGCGTCATGGCGCTCCGCGCCGGCCAGCTGAGACCCGGTACGCGGTGCCAGGTGAGGAGCGAGCGGAGCGTGTTCCGCGCCGAGTAGAAGCTCAGGTAGGCGTCGCGATATGCCCGTTCAACCTCGGCCGGCGTCATGCACCGGTGGTACGACACCATGTGCTGCGAGTCGTACTGATTGAAGTCCCAGTCGGCGATCGTGCCCTCGCGTACCGCTTTGTCGTGGTCCTCGGTGCCGGGCAGCGGCGTCACGATGAAGAACGAGGCCAGGTCGACGCCCACCTCGAGCAGCCACTCGGCGGACTGGCGGCCGATCTCCGGCCCGTCGAAGGGGAAGCCGATCATGTAGCCGCAGTGCACCGCCACGCCGTGCCGATGCCAGTTGCGGCACACCCGGCGGTACTTCTCCTTGACGGCCTGCAGGGCGGCCGCAGCGGCCGCCCCCTCTTTGCGCTGGCGGTGCTCCTTCTCGAGGTTCTGCACCTTGGTGACGGCGAGGAGGTTCTGCGGGTTGAAAGTCTCGAAGCCGACGAACGCCGAGTAGCAGCCGGCCGCGGCCGCGAGGCGCAGGAAGCGCTCGCACTTCTGCCGCTGGCTCGACGGTTTCTCGCCGGGTCCGAGATCGTCGAAGGCGGCCGCCTCGGCGTCGACCTGCATCATGAAGGAGAGCCGGTTCCCCTTGCGGCGGTAGTCGGCCATGCCCTCGAGGATCGGCTCCCAGGACGGGCTGCGGAAGAAGTCGTCGTCCACGATGAAGAGCGAGTCGATGCCGTGATGCTCGCCCGCGTCGCGGATCCAGCGCACGACCGCCTCGGGGTCCCGCGCCCGCATCGTGCGCCCCATGACGTTCTTCACGCTGCAGTACGAGCAGGTGAACGGACACCCGCGCGAGGTATCGACCGTCGTCATGTTGGGCGAGGCGAAGCGGCGGAGATAGGGGTCGTTGATAGCGGGGAGCTGCGCCTCGGTGATGAGCGGCACGGTGATCTCGCCCGAGCCGGTCCTGGCACGGATGCCCTCCGTCACGCTGTAGCTCGGCGCGAGCTCGCCGCCGAGATAGTCGTCGAGGATGTCGCCCCAGATGGTCTCGGCCTCGCCCACCACGGTGGTGATGCCGCAGCTCTCGAGGAAGGCGCGCGACTCGGGATGGCCGCTCACGTGAAAGCCGCCGAACAGGACCGGGAAGCCGGCACGGCGACACTGGAGCGCCAGGTCGCGCCCGCGCGGATACTGGTTCGTCTGCACGCCGGCCAGGCCGACGATCACCTCGACACCGTCTTCGAGCGCCTTCTCCTGGATGCTCTGGATGGTCGCCGGCAGCACGGGCCCGTCGACCTGCTCGTCCCAGATGACGGTCTCGACGTAGACGCCGTCATCGTCGCGCAGGCGATTGTAGGCCTCGTTCAGCGCGGCCAGCACGGTGAGCGTATTGTTCGGCAGCACGCCCTTCCAGAAGTGCGCCACGCGCCCGCGGTCGTCGTACTTGGAGGGCTTGATGAAGTAAACGCGCAGCGTCCGGCAGAGGACGGGGGGGTGCTGCGGGACGGCCGCGGCGGGGCTCACCGCGAGCGGCACGATCTCGCGGGCCTCGCGCCGCGCGCGCCGGAGAAGCGGCCAGAGGGCGGCGACGAGCAGGATGCCTGAGAGCGCCGTGGCGGCGAGCAGCATGGGACGCCTCCTCGATGTCCCGGTGCGTAGAGCCGGTCTAGTGGCTTGTAGACGCCGGGCGCGGCGCTGTCAACGCGACGTTCGTCACGGCGTCCGGTCGGGTCCTAGTGATACATCTCCATGAGCTCGATGATGCCGAGGCTCTTCATCCCGTCGAAGAGGTAGCCCTTCACCTCCTTGACGGTCGCCATCTCGAGCACGTCGCGCGCGATGTTGCGCGCCGCCGGGTAGGAGACCGAGCGGATGATGCGCTTGATGACCGGGATGAAGAACGGGCCCATGGAGAGGTCGTCGAGCCCGAAGCCGAGGAGGAGCAGCGTGCATTGCGGGTCGGCGGCCATCTCGCCGCACATGCCGACCCACTTGCCGGCACCCTTGGCCGCCTGCACCACCTCGTGCACCGCGCTCAGCACGGCCGGATGGAGCGGCTCGTAGAGCGGCGCGACTTTTCGGTTGTTCCTGTCGACCGCGAGCAGGTACTGGATCAGGTCGTTGGTGCCGATCGAGAAGAAGTCGACCTCGCGGATCAGCTGGTGGGCGAGCGCCACCGCCGACGGCACCTCCACCATCATCCCGACCTGCACCCCGGGCTCGAATTCGCGGCCCTCGCGCGCGAGCTCCTCCTTCGCCTCCGCGAGCAGCTCCTTGGCGCGCCGGATCTCCTCCACGCTCGAGATCATCGGGAACATGACGCGCACGCGGCCGAGCACGGCGGCGCGCAGGATGGCGCGCAGCTGCATCTTGAAGAACTCCGGTATCTCCAGCGAGATCCTGATCGACCGCCAGCCGAGGTACGGGTTGTCCTCGCGCGGCACCTGCATGTAGGCGGGGTACTTGTCGGCGCCCACGTCGAGCGTGCGGATGGTGACCGGCCGGCCCTCCATGCCGCGCACCACGCGCGCGTAGAGCTGGTACTGCTCCTCCTCGTTGGGGAACTCGCGGTAGGTGAGGAAGGGGAACTCGGTGCGGTAGAGGCCCACCCCCTGGGCGCCGTGGCGGTGGGCTAAGAGCAGATCCGCGATCAGGCCGATGTTGGCGTAGAGGGAGAGGCGCCGGCCGTCGCTCGTCTCGGCCGGGAGGTGCTTCAGCGTCTCCAGCTGTTGGTTGAAGGCGCTGTACTCGCGCTCTAGGCGCTCGTACTCGCGCGCCACGTCGACCGGCGGGTTCACGTACACCACGCCCGAGTTGCCGTCGACGATCAGGTCGTCGCCCTCCTGCACGGTCTCGGTCAGGTGCTCGCAGCCGACGACGGTGGGGATCTCGAACGACTTGGCGAGGATCGAGGCGTGCGAGGTGACGCCGCCGGTGGCGAGGGCGATGCCACACAGGTGCTCGTGCTCGATGAGCGACAGGTCGGAGAGCGTCAGCTCCTCCGCGACCAGCACGCTGTCCTTGTCGAGCGGGCGCTCGGGCTCGGGGACCCCGCGCAGGTTGCGCAGGATGCGGAGGCCGACGTCCTTCACGTCGACCGCCCGGTCGCGCAGGTAGCCGTCCGACATGCGCACGAACTGCTCGACGTATTCCTCGACCACGCCCTTGAGCGCCGCCTCGGCCGCCAGGCCGCCGTGGACCGCGGCCTCGACCTTGCGCCCGAAGCCCGGGTCCTCGAGCATCAGGCGGTGGGCGTCGATGATGCCGCCGTCGAACTCGGGGAGCCGCTTCGCGAGCCGCTCCTTCAGGTGGTCGAGCTCGGCCATCGACTGCTTGAGCGCGCGCTTGAAGCGCCGCTTCTCCTCCTCGGGATGGTCGGCGCGCTTCTCCTCGACCAGCTCGAAGCTGACCGGCGGCTCGAGGAGGTGCGCCCGGCCGCGGCCGAAGCCGGGGGCCGCGGGCAGCCCGTTGAGCCGCGCGCGCCCGGGCGCCGCCGCCTCGGCCCGGTCCGGGGCCTTCTCGTAGGCCTGGAGGCGCTTGATGGCCGCCACCATCCGGCGCCGGAACTCGCGCCGCTCGTTCTCCTTGCTCTTCAGGTCCTCCATCAGGCGCGCGGTCACGATGATCGGGCCCACCTTGGTGGCGATCTCGCGCAGGATGCGGATCTCGTGCGGGGAGAACCTGCGGCGCCGGAGCGTCTGCACGACCAGCACGCCGATCGGCGTGCCGCGCTCGATGATCGGCACGCCGAGGAAGGAGTGGTACTTCTCCTCGCCGGTCTCCGGGAAGAACTTGAAGCGAGGGTGCGTGATCGCATCCACCGCCAGCACCGGCTCGAGCTTCTCGATCGCCATACCGGTGAGCCCCTCCTCGACGCTCATCGTCACCTTGCCGATCGAGCCTCGATCGAGGCCGACGGTCGCCCACAGCGTGAGGCGCTGCGCGCGCGGATCGAGGATGTAGAGCGAGCAGACGTCGGTGCTTACCCGCTCGGCGACCACCTCGACGATGCGCTGGAGGGTCTCCTGGAGGTCCTCGGAGCGCGCCGTGATGGCGCTGATGTCCTCGAGGACGGTGAGGCCGTGCGCGCGCTTCGCCGTCTTCTCGGCACGGCGCCGCGCCCGAGCCTGCCTGCGAGTCTCCGCCTCCATGAGGAACGCGCGCGATCTTAGCGGGCGGCCCTCCGAGCCTCAATGCGCGCCGCGGCGAACGATCCGCCCGGCACGGCCGGCACCGCGAGCGCCTCCACGACCGTCTCCAACCCGCCCGGGGGGCGCCCGTCCCCGGGGAAGGCTCCCACGGGACACGGGAAGGGAGACGTCACGCAGCCAGCGCGAAGGCCACCGCCGCGTAGCTGACGCTTTGCTCGTAGTCGCCGGTCACCTCGAGCGAGGTCGTGTACGCGAGCCGCTCGCCGCGCGCGCCGGCCGGCAGAGCGCGCAGCAGCACCTCGATCGGGTGCCGCCCGCAGATGGTGGCCCCGGTCTCCTCGACCCAGGCGACGAAACCGTCGGCGTCGCACGCGACGATGCGCTCGAGCGCGCCCTCGTCCAGGCGACGCACCGCCGCCGCGACGGTTCGCGCGTCCGTCGGCGGCACGGGCAGGTAGTCGAAGCGGCGACCGTAGTGGACGAGGTCCGAGCTCGCGACCAGGAGCGTCCCGGGCCCGAGCAGGGAACGGAGCGCGGGGGCGAGGGCCACCGCGTCGCCGGGCTCCAGTGCGCCCACGAGGAGCGGCACGAGCGCGCACTCGGGCGCCAGGCCCTGGAGCAGCGGGAGCTGGATCTCCAGCGCGTGTTCGCGCATGAAGACCGCCGGGTTCGGACGCACGAGCGGCGCGCGCGCGAGGGCCGCCGCCGCCTCGGCGTCGATCGGCACGACCCCGAGCGGCGTGCGGTAGCCGCTCATCGGCAGGAGGGCCGCGCCGCGGAAATCCGCGAAGTGGCTCGGACCGAGCACGACGGCACGGCGGACGCCGGCGCCGGCCGCGGCGAAGCCGCGGGCCGCGGTCGGCCCGGAGTATTGATAGGCCGCGTGCGGGACGACGACGGCGACCACGCCGGGCTGCGGGGCGCCCCCGGCGTCGAGCAGCTCGCGGACAATTCGGTCGAGGGCCTGCCGATCCGCCGGGTACCAGCGGCCCGCGAGGTGCGACTCCTTGATCGACGGGAGGGGCCCGGCCATCAGGGTCCGCCCCCTGCGCTCATGCCGCCGAGCTCTCCGCGGTCGCCGAAGGCGAGCCACAGGCGCTGCACGTCGGGGCGGGTGAAGCAGGCGGGACAGCTCACCACCTCGAGGGTGTCGAGGAGCCGGCGGTACGTGAGCGGCGCCTCGTCGTCGCGGCGACGGAGGGTAGCCTCGCCCGTGCGACCCGTGTGCAGGACGTAGTGCCCGACGGTGTAGCCGGTACGCGTGTGGCGGGTGCCCCGGACCGTGGCACCGCACTGGCTGCAGCGGAGCCCGCCGCTCTCCTCCGGACCCATCGCCCGAGCTGTACGGAGAAAGGCGTCGGCGAGTCAACCGCGCGGTGCGCCCGAGCGCCTTTGACCGCCCCCCGGCGCAGCCGCTAACTTGCCGGCCGCGAAGGATGGCGAGGCGACGGCGACGTTTCGGGTTGCTCGGGCGCATCGCCCTGTGGACCGCCGGGGTGGGCGGGCTGGCGGCGGGCCTCCTGGGCTTCGTCCTCTATCGGGAGATCACGGCCGACCTGCCGCCGGTCGACCAGATCCTGCACTACAAGCCGCCGGTCACCACCCGCATCTACGCCGACGACGGCACCCTGATCGGCGAGTTCTACGTCGAGCGCCGCTATCTGGTCCCACTCGACCGCATCCCGCAGCACGTGCGGCTGGCGTTCCTGGCCGCCGAGGACGCCGACTTCTACCGCCACCGCGGCGTCGACCCCGAGGGCATCGCGCGCGCCCTGGTGGCGAACCTCTTTCACGGCCACGTAGTCCAGGGCGGGAGCACGATCACGCAGCAGGTGGTGAAGGCTCTCCTGCTCAGTCCGGAGCGGAGCTACGAGCGCAAGCTGAAGGAGCTCGTCCTGGCGTTCCGTCTCGAGGCGAAGCTCTCCAAGGACGACATCCTCTACCTCTATCTGAACCAGATCTACTTCGGGGCGGGCGCCTACGGCGTGGCCGCCGCGGCGCGCGAGTTCTTCGACACGAGCCTCGAGGACCTGACGATCGCGCAGGCGGCGGTCCTGGCCGGCCTGCCGCAGGCGCCGAGCCGCTACGATCCGCAGCGCCACCCCCAGCACGCGGTCGCGCGGCAGCACTACGTCCTCCAGCGCATGCGCGAGAACGGATTCATCACCCCCCAGCAGCAGGCGGCGGCGCTCACCGAGCAGCTCGTGTTCGCGCCGCGCCGGCCGGCGACCTACCTCGCCGCGCCCTGGTACGTCGAGCACGTCCGGCGGCTGCTCGAGGAGCGCTACGGCGGCACGGCGCCCTACCAGCTCGGCCTCCAGGTCTACACGGCGGTCGACGTCGGCATACAGAAGGCGGCCGAGGACGCGGTGCGCGCCGGCCTCCGCGAGCTCGACGCCCGGCAGGGCTTCCGCGGGCCGCTCCGCCACCTCGATCCCAAGAAGATCGACGCCCTCCTCGCCCGCGAAGCCGCCACCAAGCCGCTCGATGCGGGCCGCGCGCGCGGCGTGGTCACCGAGCTGCGCCCGCAGGCGCTCGGCATCCGCACGGCGTGGGAGAAGGGATGGCTGCCGGCCTCCGCGCTCACCTGGGGCACGCGGCGGCTCGCGCCGAGCGCCTTCAAGCCGGGCGACGTGATCGCGGTCACCGTCACCGAGGAGGCGGTCGGCGGCGAGGCGCGCTTCGCGCTCGACCAGGAGCCGCAGGTGGAGGGCGCGCTGGTCGCGATCGACCCCTACACCGGCCAGGTGAAGGCGATGGTCGGCGGCTACGACTTCCGCCGCAGCCAGTTTAACCGGGCCGTGCAGGCGAGGCGGCAGCCCGGCTCGGCCTTCAAACCGCTCATCTACGCGTGCGCGATCGACCACGGCTACACCCCGGCGTCGATCGTGCTCGACGCGCCGATCACGCTCCCGGACGGCAACCGGCCGCCCTGGATGCCGCGCAACTTCGAGGAGAAGTACTACGGGCCGACGCCGCTCCGCTACGCGCTCGCCCGCTCGCTCAACACGGTCACCGTGCGGCTCGTCGACCAGATGGGGCTCAAGGAGGTGCTCCGCTCGCTGTCCCGCTTCGGGCTCTCGGGCGTGCCGCCGCCCAACCTCTCGATCGCCCTCGGCAGCATGGAGACGACGCCGCTCGACCTCGTGCGCGCCTACGGCGTGTTCGCGACCCTCGGCAAGCGCTTCGAGCCCATCTTCATTACGCGCGTGACCGACCTCGAAGGCAACCCGCTCGACTTCTCCGGCACGCGTCCCCGCTTCGAGCGCGTCATGAGCCCGGCGACCGCGTACGTCATCACGAGCATGCTCGAGACGGTCGTGCAGCACGGCACCGGGCGCCGGGCGGCCGAGCTCGGGCGGCCCGTGGCGGGCAAGACGGGCACCACCAACGACACGCACGACGCCTGGTTCGTCGGCTTCACGCCGGACCTGCTCGCCGGCGTGTGGGTGGGCTTCGACGCGGAACGCTCGCTCGGCAAGCCGGAGACGGGCGGCCACGCCGCGGCGCCCATCTGGACCGCGTTCATGAAGCAGGCGGTGGCCGGCCGGCCGGTGATCGACTTCCCCGTGCCCGAGGGCGTGACCTTCGCGCAGATCGACCGCGCCACGGGGCTCCGCGCCGTGGCGGGACGGGAGTCGGAGCTCGAGGTGTTCGTGAAGGGCTCCGAGCCGACGGAGTACGCGGCGGCACCCGAGGCGGAGCCGGCGAACCCGGAGCTGGAGCAGGAGCAGGATGGCGTGCCGGAGGGCGCGGACTGATCTACAGCCGCCAGTACGGTGCCTGCGCGGCGCGCACCGGCGCTAGCACGCGCTCGGCCCGCCGGGCGTCGCCCGTCATCGGGGGCGGCGGGCGCTCCGCGCCGCGCATCGCCGCCAGTGTCGCGTCCACGCCCTCGACGATCGCCGCGAGATCGTAGCCGCCCTCGAGCACGGCGGCGAGGCGGCCGCGGGCGCACTCCCCGGCGAGCTCGACGCAGGCGCGCGCCATCGCTGCGAAGCCCGCGGGCGTCACCTCCATCCCGCCCAGCGGATCGCGATGGTCGCAGTCGAAGCCGGCGGAGACGAGCACGAACCCGGGCGCGAACTGGCGCAGCACGGGAGCCACGACTTCCGTGAACGCCCGCACGTACTCCGCGTCCCCAAAGCCGGCGGGGAACGGCAGGTTGAGCGTCCGCCCCGCGCCCGCGCCGCGCCCCACCTCGTCGGCCGCTCCGGTCCCCGGGTAGTACGGATACTGGTGGGTCGAGACGTAGAGCACGTCGGGGTCGCTCTCGAAGAGGTGTTGCGTGCCGTTGCCGTGATGCAGGTCCCAGTCGACGATCGCCACGCGCCCGACGCCCCGGGTCCTGAGCCACGCGGCCGCGAGCGCCACGTTGTTGAAGAGGCAGAAGCCCATGGCGCGCTCGCGCTCGGCGTGGTGCCCCGGCGGGCGCACGAGCGCGAAGCCGTTCTGCACCTGCCCCGCCAGCACCGCCTCGCACACGACGAGGAGGCTTCCCGCCGCGAGCCGCGCGGCCTCCCAGGAGTCGGCCGAAGTCGCGGTGTCCGGATCGAAGACGACGCGCGCGCGCCCGGCGCTCGCCGCCACGCGCTCGATGTGGGCCGCGGGATGGACGAGCGCGAGCTCCTCCTCGGCGGCGGCTCGCGCGCCCAGATGGACCAGGTCGCGCGCGTCGCCGAGATGGTCGAGCAGCACGCGCAGGCGGTCGGGCCGCTCGGGGTGGCCGCGCCCCGGATCGTGCGCCAGCATGCGCCGGTCGACGACGACCGCCGTACCGCCTGCCATCGCTGCCGACGATAGCAGAGGGGTCGCGCGCGGTGAATTGACACCACGCATCCTTTTCCTTACGCTCGCGCGCGATGTTCGGGATCGGGATGCCCGAGCTGCTCGTGATCCTGGTGGTCGCGCTCGTGGTGCTCGGTCCGAAGCGACTGCCGGAGGTGGCGCGCACGCTGGGCAAGACGCTGGCCGAGTTCCGCCGTCAGACCGCCGACATCGTGGACGAGTTCCAGGTCCAGGCGATGCTCGAGGACGAGCCGCCGCGCCGGCCGCCCGGGCCCGCGCCGGCCCCCGGCGCGACGCCGACCACGGCCCCGGCCGCTCCTGCCAAGCCGGAATCGGGCAGCGCCTGACCCGCCCGTGCCCGGCCGCGTGGGGCCAGAGCACGATGTGCGCATGCCCCTCACCGCGCACCTCGAGGAGCTGCGCTGGCGCATCATCCGCGTCCTGGTGGCGCTCGGGCTCGCCTTCGGCGTCTGCTACTGGTTCGCCGAGGCGCTCTTCGGGTTCCTGCTCCGCCCGCTCGCCGCGGTCCACCCCGACCAGGCGCTCGTCATCGGCACCGGCGTGACCGAGGCCTTCTTCACCAAGCTCAAGGTCTCGTTCATCGCCGCCGTCTTCCTGGCGAGCCCGATCGTCTTCTTCCAGGCCTGGCGCTTCGTGGCGCCCGGGCTCTACGACAGCGAGAGGCGCCTCGCCCTCCCCTTCGCGGGGGCGGCGTCGTTCTTCTTCGTGCTCGGCGCCTCGTTCTGTTACGGGCTCGTCTTCCCGGTCGGCTTCCGCTTCTTCCTCGCCGAATACGCGTCGATAGGCGTGTCGCCCGAGATCCGCATCAGCGAGTACCTGACCTTCGCGAGCCGCATGCTGCTCGCCTTCGGCATCACCTTCGAGCTGCCGGTGGTGACCTTCTTCCTGGCGCGCGTGGGGCTGGTCACCCACCGGACGCTCCTCGGGACGTGGCGCTACGCGACCGTCGTCATCTTCATCGTGGCCGCCGCGCTGACGCCGGGCCCCGATGTCGCCTCCCAGCTCCTCATGGCCACGCCGCTCCTGGTGCTCTACTGGCTCAGCATCGGGATCGCGTGGCTCGTGGCGCGTCCCGCGCCGGCGGTGGTGGCGGCGCGGAGCGAGGGCTAGGAGTCCGGACGGACTCCTAGGACGCGATCGGGGGACGCCGCCGGCCCTGCGCACGGGATGGAGGGTAGCGGGCCGGCCGGTTAGCGTCGTCGTGAAGCCGCACGACAGGAGGATCCCCGATGATGTTTGCTCGTCTTCTCGCGCTCGTCTCCTTGGCATGCTGCGCGAGCGGCTGCGTCGTGACCAAGCTCCTGACGACGCCGATGCGCCTCGGCGGCGCGACGCTGTGCCTGGGCGGCGCCGTGGTCAGCATCGCGCCGGTCGTCGGTAATCCGGCGAACGACGCGCTCAGGGAGGCGGACGACGCCGTCAATACCGCTGCCGACAAGGTGGACGAGCTCCCTTTCTGAGCGGCTCCACCCCGCCGTCAGCGCGCGGCCGATAGCCCTCTTCCGGCCCCAGCCAGTCGCCGTCGAATCCCGGCGGCGGCCCGGTCTCCGCGCAGGCCCCTTCCTCGACCAGGGACCGGACGACGGCGCGCGCGGCGGCCTCGAAGTCCGGCGCGGCCAGCACCACCAGCCGCGCCGCGTGGCGCTCGAGCGTCCGCACCACCGCCACCCCGTCGTACGACTCGAAGACGAACTTGACGTACGCGATCTCGTGCGGCGGGAGCAGGAGGTAGATCGGGACGACGTCGGCCACGCGCTGGGTCACTGGCACCTCAGAAGCTGTAGCGCGCCTGGAGCACCACCTCGTCGTTCTTGCGGAACTGTCCCAGGAGGGAGGCGCGCGGGCCGCCGATCGCGAGGTAGCCGAGGCGCACGCGGAGGTCGTCGGTCACGAGGTAGGAGGCGCGCGGGAAGACGAACCACGCCTGACGCTCGATGGCGTACGTGCCCTTCACCTCGAGCTCGAGCCGCTCGGCGAGGAGCTTCTTGCGGAGCGTGGCGGAAGGGCGCGTCTCGGGGTCGTGGATCAGGAGACGCGGCGCGCGGTCGAGGAGGGCGATCTGGTTCAGCTGCACGAGCGGCGTGAAACCGCCGATCAGGTAGTCCGCGCCGATCCCCCACTCGACGGCGTCGAGGGTCGGGAAGAGGTCGCCGATCGGCACGGCGGCGCGCCCGCGGCGCCGCAGCTGCTGGGCGACACGCTTCACCGCCGCGGGCGCCGTCGCCTGGCGGACGAGGTCGCTCGCCAGGCGGAGGTAGGGGCGGTCGTCGAGGTACGCCGCCTCGGCGCGCACCGTGAAGCCGCCGAGCGCGCTCGACACGTCCGCGCCCGTCATGTGGATCACGTCGTGCGCCTGGCGGAGGAAGCTCACGGCGCGCAGGCGGAAGGGCGCCATCGACACGAGCCGGATCTCGGAGCGCAGGTCGGCATCGGGGCCGGTCTCGGGACCGGTGTAGTGGTAGAGGTCCCAGTCGCTCTCGCGCCAGGTGCCGCCCAGGCGCAGCGCGATGCCGCCGGCGTCGAGCCGGCGGGGCGGGCGGTGATCGAGTGTCCCGAACTTGATCGGGATGATGAGGTCGCCGGGCAGCGGGACGCCGAGGGCGCGCGAGGCGAGAGCCCGCGGCACCACCACCGCAGGCGGCGGCACGGTGCTGGCCGGGAACCAGCGCTCCTCGCGCAGCGCGAGCCGCGGCGGCACGGCGAGCGGTACGTAGACGAGCGTCGCGCGCAGCTCCGAGAGGGCGAGGCGCGGCAGGTCGGGGAGGTAGTAGGTCCCGGCGAGCGCGGGAACGCCGATCTTGCGCTCCTCGAAGTCCTCGACCAGCGGGTCGTGGAAATCCCGCGGATTGACGATGTCGGTCGGCGGGATACCGTCGAGCTTGCCCCACGCGAGCTTCTGGATGCCGAGGCGCAGGTCCGCGCGCCGGAGGTGCACGTCGACCCAGGCCTCGCTCGCCTCGAGCGACGGCGAGCGGTTCTGGAACTCGTGGTCGAAGTCGTAGACCCCCGGGTGCCCGCCCTCGAACGGCCCGCCGGCGCGCGCGCGTAGATCCAGGCGAGCGCCCAGCCAGGGCGTGGCGCGGCCGTCCAGGTGGAGGTCGAGGAGCGCCGCCGGGCGCTCGCGCGGCCCGCCCTCGGTCTCGGCGACGGCGAGCCCGTCGAGGTAGCCGCCCGCGACCACGCGCCCGCCCGTCCCCGGCACCTCGACCGCGCCGGCGGCGCCGACCACCAGGAGCAGACCGAGCGCCGCAACTGCGTTGAACGGCAGAAACCGCCTCTCTATACTCCGCACATGGACGAGCGCGCGCTGGAGAAGGACCTCGACCGCCAGATCGTGGCCACCCACCGCCGCCTCGTGAAGGCGATGGACGGGCGGCTCGGCAACATGAGCGCCGACAGCAAGGAGCGCTACTTCGCCGTCCTCTCGACGCTCGTCGCCAAGCTCGAGACCGCCGAGAAGCCGATGCGCGAGATCATGCACGAGATGATGACCGAGGCGGCGAGCCTGATCCTGCAGGAGCTGCAGGGCTAGCCTCCTAGAACAGCGACGCGAGCCGATCCCACCCCGCCTCCCCCAGCGAGCCGACGATCAGGTCGGCCCCGCGCAGCGCGTCGGCCGGATGGGAGTTGGTGACCGCGAGGCAGCGCATGCCGGCGCGCCGCGCGCTCTCGACGCCGGGCTGCGAGTCCTCGATCACCAGACACTCGCCGGGCACCAGGTCCGGGAGCCGCCCGCGCAGCCGCTCGAGCGCGCAGAGGAAGCTCTCGGGCGACGGCTTGCCCGCGCGAACGTCCTCGGCGCTGACGATGGCGGCGAAGAGATCGGCCAGCCCCGCTTGCGCGAGGATCAGCTCGATCTCGTGCCGGAGCGCGCCCGAGGCGACGGCGAGCGGGACGCGCGCCGCAGCCTCGCGCACGAAGGCCGGTACGCCCGGGAAGAGCGGCGCGCCGGCGCGCACCAGGCGGAGGAACGCGTCCGCCTTGGCCGCCATGAGCGCGCGCACGCGCTCCGGTGGCGCGGGCCGGCCCGCCTCGCGCAGCGCCTCGACCACCGCGTCGCGGTCGTCGAAGCCGAGGTAGCGCGCGTAGTAGCTCTCGCGGGTGAGCGCGATGCCCGCGGCCGCGAGCGCCTCCTGGAACGCGGCCAGGTGCAGCGGCTCGTCGTCGGCGATCACGCCGTCGAAATCGAAGATGAGCGCGCACGGGCCCCGCGGCATGGGCGCGTCTTATAGCCGGCCCGGGCCACGCTGGCCAAGGACGGCACGGCTCCATAGAATCCCCGCGCTCCATGAAGACGACCTTCCGCCCTCGCCTGCTGAACGGCCAGACGGGTGACCCGGCGCTCCTCGTGTCGCTGCGCTGGCAGGGGCGAGCGCTGCTCGCCGACCTCGGGCGCATCGACCGCACGCCGGCGGCCACGCTTCTCCCCATCGAGGCGGTGTTCGTGTCGCACACGCACATGGACCACTTCATGGGCTTCGATCAGCTCCTCCGCCTCTTCCTGGCCCGCGAGGCGACCCTCCGCCTCTACGGCCCGACGGGGCTCGCGGAGTGCGTGGCGGGCAAGCTCGCCGGCTACACCTGGAACCTGACCGACGAGTACACCTTCACGCTGGAGGTGACGGAGATCGGCGCGGCCGAGATGACGAGCTGGCGTTTCCCGGCCCGCCGGCGCTTTGCACGCGAGCCGCTCGGCCCGCCCCGCCCGTTCACGGGCGTGGTGGTCGCCGACCCGGTGTTCAGGGTCGAGGCGGCGCCGCTCGACCACAAGATCGTCTCGATGGCGTACGCGATGATCGAGCGGACGCACCTGAACGTGCGGCCCGAGGCGCTCGCCGCCGCCGGGCTCGAGCCGGGCCCGTGGCTCAACGCGCTCAAGCAGGCGATCCGCACCGGCCTCCCCGACGACACGCCGATCGCGGTCAGGCCTGCCGACCGGCGGCCGCTCGGCGCGCTGCGCGCCGAGCTCATCACCGTGACGCCCGGCCAGAAAGTCGCCTATGTGGTCGACGCCCTCTTCTCGCCTGCCAACGCGGCCGCGGTGGTCCGGCTTGCGGCCGGCGCCGACGTCTTCTTCTGCGAGGCGCCGTTCCTGGAGGAGGACTTGGAGCAGGCCGCACGCCGCTACCACCTGACGGCCCGGCAGGCGGGTGCCCTCGCGCGCGCCGCGCGCGTGCGGCGCCTCCAGGTTTTTCACTTCTCGCCCCGCTACGAAGGCCGGTACGGGGAGATCGTGGCCGAGGCGCAGGCCGAGTTCGCGGGCCAGGAGGTCCGTTATGGCGAGCTGGACCGCCGAGGCGCGGCAGTTCCTTGAGGCGCACCGGGTCGGCCACCTCGCCACCGCCGGGCCCGACGGCGCGCCGCACGTGATCCCCGTCTGCTATGCGCTCGACGACGTCGCGCTCTACTTCGTCGCCGACGAGAAGCCGAAGCGGCGGCCGGCACGCGAGCTCCTGCGCCTGCGCAACCTGCGCGCGAACCCGCGCGCCGCGCTGGTCGTGGACGACTACGACGAGGACTGGACCCGCCTGGCCTACGTGCTCGTGCGCGGCCCGGCACGTGTGGTGGACGAGGCGGCCCACGCCGCGGCGCTCCGCCTCTTGCGCGCACGCTATCCCCAGTACGGGCGGATGGCGCTCGACGACCCCGCCGCGCACCCCGTCGTCCGCATCGAGCCAACGCGGATCGTGGTCTGGCGCGGCGGCTGAGCCGAGTGGATGCGCCACCCGTGACGCCCTTGCGCGGCTGCGTCACCTTGAGCCCGCCGGAGCAGGTTTGCACGGTCGCAGCCCGGGTCCTGCGACCGAGCGGACGGCATGTCACCTGCGGCGCTGCACCGCGCCCAACGCTCCGTGCGCCGCGCGCGGCCGGAGCGCCAAGCTCGCGGAAATGAAAGGAACAGCGCAGCGCCCGGGCAGGCGCGTCTGCGCCGCCCCGCGGCATGGGGCGCCCGGCGTCCCCCGCCGTGCTTCGCGCCGAACCATGGCACCGGTTTCGCTATCCCGTCCCGCCAGAGGGCTGGACATCATGATCATCGACCGCGAAACCTTCACCGAGCTTGCCGTCCATCTGAAGCTTGCTTCGGACGCCATCCTGAAGACCGCTCGGCATCTCGCGGTCCTCTCGAACGCCGACTCGAGCAACGAGGAGCAGTGGGCCGGCACCCTCGACAGTCTGATGGCGATGAACACCGAGGTCACCGTGATGGAGAAGATTCTCCGCGCGTTGATGGAAGCCAACCGCGAGGAGGAGTCACCCTCGCTGATGGTGCCCGACAAGAAGTCCGAGCCGCTTCCGTCATAACGCCGCGCAACGATCCCGCCGGCGGAGGCGGGGCGGCCGCACCCGTCTCCGCCTCCTCCTCTAACGAATCTGGGGGCCCGTCCGCTGCTCGCGCGCTGCGCGCGCTGCGCTGCTCCGATGCCCCCAGACCCCGTCGGCCAGCTCGAGCGCTCTCGCGCTCGGCCTCCCACCATTCCTCATCCGGGGGCCCGTCCGCTGCTCGCGCGCTGCGCGCGCTGCGCTGCTCCGATGCCCCCAGACCCCGTCGGCCAGCTCGAGCGCTCTCGCGCTCGGCCTCCCCCTCTGCACTCCTCTCGGGCCTGTCCGCTGCTCGCGCGTGTGGCGCTCCGCGCGCTCGGGGCGTGCCGAGCGCAGCAGAGCCGTGCTCGGCAGACTTAGGATGCGTCTGACGCGGTCTTCGGTGGGGCCGGGTTCGGCAGGTCTTGGCCTAGGGTGTGGGGGAAGATGGTCGCGATCTCCTCGGGGGTCCAGCGGCCGTCCTTGACGATGGTGCGCACGGGCGCCGGGTAGTTGAGGAGCGCCACCATCCCCGCCATCACGAGGAAGAGCTGCCCGTTGATGGTCCGGGCCGCGTCGGTGGCGAGGTAGACGACCCAGGGCGCGACGTTCTCGGGGCCGAAGTTGCGGAGGGGGAAGCGGCGCTCGCCCGCGCCCGTCGAGAGGCCGCGCTCGGCGCGTATCGCGCGCGCCGCC
>Ga0209376_1002331_pt1 | contig 18110 bp, 10 predicted proteins | sample GraSoiAngelo_134_FD_185891 | JGI IMG/M metagenome (GOLD analysis project Ga0209376, IMG submission 185891) | Grasslands soil microbial communities from the Angelo Coastal Reserve, California, USA - 14_0929_05_30cm (SPAdes) (version 2) | ecosystem: Environmental > Terrestrial > Soil > Grasslands ... | reverse complement strand
CACCGTAGACGCGGTAAGGATCGCTGTCGTCGACGCTGACGTGGTAAAACTGGGACACCGGCAGGTTTTCGCCTTTCCACCATTTGCTGCCGCCGTTGTAGGAGTACCACATTCCGCCATCGTCGCCGACGAACACCACCTGCGTGTTGGTAGGATCGATCCACACATCATGCGCGTCACCGTGAGCTCCCACAAAACCGCCAACCACCGCAAAACTTTTCCCTCCGTCTTCGCTGACGATCAACGATCCATCAGGCTTGAAGACGCGGTCCGGATTTTTTGGATCAACAACCAGGTTCGCAAAGTAGAACGGGCGCCATACCATCCATTGGCTCTTGTCACGCTTGTCCCACGTCGTGCCGCCGTCGTCAGAAACGAACAACGCGCTCTCGGGCGATTCGACAAAAGCATACACGCGTTTGGCATTCGAAGGCGCTATGGCCACCGCGATGCGGCCATATGGTTTTTTTGGGAAACCTTTATTGGCCTCAGTCGTGATCTCTGTCCATGTGTTGCCGCCGTCCGTGGACCGGAACAATCCGCTGGCGGAAGGCGCGGTAGGACCTTCGCCGCCCGAGCGGTACTCCCAGCCTTTGCGCCGGAAATCCCACATCGCGGCAAACATGATGTCGGGATTGCTGGGATCGATTTTTACATCGGTGCAACCTGTAGAAAGATTTGCTCCTTTGAGAACTTGGTTCCACGTCTTGCCGCCATCGGTCGTTTTGTACAGACCTCGATCGGGCGAATCGCTCCACAACGCGCCGGGGACCGCGGCGAAGACCGTGTCGCTACTTCTGGGATCAACGACAACTCGCGCAATGCGCTCCGATTTTTGCAAACCGGCGCGTGTCCACGTTTCACCACCATCGGTAGACTTATAGATTCCGTCGCCGATCGAAACGCTGTTGCGTGTCCACGATTCTCCTGTTCCGACCCAGACGTTTTTCGAATTCTTCGGATCGAGCGCAATGGCGCCGATCGATTGCACAGGCTGCTCGTCAAATATCGGTCGAAATCGCGTCCCGCTATCATCAGATTTCCAAACACCGCCACTGGCCGCCCCGACGAAGAGCGTGATTTTACCGGACGGCTCGCGTGTACCCGCAATCGCCGAGATGCGCCCGCTCATTGTCGCTGAACCAATGTTACGTGCGCCCAGGCCGGAGATTGTGGCCGACGTATATGGCGGTTCCTCAGCGAGGCAAAGTACCGTGCAAAGAAACAGCGCCGCAGACAAAACAAACTTTAAAGAATGCATGAGTATTGACTTAGAATTATTTCGAAGCCGGAAAATGAAATTTCGCGTCATCTACAGGCACATTGGCTTCGACTTTATCGATAATAATTCTTTGTTTGTCCGGCGCTCCCTTGCGTCCAGAGTCGATTGACGTCGGAACGAATACGCCGCCCGCTTTTTCGTAGTCCCCCAGATCTGTCTCCACCTCTTCGTGCGCGCCGTGTCTCATGCGTTGCGTCAGAACGCGAATCTCAAGGAAATGATCGGGATCCAGATAAACAAAACTCACGTCCCCATTCTTCCGTACCACTTTTAGTTTATGCGCGGGTGTTCCCTCTACGTCCTCGCTCCCAAGGTACTCAACGGCGCTTCCCTTCGCCTTCCAATCAACCAACGCTCCATCGATCTCCGTGTCCTCGACCAGCGCCTTCACATCGTCTGCGGACATGCGTTCGGGATCTTTGCGTCCAAAAAACGGTGACACCTTCCATCCTTCTTTGCCGTCATAAGCCTGGATTTGTGTCATTCCCTGAAGAGAAGCCTCCGTGAGCACTTCATCGGGCCGCTTCTTAATTTGCAGATAGGCCAGTTCGATCTGTCCCCCTTGCTGCACCAACAGTTTGCCCGTCAGCCGCAGCGATTGTAGATCGTGCAGCGCAGTCGCCCCGCCCTTGGCTTCGATGTTCTTTGAAACCAGTTCATCCGCAGTCGGCTGAGTTTTGTCTTGCGCAAAAATTATCGGCGAAATGAGCGCGGCAAAAATGAGAGAAATTACGGAACGGAGATGCATATGAAATTTAAGGACAAGTATCAGACAGCGCAGCGCCACCGATATTCAAAGGAGTTCGCAAAGCAAGCTTTTCTGCAAGCTTTGCTGAAGGTTTGTCGCATGACGAATTCATTCGTAACGGAGCGCTACGATTGGATCAACGTGTGTGGCGCGTCGCGCCGGCAACAAGCATGCGGCCAAAGCGATGGTGCCGAGCAACACGGTAGCCCCGCCGAGCAGGGCTGGGTTGTGTGCGGAAACCTGGTAAAGCTGGGTGGCGATCAAGCGGCCTATCCCGAACGCCGACACGATCCCGATCGCCAGTCCAATGACGACGGGTTTCATTCCCTGATTCACAATAAGGCGAAGAACATCTCGCGTTTGCGCACCAAGTGCCATGCGCACACCGATCTCACCCGTACGCTGCTCAACTGTGTAAGCGACGGTGCCGTAAATTCCAATGCTCGCGAGCAAAAGCGCCACGCTCGCGAAAATGCCCAGCAACCACATCATCAGCCGCGCTTGACCGAACGCTTGCGCAACAATTTTGTCCATGGATTGGGGAATTGCGATCGCCAATCCAGGATCGACAGTGTTTAGCGCCGACTGCACCAATTTAGTCACCGCATCGACTCTTAAATTGCTTCGCACCGCCACCACTGCGAAAGGAAAATTCTCCTGAGCCCAGGGTCGGTAGAATTCCATATCGTTCGGTTCGGCTACTTTCCGCGACCGCACGTCGGCCACTACACCGATAATTTCTACCGGCGTGCTCGCACTTGTGACCAGAAGTGTTTTGCCGATCGGATTCTCGTTGCCAAAAACTTTCTTCGCGCCAGCCTGGCTGATCAGAACCACGTTCTGATGATCGGCCGCATCGTGCTGATCGAGATCGCGCCCAGTCAAAATTGGAATGCCCCACGTCTTGAAATAATCCGGAGCAACATCGTGGCTCGGGGCCGAGGCACGCTTATCCACCGGCAAAATCTCACCGTCCGAGCGCGAGTAAAGAGTTGCACCGCCAGCGCCGGCGAACAGTGGGATGTCGCCGCTGATTGTCGCGCTTTGGAGAGTTGGAATCGCGTGCAGCGCAGCGAGAGTTTGTTCCACGAAATGTTGGCGCGTGGGTGGATCGGGATATTGCGCTTGCGGCAACGTAACCAGGCCGATCCAGAGATTTTCGGCGCGGAACCCAATGTTCTGCCGGCTCAACTGCACAAAGCTGGTAATGAGTAACGCCGCGCCCGCGAGCAGAGTGGCAGACAGCGCGACCTGCGCGCCGACCAAAATTTTGCGGAACCGTTGCTGCCGCACACCCCCGCTCGTTCCGCGGCCGCCTTCTTTCAATCCCTCCACCAGATCGGCCCGCGAACTTTGCAGCGCCGGATAAATTCCCATGGCCACGCCTGTTAAGATCGACAATACAACCGTGAACCCAAGCACGGGAAGCGAAAGGCCGATAGTAGTTTCGGGATCAAACGGAAGAAAATTCGCCGCCATTTTCGGCACGAGCGGCACTAACTGCCAGGCCAGCCCGGTGCCAACGACTGCTGCGAGAATGCTCACGAGCAAACTTTCGAAAATAAAAAGTCGCAACACGCTCGCGCGCGATGCGCCCAACGCCATGCGCAGCGCGATCTCGCGCCGGCGTCCGGTGAAGCGCACGAGCAAGAGATTTGCAACGTTGCTGCATGCAATCAGCAATACGAAAGCCACTGCCGCCAGCAACGTGGCGAATGCCGGCCGCAGATTTCCGACGACATCTTCGGGCAGCGTTTTGAGAGACATGGTCGATGAGCTGTCGATCCTATCTGGATATTGCGTGCGGTAACTTTGATCGAGCGATGGCAACGCGGCCCGCGCCTGTTTCAATGTCATACCGGGTTTCAATCGCCCGATCACACGCAGAAAACCGGTGCCGCGCATCATTCGTTCGTACGAGAATCCGGGAATCACGAACGGTTTCGTGGTCCAAATCTCCGCGTTCGGTCCGGTCCAGGAAAACGGCAAGTTTGGCAATACGCCGACAATCGTGTGCGGAACTCCGTCGAGTGTGATGCTGCGACCAATCACATTTGCGTCACCTCCCATGCGCTTTTGCCAGAAATTCTGGGTCACCATCGCCACGTTGGCGGTGTCTTCTTCCTGCGGCAAAAAATTCCGGCCACGAATCGGACGCACACCGAGCACATCGAAATAGTTCGACGTCACTTTACCGCCGAAGAGTTGAACTGGGTCGCCCAATCCGGTCAAAGTAAACGGAATGGTGTTTTCGGCGCCAAAACCGTTGAACATCGTCTGACCGTCGCGGTAGTGCTGATAGCGTGGCGCAGATACTCCGATTTCCAGCAAATTACGGTCCTTGACATTCGAATACATGCGCAAGACGCGCTTCGACTGCTTGAATGGCAGACCGCGCAGAAAAAGATCGTTGATCAAACTGAAGATCGCAGTGTTCAGCCCGATGCCGAGCGCTAGCGTGATTACCGCGATCAACGTGAACGCCGGTGATTGTCGAAGTTTACGAAATGCGAAACGAATGTCGTTCATGGAAGTGTGAGGTTGGGTGTGTCAGGTTGAGATCATTCGGTGCGCAACGCGAAGATCATCCCTCTCCTTTCACGATCCAGCCGTCACGAAGTTGAATAATGCGGTTGCCGTAGGAGGCATTTTTCTCCGAATGCGTGACCTGAACGATGGTCATGCCTTCATCATTGAGCTTTCGAAATAGCTGCATGATTTCTTCGCCCTGACTGGAGTGCAGATTCCCGGTCGGCTCGTCGGCGAGGAGAAGCTTCGGTTCAGCAATAATCGCCCGTGCAACACCGACGAGCTGTTGCTGCCCGCCGGAAAGCTGACGCGGATACAAATCTTTTTTGCCAACGATTTGGAAACGGTCGAGCGTGTCGGCCACCAATGCGGCGCGTTCGCTCTTGCTGTACCGGCGATACGACAGCGGGATGTCGAGGTTCTCGTAAACCGTGAGGTCATCCAACAGGTGATACTGCTGAAACACGAAGCCGATCTGCTCGTTCCGCAGCGTAGCGCGTTCCTTCGGTTTCAAATGATGAACCGCGGTTTCGCCCAAAAAATATTCACCGCGCCAGCCGTGGTCGTGCATTCCGAGAATGTGCAACAGCGTGGATTTGCCTGCGCCCGATGGCCCCATGATTGAGACAAAGTCGCCCTCCTCAACGTCCAGATTGATATCGCGCAGGACGTAAAAAAATTTCTCCTTCCCGAGAGGATAACTGCGTTCCAGATTTTTGAGTTTAATCATCGTCGAGTTCATTCCATGCGCAGGGCTTCAATTGGATCTACGAGGCTGGCGCGCCGCGCGGGCAGAAAGCAGGCTACGAATGCAACGAGCGACAGCGCGAGCATGGCGCCGATGACCGCTGCGCTGTCCAGCGACGTAACGTTGTAAAGCACACTTCTTAGTGCACGGCTGGCAATTAACCCACCCAGCGATCCGGCGGCGAGGCCAAGCCCGACTAACACAGCACCCTGGCCAAGAACAAGCCGCAGAACGTCTCCGCGACTAGCCCCAAGCGCGAACCGAATGCCCAGCTCGCGTGTGCGTTGGCTGACAATTAATGCCATGACGCCGTAGAGCCCGATACTCGCGAGGGCCAGCGCCAGTCCGCCAAAAACCCCAAGCAGCGTCATCGTTAGGCGCCGCGAAGCGAGGCTTTCGCCGATGTTCTCCTCCATTGTCGCAATCTCGGACACGGCCTGCTCTGGATCGAGGGTAGCGATTTGTTCCTTGATCAGGCCAACGAGTGCCTGTGGATTGTACCCAGCTTGCGTGCGCACCATGAGATTCTGCCCGCCTTTCGCAAACTGCGACGCGCTGAAGTACATCATAGGCAAATTTCGGATATCCACTTTGTCGCCGAGCGCATTGTTGCGCGTGTGCGGCACGATTCCAATGATTGTGAGTGACGCGGCCTTTTGATTGTTGTCACCAATTGTGACCGGATCGTCGATCTGTCTGCCGATCGGATCAGCGCCAGGAAAGAATCTTTGCGCGGCGAGCTCATCGATCACGATCGTTCCGGGACGGCCGCTCACATCTTCCGGACCAAAATTTCTCCCGCGCAACATCGGCATACCGAGGACGCGAAAGTAATCCGGCGAAACGATCGCCATTTCGCTGGTCGGTTCCTGGCCGGGAGGATCGGGCGGCGTGCCCGTTATGTGAAACGAGCTGTCCCATTCCTCGTGATCGAATGGCGCGTTATTGCAAATCGCGGCCGGACCCGCGCCCGGCAGCTGTTTCACTTTCTCGAGCAGTTGATCGTAAAAACGAACAATCTTTTCCGGCGAATCGTAGCGCGATGAGGGAAGCGCTATGGTCATTGTCAAAACTCCGCGCGGATCGAATCCAAGCGGCACTTGCTGGGAACGCCAGAAACTCTTCAACGTTAATCCTGCTCCGGCGAGCAACACCACGGCCAAGGCCATTTGCATAACGACGAAAATTTCTCTTGCGCGCCGCTGATGCGCTCCGTCGTTGCCGCGCACGCTGTCATCGTGAAGGTCGTTCGTCATCGAGGCATTGTTGGAAATCCGCAACGCCGGCCAGATGCCGACGAGGAACGTTGTGACGACACCGATGCCGGCCGTGAATACAAGCATGCCAGGATCAATGGCCGTTTCCTGGAAACGCGGCGTGTTCGCAGGTGAGATCGTGCGAATGATATCGAGGCTCCAGAGCGCAATCAGGGTCGCGCAGCATCCGCCGAGCAGCGCGAGAATCCCGGTTTCCAGCAAGATCTGCCGTGCCAATCGCCATCGGCTCGCGCCAAGCGCCGCGCGCACCGCGAATTCCTGGCGACGTGCAATTCCGCGCGCCAGTTGCAGGTTCGCCACGTTTGCACAGGCGATCAAAAGCACGCAACCAACCGCGGCCAGCAACAAATAGAGAAGCTGCCGATATTCGCCGACCGAAAATTCGAGCAACGGCTTCGCAGAAACCTGTCGTCCGGTATTTGAATCGGGGAAACGGCGCGCGAGGTCGGCCGCGATTGCGTCGAGTTCCGTGATGGCCTGTTTCAGCATCACGCCCGGTTTCAGTCGGCCAAGACAGGAAAAAGATTCGTGATTTCCGCGTGAGAGAAAATCATGGTCGGCTCGCAGATCGGCGAGTGGAACAAAAATATCGCAGCTGCGCGGAAAGCGCACTTTTTCGGGCACGACGCCGACGATCTCGCGCGGAACACCATCGACATTCAATCGCTGGCCCAGAGCGAGGGGCAGCGCGCCAAAACGATTGCGCCAGAGTCGCTCGCTGATTAGCACGACTTTCCGCGCGCCGGGTACATCATCCTTTTCAACAAAATCGCGCCCGATGCGCGGCGTCACTTGCAAGATCGATAAATAATTTGCAGTGATACGCGCGGCCCGAATGTGTTCCGGCGGGGAGCCGGCATCGACCGCGGAAACATTTACACCTTCGGCCCTGACGAGCGCGAGATCGGTGAAACTCCGTTGAGTCGCGCGCCAGTCGAGGTAATTCATGTAACTTACCGAGCCGGATTCGAAACCTGATGGCCCGCGCAGTCTTTCTCGAAGCAAGATCAGTTCTTCCGGGTGCGGATACGGCAGCGGTCGAAGCAAGACCGCATTGACTACGCTGAAGATCGCTGTATTGGCGCCGATGCCGAGCGCGAGGGTGATAACCGCAATGGCAGTAAACGCCGGCTTCTTGAAAAGCTGTCGTAGAGCGAAGCGGAGATCGTTCATATCATTCGGGCGTGAAGCGCGACTATTGGATCGGCTTTGGTTGCACGCATGGCTGGCAGATAACTTGCGGCCAATGCGACAGCCGCCAGCAAGATCGTAACCAGCGTAAAGGTTGGCGTGTCGAATGCGCTCACGTTATAGAGCAATGCCCGCAACGTGCTCGTGCTCATTAGCGCGACGATGAGTCCGATGGCCGCTCCAGCAGAAATGAGCTTGAGCGAACGACCGAGGATTAGTTTCAAAACGTCACTGCGCTGCGCGCCGAGCGCCATCCGCACACCAATCTCCTGCGTGCGTTGAACGACAAGAAACGACATCACACCGTAAATCCCAACACTTGCAAGCAACACCGCAACGCCGGCAAACACTCCGAGCAAAACGACAGAAAGCCGCCGCGGCGCGATTGAATCGGCAATTACATTTTCGAATGTGCGAACATTCGCGAGAGGCACCGCAGAATCGATCGCCTGAATCTCGCGCCGAATCGCTGGAAGCAAGCTCGCCGGATCCTGATTGCTCCTGACTACATAGATTGTCGTGAAGCACGTGTCCTGCGCGAATGGAACGTACATTTCCGGTTTCGGATCAACGTCCAAACCGAAATGACGCACGTCGCCAACAACTCCGACGATCGTGATCCACTTCGGATTATCAGACATTCCTCCCATCACGATCCGTTTTCCCAACGCGTCCTGGTTCGGCCAGAATTTTTTCGCGAAAGCTTGATTCACGACGATCACGGGCGGCGCGTCTGCCTTGTCAGCATCGCTAAAAAATCTGCCTTTGATCAGTGGTATCTGGAGTGCGCGAAAATAATCTGGGGAAACCTGGCGTTTTTCTTCGTCGGGACTCGGCTTGCGATCGTTTGCCGATTGCCCCTCGATGGCAAAGGATGAATCGGCGTTTGTTCCGGCGAGCGGCAGAATCGTACTGAGTCCGGCAGCCTGAACTCCCGGCAGTGCCGCGATTCGACGTTGCGCTTCATTATTGAAACGGATGATCGACGGATCATCTGAATATTGGACCTTGGGCAGCGAAATCTCGAACGTGAGCGCACCGCGCGGGTTGAAACCAGGATTCACGTGTTGCAAGCGCGCGAAACTTTTCATCAGAAGTGCGGCGCCGCTAAGCAGGACCAGCGCGAGCGCGATTTCGGCAATGACGAGACCGTTGCGCAAACGATTGCGTCCCGTGCCTTGCGTTGAGCTTCGGCCACCTTCTTTGAGTGCTTCGGTGAGTTCTGGTCGCGCGCTGGCCAGACCGGGAACGAGACCGAAAATGATTCCTGTGCCGACAGCAATCGCCAGCGTCACGCCCAACACGGTAAGATCGACATTCACTTCACGTAGGCGTGGCACCGTTTGCGCGCTGATGGCCTTCAATAATTCCACGCCCCACAACGCGAGAAGAACGCCCGCAGCTCCGCCAATCAGCGCAAGCAAGACGCTCTCAGTCAGAACTTGTTTGAGCAACCGGAGAGGACCCGCGCCGAGCGCGACACGAATGGCCATTTCGCGTTCGCGCGCAGCAGCGCGCGCGAGCAACATCGTGGTCAGATTCGCGCAGGCGATCAGCAGGACAAGAAAAACAGCTCCGAGCAAAATGAGCAGCGCTGGACGCATCCCGCCTACCGCCAAGTCGTTCAACGGCAACACATCGCCGCCGAAGCTATTGTCTTGCGTGTAGTTATCCGGATGCTCGCGGCGCATCTGCGCGTTAATCGTCTCGATCTCCGCCTGCGCCTTCGCGACTGAGGTCCCCGCCGCCAACCGTCCGACAATCGCGAAACCGCGCGAGTAACGGGCTTTCATCTGCTCATCGGTGAACGCTAGTGGCTGCCAAATCTCAGCGCGCTCGCGAAATTGTCCGCCATTGCCGAGATTGAAGAGCTGAAGAGGAAAATCGAAGCTCGCCGGCATCACGCCGACAACGGTGAAGCTTTTGCCGTTCAGGAGAAGCTTCGTCCCGATGATCTGCGGATCGCTGTTGAACCGGCGCTGCCATAGACGCGCGCTGATGATCACGACATCGTCGCGACCGAGCGTGCATTCTTCGGCTTCGAAAAATCGGCCCTTGATTGGTGAAACATCAAGCAACGGGAACACGCCTCCGGTGACGGTGGCGCCTGAAATCCGCTCCGATTTGTCCTCTCCGGCGAGATTAAAATTTGTGTAATCGAACGCTCCGAGTGCTTCAAAACTGTGCGCTCTGGTTTTGTAATCGACGAATTCGGGCGGCGAGACAGGAATGCGCTCGAGACTTTGCGATTTGAAATGCTGAAGAAGCAGGACGAGCTGCTGCGGCTCTCGATATGGCAATGGCCGAATAAGCAGCGCGTTGACCAGACTCAGGACCGCAGTAGTCGCGCCGATGGCGAGTGCCAGCGTAAGGACTGCAATGGCTGTAAAGCCCCATTGCTTGAGCAGTTGACGCAGGGCGAATCGAAGATCTTTAAACATAGTCAGTCCAAAGCGCTGCGGTTAGGAATTCGTTAGGCATATTCGTTATTGCTCACGTAAGGCTTGAACTGGATCGACGCGCGTCGCGCGCCAGGCGGGCAAAAAACACGCACCTAAAGAAGCGAGCGTGATCACTACCAATGCCGATCCGAACGCAAGCGGGTCACGCGGGCTCACCTTGTAAAGCAAATTGCCCATCAACCGTGTGAGCACGAATGCGGCGATTGTCCCGACAAGGATTCCTGCCGTTGTCAGTCGCAGGCCGTGCGAAAGCACCAAGCGCAAGAGATTGCCCGCATCGGCGCCGAGAGCCATGCGCAATCCCAGTTCGTGCGTGCGTTGCGAAACTGAGTAGGACATGACGGCGTAAAGCCCGATCGTGGCTAGGAACAACGCCATCCCGCCGAAAATCGCGAGCAACGTGACCGCGAGTCGCTGAGTGTAGCCCCGTTGGTCCACTTGCTCTTGCAAACGATCCGCGGCGTATGGCGCCAAGGTCGGATCGAGCGCGTGGACTTCGCGCGACAGCGCATTCGTGATCGCGCCCGGAGTTTCCCGTGTGCGGATGAGCAAAGTGTTCCCGACAAAAAAGTTCTGGCGAACCGGCACATAAAAGAACGACCTCGGAGCTTCGAGTTTTGTCTCGTAGTACACATTTTTCGCGACACCGACGATTTGCATCCAATTGTCTTTCACTTTGAGCCGTTGACCGAGAGGATCCTTTCCCGGCCAATATTTCGCCGCCATCGTTTCATTGATGATCGCAACTCGCGGCGAATTCTCGTCGTCATTTCGAGTAAACTCACGGCCGGCGACCAGCGGAATCCCGAGAGTGGAGAAATAATCCTCGCTGACCTGAACATAATCCGCGTTCGGTTGCTCATCAGGCGCGGGCTGGTAGCCATCGATCTCGATCGGCGCGGAAGAAGGAGGGTTGTAACTGAACGGCATTACCCGCGTCAAAGCCGCGGACTCAACACCGGGGAGCGCGCGGACGCGATCGAGCAACTGCGTGTGAAAAATTTTAGCGCGATCGAGTTTGTAGCCCGCCGAAAATAAATCAACGACTGACACAATCACATTGTTGGTCAAGAAACCGGGACTCGTGTTTTGCATTCGCTGCAGGCTTTGCAAAAGCAAGCCGGTGCCGGCGAGAAGAACAAAACTAAGCGAGACCTGGACCAGGACCAAAGCCGAGCGCAATCGGGATCGGCCGCTGCCGCCGACCACGCCAGCCCCTTCGCTCTTGAGCGCGCCGGAAAGATCGACATGGCTCGCCTGGACGGCGGGCATGAGCGCGAAAAGCATTGTCGAGCCAATGCAGATCGCGACGCTGAGCAGGAGAACGCGCCAATCCAGTTGTCCGGGATAATCAATCGTGATCCCGGGCACCGATGGCGGAAACGCAAGCACGAGCGCGTTGCGGCTCCAGTAGGCGACCGCGATTCCGCCGAGCGCGGCGATTAACGAAAGGAGCAAGCCTTCGGTGAAGAGTTGCTTGATCAAACGGCGGCGGCCCGCGCCGAGCGCAAGCCGCATCGTCATTTCGTGCCTGCGTAAGAGTGATCGCGCGAGAAGCAGGTTGCTGACGTTGGCGCAAGCGATGAGGAGGACAAAGAAAACGACGGCCGCTGTAATGCCGAGCGTCCTCGAAATTCCGCCTGCCGCATTGAACGGCGTTTTCCACAATGGCAACAGCCGAACTTCGTGGCCGCGATCCGTTTGAGGATAATCGTTCTCCAACCGCTTTGCGATCGCGGAAAGTTCCGCCTCTCCTTGCTGCCGCGTGACTCCGGGTTTGAGAAAGGCATAACCTTCAATCCAGCGCGCGGCCCGATCTTCGAGTTTGTAGCCGGTGTTATCGAACGTCTCCTGCATCGACGTCGGCACCCAGAAGTTGAACGAGTAGCCGATGAACGTGCCGTGGAATCTTTCCGGCGCGACGCCGATGATGGTGTGCTGAACGCCGTTCATGTACTGCGTCTTGCCAATGATGTCAGGATCACCTTTGTAACGATTCTTCCACGTCATGTAACTTATGACTGTGACCGGATGGGCGTTGCGACCGGTTCCTTCTTCCGGTCTGAATCCGCGGCCCAGAATCGGCCGCACGCCGAGCGCGTCGAAATAATTCGCGGACACCATTCCTCCGACCGCACGCTCGGCGCGGTCGCCATTGCTCAGCGTTGTGCCAGTGATTTTATCGATGATGAACGACTCGAACAGGGTCGAATTTTTTTTGAGATCGAGGAAGTCGGGATAAGAAAGTCCGGTGAAACCCTCAGCGTCCCGGGTCGTGCAGTTGAGCGCGAACATCCGATCTTGGTGCGCGACGAGAGGATAGGGGCGGATGAGAATCCCTTCGATCCAACTTAAGGAGGCGGCGTTGGTGCCGATGCCGAGGGTGAGGCAGAGAATAGCTAGAATGGAAAAGCCAGGACTGCGCCGAAGTATTCGGAAGCCGAAGCGAAGGTCTTGGAGAAACGTTTGCATTAGTTAGCTATTCGGCGCGAAGCACGATTATTGGATCGACACTCAGCGCACGGCGCGCGGGGAAATAACAAGCAATCAATCCGACCAGACCGAGGAGAACAGAGATCGCGCAGAAGGTAGCGGCGTCTGTCGCGCCCAGGCCGAAAAGCAAGCTAACCAATAGTCGTGTTGCGGCCCAGGCGGCGATCAAGCCAATGATGACGCCCAAGAAGGTCAGCTTCATACCCTCTCCCATGAACAGGGCAAGGACATGCTTTCGCTGCGCGCCCAGCGCAATACGCAAGCCAATTTCTCCTGTTCGCTGTTTCACGGCGTAGGCCATGACGCCATAGAGACCAATAGATGCAAGTATTAGGCCCGAAATCGCCAGCGTCCCCATCAACACTGCACCGAAACGCTCGGTCACGAGAACGTTGTTCAGAACGGTGTTCATCGTCATAACGTTTGAGACGGGTTGATCCGGATCGGCTGTACGTACGACATCACGCAAGGCAGCGATCAGCGACCTTGGATCGATACGTGTCCGCACCACCAGGTTGAGCGGGAAATTGTTTTCCACCTGCGCGTAAGGGACGTACCAGACCGGGCGATTGATACGGTAATTGAAGAGATCCTCCTTCACGTCTTTGACCACGCCGACGACGGTCATCCAGGGAAAGATCTGGCCCGCACGAATCCTCCGGACGCGCTTGCCAAGAGGATCTTTTCCCGGCCAAGCCTGTCGCGCGAACTCTTCGCTAACAACAACAATAGGCAGGCTGTTGGCACGATCGTTTTGATTGATTAATCGGCCCCTGATCAAGGTGATGCCCAGGGTTTCCAAATAGCCCGGACTAACGATACGGTGCGCTGTGATTGGCACGTCGTTTGGATTTGGAGATGGCCGTCCTTCAACATCGAAGATTGCGTCGTAACCCGTCTCGCGCTCGAGCGGAATGTTTGTCGTCGTTCCGGCCGACACGACGCCGGCTAGATTGCGAGTCCGTTCAACTACCTGATCGGCAAACGCGATACGCTGGCGATATTCCGAATATTTCGAGACAGGCAACACCATCTTCATGATCAGGAGATTGTCGGGACTAAAGCCGACAGCAACGTGTTGCAGTCGTTGAAAGCTTTGCACCATCAACCCACCGCAAATCAAAAGCGTCAACGCGATCGCGATCTCAGCCACGATCAATCCGTTTAACCACCGGCGGCCGGCAACGTCGCCGCCACTGCGTTGATCGCCCTGCTTGATCCGCGGCATCAGCTCATGCGCACCGGCGCCTTTAAGGGCAGGCAGCAATCCAAAGGCGACGCCGGTGAGAACGCTGACACACAAAGCAAAGACCAAAACCCGCTGGTCAATTGAGAAATTGTGGAAAAAGGCGGCCAGCGAAATTCCTTGAATGGGATTCAGCCAAGCGAGAATCGGAAGCAGCCAGTACGCGAGAAGCAGACCGGCCATCCCGCCGATCACCGCCAATAGTATATTCTCGGTGAGAAGTTGCCTGACGATGCGCCAACGCCCCGCGCCGAGCGCTCGTCGCAGCACGAGTTCGCGTTCGCGCGCGACTCCGCGAGCCAATTGCAGATTCGCCACGTTCGCGCAACAAATCAGCAAAAGAAATGCGACCCCGGCCATGAGCGCGAATAACGCCTTGTGCACCCGACCTTCCAGGTCGCCGAGCAAATCCTGACGGAGCGAGACTACTTTCACAGTCCACCCGCGGCGAAAATCGGGATACTCTTGTTCGAGCTGGCGTGTGATCGCCTTTAGTTCTGCATCGGCCTGTCCCAAACTGACGCCAGGCCGTAGCCGTGCAACAATTGTATTGTTCGTCGCCGCGCGCTCGATCAAAGGCAAAGTGTCGATGTTCACTTGCAGCGGGACCCAGACATCGGCGATGCCAGGGACATCGAACCCCGGAGGCATTACCCCTATGACGTTGTAACTTCGTCCGTCGAGGTTGAGTGATTGACGGATAACGTCGGCGTTGCTCCCAAAATGTTTTTGCCAAAGTCCGTAGCTTATCAACGCTACTGGCGGTCCACCTAGTCGATCGTCGTCAGCTGAAAATGTGCGACCGAGCACCGGTTTTGTGCCTAACGTCGACAGGTAATTGGCCATCACGGTGGCGCCGCGGACACGTTCTGGCTCGCCTCGGCCGGTTAAATTGAAGGAACGTGCCGTCGCCACACCGCTGCTGGCAAAACAATGAGCCCGATCCCGATATGCGGCGTACTCTAGAAACGGGGATCCAAAAGGGTCAAACCCTTCCCGCAACGTGACTGGAACAACGAAGCGGTCGATATCCTCAACTGGCAAGGGCCGAAGCAGAAGTGCGTTGGCGGCGCTGAAGATCGCAGTGTTTGCACCAATGCTGAGGGCCAACGCTGCGATGCAAATCAGGGTGAAGCCCGGCTGTTTAAGCAGCATGCGCACGCCGTAGCGGACGTCTTGCCAAAGCGTTTGCATTTCAATTCCTCAGGCAGCAATTCTGTCCTCCACAACTCGGCCATCGAATAGATGCACGGTGCGGTCTGCGTGCTGCGCGAAGCGCTCGTCATGCGTGACCATGCAAATTGTGGCGCCGCCCTTATGCAATTCTCCAAGCAAATTCATGACCGCTTCGCCATTACGCGAATCGAGATTGCCGGTGGGCTCGTCTGCCAACAGAATGGCCGGTCTGCCAGCGAGAGCGCGCGCGACTGCAACACGCTGTTGTTGCCCGCCTGAGAGCTGGCTCGGCAAGTGTTTTGCACGATGAGCCATGCCGACGCGTTCCAGTGCTCCGGTCACAAACTGTTTGCGCTCGCCTGCGCCCATCCCGCGGTAAGTGAGCGGCAGCTCCACGTTTTCAAATACGGTTAGATCGCCGATTAAATTGAAACTTTGAAAAATGAAGCCGATCTCGCGATTGCGAATGCGCGCACGATCTGCGAAGGAGAGATTAGCGACCTCGTGGCCTTTTAACGAATAGCTGCCTTCGGATGGAGTATCGAGGAGCCCAAGGATCGAGAGCAAAGTTGTCTTGCCGCAACCCGATGGCCCGGCGATTGAAACATACTCGCCAGTGCGAATATCGAGGTGGATCCCGGAAAGGGCATGGGTTTCTACCTCATCGGTGAGGAAAACTTTTTTTACACCATTCAGTCTTATCAACGGAGTCGAGCCATTTGGCGCAGGAGTTTGAATCGATTCGGTGGCAGTTAGTGTTGAACTCATGGTTTCAGTTTTTCTAGTTAAGGCGAATGCGTTCGTGTGCATCCCACGCGCTGGTATCAGAGAGAATCACCTGATCCCCCGGCTGAAGACCGCTTACGATTTCGATCGTGTTGACTGAGCTCTTGCCCAGTTTCACAGGCGTCCGGAGAGCCTCCGAAGTGCCGTTGATGAGTTTGAACATTCCTACGGTGTTATTTTCCTGGCCAAACGCCGGACGGCCGACATAAACCACATTGTCGAGACGTTCGAGCTGGATCGTTCCATCGACGCTAAGATCGGGTCGCGCGCCTTTCGGCAACGGCTCATCAAAGGCAACTTCGACATTTACCGTCCCCTGCTCCACTGCGGGATCGACCCGCGTGACGTGACCGTTCGCTGTGCCGTTCCGAGTGTCGATCACTGCTTTCTGGTCAACCTGAATGTCCTTTGCCTGAGTTTCAGCAATTTTAACCTGGGCTTTCAGTTTGGTCGGGTCGGCGACGCGCGCCAGATTATCGCCGACTTTCACTCGCTGTCCGATTTGCACTGGGAGTTGTTGCAGGACACCCGACATCCCAGCACGCACGTGCAGCGCTTCCACCTGGTCCGCCCTTAACTTGGCAAGCTGTTTGGCTTGATCGACCGCTGCCTGCCGGGAGGCTAATTGCGGATCAATGGAGTCGTGCGCGAACTTCAGCCGCTTTTGTTCGATCTCATTTCGATTCGCCAGCTCCGCCTCTTTCACCTTTGACGTTTTGTACTGCAGCTCGGCGATCAAACCGTTCTTCGCCAACTGATCGTTAGTTTCGCGCTCCATCCTGGCCTGTTCGTAATCTGATTTTGCCTTCGCTGTGGTTGCTTCCTGGTCGAGCAACGAACGCTGCAGAGTCGCTCGCAAAGTAGTCAACTCCGCTTCTGCGGCGGTCGCTTGCAGCTCGGCGTCATGAGCTGCTTGCTCCAACTCAGGACTGGTTAATTCCAAAATCACCGAGTCAGGTTCGACATGCGTGCCGGGCCAGATCATTATTTTTTCGACGCGGCCCTCCGTGTTTGCTGGAATCCAGCGAATATCCTCGGGGACAAGCGTGCCAAGACCCCGCACCTGACGCACCATTGGCCCGCGTTTAACGGTGTCGATCCAGACGCTTGAGCGATCGACGCTTGGTACCGCCGGTTTCAAGCGCGAGATTGCAATTGTCGCCAGAATCAGTCCGACCGCCGAGGCGGCGATGATAATGATCCGACGCTTGCGCTTTTTCGCAGCAATGCCTACGCGCGGCACGTCCATCGAGGCAAGATTCGGCGTGAATCCAGCCGGTCGCACGATTCTTTCTTCGTCTGGTTTTCGCTGCGGAGTCACGGTTCCAATCAAAGCGCTCCGAATGCGCGACAGAGTTGGACGGCAGCCTGCGCGCCGTTCGCGACTGCCACGGCCGCGGTGATAATCAGCATTGCGAATACAACCGCTTCGCCGATAAAATCGCGTCGAGCTTCGCTCTGAAAGTACTGACGACTGATGTTGCGAAAAGATGGCGGCGCCGATTTCGCACAACGGCCGCGATAGCCGCTGATCGTGACAGAATGGTAATTGTAGTCAGTGAACGGGAAGCGCTCGAGAGCTGTTAATGACGTTGGTTTCATATTCTTTTAGATGACGTATGGACGTTTGCTGGATTTTAAAAAGTTGCTCTGTTGTAATGCAATGTCCGTGCCAACATCGCGAACAAAGTGATAAGTCACTGGCGATAAGCCACTAGCTGTTGCCAAACTTCAAAACGTATCTCGCGATTCGCTTCGTTTGTGGGACTGCATCGTCCCGACCTTGGGACGCATGCTTCTGTAGCAGCTTCGCTGTTCGAAGAGCGGCGCGCAGTGCTACCATTCACATGCTGTGGTGACATGTTTAGACTGGCAGGCGCTGCAAAGCTTCCGCGCGTCTGCCTGTATCAACGGCGATGGTTTCATATTCTCCTCTAGTAAGAAGCAATCGGCTGACTCGTTAGATTCAACGAGTTTGGTCTCGGCGCGCCTAATTGCTTTCGCGGTGAAGAGCCGATGTAAAACGATGTCACGACAAGGGGACGACTATTTCTTGCGTGTGTAGTGAAAGACAGTCGTTCCCGTTTTGCCCTTGTAGAGATAGGTCCACCGTTGCGTCATGTGATCTTTGTCATCCAGCGTCAACGTTATCCCAGTGTTGTGCCAGTCGTC
>Ga0209376_1002328_pt1 | contig 18135 bp, 18 predicted proteins | sample GraSoiAngelo_134_FD_185891 | JGI IMG/M metagenome (GOLD analysis project Ga0209376, IMG submission 185891) | Grasslands soil microbial communities from the Angelo Coastal Reserve, California, USA - 14_0929_05_30cm (SPAdes) (version 2) | ecosystem: Environmental > Terrestrial > Soil > Grasslands ... | reverse complement strand
CGGATCGCTCGTTGAAAGTACGCAGGTGGCGACCGATCCGATTCCTTGGGATAGAGAATTCCCCGGCACGCGTCATTACAGCGTCGGGTATTTGTCGTACCGGCTACCGACAATCATGGATATTCCACAGGTGACGCAAGTGTACGTGGACAGCCTGGAACCCCGCTGGTTCTACGGAGTGAAGAGCTTCAGCGAAACCAGCATTGGTTCCGTTCCTGCCGCAATCGCGAACGCTATCTATAACGCATGCGGCGTCCGAATCCGGGAGCATCCCATCACGAGAGAAAAGATTTTGGCGGGCCTCAAGCGTGTTTAACTGATGCAAATCATTCATGGCATTTTGTTCGAGCCCGTCGGTTGTCTTGCAGAATTTTCACCAGAGCCATTCAATGAGATGGCTGTCCTGGTGTCCGGCCGCGGAACTAAGGCGAGCAGATCGGCCAGCCGCACTTATTGGTACTTGCTCAATTTGATGGAAACAACGGGAATGCGATTGTCCGAATCCCAAATCGCACAAATTGAGGATCTCGAGCTGCAAGCCGTGGAAACAGCGAGCGTGTATGAAGATGTCGTGCCTGCGCTGTCTGAACTGGGCGCGATGCGCATCAACCTGGTAATGGCATCGTCGCTTTCAAGGGCAGCAGCTATGAGATTCATTGAAAGAGCGGCGCTCGACGGGATGTTCACGGTTGTATCGAACCGCGGCCGGGCAGAAGAGGTGCGAGCGGCTCCCCTCAGGAATGCGCTTACCACGGCGGGTCTCGAGCCTGAACACGGCATGTTTATCACCGACACGGCAGACGGGTTGCAGGTGGCGAATAGTTTAGGTCTGAACTCGATCTTGATGATGAATGATCCCGATGAAGCGATGCGCCTGGCAGTTCACGGTCCGTCGGGGGGAATTGTGTCGCTTCATGAGCTGCCCGATTTCATCCGTCTGGTTGCCGCCGAGAACCGGCGGGTTTGACTCACATTATGACTGAAGCTGTTAAGTTGGAAGTATTCACCGACTTCGTTTGACCCTGGTGCTATCTCAGTACCGGGCGTATTGAGCGGCTAAAACGGGATCACACCGTCGATGTGCAGTGGGTCTACTTTCCTCTTCATCCGGAGACGCCGTCCGAGGGTCTTTCGCTGAAGGATCTCTTTGCAGGCCGCGGCCTCGATCTGGACGCCATGCACGCGCGCATGAAAGCATTGATGGATACCGAACATCTTCCTTATAACCGGCGCACGCACACGTATAACAGCCGGCTGGCGCAGGAGCTCGCGAAATGGGCCGATTCCAAGCCGGGGTTCGAGAAGATTCACGACGCTCTCTACAAAGCTTATTTTGTCGAAGGCCGTAACCTCGCCGAACAGGAAGTGCTCCTGGAGATCGCGCAATCTGTGGGGCTGCCCGTGGAGGAAGCGCGGTCGGTACTCGAAAACCGCACTTTCAAAGATGACGTCGATGCGGATTGGCAAAAGGCGCGCCGCTATGGCATCACTGGTGTTCCGACCTTTGTCGCAGGCGGATCGAAAGTCGTCGGCGCTCAACCTTACGAGGTCCTGGCCCAGCACGTTCGCGCCGCCGGCGCCCACCCAAAGCTCTCGCAACTGTAGGGGCGGTCTATGGTTGAATGTGGAGTATTCCCCTCCTCGCAGAGGAGGGGAATACTCTGCCCGAGTTCAAGTCATTCACACCACAATAGACCGCCCCTACAGCGCATTCGTGGTTTCGAATGGGTTTTTAGCAGCCCGCTACTTAGTGTATTTTCTCAAGTTCATGGAGTTGGCTTCGCCGCCGTAGATGTTGCCCGAGGCATCGGCCGCTATGCCTTCGGTGGTTGCGCCGCGAAGCAAAACTTCAAGTCTCGGATCGCCGGGAGCGTAGGCCGCAATGGCTTCCGGGGTAGGCTTTTGCGCTGGTCCGGGTGACGGGATCAGGCTTTTTACAGATCCATCCTTGGCGTTACCGATCCGAATGCCCCTTTGAAATCCGGGATTTGTTTTCTCGTCCGACTGCGAATCGGTCACATACATGGTGTCGTTTGCATCAATGAAGATACCGCTCGGACGGCCAAATTGTCTCCATTCGTCCAGGAACTTGCCCTCCTGGTCGAAAATCTCAATACGGCTGTTTCCGCGGTCAGCCACGAATAACCGGCCCTTGGAATCAATGGCGATGGCATGCAGTTCAGCGAACTCGCCGGGACCCGATCCTTTCTTCCCCCACGCCTTGAGGAACCGTCCGTATTTAGAAAACTTCACGATTCGTGCGTTCGAATCCCCGCCGTGTCCGTCGGCGACGAAAATGGTCCCGTTGGGAGCGACGGCGACGGCGGAAGGGCGATTGAAGGTGTCCTCGCCAGCGCCGGCGACTCCCGCCTTGCCCAGCGTCAGCAGAACCTTCCCGTCCGGACTGAATTTGAAAACCTGCTGGCCCTTGCCGTCTTTGCCTTGGCCGTCAGTGGCCCACGCGTTTCCGTCCTTGTCCACAGAGAAACCGTGCGGAAAAATAAACATTCCTGCGCCAAAGCTGTTGACGAGCCTGCCGGAAGAATCGAACTTGAGAATGGGCGCCAGCTTCGAGCCGGCGCACGTGTCTCCGCCGCATCGGTCAAAAGCCCAGATGTTGCCTCCACGGTCAACCGCGACGCCAATCACCGCGCCGAACTTCCTTCCCTGGGGAAGCTTCGCCCAGTTCTCCGCCAGGTGATAGGGATTGGACTGCGCGCGTGCGGCGCTTCCGGCGATCGTGAGGGTCGAGATGAATGCGGTCAACAAAATGATTCTCGCTCGATTTACATCTGGCTTCATGGCTCCTCCTTTTGTCAGAAGCTTAAACGGGGCAGTTCTCCACACTCCCTCGACAATTACCGCAGCTGGTCTTGCACTTTAGCAATGCCTGCCTTTGCGCAGGCCTCCTCCATGGGCTGGCCACCTGGCGCCCCGCTCAAGCCGATGGAGCCGATTGCCTCTTCACCGATCATGATCGGAACCCCGCCGCCGAGCGGAATAACGTCCGCAAGACTGCGTTGGCCGGTGACATCACCTTCGGCGGTGCGTTTCGCCCAGTCGGCGGAGGTCCGCCGGAACGTCAACGCTGTATAGGCCTTGCGGCGGGCGAGTTCGAGATTGTGCGGAGAGGCTCCGTCGCCCTGGAGAAATACGCGCAGCCGGCCGGCACGATCGAGAACCGCGACTGATACGCGGGGCGTGCATTGGTTCAGAGCGGTTTCCGCAATTACCAAGGCCATCTTGATCGAAATGTTTTTCTCCGAAAGCACTTGTGCTTCTGCCGACGCGGATGCTGCAACGAGTGCCGCCAAAACAGTCACGAGGCCCAATCGAACCGACATAGAATCCTCCCTTTCCACTGCCCGATGTCCTTCCACGGCTAATTGCTGCCGCGGTGCATGGCGGATTATGTCACACCCCCAGCCCATTTGATAACGGGCCACCTGCTACGAAATTGGGAAACAGACACCGCAGTGGCTTGTACTTGAGAAATTCGGTGTCTGTCCCCGAATTTTCCCCTAAGGATGCTCCGCCGACCGAACAGTTGATCCACTTCGATCGTAACGGACTGCCGAGATGATCATCGATTCGTCCGCCTTGATCGCGGTCTTGCGGGGAGAGCCAGAGGAAGCTGCGTTCCAAACAAAACTGGAAGTTCCGCAAGATAACCATATATCTGCCGGCACGCTGATCGAAACGCGAATGATGGCGATTAGTCTCAATGTTTGTGTTGCGCACGTATATGCGTATCGCGTAGCAGTAGGATCTTGTCACTGGCAGCGAACCTCGAATCGACGAGCGGACGTGGAGCGACGCCGAAGGCGATCAGCGCGATCACGAGCGCCACAAATGTCCATGTTTCGCGCCTCCTCAACCCGAACTGCACACTGGAATGGGATGGCGCATCCGGTCTCCCGCAAAACAGCGAGAAGTACATGCGAAGGACCGCGAGGCCGGTTAGCGCCGACGCGACTACTACAGCGAATCCCATGGTCGGAAATGCGTCCACGGCGCCATTGACCAGGAGTTCCTGTCCAACGAAACCGAGCGTGCCCGGAAAGCCAGTGCAGGCCAGTCCCATGCACAGGAAACTGATCGCCAGCAATGGCATACGCTCATAGCCTCCGTGATAGGTGTTCAAATCGAGCCGCCCACGGCGGGCTTCGAGAACGAGAAGGCAACGAGCGAGTCCAGCAAACGCGAGGCCCGCCGACAACCACACCAGCAACCCGCCCGCCAGAGCGCTTGCGCTCGTGCAGTCAAGACCCGCCATGACCAGGGCGGACTGACTCATGAACAGATACCCGCACGCGCGGCGCGCACTGGTCTGGACCAGAGCCAACGCAGCTCCATAAACAGCCGTCCCAAGCGCCAGGATTGCGATGACACGCAACATTTCGGGCGTCGCCCGGGGCACGACTAGAACCACCGTCATATATGCGCCGACTTGCGGCGCATTGAACAGAATGGCGGGGCCCAGCCGCCCATGGTCGAACACCTCGGGCACCCAGGCGTGAAACGGGACGATTCCCTTCCGCATCAGGGCAGCAGTCACAATCAACCACATGCCTGCCGTTTCCAGCTTGGCGTTCCCTGCCCCCGGACCGATCAGCAGCGCGACGCCGATGCCAAAGGCCAGCGCCGATCCCCCTAGATATACCGCGACGATTCGACGCTGAGCCCGATGTGCGGTGTCCGACAGGGCCGATAGAAACGTCCAGACGGAAGCCAATGACAATAGCACGAGTAAGACGGCACTTTCGGTAAGAAAGGATGCGACCGTCATCAGCGTGGAGAGCGCTGTCCGGCGTAGGCCTCCTCGATCGAGCGCTGCGCGCGGTGTCACGGCGACGGTGAACACCCAGAGACCCGCTGCAAATGGCAGGAGGACCGACGAGAGCGCGTCGATTCGGATGATTGCTTCTCCTTCTGTAAGCCAGCTAAGAGCAGTGGTCCGGATCGAGAGCGCGCGCAACTGCGGCGAAACAGAAATGACGAGAGTAGCGAGCAGCATGACTGCGGCAGATGCGACCGCCAGCCGCCGTAACCGTTCCACCTCAATACGAAAGTACGAGGCTGCAATCACGAGCGCCGGCAGGACTGTGATCCCCGCGAGCCATAACCGCGCGTCACTCATCCTGGTTCTCGCTTGCCTCGATTGGGACCGGCCGCGGCGTCACCACGCCAGCGTCGCACAGCCAACGATCAAGACGGGATAAATGACCTGCGATTCGCATGAATGGCTCGACCAGCACACGATCGATGATGCTGTCGAGGAACCCCCGCTCAAGCGCGACCAGATACAGAAGGCGACGCACGCGGTTTGGAGCCAACGTCTCGAAATATCTTCGACCTCGAGACGGCCGTTCGCCGATCGCGTTTTCCAACCCATGCAGATCGTGAAGGACGTTCGGCGCGCTCAGAAACTGCAGGAGTCGAAAGCAGGCGTGACCGGCGAGGTGGATGAACGCGACGGTATACAAGCCGACCGCTATTTCCATGACGATGATACCTACTTGTGTCAGCGATGCGTAGGCGAGCGATGATTTCACGTCGCTCTGCACGCGTGTCGTGATGCCAGCGAAGATTGCTGTCGCGGCTCCGAGTCCACCTACAAGGACACGGGCGACGGGCGCGTGTTCGAGCAAAGGCGCCGACCGCAATAATAAGAAGCACCCTGCATGAATCGATAGCGATCCGTAGTACACGGCGCTTGAAGGCGTCGGTCCCTCCATCGCTCGCGGAAGCCAGCCCGAAAACGGCAGCAGTGCACTTTTCCCTGCGACCGCAACGATGAGGAGCATGGCGATGAGTGTGGCACTGCTTCCGGTCAGGGCCGCTGCCGAGCCCGACCGCCCACCGCCAAAGAGCAATGAGAGGCTGTCGGTGCCGGCAATATGCCGCAACAGGACTGCTGCCGCAAACATGGCCGCGTCACTGATGCGATAGACCGAGAGTACGCGCAGTGCGTTCGACACGGGTGCCGGCCGCCCGTGGAAGAACGCAACAAGCAGCGCCGAGCTGAGGCCAACGAATTCCCAGCCGACGAAGAGCACCTCCACGTTGCCGGCCAGGGCGACGAGCAGGAACCCAGTAACGAACATTGCGAGCAGAACGAAGTAGCGGTTGTAACCGGATTCCCGGTGCAGATATCGATTCGAAAACGCCGACACGATCCCGGCGATAGCCGCCGAGAGTGCTCCGAACGCCAGCGAGAGCCGATCGACCAGAAACTCGATCGCGATACCACCTTCGTGAGAGGTAGACCATGCGCCGTACGACACAAGCTGCTGGCCCGTTCCTGTGACACCATACACGACGAGCGCTACGGACAAGGATGCACACGCGGTCATCATCGAACCGGCTGCGATTCGGCCTGTCCATCGCTCCGGCAACGGTCTATTGAGAAGCGATGCGCAGCCAAGCACCGCCAGTAGCACTGTTGGCGATCCGACTCCGACGAGCACGAGCAACGTGAGAGAAAGGCTCGGCATCATACTGAAGCTCCCACGCCGGGAGTCTCTTGAGGCTGCGCGCTATCGCGCTTGCGCTCCGCGTGCGCGTCCGCTGCGATGGCGGCGGGAGAAAGGAACCCGCGCTTGCCCTGATACCACGTGGCAGACTCGCCCGTAACTACCGGAAGAGGATTTTTTGCGGTGTGGCGAAGAAATCCCATCGATCGGAATTCCCACAAGGCGTTGGATTCCACGTCGAGGCAGGCCAGCCAAATCCACCGATTGCGCACGAGCCGCTCGATTGCGGCGTTGTTTAGTACGACGCGCCGGACGCGATCCGGCGTTCCCTCGACGATAATCGCTAATCGTGCGGGCTCATGGATCTCGACCATCTGCCACGGGAGCCCAGTCCGCAGATCGCTTTGCGCGCCGTCCATAACGCCGAGAAGTGATGTGACATTGTGGGGTAGTTTGGTGCCGCAGCCGTAGCCGGTCGGATCGACATAACCGAAGTAGTACTCAAGGCTGATGCCGGCGACCACCGGTACGACCGCCGCCATGATGCGCGCGAGGATTGCGCTGTCGTCATCACGAACTGGATCGTAAGAAACCAGAAACGCGCGCCGATCGAGGAATAGGCCTCGCGTACGGGCCCGGCGGCCGATGATGCAAAATGCATTCGTCGCATGGCCGTACTCCGGTCGTGGTTGCGCCAAGTCCGCGGCACGTCCCTCGACGTGCGCCAGCGCCGCAAGCGGGGGATACCACCCCGGCGCGCTGTCGAACCGCCGGCAGCGCTCGTGCGCCTCACGCCGGCGCGCGGTCTCGATGGCATCCTTCACTCTCTGAAATAACCCCTCGTGGTCCGCCGGAACAAGATCGTCATCGTAGAGCGTCACTGCGTTATTGCATGTATTCCGCTGGGCGCCGACGAACCATGTATTGTCTGGGATGCGCAGATCTTCCGTGGCCAGGAGCTGGCGGACTCTTGGGTCGTTGGCCATTTGTGCGAATGCACGCGCGTTGGGCCCACCGCGCCCCCCACCGCAAGCGCCGCAATCGTGGGCCGATTCATGAGGGTTATTGAGACTGATCGATCCGTGCCCTACCACAAGTACGAGGGGCGCCAGACGGTCGCTGATACCGATATCTTCCAAAACGCGTCGCACAATGTCCGCCATCTCGCGCACTGTGAATCCTGAGTGCGCACCGATAGGCGGCGCCGTCTCTTGCCGGTCCAGTTGCAAACGTGTTCGCAAGACGCCGGCCGATACCTCACGCACGCGATGCCATCGCGACGAAAGCCACGGAAATACGACTCGCAAGATTAGCGGCAGAAGTGCCAGCCAACCAAACGCTGTCATCAACACCGCACCACGAAACGCCAATCGGCTTCCTAAATGAACGTTGTACCCAAGGAACCCCGCCACGCGCCGCCGCAGGCGTTGCGAGTGGCCGGCCAGGCGCTCGCCCCCGGTATCCATTTCTGGCACGTAATGCTGGGGACGGATCGCAACCGGACAGAGGGGTCGTGGGTGGGCGTCGGTTGCGCCCTGGTGATACATCGCCACATTGAAGAAACCCGCACTACTCAAGGTTTCGCACGCGGGCTCGACCTCTTCCAGGTGGCGGCGGAAGGATTCTTCACGCTCGTCGAGGCAGAACACGGCCTGGAACGCTGGTGGTGCCTCAAGGTCGTGAGGTGCATGATGGATAAGGGCGTCATAGACGCGATGACGGATCGTTCGTTCGAAGGCCTGGTGCAAGATTCTTCGCTGGCGAATGCTGTTGAGTTCGCGCAACTCGGATTCCAGATCCGCTACGTTCGCAGCGGTCCACTGCTCCACAACTATCGTATCGAGACCGCAAAGCTGTGCCACATGAAAGAGCGGCCACGCGCGCTCCACCACGGTCGGACCCGGCGGAATCGGCAACCGGCCCTGCAAGGCGCTTCGCAGGTTTGAAAGCGCACCCTCGAAAGAAATTTCTGGTGCAACGTGCTCCAGCGCAGCGCGTTCGAAGAGCAGGCGAACCGCCAGGTATCCGCGCAACGTAACTGTGAGGTCATGCGCCGGCACACGGTCTGGCCGTTCCTCGATCTGTCGCACAATGCCGGCCCATCCCCTCAACGCCAGCAGCTCGGCGCCCAGATAGTCCTCATACTCTGCATCGGCGACGCCGAGTCGAGCGAGGGAATTGGCGATTGAGCTGAGTGCATCCCGACCGGCAGTGTAGTCCTCGGCGACGAGACGCGGGAGCGCTCGCGCCCAAGGCCCGCACTGCGCCGTCAACGAGGTGCGGTAGATCTCCAGAAAGCAGCCGTGGATGCCACGACTCCTGTCAGGCATGGACCAATGCGCCAGACCCTGATCCAGATAACCGGCCAAGAATCGAATAAGCGGCGGATGAATCCAGGCATCGGTATCAAGCCCACAGACCATTTGCACGCAATCACGATGGCGAACAGGAATGACGACCGGCGTTACCGGAGGCTCGCCGGCTCGGCGAACCGCTTTGACGCAGGCACTCCACAGGCGGCGCACGGCTTTGTGTTCCTCGCTCGCGCGATCGTTCTCCTCGCTAAGGACGTAGACTGCGGACCGAGCAGTCGCCGGCAGATCCCTACGAAAACGCGACAACACCGGCGTTTCTTCCAGAAGCCAAGAAAGCTCTCGTCCCTTCGCCTCGGGGATGCCATGCAGCACCACAGCTCGCCATAGATCGAAGCGGGTACCGACACCAGCCACGTCGCGCTCACTTCTCTCCCCAAGCTGCTCGTGGAGCAGCGCCTCCACGTCACGTGCCAGAATTCGGCCCGATGCTAACTTGTCGCGATAGCGTGATTCGGCCAGGAATGGCTCGCATCCCAGCCGTTCGCCGGCGCGCTCAACGGCCTCCTCAAACGGCAGATGCTCGAACGCATGAAGCGTGTTGTGATGGATGAAAATGCTGATCGGGCCTTGTGCCGGCAGCACATGCGCCAACTGATCAATGACACGAGCGAGAGAATGCGGTGGATTAAGTTCGGGGGCACTGAGATCCTGGCGCATCGAGATGAACCCCTTTCCTTCGGGATCGGTATCGTTGCAGTTACGAAGAATCCGGCAAACCAAGACTTGCCATTATAGATTGATGTCACTGCAGCGAAGTCCAACGATCCGATCTAATGCCAAGCGGCCAGCTTCAAACGCCGTAATGCCTTTATGCGATGATGCCCTCTTCCTTTAACGTTTGTACTTCCGCGTGGGTCAGCCCGACGACTTCTTCAAAGACATAATCGCGTCGCGAGACTGGATCAAAATCAAGAATCCAACCTATTCACAGTCAGCAGGGTGTGAAGAGCTATTTGACCGAACTCACGCGTCAGCGGCGCGCGCGGGGCCCCATCGTTAACCTTTAGCATCAGACCCGCCTCGCAGGTATAAAGGAAGCCGCTCGGAACGAATCATGACGGTGAGTTCCAATGTGCAAATCGTCTTCAAAGACTACCCGCTAATACTCTGGCTCATGGGGGTGCTGTTTCTCTTTGTGGGAGCAGCCTTCCCTTTTGGACACGACGCTGAGGGGGTTCAGGCGCGTGTCCTGATGTTGCTGGGGGGCGGCCTTTTTATCGCGTTCCCTTGCATCCTGATTGTTACCGTAGATCGCACGCGGGGAATGCTCAATCTCCGCTACCGGTCACTGATCCGTGGTTCAACAAAGGCGTATCCGTTGAACGAGATTTCTCTCGTAAACGTTGCCCAAGACTGGGAGGGCGAACGGATGTATCGTCTGGAACTGATCTTATGGTCGGGCCAAGTGGTTCCTTTACGAACGTTCTACTCCGTAGGCAAGGGGCATCATGAGCGCCGGGCGCGACGACTACGGTCCGAGCTGCGAGTTGGCGGCGAGGTATCGGGACCGGGCTCCAACATAAGGATCACTATCTCGAATCGCTAAATTCCCTCGCCAAACATCGATCGACAGCTTAGAACAGCCGAGTGAACGATCAAGTCGGTTCGCTACGCGCCGAGATGGACCAGCGTTTCGATGTGTTCAGTGTGAGGAAACATGTCCACGGCTTCGATGCGCTCGACGGTGTACCCGTATTTGAGGATCATGCGTAGTTCGACCGCCAGCATCTCCGGGTTACACGAAACATAGACGGCTCGAGGCGCTGCGATGCCTCGAAACACGCGTTCCAGCACGCCTGCAGGACAGCCTTGCCGAGGCGGATCGAGGATGACGGCGTCCCACGCATCGCGGGCGACTGTTCCAAGCCCATCTTCCACGCGAACGGCGATGAAGCGTGCGCGATCGGGCGGAATGCGGTTGAGACGCATGTTGGCTGCAGCGTCCCGCACCGCCTGGCGATTCTCCTCGATTCCGACAACGCGAGCGCCTTCGGCTGCGAGCCGCAGCGAAAACAACCCGCTGCCGCAGTAAAGATCGAGTACACGCTGCGCGCCATGGAGGGTTTCCACAACACATTGCTGTAGCACAGAAGCGGCGCGGACGTTCGTCTGAAAGAACGCGTCCGGAGAGATCAAATAGGAGAGGCTTCCAATAGTCTCCCGAATGTGGCTGCGGCCGTAGATTTTGATCGTCTGAGGCCGAGCATGAACGGTCCCAGCTTCTCATTAATGTTGATGAAAAAGCCGTCGGGACGGTCATCCGATTCCAGCAGCGAACGAATCGGCTTGCGAAGGGATTTGTCGTTTCGGGTAACAACTAGCGTGGCGACGGCTTCGCGATCGTTTTGCGTGGTGCGGATGATTAAATGACGCAAAATTCCCGGAGCGACTGGCGCGCTTCGCAGGCGATCACGCAACGCAAACGCGATTTGATTCCCACGATCGCTGTGGACCGGGCATTCCTCGACCGGCACAATGCGATTCGATCCAGGTTCGAAATGCCCCATCACCCCACCCTGGAATACAAATGCGACTTTCTGACGGAACCGCGAGGGTTCCTCAGAACCGAACTCGATCGGAGCGAATCGCGGCGAAAAGCCGGGCAGCAGCTTCCGAAGCACCGCTTCCTTCGACGCGATCTGCTGCGCATAAGAGAGATGTTGAAGGGTGCAACCGCCGCATATGCCGTAATGACGACAGATCACAATGGCTTAAGCTTACCCTGTCCCCAAAACAAAAACCCCGGCGAGCCTTCCAGCTTGCCGGGGTTTTAATCCTAGAAACCTCTTTCTTCGGGACGGCTAAGACAATTCCAGGGTGCGGAGGAGATAGATATCCAGTGGATGGCCCGTGTATTCGTGGTAGGCCTGGATCGCTTTGGGCCATCTCGATCACCGATGTGGCTCAGGATGGACCGCCGGACCCGGCCTCCCGTGCGAGACCTCCAACGCATAAACCTTTTGTCGAGGAAAGGAATAAAAGTATCGCGACTTGCGCGATCGCCATATTCCAATAGAACGCCTCCCGCGCGCGACCCAACGCAGGCACGGCTATTGTGACCGGCGGGTCCGATAGCGACGTCCGGGCGAGATCCGGCGGCGGGTCCCCTTCACTCACAGCGGGCTTCTTACGCACACTCTTCACCTGCAACGGCGGAATGAGCTGCTGCTTTCGGGCGCCCGCTCGCGTCTGCCCAGCTTCGTATCGGGGGATACTATTGTTTCCGACCTTAGTGTGATTCCCGCCGGTGGACTCACAGCCCGACGTACACGCTGGATACGTACATTCCATCTCATTATCCAAGAAATGACTTACAAAATTTCCGTTTGACAGCCTTGTGACCCGACTCTACATTCGCGACGGTCTATGAAGATTGCGTATGGGCATACATACTGAGTGATGATTCACCTGCAGCCCTGAGAACTCTCGAGGTTCTGGATTCCACAAACGTAAAAACGTGAGACTTAAGGAGCGGTATATGAAACGATTGTTAGGTGTGATGGTAGTAGCGGTTGCGTTCTCTCAATTTTCATTGTTTGCTGAGGACGGGCCAAAGACCCAGTTCTTCGGCGGACTTTCCGTCCTGAGCGGTAAAGCCGTTGATCGAGTGCAGGCTCTTGGATGGCAAGCCGGTGTTACGGGAAATGTGAACAGCACCCTTGGCATAGTCGGCGACTTCGCCGGCCAGTACAAAGATAGTGAGCATTACTATGAGTACCTCGGTGGACCGCGTTTTCATGCCCGCCGGGAAAAGACCACACTGTTTGCTCATGCTCTGTTCGGCGGTCTGACTGCAGGCAGCTTCGGTAGCTCAGTCAGCGGCTTCACGATGGGTTACGGTGGTGGCGTGGACATTTCTGCCAACGAAAAGATGTCCATTCGCCTCGTCCAGTTCGACTGGCTACCGACTCATATTGGCGGCGTTTGGGATAAAAACACACTTCGCTTCGGCTTCGGGGTCGTCTTCGGACGATAGCGGATTCGTTCGCCGCAAACCGCCGGAATTCCCCTCCCCGCACGGGGAGGGACGATCGTTCTGGGCAAGCACGGAACTCGACGTAACGCTCGGAGAATAAAATGCTGACTTGCAATTCGGTTATACGCCAGGCACCACGGTAGTCATTGCCAACTACCGTCTCTTTAAGGTACGGGGTCCTTGAAGTTGGCGGCAACTGCGAATGTAAGATGAATCCGGAGCAAATCAAAAGGAGGGATTGTGCGGCCGTCTTCTTGAATTTTGGAGAAATGTCATCGGGGCTTTTAATGGGCAATCAACAGTATGGTATTGGTGTTAGCCGGTCTTGTATTTCTCGGCGTTCTGACCGGAGTCCTTTTGGTTACTCACGCGGTCGTTCGAATATTTCGGCCACGAAAATCGGAACCTGCCGTAGAGGTTCGCGAAATTGAAATGTCGTCATGAATATTCTTCTCTATAACCCGGACAACGGCGTCACGCGGAACTTCATGCCCCATTTGTGGATGTTCCTCCTCCAATCCCTCACACCGCCCGAGCACAAGGTTTTCCTGATTGATGGAAATGCTCAACCGCTAACGCCAAACGAACTTGCACTTTTCGTCAAGGAGAATGACATCCGGCTTGCAGGAATCGGTTTCATGACGCGGATGGCGGTTCGCGCCTACAACATGGCGGATGTGATACGTGGGGCAGGCGCAAAGGTTGTCATGGGAGGCCCACATGTGACGGAGGTTCCCGGCGAACCGTTGGGAGGCGATGGAAACCCGCGCCATGCGGATGCCATCGCCCTTGGAGAAGCAGACGAAACGTGGCCGCAAATCGTTGAGGATACCGCGAAGGACCAACTGAAAGAGATCTACACGCCAACTAACGCCGAGGGGAAAGAAATCAAGCCATCGCTCGTGGAGTATCCCAACATACCCTGGGAACAACTCGATCTGGAGCAGTTCAATTTGATCGGGCATTTGCCACGATGGGCGAGATATTGGGTAGACCGCGCGCGCATTGCAATGAAGAGCTTCCACTTGATTCCGATCGAATCGGGACGCGGTTGTCCTTATGGATGTGATTTCTGCACGGTAACCGGTTTTTTCGGCGACTCCATTCGATTTCGGACGAACGAGAGTGTCGTCAACGAAATGCTTCGATTGAAGGCGCGGTCCAGTAGGGATGGCGGCCATATTGCCATTTTCTTCGTGGATGACAATTTCGCGATCAACATGAAGCGTACGAAGTCACTTCTGAAAGCCATCATCGCGGCCGACGCGATCCTTCCCTGGGTCGCACAAATCAGCATCAATCTTTTACGTGATCAGGAATTGTTGGACCTGATCGCCGCAAGTGGAGGTCGCTGGATTTTCCAAGGTCTGGAATCGATCGATGCTGCAAATCTCGAAGACGTAAACAAGGGTTTTAACAAACCTAGCGAATATGCCGCCGTCTTAAGCCAGCTCGCTGAGCGCGGGATTTATGCCATCACATCGTTCATCTTCGGAATGGACGGCGATACTCCAGGTGTGGCAGGCCGGACCCTCGAAGCGATTGCCTCGTGGCCACCGGGTCTTCCCGTATTCGGATTACTGACGCCATATCCAGCAACCCCACTCTATGACCGGCTAAGCAAGGAGGGGCGTCTGTTCGCACCAGAGCATTGGCTTGATACTCGTCCGTTCAGGATGGCCTTCACGCCGCGGAACATCAGCGTCGAAGAGGCTGAAGCGGAAATGAAAGCAGCCTGGTCGCGTTCTTATGACCCGCAGGCCATTGCGACAGCACTTCAGAGGATCGCGCATCGACCATTCAAAGAACGAGCTGTCATGTTGTTCGCTCGGCTCGCCTTTCGCGGTATCTACTTTCCTCAGATGCGACGCCGCGATTGGGTCCGCCTCTTAGTGGCAAATCGCAAGAACCTCCTTCGACTTCTGGCGGAGGCCCGGGTCGAATACAGAAGACAGCAGAATCCGGCGCCGCGCCCATCGATTCTTATCTCAGGCCCAATAGTGAGCAGCGAGGTCGAAAAAGCTTCCGGACTTTCAAAGAAGAAGACAACCAGCAGTTAGGAGGGTTCGTCGATACGCTTATTTTGACTGTGCTTCGTACAGGTTATGAATGCGAGTGTCCGTACGTAACTCTGGACCTGAACTGTCTCTACGATCATCGATAATTCACAAATTCAATTAAATTCTTTTATGATCATCGACTGGCAGCTCGTTGCCACCTTAGCGGCACCGATTATCGCGCTCTTTGCTGGCGGATGGATCAATCGATGGTTTGAAAGTCGCCCTGTCCTTATCTCTTATTTTGGTCACGTCTCCTTGGAAGCACGCAGCGTCCGAACCTCGTTGCCGGCGCCGATCCTGCAAGTCACGGCGATAGCGAGAGCCGGTTAACGAATTGGTTCAACACTTCCGCGTGGTCCGCCCCGCCGGCATTTACGTTTGGTAATGCTCCCCGAACGGACAGCCGCGTTCGCACGCCGGGCCAGAAGGAAACCGATGTGAACATCCAGAAGTCGCTACAGATGGAACGGGCCGCGATTACCATCCGAGCGGACTTCTTGAATGTGTTCGACAATCCGCTCTTCCTGGGGCCCCGTCTCCTACGGGCTTCCCACATTCGGACAAATCCAGAACGTCGGCGGATTCGCGCGATCCGCGCAATTTCAATTGCGAGTCGATTGGTAATGCGTTCTACCGTATCGGCGATTCGATATCGAATTGGTCGAGGGTCCGCCCATCGATGGCGATTGCCTCGATGTGAGCGACCTTGCCGTCGACAGACACGCTGACGAAGTTCTCGACACTTACCACTTTCTGCGTAATCCCCTGAGGCGGCGTGTTCACGTCATAGAGCGGGGCGCCGCCGCCGCCGGTAATTACATAGTGGATATTGTTCTTGAAGTAGTGCTGGTAATTTATGGTCATGACCGAAGAAACCGGCAGAGACGTGATATCTCTCCAGTAACCCCGCGAGCGCCATCATGTGAGGGTTGTCACCTTGGCGGGAGGTCACAGCGGTAAATGGCGGATGGTGCGCCGCGACGAATCGGTAGTCGGCTTTCTGATGAAATTTCAGATCCTCCTCGATCCAGTGTAGCTGTTGGGCCCAGAATGCATCCCGTCCTGCCTGGTTGGATGCCGCCGTTGTGAGTTCGCTGTCAATAACGGTGATATGGGAATTTCCCCGATCGAACGAGTAATACGGCGCCCCTTCTTGAAAGATATCTTCGACATAGTGACTCGTCCGCTCGTGGTTTCCGATTGCCGGAAAAAATGCGCTCTGGCGCAGGAGATCTTTTTCGATATCGAAAAAGATGGGCCATAGCGCGCTGTCGTTCCCGTCTTCGACCATGTCTCCGGTCTGGAGAATAAAATCCGGAATCCCGTGTTTCATCACTTCGGCGATTACTTTCCGGTGTACATCATGTCGCGTGCGATTGTCACCATAGACCAAGAAGCGATAGGGTTCCGATCCTGCCGGCGGAGTCTTGAAAGATCCATCGCCGTCTTCTCCCGCCGAAGAAATGTTGTATTCATATCGCGTGTTCGGTTTCAGCGAAGTCAACGTTACTGTTTCAGTCCGGAGCACAGGCGCCTCGATTGCAGCGGCATCGCCCGACGGACGAAGCGTCACCTCATCCGGTTGCACAATCCATGCAATCGTTGCCGCGCGGTTGGTCACCTTTACCGCTAAAGGTCCGCCAACAATCTTCCCGGTTTTTTGAGCCACCGTAGTAAGCGCGGTGCTCGCCGCGAGTATTAGGCAACAAACAAAGGACAACGTTTGTTTTCGCATGGAGTTACTGTCGAACAGGACTGTTACTGATTAGAAACGGTATTGTGACAGGTTGATCAATTTGTGTTGTGGAGCCGCACAACTCCCCTCCTAAACTTTGGGGGGAATTTTACGGTCCTTTCATAAAAATGTAACGAACCCCGTGCCTAATCGCACCTACGGATATTGCTTCTCTGCAATAACCGGCTTCACTCGAAAGGTTGCCGATTCATATGTTGCGCCTTCGTGCGTGCGCGGCGGCGTTACCGCTGCTGTTCTTGTCATTCGTTCAAATCGTTTCTGCTCAAACCGACACCGGTTCCTTAAGCGGCCGCTTGACCGATGCCCAAGGCGGAGTTACCGGAGGATCTCAGATCCAACTGCAGAATCAAGCGACGGGCGCCGAGCGTCGAACTGCATCGGACGAGACCGGGCAATACACGTTTACGCTGATTCCACCCGGCCGTTACAACATCGAGGTCAAGTGGTCAGACCGCAGTGATCAGGCTGAACTTCGCCATAATCGCTAAAATCAGGAAGAATGGACGTATGGGCTTGACGGTACTTCGGCCGCTGAAGAGTTTCTGTACGTTCACACGAATGCCGGTGCAACGGCGAAGAAGCTTGTCGGAGAGAAATTGGCACCCGACTATTCATTCGTTGCCCAGCCCAACGCTACGTACTATGTTCAGGTATCCCGTCAGCGAAGTAGGACGGGCGATTACGTTGAACACCTCCGCAGGGGGAACCGGCCAATGAAGTTCTGGATACCAATTCTCTGTTTCGCCGCGCTGGCGGTTGCGCAAAGCAGCGAGCCGCCGTCTCCGACTGACGTGCCGTACACACCCGAACCTCGCCCGCTCCAATGGCGCCTGGGCTTTGATCTCGGTAACGCCGTGATTCTGGAAACCCCGGAGCTGAACCCGGAAAACAATTTCAAATCGGCTGTGGAAGAAGCTGAACGCATTTTGCCTCATCCCGATCTGAGTTTCGGCTTGGCGCTGCTTCCCTTCATTAAGGTCAATGTCCGGAGAGACCAGCTATTGAATCCGCAGAAATGGACAATCATGGACCTCCAGGCGCGGACAAGGCAGAGGAGTTTTCAAGGCATCGGCCTGTTCATGGGATCGCAAATGACAACTACCGAAGGTGGTTATCATTTAGTTTCCGTTGCTGCGATGCCGGGCAACCCCTTCATGGCCGTCCGAAAGGAAGCGTCAGGCGAAAATCTGATCTTCGGCTTCGCAGGCCCTCTCAAAACGAAGCACGTAAGAACGAAGTTTTCGGAAACGAAATGGGAAAACTCGTTGCCCGTGGAGAATGCGGCGGATCTTCCGGCGGGATCCGAAGCAGCAAAGCAGTTGCTCGATGACTCGACGAACGCAGCTCCACAACGATTCCTCTACGTCACTTCCATCGAAGCGTTCATTCGAAACCGGGTGAGTAAGCTGTGGCTTCTCAATTACAGTCATCCCGATATGACCATGGGGACCCACCCATGGGGAATCTTCCTGGAGAAACCGGACGGTAGTCT
>Ga0209376_1002324_pt1 | contig 18156 bp, 14 predicted proteins | sample GraSoiAngelo_134_FD_185891 | JGI IMG/M metagenome (GOLD analysis project Ga0209376, IMG submission 185891) | Grasslands soil microbial communities from the Angelo Coastal Reserve, California, USA - 14_0929_05_30cm (SPAdes) (version 2) | ecosystem: Environmental > Terrestrial > Soil > Grasslands ... | reverse complement strand
AGCACGTAGATCACCGGGCGGCCGCTGGCGCGCGCCGTCGTCACGTGCTCCCACCCTCTAACCCGGTAGCGCCACGTCGCCGCCAGCAGGCGCACGAGCCCCGCCAGGAGCGTCGTCATCCCGCGAGCTCCGCGGCCAGCGCGGCCACGCGCTCCGCGGCGCCCGGCGGCCCGAGCCGCTCCCGTACCAGGGCGAGCCCCTCGCGCTGGCGGCGGGCCGCGTCGCTCGCGGGGTCGAGCAGCGGCAGCACCGCGTCCGCCAGCGCGGCGGGCGTCGCGGCGCTCTGCAGGAACTCCGGTGCGACCTCGCGCTCCGCGATCAGGTTCACCAGGCCGACGTGGGGCACCTGCAGCATGCGGATCGCGATCGCGAAGGACACGGGATTGAGCCGGTAGGCGATCGCCATCGGGACGTCGGCGAGCGCGGCTTCGAGCGTGGTCGTGCCGGACTTGCACAGCCCGGCCTCGGCGGCGGCGAACACCGTGCGCGGATCGCCCCGATGCAGGCGGATGGCGCCGGCGCCGGGGTAGCGCGCCCGGCCCGTCGCGGCGACGACGACCTGCACCTCGGGCCGCACGGCGACGATCCGAGCCGCGGCGCCGCGGAACGCGGGCCACAGACGCGTCACCTCCTGAGAACGGCTCCCCGGGAACAGCCCCAGCACCGGTCGCGCCGGGTCGAGGCCAAGCGCGCGCCGGGCCTCCACGCGCGGCGGAGGGGGCGGCCGGTCGCGCAGCGGATGACCCACGAACGTCGCCGCGATTCCGTGGTCGCGAAAGAACCGCTCCTCGAACGGCAGGATGACCGCCAGGCGCCGCACCGCCGCGAGCCGGCGCACGCGTCCCGGCGCCCAGGCCCACATCTGTGGAGCGATGTAATACAGCACCGGGATTCCCGCTTCGCGGGCGGCCGCCGCCGCGCGCAGATGGTAACCCGGATAGTCGACCAGGATCACGAGATCGTAGCGCTTGGCGCGGAAGGCGTCGCGCACCCGGCCCAGGAGCCGGAGGTGGGCGGGAAGCTTCCACAGCGCTTCGACGAACCCGACCACGGAAAAGCGCTCCATGCGGTCGAGCACGACGGCGCCCGCCGCCTCGAGGTCCGGCCCGCCGAACGCCTCCACCGTGACGGCGGGGAGGCGGCGCTTGAGCGCGCTCACGACAGCCGCGGCATGCGCGTCCCCCGACGGCTCGCCGGCGGAAATGTACACCCGCGGCGCGCGGCTCATGTCGTTCCAACTGCAGTCGCCAAACGTGCCGCGGACTTGCCGGGAATAGTTGGAACCGCACTCACGGCCGCGTGGCGGCGTGGGGGATGGCGGGCGCGAGTGGTGGAGCGGGCGGCGCGAGTGGGGACGCCTGCACAGCCGCGGCGACGCGGAACGCCAGCGCCAGGGCCTGCACTCCGGCGGCGCCCGACACCACGACCTCCTCCTCCCCCCGTACGGCGCGCACGAAACTCTCGAGCTCGAGCTGGAGCGGCTCCGCCTCGGGAGCCTCGAGCCGCACGTGCTCCACGATCTGCTCGAGCTTCGTGGCGCCCAGACCTTGCCAGCCGGGCTTCAGGCGGAAGAAGTCGCCGCTGCCCTGCGCCAGGTCGAGCGAGCAATAGCCGGTCGGCTGGAAGATGCGCAGTTTGCGCGTGCGCTCGCGTGACACCCGGCTCGCCGTGACATTGGCGATGGCGCCGTTGGCGAACTCGAGGCGCGCGTTGGCGATGTCCACGTGGGGGGTGAGGATCGCGACTCCCGTGGCGCGAACGTCCGCGACGGGAGCGCGCACCAGCTCCAGCACGAGATCGAGGTCGTGGATCATCAGGTCGAGAATCACGGCCACGTCGGTGCCGCGCGGCTGAAAGGGAGCGAGGCGGTCGATCTGCAGGAAGCGGGGCTCGTCGAGGTAGGGCGCGGCGGCGCGCACGGCCCGGTTAAACCGCTCCACGTGGCCCACCTGGAGCACCACACCGTGCTCGGCCGCGCACCGCACCAGGTCTTCCGCGCCCGGGAGCGTGTCCGCCAGGGGCTTTTCCATGAGCAGGCCGATGCCCCGCTCCAGCACGGCGCGCCCCACCTCGGCGTGCGCGGGCGTGGGAACGGCCACGGTCACCGCATCCACGCGATCGAGCAGCGCGGCGAGGGTGGGGTGCGCCACCGTGCCGAGCTGCTGCGCCACCTCGGCACCGCGCGCCGGGTTCTTGTCGTAGATCCCGGAAAATCCCACGCCCGGCATGCGCGAGAGCAGCCGGGCGTGGTGGAACCCGAGCGCGCCGGTGCCGACCACCCCCACCCGGATCGGCGGTGCGCTCACACCAGCACTCCCCGCTGCGACCCTTCGATGAACTTGAGGAAGTTCTCCACCTCGGGGATCTGCGGCAGCTCGGCGCGCGCCTTGGCGATGCCCTGGCTCACGGTCATGTCGGAATTGAACAGCAGGCGGTAGGCCCGCTTCAGGGCGAGCTTCACCTCGGGCGAGAAGCCCGCGCGCTGCAGCCCCACCGAATTGAGGCCGTAGAGGTGCACCGGATTCCCCACCGCCTTGGTGTAGGGCGGCACGTCCTGATTGACGCGCGAGCCGCCGCCCACGAACGAGAACGTGCCGATGCGCACGAACTGATGAATCGGCACCAGTCCCGACACGACCGCCCGGTCCTCGATGGTGACGTGCCCGGCCATCTGGACCGCGTTGGCGATGATGACATCGTTTCCGATGTAGCAGTCGTGGGCGAGGTGCACGTACGACATGAGGAAACAGCGCTGCCCCACGGCCGTCTTCCCGGTCGCCGAGGTTCCCCGGTTGATGGTGCAGTACTCCCGGATCACCGTCGCGTCGCCCACTTCGACCCAGGTGTCCTCGCCGCGGTACTTCAGGTCCTGCGGGTCGTTGCCGAGCACGCTGCCGTACCCGATCCTCACGCCGGTGCCGATCTTGACGTTGCGCTCGAGCACCGCGTGCGCGGCGACGTGACAGCGCTCGCCGATCGTCACCCGCGGTCCGATGATCGCGTATGGCCCGACCGTGACGTCGCTCCCGATGTGCGCGGTGGGATCGACCAGGGCGGTCCGGTGGATCACCGATCGACCACCGTCGCCATCATGTCGGCCTCCGCCACCACTTGCCCGTCCACGTACCCGACGCCTTTCATCTTGCACGTCTTGCCGCGGAACTGCAGCATCTCGAGCTCGAATCGGATCTGGTCGCCCGGCACCACCGGGCGGCGGAACTTGACGTTGTCGAGCGACATGAAGTAGACCACCTTGTCCTCGACGTTCTGCCCCTCGAAGTAGCCCATCAGCAGCATGCCGCCCACCTGAGCCATCGCCTCGATGATGAGCACGCCGGGCATGATCGGGTGACCCGGGAAGTGGCCCTGGAAGAACGGCTCGTTGATCGTGACGTTCTTGATCCCGACGATGCGCTGCTGGCCTTCGACCTCGATGATGCGGTCCACCAGGAGGAAGGGATAGCGGTGCGGCAGCACGTCCATGATGCGCCCGATATCCATTTTGGGCGCGGCGCCCGTGCGCCGCGCCGCGCGAGCCAGGGCGCGGGCCAGAGCGATGTTGCCGCTGTGGCTGGGTCGCTCGGCCACGACGTGGGCGCGGATGCGCGCGCCCGTGAGCGCCAGATCGCCGATGATGTCCGCCGCCTTGTGGCGCAGGAATTCGTCCGGCCAGCGCAGCTGGGCCCCGTTGGCGAGTCCGCGCTCGTCGAGCAGGATGGCGTTGGCCTGGGATGCACCCTTGATCAGGCCCCGCGCCTTGAGCGACTCGACCTCGCTCACGAACCCGAACGTGCGGGCCGGCGCCAGCTCCGTGGCGAACGCCTCGGGCGTGACCGTGTAGCTCCCCGACTGGCGCCCGATGAGCGGGTGCGGCCACTCGATCGTCACCGTGAGCCGCAGCTCCCTGGCGGGGGCGACCACGTACGTCGAGTCTCCGTCGGTGACCGTGAACGGCGCCGGCACCGTCAGGATGACCGGCTCGCCGCTCGTCTCGGTGGGGCCGGCGTGCGCCAGCGCCTCGAAGTAGGGCTGGACACTGCCGTCGAGAATCGGCGGCTCGGGACCCGTGAGCTCGACCGTGACGTCGTCGATCTCGTGGGCCGCGACCGCGGCGAGGAGGTGCTCGACCGTATGGATGGTCGTCTCGCCCTTGCCGATCGCCGTGCGCCGCTCGACGGCCTCGACCTCCGACAGCCGGGCAGGCACCTCCGGCTTCCCCGACAGATCGACGCGCCGGAACACGATCCCCTGCCCCGCGGGCGCGGGCAGGAACGTGGCCTCGGTGCGTGCTCCGGTGTGCAGCCCGGTGCCCGAAACCGCGGCCTTCTGCTTGATGCTGCGCCTAGTGCTCTGAGCCATCCGTCCGCCGCACGAGTGCCTCGAGATCGTCCACGATCCGCGCCAGCCGGTACAGGGCGCCCTGCGCCCGCAAAAACTCGCGGTGGTTGCGCGCGGGGTAGCCGGACACCGTCGCGCCCGGGTCGATGTCCCCGATCACGCCTCCCTGCACCGTGACGCGCGCCCCGCGCCCGATCGTCACATGGTCGGCAAGGCCGGCCTGCCCCGCCAGGAACACGTCGTCCTCGACGTGGGTGCTGCCCGCGATCCCGGCCTGACCGGCGATCAGACAGCGGGCCCCGATGCGGCAGTTGTGGCCGATCTGCACGAGGTTGTCGATCTTCGTCCCCGGCCCCACGACGGTGTCGTCCACGCTGCCGCGATCGATGGTCGTGTTGGCGCCGACCTCGACGTCGTCGCCGATGATGCAGCGCCCGACCTGCGGGATCTTGCGCGGCAGCTCGCCCGGCTTGCCCGGCACGTAGCCGAATCCATCCGCCCCGAGCCGCACGCCGGCATGTAGGATGACGCGGTTGCCCACCACCGTCCCGCCGTAGCACACCACGTGGGGCAACAGTTGCACGTCGTCCCCCAGCTGGACGTCGTCCCCCAGCACGCACGCCGCGCCGATCCGTACGTTCCGACCCAGCCGCACGCGGCGACCCAGCACCGCGTAGGCGCCGATCGCCACGGGCTCCTGCCACACCACGCCGGCGCCGATCACCGCGGTGCGGTGGATGCCCGGCTCCCAGACTGGCTCAGGATAGAGCACCGGAATGACCGCCAGCAGCGCCACGTGCGGATCGCGCACCAGCACGCGGCAAGCGGGACCTTCCGGGGTCTCCTGAACGAGATCCGGTTTGCAGAGCACGACGGCCGCGCTAGACCGTTGAAAATACTGGAGATAGCGCCTGGCGGCAAGAAACGACAGGTCGTTCGGACCGGCCCGGTCCAAGGGCGCGACGCCCGACACGGTCACGTCCGGCGGGCCCATCAGTTGACCGTTCGTGAGGGCCGCGATGTCGCGCGAGCTCAGGCGCGGGGCGGCACCGGCGCGGGCTCCGCTGTCCCCGCCGCCCTCCGACTGTTGCCGGTCGCGCACGGGCTGGCGCCCTATTTGGGTGACTTCAGCCGCTCGATCACCTTGGCGGTGACGTCGAGGCTCGGGTCGACGGCCAGGAAGACGCTGCTGTTCTGACCGTCCATATCGAAGACCAGCGCGTAGTTGGCCTCGGCGCGGATGCCTGCGACGATTCCGATGACCCGGGCCTGGATCGGCTGCAGCAACTCCTGCTCCCGCTGCTGGTAGCGAGTCTGCATGTCGCTCTGGCGCTGCTGCAGGCGCTGCTGCATGGCTTGCAGGTCGCGCTGCTTCGCCTGCTTCGCGGCCGAGGAGAGCGCGAGCGATTGCTGATCGAAGGCGCGCATCGCCGAATCCCACTGCTGCTGCATGCGCTGCAGCGAGTCGCGGATGCTCTGGCCCTCTTTGCTGAGCGTGGATTCGGCGGCAGCGTACCCCGGTGTCTGCTCGAGGATCGTCTGCGAGTGGACGAAGGCGATCTTGAGCGTCCCCTGCGCCTGTGCGCCGAGCGCGACCGGTGCCGCCACGACCAGTCCGACCCACGTCCACACTGTCACCACACACCTCATAGCTGTCTCCCCGAGAGAAAGACCCGTGTCCGTTGCCCCCCCCTCGTCCGCGCGGGGAGTCCGATCAGAAGAAGTTGCCCAGCTTGAAGTGCAGCTTGAACCCCGGCGCCGGGCGGCCGAAGGAATCCGTGCGGTCGAAGCCGTACGCCCAATCGATCCCGATGGGGCCGAGGGGCGAAATGATGCTCAAGCCGAGGCCGGCGCCGTGGAACAGCCGCGTCGGATCGAACTCGCCGGCGTGCGCCCACACGTTCCCCGCGTCCACGAACATGTTGATGTAGAACATCTGGGACAGCCGCGCGCCGATCTCGCCCGTCATCGCGAAATACGCCTTCCCGAACGAGCCGGCCGTCGCCTGGCCGTTGACGGCGGTCGGGTCGTATCCCTGGGGCGTGATGGAGAACTCGTCATAGCCACGCAGCGGGATGCCGTACTGCACGCCGCCCATGGTGAACAGCTGATCGAAGAAGGGGGAATTCCCGAACACGAGTCCCGAACGCGTCGACAGGCCCATCACGAATCGGACCGGCGCCGTGCTGGCCGCACCGCCCAGCTGCCCCAGCGGAGCGTACCACCGGCCTTCGAGATCGAGGCGCTGGAAGTTCCCCGAGCCACCCAGCGGTCCGCCGGACTGCGACAGCCCGATCGAGTGCATCGTGCCCGCGGTGGGGAACGGCAGATCGATACGGGTGTCGCGTAGCAGCGAGACCCCGAGCGTGGATCGGATGCAGTTATTGCAGCGCAGTGCGGCGAGCCCGGTACTCGCACCGGTGAACGACTGGTCGTCGATCCCGTACGACACGAACAGCCGGGTGTAGCGGTCATGGAACAGGGGGAACCCGAACTGCAGGCTGGCGCCACGGCGGCGCAGCGTGCCGAGGTCCGCGATGGTGTAGCGGAGACGGGTGTTGTGCACGTCGAACGTCCCCGAAATCCGCGACTCGCGGATGGCGGGGTCGGTGTACGTGACGGAAAAGTCGCTGATGTTCTGGCCGAATTGCCACTGGAAATGGCCCTTCTTGCCCTGCCCGAACAGGTTGGGCTCGTCCAGTCCGAGGAACCCGCCGACGCCGGTGCCCTGTCCCACCGACGCGCCGAAGTTGATGTTGCCGGTGTGCTTCTCGGTCACCCGGAAGATCACGTCCACGTCGCCCTGGTCGTTGGCGGGCCGGGTGTCCGGGAACGGCAGAGGTTGCTGGAAAAAGCCGAGGTTCGAGATGTTCTGGTACGAGCGGATGAGCGCGTCCTGGCGGAACACGTCTCCGGGCAACAGCACGATCGCGTCGCGGATCACCCGCTCGTGGGTGATGTCGTTCCCCGAGATCTCGATCTTGTTGACGATCGCGGGCTGGCCTTCGTTGATCGCCCAGCGCAGATCCACCACCGGCTTCCCGTCCGGGGCCGTGCGGCGGATCACCTGGGGGTCGACGTGCATGTAGATGTAGCCGTTGTTGTAGTACAGGGTCTGGACCTGCTGCGTGGCCGCGCTCCATTTCTGCTGATCGAAGTACAGGGGCCCCTGGGAGGCCCCACCGAAGCCCAGGAATCCGCCGCGGCCTTCTTCCTTGAATGGAAACAGCTGCTGCAGCTCGTCGGTCGAGAAGCGCCGGTTGCCCACGATTTCGAACGTGCCGACGCGGTACGGCTCGCCCTCGCTCACGCGCACGACGAGCGTCGCCTTGCCGGTCGAGTCGTCCACGAGCAACGTGTCGCCGAGCACCTGGAAGTCCACGAACCCCCGGTCGCCATAGAGCTTCGGCAGATTCTCCTGGAGGTCGGACCGCAGCTTTTCGTCGTCGTATTCGCCGGAGCGGAACCACCAGAAGCCCTCGGGTCGGGTCTTCATGGACCCCACCAACCGGTCCGTCGGGAGGTGGGTATTGCCCTCGAGCGCGACCCGCGCGACCGCGACGCGCCGCCCCTCGTCCACGTCGAACACGACGCGGACGCGCGACGAGTCGGCCTCGTACACCTTGATCACGCTCACGTGGGCCAGGTAGTACCCTTCGGCCCGGTACAGCGAGTCGATGCGGCCGCGCCCGCGCGCCAGGGCGGCGGGGTCGAGCGCCCGCCCTTCGGCGAGCTGTGCCTTGTCGCGGACGCTCCCTTCCGAGAGCCGGCTCACGCCGCGCACGGCCCACTTCACGAGGATGGGACGCTCGCGCACCCGCACGATCAGGAGCTGGCGGCCGGCCGCCGTGTCCTGCTCGGCGCGGACGTCGTCGAACTCGCCGGTGGCATAGAGCGCCTGCATGGCGCGCTGCACGTCGCGGTAGCCGAGCGGCCGGCCGGGCGCGAGCCCGCTCTGGTCGAGCACCTGTTTGCGGTCGACGCGGCGCAGGCCGAGCACCACGATGGAATCGGGGGCGACAGCGGGAGGCGCCTGGGCGGGGGCCTCGCCCTGCGCGCGCACGGCGCGCGCGGGGAGGAGCGCCAGACCACCCAGCAAGATGACGAGCGAAGCTGTGCGGATCACGCCTTCGAGCCGGAGAGCGCGCGGAACGCCAGCCGTTCCTTGTCCGGGGCCACGTCGACCTCGATTTCGTCGCCCCGTGCGAACTCGCCGACCAGGATTTTCTCCGACAGCGGATCTTCCACGTACTTCTGAATGGCGCGCTTCAGGGGACGCGCGCCGAAATGCTCATCGTACCCGTGATCCACCAGGAAATCCGAGGCCGCCGGCGTCAGCCGGAGCGTGAGCTCCTCCTCGCCCAACCGCCGCTGCACTTCCTTGAGCAGGATCGCGACAATCTGCGCGATGTGCTCCCGCGTGAGCGGGTGGAACACAATAATGTCGTCCAGCCGGTTCAAGAACTCGGGATTGAAGGTCTTGTTGATCTCCTCCTTCACCTTCTCCGCCATCTTCTCGAAGCTGGCACGACTGTCGGGCTGCGCGAAGCCGAGCGCCTTGCCCTTCACCATGTCGCGCGCGCCGACGTTCGACGTCATGATCACGACGGTGTTCTTGAAGTCGATCACCCGCCCGTAGTTGTCGGTGAGGTGCCCTTCGTCCAGCACCTGCAGCAGGATGTTGAAGACGTCGGGGTGCGCCTTCTCGATCTCGTCGAGCAGCACCACCGAATAGGGCTTGCGCCGCACCGCCTTGGTGAGGGTGCCGGAGTCTTCGTAGCCGACGTAGCCGGGAGGCGCGCCGATCAAGCGGCTCACCGAGAACTTCTCCATGTACTCCGACATGTCGACCCGGATCAGCGCGCTCGCGTCCGCGAACAGGAACCGCGCCAGCCCGCGGGCGAGCTCGGTCTTGCCGACGCCGGTCGGACCGGAAAAGATGAACGACCCGATCGGCCGCTTGGGATCCTTGAGCCCGGCCCGACTGCGCCGGATGGCGCGCGAGATCACCGCGATCGCTTCGTCCTGGCCCACCACCGTCTGGTGCATCTCCTCTTCCATGCGGAGCAGGCGGGCCGTCTCGGCCTCCTGGAGGCGCGTCACCGGAATCCCCGTCCAGCGGGACACGATGAACGCGACGGCTTCCTCGGTGATCGTCGGCCGGTGGGTCTGCCGCTCCTTCTCCCAGGCTTCCTGCTTGCGGCGGATGTCGGCCTGGAGCTCGCGCTCCTGGTCGCGCAGCGCGGCCGCCCGCTCGAAGTTCTGGTCGCGGACCGCGTTCTCCTTGTCGCCGTTGATGTGCTCGAGCTTGTCCTTGAGCGCCGCGACCTCGGGAGGCGGGACCTGCGTGGCGAGGCGCGCCCGCGCGCCGGCTTCGTCAATGACGTCGATCGCCTTGTCCGGCAGGAACCGATCGGTGATGTAGCGCTCCGACAGCTTCGCGGCGGCGTCGAGGGTGTCGTCGGGGATGATCACCCGGTGGTGCTCCTCATACCGCTTGCGCAGCCCCTTCAGGATCTCGATCGTCTCGTCCACCGTGGGCGGATCGACGATCACCGTCTGGAAGCGGCGCTCGAGCGCGCCGTCCTTCTCGATGTACTTGCGGTACTCGTTGAGCGTCGACGCCCCTACGCACTGCAGCTCGCCCCGCGCGAGCGCCGGCTTCAGCATGTTGGAGGCGTCAACCGCCCCCTCGGCCGCGCCCGCGCCCACCAGCGTATGCAGCTCGTCGATGAACAAGATGATGTTCTTGTTCTGGGCGATCTCGTTAATGATCGCCTTGAGCCGTTCCTCGAACTGGCCGCGGTACTTGGTGCCCGCGATCACCGCCGCCATGTCGAGCGACAGGACGCGATGATCCTTCAGCGCGTCGGGGCACTGGCCGCTCGCGATCAGCTGCGCCAGCCCCTCGACGATGGCCGTCTTGCCCACGCCCGGCTCGCCGATCAGGACGGGGTTGTTCTTCTTGCGCCGCGACAGAATCTCCATCACGCGCTCGATTTCCTTCTGGCGCCCGATGGTCGGGTCGAGCTGCCCCTCGGCTGCGAGCTGCGTCAGATCGCGACAGAAGTGGTCCAGCGCGGGAGTCTTGGATTTCTTCTCGCTCTTCGGGCTCGGGGCTTGCGCGCCGGTGCCGGACGGGGTGGGCCCCGACGGCATCTCGCTCCCGAGCAGCCGCAGCGTCTCCGCCCGCGCCTGCTCCAGGTTCACGCCGGCGTCGGTGAGCACCTGCGCCGCGATGCCCTTCTCTTCGCGCAGCAATCCCAGCAGCAGGTGCTCCGTGCCGACGTAGGAGTGATTCAGCTCGCGTGCCTCGCTCATGGCGAGCTCGAGCACTTTCTTCGCGCGCGAAGTGTAGGGCAAGTCGGGTCCGGCGGCCGCGGCCGCCTTTCCCTTCTTTACCGTCTCCTCGATCTTCTGTTGGATTTCCTCGAGGTCGACGTTCAGGTTGGTGAGGACCGCCGCCGCCACCCCCTCCCCTTCGCGGATCAATCCCAACAGGATGTGCTCGGTCCCCACGTACTCATGGTGCAGCCGGGCGGCTTCTTCCCGCGCCATCTGCAGGACCTTACGCACGCGATCCGTGAAGTTGTAGCCGTTCATCTTTCCCCCTGCCTCACACGGCCTCGGTCTCGAGCACCCGACGGACATAGGTGGCGCGCGCCGTCGGCAGCTCGGGATCGCCGGTCTGACGTCCTTCGAGCGCCGCGAGGTGCGCGGGCTGGGTGAAGATCAGCAGCTTGTTCAGCGTATATACACTCAATCCGGGGATCAGATTCAGCCCGACCCCTAACCGTACACCGCTCAACAAGTTCATCGTCTCTTCGAATGTCAGCTTCCGCGCGTACTTGAGCAACCCGTATGCCCGCCACGTCTTGTCGGCGACCTCGTCGGGCGCCGTGCGCAGCAGCACCTCGCGCGCCTGCTCTTCGTACTCAATCACCTGCCGCACGATCTTCCCCAAGTGATCCAACAACTCGTCTTCCGACTTCCCGAGCGTCGTCTGATTAGATAACTGAAAGAAGTTCCCGACGACCTCGCTCCCCTCCCCATACAACCCCCGAAACGTGAGCCCGACTTGCGTCAGCCCTTGAAGCACTTTCCCGACTTCCTTTGTCAAAACGAGGCCCGGCAAGTGGATAAGGACGCTCGCCCGCAGCCCCGTCCCGGCATTGGTCGGGCAGGACGTAAGATAGCCAAATTCCGGATGAAACGCGAAGGGCAGCAGCCGCCCCAAGTCGGCGTCGAGCGCCTCCAAATCGGCGTACGCCTCCTCCAGGGCGAATCCCGAGCGCATTCCGTGCAATCGCAGGTGGTCTTCCTCGTTGACCATGACGCCGACCGTCCCCTGCACCACCAGGGCGGCCCCGGGACGGGGCCGGGCCTCGCGATCCAGGCCTGCTAACTCCTTAGAGACGAGGTGCCGCTCGTGCAGCAGCTGCCGCTCGATCCGCTCCAGCCGGTCGAGCCGGATCGTCGCCGCGCCCTTCAGCAGGTCGCTCGCCGCGCTGGCTTCTTCCACGCGCGTGAGCACCGCCGTGCGGTCGGAGTCCTTGGCCCGCTGGCTGAAGACGTAGCCTTCGAGGTTGCGCGCCAGCCGGATCCGGGTCGAGAGCACGATGCTGCCCTTCGGCCCCGAGGCGTCCAGCCAGCCGATCCCGCCATCGGGCAGGAGCGAGAGGTCGATCATTCGAGCACCCGGATGCGATCGCGCAGCTCGGCGGCGAGCTCGAAGTTTTCGTTCTCCACGGCGCGCCGCAGCTGCTCCTTGAGCTCGAGCAGCTGCAGCCGCGGGTCGGTCGCGCCCGCGGCGCCCGGGAGCGCGTAGCGCTCCCCGACGTGCTGGCTGGAGCCGTGCAGGCGGCGCAGCAGGTCTTTGAGATGCGAGGAGAAGGACTCGTAGCACTGAGCGCACCCCAGTCGGCCCGACTCGCGGAAGTCCTTGAGCGTGCTGCCGCAGGCGGCGCAGCGCAGCCCGTCGGCCGGCGTGGGGAGGACATTCGTCCCCCCCTTCCCCATCGCCTGGATGAAGCCGCCCAAGGGCGACTTGAGGATCGACTCGCCCGTCTCGAACCCTTTTTGCTGCGCGCACTGCTTGCACAGGTGGAGCGTCACTTTCGTGTCGTTCTCCACTTTGGTGAGATGGATCTCCACCTCGCGCTCCTTACAGTTGTCGCACATCATCAGGGTATCGCGTCCACCGAGCCGACCGCGACGAGGCGGCCGTCCTCGAGCATCATGATCCGGTCGGCCCGCCCCGCGAGCTGCCGGTTGTGCGTCACCACCACGACCGCCGTTTCGTACTCCCGCGCCAGGCGGAAGAACACGTCGTGCAACCGGTCCGAGTTGGCGTGATCCAGGTTGCCCGACGGCTCGTCCGCCAGTACGACGCTCGGATCGTGCACCAGCGCGCGCGCCACCGCGCAGCGTTGCTGCTCGCCCCCCGACAACTCGCCGGGTCGGTGCGTCATGCGCCCCGCCAACCCGACCAGCGACAGCACCTCCTCCGCCCGCGAGCGCGCCCGGCGCGTGTCTTGTCCCCCGATCAAGAGGGGCATCATCACGTTCTCCAGGGCGGAGAATTCCCGCAAGAGATGGTGGAACTGGAACACAAAGCCCAACTTGCGATTCCGCAGGTCGGCCAGGGCGTCCGGCTCCAGGTCGGCGTAGCGCGAGCCATCGAGCCACACGTCCCCGCCGGTGGGCCGGTCCAAAGCGCCCAAGAGGTGCAGCAGAGTGCTCTTGCCCGCCCCGGACGCGCCCACGATGGCGACGAACTCCCCGCGCCGCACGCTCAGATCGACCGCCCGCAGCACCTCGAGCGGCTGACCGTCGCCGCCGGCGAACACCTTGCGGATGCCCCGCGCCTCGAGCAGCGCCGTCATTCGTAGCGGATCGCCGTCACCGGGTCGAGCCGGGCGGCCTGCAGCGAGGGGTAGAGGGGCGCGAGCGTCGCCACTACGAGACTCGCCGCGATCACGAGGAGCACGTCGAGGGGCTGAGTATGCACCGGGAGATGATCGATGAAATAGATGGACGGGTCGATCGGGATCCAGTGGCCCCGGTTCACCATCCCGCCCACGACCAGCCCGAGCCCCACGCCCAGCGTCGTCCCGGTCAGCCCGATGAGGATGCCTTGCGCCAGGAAAATCCGGCGGATCGCCGCCCGCTTGAGACCCATCGCCAGCAGGATGCCGATCTCGCGCGTCTTGTCGCGCACCACCATCGACAGCATCCCCACCACGTTGAACGCGGCCACCACGCAGATGAGGAACACCACGAACGCCATCGCGAGTTTCTCGAGCTTCAGCGCGGAAAACAACGACGCGTTCTGGGACTGCCAGTCGAGCGCGCGATAGGGATAGCCGAGCCGCGTTTCCAGTGCCGCGCCGAACGGCCGGGCCTGCCACGGGTCGGCGAGGCGCACCTCGATGCCCGTCACCGCGGTGTCGAGACCGGCGAAGCGCTGCGCCACGCGCCGATCGAGCGCGACGTAGCTGTTGTCGTACTCGTACATGCCGGTGTCGAAGATGCCGCTGACCTCGTAGCGGTGGAACTTGGGCACGTAGGCGCCGAGGCTGGGGTTGAACTTGGCGCCCGCGGGCGCGACCAGAGTCACTACGTCGCCGGGGAAGGCCGAGAGCTTGGAGGCCAGGCGGGTGCCGAGGGCGATGCCGCCCTCGACGTCGCGGCGCGTCGTGCGGAAGGTGAGGTCGCCCTTCGCGAAGTGTTGGGCAAAGCTCGTCACGGCGCGACTCGCGGTGTCGGGATCGACCCCGTACACCACCACACCCTCGGCGTAGTCGTGCCCCGCCGAGATGAGGCCCTGGCTGAGCACGAACGGCGCCGCGGCCTCGACCCCCGGCGTACGCCGCACCTTGCCGAGCACCTCGCGCCAGTCGTCGAGCCGCAGCCCCTCGCCGTACGTGAGCACACGGAGGTGGGGGTTGGCGACGAGGATCTTGTCGCGCAGGTCGGCCTGCAGACCGTTCATCACGCCCAGCACCACGACCAGTGCCATGACGCCCACCGTGACGCCGCCGACGGCGATCACGGTGATGAGCGACAGCAGGCGCGACGAGCGACGGCTGCGCAGGTAGCGCAACGCGATGCCGAGCTCCAGACGCGAGATCATTCGGGCCGCAGCATGGGAAACAAGATGACGTCGCGAATGTGCGGCTGGTCCGCCAGGATCATCAGCAGGCGGTCGATGCCGAGCCCCACGCCGCCGGTGGGCGGCATGCCGTACTCGAGCGCCCGGATGAAGTCCTCGTCCAGCTGCTGCGCCTCGATATCGCCGGCCGCGCGCAGCCGGGCCTGCTGCTCGAAGCGGCGGCGCTGCTCGTCGGGATCGTTCAGCTCGCTGAAGGCGTTCGCCAGCTCGCGCTTCTGGACGAACAGCTCCCAGCGCTCCACGCGTGTGGGGTCGCCCCGCTTGAGCTTGGCGAGCGGCGACAACGCCAACGGATAATCGAGTACGAAGGTCGGCTGGATCAGCGTCGGCTCGGCGTAGCTCTTGAACACCTCATCCACCAGCTTCGCTCCCGCCAGCGTGTCCGCGTCGGCGACATCCTTGCGCTTCAGGGCCGCGCGCAGCTCGGCCTCGGTGGCGCGCGTGAGGTCGATTCCGGCCGTCTCGCGCACCAGGGCGTAATAGTCCTTGCGCGCGAACGGCCGCTTGAAATCGAGCGTGGCCCCGTGTCGCTCCAGCGTCGTGGTGGCGAACAGCTCCTGTACCATCCCGGACAAGAGCGCCTCGGTGAGCTGCAGCATCGCCTCGTAGTCGCCGTACGCCTCGTACCATTCGGCCATCGTGAACTCGGGGTTGTGAAGCCGGTCCATCCCCTCGTTGCGGAAGTCGTGTCCGATCTCGTACACCTTCTCGAGTCCGCCCACGATGCAGCGCTTGAGGTACAGCTCGTCCGCGATACGCAGGTAGACGTTGCTATCGAGCGCCTCGTAGTGGGTCACGAACGGGCGGGCCGATGCGCCTCCGTACACCGGCTGCAGCACCGGCGTCTCCACCTCGAGGTAGCCGCGCGCATCGAGGAAACTTCGGACGTAGCCGACCGCGCGGGCCCGCAACCGGAACACCTCGCGCACGTCCGGGTGCACCGCCAGATCGACGTAGCGCTGCCGGGCGCGCAGCTCCGGATCCGCCAGCTCGCCGTGGCGCTTCCCCTCCGCATCCTCCTTGCCGAGCGGCAGCGGGCGCAGCGACTTGGTGAGCAGGGAGAATCGCTGCACCCGCAATGTGACCTCACCGCTATTGGTGCGGAACAGCGGGCCCTCGACACCGATCACGTCCCCCAGGTCGAGTAGCTTCACGACCTCGTACGCCTCGGCGCCGACGACGTCGATTTTGAAGTAGACCTGAATCTTCCCCGAGCGGTCTTCCAGATGCCCGAAGGTGGTCTTGCCCATGGAGCGCAGCAGGATGAGCCGCCCCGCCAGGCGATAGACGGTGGTGTCCCCGTCCTTGAACCCCTCGAGCGCCGGGGCGATGGGACCGGTGCGGTCGAACCGATAGGCGAACGGGACGATGCCGCGCTTCACCAGCTCGGCGAGCTTCTCGCGGCGCGCCGCCTCGACGAAGCTGGTCACGCGGCCTGTCTCCCGAAGCGTTTCAGATATGCCTCGATGAACGGGTCCAGGTCGCCGTCCATCACCTTCTGGACGTCCGCGACCTTCAGCTCGGTACGATGGTCGTTCACCATCGTATACGGCTGGAACACGTAGGAGCGGATCTGGTTGCCCCACGAAATGTCGGTCTTCTGCTTGTCCACTTCCGCCTTCTTGGCCTCTTGAGCGCGGTCGCCTTGTTCTTGAACTGGCTGCGCTCCTGCTGGCACGACACGACGATGTTCGTCGGCAGGTGGGTGATGCGCACGGCCGAGGAGGTCTTGTTGACGTGCTGCCCGCCCTTGCCCGATGCGCGGAAGGTGTCGATCCGCAAATCATCCGGGTCGATCTCGATCTCGATGTCCTCCTCCACGACCGGATAGACGAACACCGACGCGAACGACGTGTGCCGGCGCGATTGCGAGTCGAACGGCGAGATGCGCACCAGGCGGTGCACGCCCTTTTCCGCCTTGAGCAGGCCGTAGGCGTACTGCCCGCTGATCTGGAGGTCGACCGATTTGATGCCCGCTTCCTCTCCCTGGAGCAGGTCCAGCAGCTCCACCTTGAAGCCGTGGCGCTCCGCCCAGCGGGTGTACATCCGCATCAGCATCTCCGCCCAGTCCTGCGACTCCGTGCCGCCCGCGCCCGGATGAATCGTGAGCAGCGCGTCGCGGGCGTCGTCGCCGCCGCGCATCATATTGCGGAGCTCGAGCCGCTCGAGATCGCCGACGATCTGGGCCGCTTCGGTGTCGAGATCCCGCGCCAGCGCCTCGTCAGGCTCCGCGTCGGCCAGCTCGGCCAGGCCGCGGGCATCGTCGAGCCGCTTGCGCAGCGCGTTGTAGGGCTCGAGCCAGCTCTTGAGGGTCTTCACTTCGTCCACCACCTGGCGCGCCCGCTCCGGGTCCGCCCACACGCCGCCTTCGGCCATGGTGTGCTCCAGCTCACCCAGCCGCTTGGTCTTCCCCGCTACGTCAAAGGAAGCTCCCGAGCTCGGTGAGACGACGGTCGAATTCGACGAATCGATCGGCTAAGGCCACGGTCCCCCCAACGCCAGTCTCAAAATACCTTGTTCCCCCCGGCGAGAATCTCGTTCAACGCTTCGGCCCAGAACGACGTTCCCTTCGCGAGCTCGACCCCGACCTGCTCGACGTATTCCTGCCAGCTCTTCTCGATCTCGTCCTTGAACAGCTGCGGCAGCGTGCCGTCGCGCAGCCCCTGCTGGCGCTTCTCGGGATGGTACACCACCAGGTCGGACACGAGCGCCCGCGCGAGCCGGCGGGCCTTCTGTTTCGGGTCCTGCACCATGAACGGATTCACCGGCCGGAGCGGGCTCGTCATGCGCTGGCCGGGGGCCGCGCCCGCGGGCCCACCCGGCGCCGGGGGAGCCGGTGTCGGGGGCGAGGGGGGCGCGGGGGCCGCGGGGGGCGCGGGGGGCGCGGGGGCCCGGGGCGCAGGTGCCGCCGGACGAGCGGGCGCGGTCGCGCCACGAGCCGGGGGCGCCGGGCTCCCGGGGACGGGGACGGGAGCCGGGGCGCGCGCCGGGGGCGGCGGCGCAGCGGGCGACGCCGGCGGTCGCAAGGGAGGCGTGGGCGGCGCCGCGGGCCGCGCTGGCGCGGCAACCGGTCCCGAAAAGCGCGGCATCCCGGGCGGGCGCGGGGGCACCGGGACCGCTGGGGGCGGCGGGGGCGGCGCAGCCGGCATGCGCGGGGCGGCCGGAGCGGGAGCGGGGGGCTGCGGCGGTGCGCCGCCGCCCCCGGGGTTCACCGCAAACACGCTGCTGCACACCGCGCAGCGCGCGCGCACCCCGCCTGCCGGTACCTTGGCGGGGTCCACGCGATACACGGTCTCGCACGACGGACAGGTGACGTTCATCTCGCGCGCCCCTCGGTCTCATCGAGCTCCGGGTCGTGGCGCCGATCGACCACGAACACCGATCCCGGTTGCGTCTTCGCATAGCTCTTCATTTCGGTCGCGAGCTCGCTCACCTGCGCCGGGTGCGCGAAGCGGCGATGCTGATTCGTCACGATCCCGATCGACAGCGTCATGAGCGGCACGCGGTGCAGCTGGCCGCGCCGGTCCTTCCCGAAATAGTACCCGGCGCGCCGGTCCTGCTCGTTGTACTGGTACGGGATCAGCGTATCAAACACCTCGAGCACCTCGCCGCACACCTCGGGAATGTCGTCGAACGGGATGATG
>Ga0209376_1002316_pt1 | contig 18184 bp, 19 predicted proteins | sample GraSoiAngelo_134_FD_185891 | JGI IMG/M metagenome (GOLD analysis project Ga0209376, IMG submission 185891) | Grasslands soil microbial communities from the Angelo Coastal Reserve, California, USA - 14_0929_05_30cm (SPAdes) (version 2) | ecosystem: Environmental > Terrestrial > Soil > Grasslands ... | reverse complement strand
TCACGGAGCGCGTGGCGGCTCAGGTGAGCATCCGGACTTTCGAAGCACCGGTGCTCGAAGTGGAGTAGGCTGGAAAGTGCCCGGTCCCCAAGCAAGCACTCCGACGAAGATAAAGAAGGTCCATCCGGGAGAGTTGATGATCACTTGGGCCGATGGGCACGAGACGCATCATCTCGCGCCCGTTCTTCGAGGTATGTGTCCTTGCGCCTCGTGCAAGGACGAGATGACCGGTATCCGAATCGTTCTGCCCATCCACATTCCCGACCATCTGGAATTCCGAAAGATTGAATTGGTCGGCCAGTACGCGCTTCAATTCGAATGGAGCGACGGGCACCGCACCGGCATCTACAGCTTCGAATATCTGAGGGAGCTGTGTCCTTGCGCCGAATGTAAAAAGAACGTACCTGACGATGACAAATGACAACTGAACAGTGAACAATAACAAAGCATTTGAATCGTCATTGTTCACTTCTCAGTTGTCATTTGTCATCTGAATTATCCCGCCGCGGGTTCCACCACTGCCGCCATCGATCCCAACGAGCGCGGGAGTCGCCAGTCCGGCCCGTAACTGTGGATGAGATCGCGCTTGCGTTCGGCCTGTTCGAGATCACACGTCAGGAGGATGGTTGTCCCCTTCGTGTCCACCTCGACGGCATGTGAAAACGCCTTCGATTCCGAGAACCCGAAAATCTTCTGCAGCATCTCGATGACGTAGTCATAGGTGTGGTCGTCATCGTTGAGCAGAATGACGTGGTAGAGCGGCTGAAGCTGATCGGAAGTATCATCCTCAACTTCGGGATACGCCGTCGCCGATCTCGAACTCATATGTACAGGGTAAACTAAGGTCCTATTTTGGGCGACCCTTGAATCCTTCCGCCACCATAGCGATTTTGTAGATGGTCATCGCAGTGTTGCGTACACCCTCCGGAGTTGTCCACTCTTTTCCGTTCGGACCGACAGCTCCCATCATCGGAACGTAGAGTGTTTTTTTGCCGGGTCCGGAGAACGCAAGCGAGATTGGACGCCGGGGAGTGGGAATCACCCCAAGGTACTTTCCATCGGCCGAGAGGACATGAATGCCTTTGTTGGCCGTGACGTAAAGCCGGCCGGTGGCATCAACGGCCATGCCATCGCCGCCATTGTCGCCATTAAGCGTAGCGAAATCACGTCTGTTGATGGCGGAACTGTCGGGACGGACGTCGAATGCGACGACAGAAGTATTGTTGGTCACGTATAGAGTCAGCCCGTCGGGGCTGAGCATGATTCCATTCGAGCGGATACTGTTTGGATCGGCAACGGTCGTAACCGCTCCGTTAGCGCTCACGTGGTAGGCGCCACCGACGGTAAAGTACGCACCGCCTTTGCCGTCCGCAATCAGGTCGTTCAGGCGTCCGAGCGGCTTGCCATCGCTGAAGCTGTTCGCCAGCAATTTGCGTTCGGGAGCGAGAATGCTGACCATCGGCAATTCGGGGCAGCTCTGGTAGAAAGGGCGAGCACTGTCGGTACACGTCCGCTGAACGGCGTACACTCGGCCCTGAGCGTCCATTGAAACCGAGCCTCCGCCGTGCGTGTCGGTCAGGTACACGAACTCTTTATCGTTGACGTCCAGCTTGCGGATCGTATCGGTTTGCTCCTGAGCGAAGATGACGCTTCCATCGGCTGTTCCCACGATTCCATCGGCGGTTTTGAAATCCGCCCAGATCAACTGCCACTTTGTCCCGGCGTCGATAACGCCCGGAATCCCGGCCACAACAGCTTCCCGTTCGCCGGGCAGTAGTTGTTGCGCGCTGGCGTGAGCCATGAAGAGGAGACCGGTAACAAGACAGACGACATATCCAAATTTCATGCGGGTTATTTTGCCACAAATTGCCCTGCTCAACTGTAGCGGCATCAGGAAGACCGTGTTAGACCAACGTATTCACGTGTCGCTATCATTGAGAGTTGCGAAAACTCTCATGCTTCGGAATTCACATGGCTGTGAGGTTCCATAAATACTGGACTGATCTGATAAGACCCGCGCTACTTAAAGGCAAACCACCCCTCATCCCACAAGCAGTGGTCCTGCGCAACGGAGAAGTACTTCTAGTGAAGCGTGACAGCCCTGCTCTATGGGAACTCCCGGGCGGTGGGATTCTTCCTGGAGAAACAATCGAAGATGCATTGCGAAGAGAGGTTCAAGAAGAATCCGGCGTCCCAGTAGAAGTCATTGAATTGTTGGGTTGGTACGAGCGAACGGGCTTCAGAGCACATCTTTCGCCCACGTACATCTGCAAAAGCCTCTCAGAGAATCTTATGTCGGGTTCCGACGACGTAATCGATGTCCGGTATTTCCCCCTGAAGGATTTACCACAAAATATATTCCCGTGGTTTCGATCAGTCCTGTACACCGACGTTGCTTCGGCAAGATCAGGTCCGCTAAAGCGGACTCAACATTTAGGGATTGGGGTCCTATTGCGTTGCATCGGACTAGACTTGGGGGGACGACTAGGAATCTTCCACTAACCGTCCGTTTCAAGCGTCTTGAGGTGACGAACGCGGTAGCCCGGCCGCGACCTGCCTAGCGGGGCGGCAGGAGCGGCTTCCGATCGGCTGGCAGATGCTGGTCCAAAGCATCGAGCAGCATGGCGTTCAGCGTGTAGTCTCCCATCAGGATGACCAACTCCACAGTGCCCTGTTTTCCGAACAGATCCACGGCTTTCGCGAACGTGGCGGAATCCAGTTTGTGCTCGCGAAGTATCTGGCGACCCAAGCGGACGACCACCGTCTCTTTTTCTCCCGCAGCAGAGACGTCCTTGCCGTATTTGACCGCGTCGATAACCGGCTGCGCGACGCCTGCTTTCAGTGCGGCCGGCTCGTGCGCGCTCCAAATGTACTGCGAATCTCCCTCGCGCGCGGCCACCAGGATGGCCAGTTCGGTCATGGCGTTGCCCAGGATGTTCCCGTCTCGCCGCAAATAGTTGTTCAGCCTGCGCAGCGGCTCGGATGCTCCGGGGCTGTACAGCGCGATGGCGCCCGGACCTGTCGGTTGCGCGATTTTTCCGGGGCCGCCGGCGTTAAGGTCGTAGGCCTTCTTGCCGTTCTCATCCATCTGTTCCCGCTTGACCACGGGAAGGCGGTTGAGTGAATCCGGCTGGATATCGGAGGGGAGAGTGGCAGAACGGGCTGGCGCTTGTGCGCCCTTTCCCGACTGGCCGCTTAAAGTAGCAACGACGGTGATCAGCAACCCGATCCAAATCAGTATGCGCATTTTCAGCCTCCAAATCGCTGTAGCATATCACTACATGCCTTCCGGGAGGCTGCATGCGTCGCTTGATTTCGTGCGCCGACAATTGAACATTGAACACTGACAAAGCTTTAAAACTTGCCAATGTTCAATGTCGAGTTGTCCTTTTGCTAGATCATGAACCTCAGATCCCGCGTCGAAAAATTCCTCAGTTGCGGAAACACCGTATTGATGTTTATCTCATCGACTCCGAACCATCTCGCGAGTGTAGCCGCGTACTGATCGACCGACGTTGTCGGTATCCAGCGGCCGCGGGTATCGGTGTCGTCCGGACCACCCAACTGAAGCGTCGGAAAAACGGTGCCGCTGGGACCGCTCACACCATATAAGTCGCCGCCCATCACCGATGCACCCATGACGAGATGATGATTGCCCCATGCGTGGTCGGATCCAACGGTGCCCGCCGACCCGGCCGGTTGCAGAGTGCGACCAAAATCCGAAAGCGTGAAAGTGACTACCTGCGATTCGATCCCCAGCTCAACCGTTGCATCGTAGAACGCTTTCATTGCGTTGCCGACTTGTGTCAGCAATGTGGCCTGCGTGTTCACCTGGCCTTGATGCGTATCAAAGCCTCCCAAGGAACAGAAGAAAATCTGACGAGTTAAAGCCCGGGCACCGGACCCGAGGTTGAACTTCATCAGTTTGGCCACCTGCTTGAGTTGATTCCCCAGCGTGGTATTGGGGAATACGGTATTCACGACAGGATCCACGTCGAACGCCTTCGCTATGTCCAGCGCCTGCTGGGTGACGTTGCTCGCAGCAGCTACAAGCGGAGAGTCACGGCCGATCGTGCGCAGGTAGTTCATTGCCGTCAAACGGGCCTGTTCATCTGCGGCGGTTCCGAAACCGCTAAGGAGCAACAGCCTATTGAGCGCCGTCGGTGCGGGCGCTACAGTCAGTGGGCTGGTCAACTGTCCGCGCGTGAAAATTCCGCCTGCCAGAGCCGTGATTAATGGATATCCCGAAGGGTTGACTCCAAGGACGTCCGCTACTCGTCCACCCCACCCCGTTCCCGACGCTCCCGTTGAGATCGACGTTTGCCATTGAGAGATTTGATCGGCATGAGAAAAGAGCTGGTAAGGACGAGGCGCGCCGCTCAGATAATCCTGCTTGGACAGTGGCTGAATCAGCGGGCCGACATTCGTCACGATGGCCAATTTGCCATCTGTAAAAAACGGATGCACGGCGGCTAAGCTCGGATGCAAACCGAACTCAGTGCCAATACTTTTCGGCTTTATCGGAAGCAGACTCCCCTGGGCGATCGCGAGTCCCGCCGCGTTGCGAGCCGCAGCATAGGCGGCGTACCCCGCCGCATCGAGTGGGACAAGCATATTGTTGCCGTCGTTGCCGCCGGCGAGAAATATGCAAACCAGTGCTCTGTAGCTGTTCCCCTGTGCGAACGCTTGAACCAGCCCAAAACGATCGATTCCAGAGGTAAGAGCCCCGACGCTCAGCGCACTGCAACCGGACCTGCGCAAAAATTCTCTACGTGATAGCGTCATGGTTCACCTCTCTACCTGATATTGGCTTGAAGTTGCGATTAGGTACACAGCCGTGCGAACTCGCTTCAGAGTATTGGAGCTGTTCACGGCTGATACTGCAGTGATCACCGCCGAACGCATATCGGGCGACATCTGCCCGCTCATCATCAGCGCATTTAGCGCGTCCACCAGCCCTTCAGGATCTCCAGCAAGCGGCTGAAAGGCAGAGAAGTCCAAGGAGGTGCCGCTCGGGTTGAATGGATACGCCGTGCCCGCTGCAATTCGCGAGAAGACCAGCGTGTTGACGACATTCGCGCGCGCAACCGCAGTGGACGTGTTCAGCAAACCGAACTCGGGCCCACGTAAGCTGGACCCCGGCACACCACCAGAGGGGGAAAAATAGCTGAACACCGAAGGTGGACTGAAGACGTTCATTCCCATCGCTTGACTTTGTGGATTGAGGTAACCATCGCTGTCTCCCGTTCCGTCCGCAGATCGGACATTGAAAGCCCGAGCCAATCTCGTGATCAACAGCACGGGATGTACAAGGTGGCCTGATTGGGGAGTGCTTGCCGCGCGAGCTTCGCGATCCAGCAGTATCGCTTTCACGACAGCCTTCAAATCACCTCGCACACCAGATCCGTTGTCGTTGAAGACATCAGTGATCCGCTTGATGTAATCGGGACTCGGATTGCTTGTGACCAGATGCTGAATCAACTGCCTGCCAATAAAGGGGCCGACATTGGGATCCTGAAATATATTGTCAAGACCGTCGTCGAGATCTTCAGCGGCTGTCTGGCCGGCAGGCAACGTAACGCCGCGCAAGAGCGTCTTAGTTCCGGTGTCGTGGTTTGCCGCGTTCGCTACTCTCATGGGATCGATGTAGTTGGTGAGCCCGTTTTGGGCCGGGGCAAACGTCCATCCGGTAAAAAGCCGCGCGAAGGCGTTGACCACTGCTTGATCGTAGGTCGGGAAGGTTTGGCCCTGCACATCGCGGACCAGCGATCCATCCGGCTGCATCCGGTTCAGCCCAATTGAGAAAAGCTGCAGAACTTCGCGGGCGTAGTTTTCATTCGGATTTGTCTTTCTGTTATTCGCCATATCCAGGTAATTCCCCATGGCGGCATTCAAAGTGATGTCGTATAGCAACGTTCGAAAATTTTCGAAAGCGTCGCTATCCAAGACCTGAAGATAGGGTGTGAATCTGCTCGGGTATCCTTGTCCGATATCGACACCGGACACCACGAAGATCTGATGAAGTGCGAAGGCGACCCGCTGTCGCAACTGATCCTCTCCATACAGGGTGTTCGTGAAGAACCGTGTTTGTACCGGATACAGCGTGTAATTGTCTCTTCGGCAGATGGAGTTTGCCGGACAATCGACGGGAGGGGTCGAGGGAACCAGCGGCAGTGTCGGGTAACTGGACATCGGCGCGTCGAACTGCTCCTCCAGGAACTTGCGGAATCCGACGTCCTGCACATGCGAGATTAAATCCGCCGTCGGTCCCCACGTCGATTGCTGAAGGAAACGCGCTGCTTCCTCGGCTGTGACCCGGCCGCCATGACGAGCCCGTGACAGTTGACCAGGCCAAGAGTAGCTCGTCACGATCATCCAACTCGTTATGCATGCTGCGCCAAGTATCAGGCCGACTCCACGCCTGAAAAGCAACTTCGGACTGTGCATTGGGTGCATTTTCATATCTCCTCTGTTTGAACCCTATTGGCACAGAGCAGCCCATGAATTGCGGGATGGATGGAGAAAACGTGCTTGGCTTCAAGATCTCTCTACTTTTGGACTTTCGACAACTTCTCGTTAATCCGCAATACAAAAAGCATGGGCAGCCCATGCCGGATTTGGGGAGAGGATAAAACCACATGCGAAGCGTTATTGCAAGAGGCAACTGAGACAGAAGAAGCGTATTGGGGTCAAAGGGCCGCTCTGTCGATCAACGAGTCAGCACTTGCGCAGGAGTGGCGAACGACTCTGTGCTCAGTTCTCTCGATGCGTCGATCTTGAACCAGAGGATCGCGCCGAGAAGCAAAAGGGCCGCCATTGGGACAAAGGGAGCGTCGTAGCTGCGGAAGCGGTCGACGAGGTACCCGTATGCCACAGTCGAGACCAGACCTCCGACTTGGGCCGATGTGTTCATTAGCCCGACCATCGATCCTGCATGCCTTCGCCCGATATCCAGGCAAACGCCGAAAACGCCGGCTTGCTGGAAGGTAATCCCCCCATAGACGAGCGAGAGCAGGATGACCGTGAGTAAGTGCTGCCGTGTGACCATGGCTGCGATTGTAAAGAGGCAGGCACTGCCTAGTCCGGCAATGCCGAGCGAGCGCCGGCCCCACTTCAGCCCCAGGCGCCGAACGAGGGCGTCGCTCGCGGCTCCACCCGTCAGGTTGGCACAAGCCGCCACGACGTACGGCAAGGCAGAAAACACCAGGCTCCCTTCGCTGAAACCGCGACCCCTTACCAGAAACGTGTGAAACCATGTCTGGAAAAACGTGTACACATAGATGTAGCAAAAGGCCATCCCGAGCATCGCCAAGACGCTTTCCGAACGCGGCGCAAACCGCCAGGGGAAACCTTTCGTGTGCGGTGTTGCCGCCGGGCCGATCTGGTTAAGTTCCGCAAGGCTGACTCCTCGTTTTTTCAGAAGGAGAATCACGAAACCAGGCGTACCAAACGGCGGCCCAGATGAGTCCCAGCATGCCGAATATATAGAAGGATGCACGCCATCCGTAGCGGATCTGAATCGGCACAACCAACAGGGGCGCGATAGCCCCGCCGATTTGACTTGCCATCAGCAGGACTCCGGACATGCCCGCGCGTTGCGTCGTTGGGAACCAATGCGAGACAACGACCGACGCGTTCGGAAATGCCCCCGCTTCTCCGGCACCGAAGCAAAATCTCGTTATCAGCAGAAGATTGTAGTTCCACACCATCCCGGTCAGCGACGTGAAAGCGGACCACCAGAGCACCACACGGGTCAGCACACGCCGCGGGCCAATCCTGTCCCCCAACGCACCAGTGGGAATCTCAAACAAGCAGTAGGACAGCGTGAACATCGCCGTCACCCAACCCCAGCCAACTGGATCGATGTGCAAATCGTCCTGTATACGGGGCCCCGCCACCGAAATACACACGCGGTCAAGGTAAACAATCGCGAATAACAGAATTAGAAGTCCAAGAACGCGATGACGATATTTCATGAGTGCTCGGCCAAAAGCGCCTGATTCTCTCACACTGCCGTATCCGCACGTTAGGAAAGATGGGGATCTCCAGCGGGGCCGCCAGCCTCTCCACGGTGGAGGCACCTTGGGGAAGGGATTTTTATTTACCGTTTACCTAACTTGACGCTTTTGTTAGATTCTCAGTGTTTTGCGTTAGGTTGGGTCGGGTCCTATTTGAGGGAGGAACTGCAATGGCCGATGGCAGCGGGCCAGGGCGAGTCACGTCAAGTGGTATTGCACTGGCGGGTCTACTTCTTATTCTGATCCTTGCTTCACTTTATCTCTTCATTGCGCAGCCGTATTGGTTTCCGGTGTTAGCCTCCGAGCACGGCGGCCGGATCGATAGTCTTTTCGGCACGGTGCTGGTCGTTACAGGCATTGCATTCGTATTGGTTCAAGGAGCGCTCGGATTGTTCATCGCGCGATATGGCGCGAACGGTAACGAGCGGGCGGCCTATTGGCACGATAATCCCAGGGTCGAGGCGATTCTCCTGATTACCACTGCCGTGATCCTGACCGTTCTGGTTTTCATGGGACAACGCGTATGGGCATCCGTTTATTTTGCGGATCAGCCACAGAATGCGACGATCATTCAGATCACAGGCGAACAATTCTTTTGGAATTTCCATTATCCGGGTTCCGATGGCCAGTTCGGCCGGACGGATACGAAACTCATCACTTCGACAAATAATATCGGCCTTGATCGTAACGATCCGGTTGCCAAGGATGACGTGGTCAGCGTGGGGGTGATGCACGTTCCCATCGGAAAGCCGGTGAGAGTCCGGCTGCGCTCAAAGGATGTGATCCACAGCTTCTTTCTACCGAACTTCCGGTTGAAACAGGACGCCGTGCCCGGAATGGCCATCGAGGTTTGGTTCACCCCGACCAGGGCCGGCCAGTATGAGATCGCGTGCGCGGAATTGTGCGGCCTCGGACATTACCGGATGAAAGCGGCGCTGACAGTGGACGAGTCCGAAGAAAAGTTCAATGAGTGGCTGAAAATGGCCGCCGAACAACAGTAGGAGGAAAGGGAGTCATGAGCCAATCCCACGCAGCCCAGCATGTCCATCATGAGTTGGGCTTCTGGCGTAAATACGTTTTCAGCACCGATCATAAAATCGTCGCCATTCAATATCTGATTACGGCCATGACCATGGCCGTAATCGGAGGAATACTTTCGATGCTGATGCGCTACCAGCTCGCGTGGCCTTCGATGCTTTCCCCGACGTTAGGCAAGCTGATGCCCGACGCCTTTGCGGGCGGTGTCATGAAGCCGGAGTTTTACGTCTCGCTGGTCACCATGCACGGCACCATCATGGTCTTCTTTCTGTTCACGGCGGTTCTAACCGGAGGCTTCGGAAATTTCCTGATCCCGCTTCAAATCGGCGCGCGCGACATGGCGTTTCCTTTTTTGAACGCGCTCTCGTATTGGGTGTTTCTGCTGTCCTGTATTGTCATCTTCTCCGCTCTGTTCGTGACAACGGGTGCGCCCCTGGGAGGTTGGACAGGTTATGCTCCGCTGAGCGCTGTACCCGAGGCGGGACCCGGACAGGGGACCGGCGTGACACTCTGGATTACTGCACTAGCGCTCTTCACCGTGTCGGGCTTAATGGGCGGTTTGAATTACATTACGACGATCCTCACGATGCGAACGCGCGGCATGTCGATGATGCGGCTCCCGCTGACGCAGTGGTCGTTGTTGATCACAGCCATTCTCGGTTTGCTCGCATTTCCGGTGCTCTTGGCTGCGGGGATCTTGTTGATGTTTGATCGGATGGGCGGAACCAGCTTTTTCGTTCCGGCGGGGATCATCATGAACCAGATGCCGATCGCTCACTCCGGGGGGCACCCGCTGTTGTGGCAGCATCTGTTCTGGTTCTTCGGACATCCTGAAGTCTACATCGTGGTTCTGCCGGCAATGGGGATGGCGTCTGACATCCTATCGACGTTCTGCCGGAAGCCGATCTTCAGTTACCGCATGATGGTGTACTCGATGGTGGCGATCGCGGTTTTGAGCTTCGTCGTTTGGGGACATCATATGTTCGTGAGCGGCATGAATCCGTTCTTGGGTTCCGTCTTCACACTAACAACATTACTGATTGCCGTGCCCTCCGCAATCAAGACCTTCAACTGGCTCGGCACCGTGTGGGGGGCTCGTATCCGGTTTACTGCTGCAGGATTGTTTGCGATTGGCTTCGTGTCCATGTTTGTGAGCGGCGGCTTGAGCGGAATTTTTCTTGGAACCTCGGCCGCGGATATCCAATTGCAAGATACGGCCTTCGTCGTGGCGCACTTCCACCTCGTGATGGCGATCGCTCCCCTGTTCGCGGCATTCGGCGGCTTATATTTCTGGTTCCCGAAAATGTTTGCCCGATTCATGAATGAGACGCTGGGGAGAATCCATTTCTGGCTGACCTTCATCGGTGTTTACTGCGTCTTTTTCCCGATGCATGTTATCGGCATTGGTGGCCAGATGCGGCGTATTTACGATCCAACGCAGTATATGTTTCTGGTGCCGCAGCAACCGGTGAATGTCTTCATCACCATTGCAGCCTTTATTCTCGGTGCCGGTCAATTGATTTTCCTGTTCAACTTCTTTTTCAGCATTTTCGCGGGGAAGCGCGCAGTGGAGCGTAATCCCTGGCATGCCACTACGCTCGAGTGGACTGCCCCCACACCGCCGGGACATGGTAACTTTGGAGAAGAGCTGCCAACCGTATACCGTTGGCCGTTTGACTACAGTGTCCCGGGCGAGAAGGAGGATTTCGTCCCACAGACGGTTCCAGCAACTGTCGTTGCAAAGTAGGCGATTTTTATGCCGATAGTAGTCGAAGAACGGCGGCGAGTCAGTCCACCACCACCGATCCAACCCGCGGGTCACGGCGGCGATGGAGATTTCGGCGATTCCGGTGCGGCGTTTCCGATTTCGAAAGGACAGATCGGAATCTGGATACTGCTGACCGCGATCATCATGCTGTTCGCCGGTCTCTCCAGCGCCTACATCGTGCTGCGTGGCGTACCGTCGTGGCAGAATATCGAGCTTCCCTCACTACTGTGGCCAAATACTGCAGTGCTCCTCCTCAGTAGTCTGGCGGTCGAACTGTCCCGCCGCGCCATTCGCCGGAACGACCTTCAGAGTATGAAGCGGTGGCTGGCAGCGGGAGGCGTTCTCGGTCTGACGTTCTTAGCTGGTCAGCTGGCGGCCTGGCGGCAACTGGCGCGCGCGGGTGTATACCTTCCATCGACGTTGCAGAGTAGTTTCTTTTACATCCTGAGCGGATTGCACGGGTTGCATTTATTGGGCGGAATCGCCGGTCTCAGCATCGTTCTGGTCATGGCGTTACGAAATCGTCTAAGCGCGTTTCGTTATGAACCTCTCAAGCTGTGCTCGACGTATTGGCATGTCATGGACGCGCTTTGGGTTTACCTGTTCTTATTATTGTTGTTGTCCTAGATTGGAGAATTCATGGAATCGAGCCTAGCTGCTGAACAACAACGCATCCTAGCGTCTGATTGGGGCGGCGGAAAATCCCCATTTGGCACATCGTGGAGCAAATTCATGATGTGGATCTTCATCATCTCCGACGCGCTCACCTTCGCCGGATTTTTAATCGCCTACGGATTCATGCGCAGCATCAGTCCCAGTTGGCCGAAGCAGACCGAAGTCTTCAACATGGTCCTGATTACGTTCATGACTTTCATACTGATCTCCTCGAGCGCGACGATGGCGATGGCCGTGGGCGCCGCCCGCGCTCGCAATCCGAAGCTCGCAGTTCGATTCCTTGGGCTGACGATTGTCGGAGGTTTCATTTTCCTCGGCTGCCAGGCGTTCGAGTGGTCGCACTTGATCGAGGAAGGAGCACGCTTAACAAGCAATCCATGGGGTGTGCCGCAATTCGCCGCGGCATTTTTTGTGATCACCGGCTTCCACGGTTTCCACGTATTTAGCGGCGTCACGATACTCGCAATTGTGGCGCTACGCGCAGTAGTGGGAAAGTACTCCGGTGATCAGGTCGAAAATGCCGGCCTGTACTGGCACTTTGTAGACGTGGTCTGGGTTTTTGTTTTTGCGTTTTTCTACCTTTTATAGGGTGGCATTATCACGCGGGAGGCAGAAGTGGCGGAACAGCACGAACATTCGATTACGTATAAGACTTATTTATGGACATGGTTTTGGTTGTTGGTATTGACCTCCCTCGCGTTAGGCCTTGGTTATGCGCCGATTGGGGAACGTTTGAAGGCCATGCTCCTGGTGTGCACGACGCTGGCGAAGATCCTGGTGATTGCGGCAATTTTTATGCACCTGCGGTATGAGCGCATCAATCTCATTCTCATTACGTTTGCACCGCTGATTCTGGCTGTGATTCTTTTTTCATTCACCTTTCCGGAGACCTTGGGCACTCCGACTCATCTGATCACGGTCCGGTGATATGCGAAAACCGCTGAGCTTGATTTCGTCTCTCGTCGTGATGGCCTCGATGGAAGCGTCTGTGTTTGCCCAAGGTTGCGCGATGTGCCGCGCAGCGCTGGAATCATCGGCCGAAGGACGATTCGTTGCTCGCAGCTTTGCGCACGGCATCCTCCTGATGCTAGCCTTGCCTTACGCGCTCTTCGGCGTTTTCGGCTTCATCCTTTATCGCGCCTATCGGAAAAGAAAGCAGCGCCAGCGGAATCCGTATTCCTATCAGACGTAACCACCAGTTGTGGCAACAATGTTTGAGACCGACCCGGTATGTCACATGCAAGTGATGCCGGAGACTGCGGCCGCGCGTTACGACTACAAAGGCAAGACGTACTACTTCTGCAATCCGCGCTGTCTGGAGCGATTTAAAGCCAATCCGGAGCAGTTCCTCGGCCCCGCCAAATTGGAAACGAGGGATTCGAAATCCCGAATTTCAAATGTGATCTACACGTGCCCCATGCATCCGGAAGTCCGCCAGACGGGACCTGGTGCGTGTCCAAAGTGCGGAATGGCGCTCGAGCCGGAAATGGCGATCCTGGAGGAGGAGACGAATCCGGAACTTACCGATATGACGCGGCGATTCTGGATTGCCGCGGGTTTGAGCGTGCCCGTTTTTACCCTTGGGATGTCGGAGACGCTTCCTGTGGTTCAACTGATTCTCGCGACGCCGGCGGTCATATGGGCCGGTTGGCCTTTGTTCCAGCGGGCCTGGGCATCGCTGGTGAATCGCAGCCCAAACATGTTCACACTGATCGGGATGGGCACGGCCACCGCTTACCTCTACAGCACAATCGCCTTATTCTTACCCTCTCCCCCTGGGAGCAGCCAGCGGCCTGGCGGGCAGGGTGAGGGTCCCAATTCCTTACCCGTCTATTTTGAGGCCGCCGCAGTCATCACTGCATTGGTCCTGCTCGGCCAGGTTCTTGAACTCCGGGCACGAAGCCGGACTGGCGCGGCAATCAAGTCCCTTCTCGGACTGGCTCCCAAAACGGCGCGGCGGCTGTTGCCGAACGGCTCGGAAGAGGATGTCTCTCTTGACCAGGTGCATATCGGTGACAGGCTCCGAATCCGTCCTGGCGAGAAGATCCCGGTGGACGGCGTGGTCGTCGAGGGCCAAAGTTCCATTAATGAATCCATGATCACTGGGGAACCCATTCCGGTCGAAAAAACCGCGGGCGACCGCGTCATCGGCGGAACGATTAACGAAACCGGCGCCCTCATCGTGCGAGCGGACCGTGTCGGGAAAGACACTCTCTTGGCGCAAATTGTTGCGATGGTCAGCCAGGCGCAGCGGAGCCGCGCACCTATTCAAAGACTTGCCGATGTCGTGTCCGGCTATTTCGTTCCCGCCGTCGTGGTTGTAGCGATTATCACCTTCATCGTTTGGCGGAGCGCCGGGCCCGAACCGCGGTTTTCGCACGGGCTGTTGAACGCGGTTGCGGTTTTGATCATCGCCTGCCCGTGCGCGCTCGGCCTGGCGACGCCGATGTCGATTATGGTTGCAGTCGGCCACGGCGCCGCTGCCGGAGTATTGATCCAAAATGCCGAAGCCCTCGAAGTCATGGAAAAAGTCGACACGCTCGTTGTGGACAAGACCGGTACTCTCACGGAAGGAAAGCCGGTGGTCGCAGCCATCGTGAGTGCGCCGGGATTCAGTGAATCCGAAGTTGTGCGGCTGGCGGCAAGTATTGAACAAGGCAGCGAGCACCCGCTGGCCGGGGCGATTATGCGGGCTGCGGCCGAGCGGAATATCGCGGCGATTGCCCCTCGCGGGTTTCGCTCGATCACGGGAAAGGGTGTGGCGGGCGAAATCGAAGGGCGCAGAGTGATCTTGGGAAACATGAAGGCATTCGAGGAGGATGCGATTGATTTGGAGAGTTTGCGCGATCGAGCGGACCGACTACGCGAACAAGGCCAGACGGTGATGTTTCTCGCTGTAGACGGCAAACTCGCAGGAGCCATCGGAGTTGCCGATCCCATCAAAACATCTACGGCCGAAGCCATTCGTGCGCTGCGCGGCGACGGGTTGCGGATTGTGATGGTGACCGGCGATAGCCGCACCACAGCCAACGTCGTAGCCGGCCGGCTGGGCATCGATGAAGTCATGGCCGAAGTCCTTCCCCAAGATAAAGGTCAGACTGTGAAGCGGCTTCAAAAGGAAGGCCGGATCGTGGCCATGGCCGGCGACGGTATTAATGACGCACCGGCGCTGGCCCAAGCCAATGTCGGCATCGCCATGGGAACGGGGACCGACATCGCAATGCAAAGCGCCGGGATCACGTTAATCAAGGGCGATCTTCGCGGCATCGTGCGCGTACGCGCCCTAAGCCGCGCGACGATGAGAAACATCCGGCAGAATTTGTTTCTTGCATTCGTCTACAACACGCTCGGCATTCCCATCGCCGCCGGGGTTCTCTATCCGGTGTTCGGATTGTTGCTGAGTCCCATGATCGCCAGCGCCGCCATGACGTTCAGTTCGGTATCCGTCATCACAAATGCGTTGCGGCTCCGGAAGATTCGATTGTAGAAACCCTCTCCCTCTGGGAGAGGTCGGCGCCGCGCAGCGGCGCCGGGTGAGGGTCTTTATCGGCGGCAGAAAAAATTGTTTCAGCGAGAGAACATTGGATTGGTCCCGGAGAAGATCTTCTCGGAGCCCGAGAAAATGGAATCGCGCTTGACGACGATCAACGACCAGTCCTTTTGCATTAAAGTCGCCGGCGCCACTCCCCCCACTCGCGCCTAATGTCTCTTGGCCGCCGCTTGCCAGCAGGCGCGAATCCATGTGGCTTCGGATTCGGTGAGGATGATGCCCTCCGGACGGCCGTCCACGACGCGGTGAGGTTTGCGCCAACCGGTGTCACCCATCCACACACAAGCCTCGCGGGTCGCGTAATCGTAGACAAAAACGGCCTGTTCGCCGTACTGATTGGCGAAGTAGCCGAAGTACTTGCTAGCTCCGTCACCGTCGATGGCGGGCGGTTGCCCGCAGTCCTCCGTGTGGTGGTTGGAGATCTGGAACAGCGGCGGATTCGTTGACGGCTTCTCCTGCGAAGGCCTCTCCGCGTCGCGGCCGCCCCTTTGTTGCTTGCCCGCGATTTCTTCGTAGGAGGGGGCGAGTTCGATCGACAGGTCCATCTCGCGCGCAAGCCTGGAAATCGGGTCGGTTTTCTTTTCAAGTTTGGCACGTCGCCAGGATCCCCGCAGGAATCGCTTAAGTTCAGCATGCAGCGCCTCTCGAAGCTCTGCTTCCGGAAGCGCTACCTCGCCGTCGAGCTCGCTACCCGTCTCGGAGCACCTGTCGATCAGTGCATGCAGCTTAGGAAACGCCACGCGAAGTATCTCCGCGCCGGTTTCATAACCATCATCGGCGCCGGCAAGAGATAGCTCTATCGCCTCTACGACATTGCCGCCGGCGAGCCGGCCTACATCCCCAAGGATTACCTGTTCTGGAGCGACAGGAATCCGATGGGGATCCTCCTGGACGCTCCATTCCACAGGGAGGCGGAAATCAATGAACAGCGGCCCCTCGTATATCGACCATTCGCAGTCATCCGGGTTCCCCACTTGATCGAGAATGTCCAAGAGGTGGGCTTCACCTTCCGCTTGAACAAACGACGCGGAGAGGTCCGGCCACCGCACAAGGTAGATCGGCATAACGTCCTCCTTCGGAAAAGAGCCGACAAGCCGGTTTCTATGGAAACCGCGTGGCACTGTCTGGCGAGCAAAAGGTTACGAATGGCGCGGGCCGTTGTCACCGCCGCGGCCCCATCGCATCCTGATCGGCCACCGGCTCGCGCACCTGAGGCTCTCACATTACGAAAATCGGTTCCCACCATCAAGCGATTACCGTCGGCTTATCCGTCCATGAAAATCGCCAAATGCCGGGAAAACAGGATCGCCATTATCGCGCAGATTTCGGACTTTTTGACGACTCCGATGCGTTAATCCTTGTAAAGCCGCAGCCTAATGACTTGGTCTGGGGCATGCATTGCCGCTCGCCATGCGCGATGCTGCTCCGGATTACGTTCCCCGGAATCCCGAAACAACCGTGTTGTACCAGGTCATTGCGCAAGAGCTGGAAACGTTCCTGCACAGACAGCAAGAGCGGGATCGCCCTGTCCCACATTTCGTCGAACAGGAATTTCGCTCCTTTCTCGACTGCGGTATTTTCGCGCGGGGCTTTTTGCGGCTTCGTTGTCAGACTTGCGGACATGATCGCGTCCTTCCCTTTTCCTGTAAGCGAAGGATCTGGTGTCCCTCATGCGCTGGACGCAGGATGGCCGATACGGCCGCCCACCTCGTCGATCGCGTATTCCCGATAGCGCCGGTGCGGCAGTGGGTGCTGTCGCTGCCCTTCCCGCTGCGTTACCGCATCAGCTACGACGCAGCTCTTCTGAGCGACGTATTAAACGTTTTCATTCGCGCCTTGTTTGGCGAGTTGCGGCGGCGGGCCCGGCAGTTGCTGGATCTCCGCTCTGGGCAATGTGGGGCCGTTACCTTTGTGCAGAGATTTGGAGACGCTTTAAATGCCAATCCACACTTTCACTGTCTCGTGCTGGATGGGGTTTTTGCCGCCGGCGAAAATGGCCGGCCCAAGTTTCACCAACTGCCGGCGCCCGAGGACGAGGAGGTCCTTCGTTTAACGACCCTCGTGGCCGAACGCGTGCAATCGCTCTTGAAGCGGCGCGGCTTCGACGGCGGACCGGACGCTCAAGAAGCCGATCCGTTGTCCACAACCGATCCCGGCATGGCGTCTTTACTGGCGAACTCCGTGCGCCGGAAGATTGCAGTCGGCTCCAACGCCGGACGGGGCCTGGTGCGTCTGGGAGACCGAATCGACGGCGATGACCTGGATGCATTCCAAAGCCCCCGCTGTGCCATGGTTTCCGGTTTCAGCGTGCACGCGAACGTTTCGATCGAAGCTCGCGACAGGGATCGATTAGAGAGACTTTGCCGATATGCCGGCCGCCCCGCTGTTGCAACGGAACGTTTGTCTGAACTTCCCGATGGCCGCCTGCTTTATCATTTGAAACGTCCGTGGCGGGACGGAACCAGCGCCGTCATCTTCGAAAGGCTGGATCTCATCGCGAAGCTTGCTGTCCTTACCCCGGCGCCTCGCGCTCACCTTACGAGGTACCATGGGATTTTCGGACCCTCTGCCCCCTGGAGGTCGTTGATCATTCCGACAGCGGCGGCGAATGAAGAATTCAAGAGCGACACTGGCTCCGATCCAACCCCGGTCGAATCATCCACAATTCCAAATGCTGAAGGTCAAACGCGTGCGTCAAAGCCGGAGAAGCCGCGCCCACGCAACTATGCGTGGTCCGAGCTGATGAAGAGAGTTCTCTTGGTGGATGTTCTTTTGTGCGAAATCTGCGGCGGCGCGATGAAAATCCTCGCCGCCATTCATCCGCCGGATACGACAAAAATTCTCCAGTGCCTCGGACTGCCAACCCGCCCTCCACCGCTTGCACCGGCAGTTTCTGGCCTCGCATTCCCTATCGACCCATTCTGAGCGTCAGACCAGGCACTCCTCGCGCGAAGTCTGCCTTGGCAACGGCGCCGTCTGCTTATTTTCCTCGCCTGCCCGAAAATTAACGCCTTAAATCCGCCGCCGCGCGGCCTACGAGTTGACATAATCGGTAATTATGTGACGCGGACGGTCTCCCACTCGCGCGCTTCACATCACACCCAGCGCTTGAATCGCCTATCCTTCGCTTGAATT
>Ga0209376_1002312_pt1 | contig 18222 bp, 15 predicted proteins | sample GraSoiAngelo_134_FD_185891 | JGI IMG/M metagenome (GOLD analysis project Ga0209376, IMG submission 185891) | Grasslands soil microbial communities from the Angelo Coastal Reserve, California, USA - 14_0929_05_30cm (SPAdes) (version 2) | ecosystem: Environmental > Terrestrial > Soil > Grasslands ... | reverse complement strand
CCCTACGGCCAGCCACGGACGATCGTGCCGCCATTCCCACCTTCGGCTTCGACCAACCAGCAGATCCTGGCAGCGCTGGCGGAATGAACGGGCGGCTTCACAATCTTCAATACCAACGACCTACTGGGTGGACTCGAGCGCATCGGGCGCGAGCAAAACGAGTTCTACATACTGGGGCACGTGCCCGGCGACACGCCGGAAGGGAGCTGCCACACGCTGAAAGTGAAGCTGAATCGTGGCGGACTGAACGTGCGTGCGCGCAGCGGGTACTGCAACACGCGGTCCGCAAACGTGCTCGAAGGCAAGCCCCTGGAAAAGCAGCTCGAATCGCATGCCCTGGGCTCGCAGCCCGGTTCGATTCATGGCGTGCTGCAGACGCCTTATTTCTACACTGCGCCGGACACAGCGCGGGTCAACCTGGCGATGGAAATTCCTTCGGATACATTTCAATTCAATAAGGACAAGGGAAAGTATCACGCCAACTTGAACGTGCTAGGTATTGCCTACCGAACGGACGGGACGGTAGGGGCGCGATTCAGTGATACCGTTAACCTGGACTTGGAGAAAGATGAATGGAAAGAGTTCACCAAGTTGCCGTATCACTATGAAAATCAATTCGACGCCACACCAGGCACTTACAAGCTAGCCGTTGTCCTTAGCGCCGGCGGCGATGCGTTTGGGAAATTTGAGTCCCCGCTGGCCATCGATCCCTATGACGGAAAACACTTCAGCCTCAGCGGCGTGGCGCTGACGAATTCCGCGCAAAGGCTGAACGATATTCCGACCGGCCTGGATGCCGTTCTGCTCGAAGACCGCACCCCGCTGGTGGTCAAGGGCACGCAAATCATTCCTTCCGGCAGCAATCGGTTCAAACATACGGACAACGTAGTTCTGTACACGGAGATTTATGAACCCCTGCTGACCTCGGCGACGCCGCCGGTTGTGGGCATGGCCTACCGCATATTTGAGCAATCGACCAACAAGCAAGTATTTTTTACTGAGGTCATGCGCGCCGATGATTACATCCAAAAGGGCAATGCGGTGATTCCCATCGGTCTGAAGGTGAAAATAGACGACCTGAAACCGGGTTCCTACCGCTTGGTGATGCAGGCCATCGACAGCGCGAAAAATCATGCGCCGGACCGGACGGTGGACTTTGACATAACGGAGTGATGAAACTCCCGCGGCCCTGAAAAATGACCGCGCGCATTTTGGAGTGCGCGAATCTTGCTGCCGCTCTTGCGGCGGCCGCGGCCGTTGAGCAAGGGGCGGTCATGCCTCCGGCGCGCTCCAGGGCCTCCCCTCTAAGTCCTTTCCTGTCTTTATTTCCGACCATGGTAAGGATTCGACACGGTCGGTGGACTTCTGCAACTTCTTCGCCGGGCAAGGGTTATTCTATGCGTGCCCGGTGATTTGCCCAATCTGCCAACCCGCAGGAGCATGCTATGAGGCTCGAAGAGCGCCCCGCCTCCTCGTTTTTTCAACGGATCCCAGCTATTTCCGCGACGCCGAGGTCCTTCCTCGCCGCCATCCTCTCGGTCACATGCGTTTTGTCGCTCACTGTCGAGTTGCCGGCCAGCGCTGCAATTCCTGCCGTGGCGAAAGAAAAGAAACCCAAGGCCGATCCCGCGCTCAAAGGGTTGCCGATTACAGAACTCAGTCCCGACGAAGCTATCCTCCATGCGCTGAACCGTCTCGCCTACGGCCCGCGTCCGGGCGACGTTGAGCGCGTACAGCAGATGGGCCTGGCCAAGTGGATCGAGCAGCAACTCAATCCCAATTCCATCGATGACAGGGCGATGGAAGCGCGACTCCAGGATTACCCGACGCTGCGGATGTCCACGGCGAAATTGATCGATGAATATCCGCAACCCAAACAAGCGGAGAAGCAGGCCCAGCAGGTTCAGGCGCAGGCGCGGCAGGAACGGCGCCGCTCCGATGCGGCCGTCATAGTGGTTGAAAAAGACACGCAGAATGCGCCAGAGCAGCCAGCCAATTCAGAAGCTCCGGCGATGACGTCAGCTTCCGCGCCGCAACCCTGGCCTGACAATCCCAGCGCCGCCGCGCCGATGAAACAGCCAGCGCAGGGAAAGGCAGCGACAAATGGCACGGGAAGGCGCGACGTTCTGGGCGGCGGTGACCCCAACAACGTCCCGCGTGCCATTGCCGACGACAGCAAGAGGCCGCAGCGCGTGGTGGCCGAGCTGGGCATGGCCAAGGTGACGCGCGCGATTTACAGCGAGCGGCAACTCCAGCAGGTGATGAACGATTTCTGGTTCAATCACTTCAACGTTTTCGCCGGTAAAGGAGAAGATCGCTACTACCTCACTTCGTATGAGCGCGACGTGATTCAGCCTCATGCCTTCGGAAAGTTCAAGGATTTGGTGACCGCGACGGCGAAAAGCCCGGCCATGCTTTTCTACCTGGATAATTTTCTGAGCGTGGATCCCCGGGCCGCGCAGCGGCAGGCGGCCGAGCGGGCCATGCGCCAACAGAGGCGTCGCGGAGGATTTGGCTGGCCCCCGCGACCGACGGCAAATCCACAGCAACCACCCAAGAAAAACGACCGAGGGCTCAATGAAAATTACGGTCGAGAACTGATGGAGCTACACACGCTCGGCGTCGACGGCGGTTATACGCAGAAAGACGTCACGGAAGTGGCGCGTTGCTTTACGGGTTGGACGATTGACAAGCCCAGGCAGTATGCGGACTTCAAATTCGACGACCGGCTGCACGACCCCGACACGAAAATCGTGCTGGGCAAGAAAATTCACGCAGGGGGCATGAAGGATGGCGAGCAGCTGATCGACATGCTGGCGCATCACCCGAGTACGGCCAAGTTTATTTCCACGAAATTGGCACGCCGCTTTGTTTCGGACAATCCGCCGCCGGCGTTGGTCAGCCGGTTGGCCGAGACGTTTCAATCGAGTGACGGCGACATTCACGCCGTGCTGAAGACCATGATCTGGTCGCCGGAATTCTGGTCGCGGGAATCCTACCGCGCAAAGATCAAGACTCCTTTCGAACTCGTGGTTTCCGCGGTGCGCGCCCTGGGCACGGATGTGGACACGCCCATGCCGCTGGTGCAGTGGGTGGCACGAATCGGCGAGCCGCTGTACCAGTGCCAGCCGCCAACTGGGTATGCGGACAAAGCCGAAGCGTGGGTGAACACCGGCGCGCTGTTGAACCGGCTGAACTATTCCCTGGCTCTCGCGGGAAACAAGATGCGCGGAGCGCGTACCGATGTGACTTCGCTGCTGGGCGTGGATTCTTCAGCGGACCCCAAGACGGCGCTCGACCGCGCGGTGCGAGTATTCCTCGGCGGGCAGGCGGGCCCGACTACGGTTGAAACACTCGAAAAGCAACTCGATAACCCGCAAGTCTTGCAGGCCAAGCTTGATGATCCGCGCAAGCAGGTGGATCTGGGCGTCGTCGCCGGGTTGGTGCTGGGCGCCCCGGAATTTCAAAGACGCTAGGGCAGGAGAGGTCACCATGAAGTACAAGTGTTGTGAAGGCGTCAGGGACCTGAGATTTTCGCGGCGATATTTCTTGAAGCAGGGCGGTGTGGCGATGGCAGGTCTAAGCGCCATGCCGGCGTTTTTGCAGCGCGCCGTGGCTGCCACTCCGATGCCGAACAAGAAGCAGCTCGTGGTGTTGTTTCAGCGCGGCGCGGCCGACGGCTTGAATATCGTCGTGCCTTTTGGCGAGTCGAATTATTACCGTATGCGTCCTACCATTGCGATTCCACAGCCCAAGCGTGGCGGCACGGATGCGGCGATCGACCTTGACGGATTTTTCGGTTTGCATCCAAGCCTCGCGCCACTCGAGCCGCTCTTCCGCAAGAACCAACTTGCCATCGTGCACGCCGCCGGCTCACCTGATCCAACGCGCTCGCACTTCGACGCGCAAGACTTCATGGAATCCGGTACTCCGGGGTTGAGATCGACCGAGGACGGCTGGCTGAACCGTGCCTTGGAAACCGTTCCGGAGGAGAACGCCTCGCCGTTCCGCGCCGTGGCGATGGGCGCGAATCTTCCGCGCATGTTGCACGGGGGCGCACCGGCCATTGCGCTGCCGGACCTCAAGCAGTTCAAAGTGATGGCGCAGGCGCCGGGCACGGGCCAGATGGTCGAAGGCGGCTTTGAAGCCATGTACTCGCAAACTGTGGATCACGCGCTGCACGGCACGGGTACCGAAACGTTTGAAGCCATCGATCTACTGCGAAAAGCCGACCCGGCCAAGTATCAGCCGGAAAACGGCGCGCAGTATCCCACCAACCGGCTCGGGCAAAGCTTGCAGCAGATCGGGCAACTGCTTAAAGCCGACATCGGCGTGGAAGTCCTTTTCGTCGATTGCGGCGGCTGGGACAACCACGTCAACGAAGGCGGCGTGCAGGGGCAGCTGTCGAATTTGTTGAAAGACCTGGGCCAGGGCCTGGCCGCGTTTCATCGAGATATGGGCGACCGCATGGAGAATATCGTCTTCGTGACCATGAGCGAATTCGGCCGCACCGCCAAGGAAAACGGCAATCGCGGCACCGATCACGGCCACGCGAATTGCATGTTGCTCATGGGCGGCGACGTGCAGGGCAGACAGGTCTACGGCAAATGGCCCGGGCTGAACGACCATCAGCTCAACGACGGCCGCGACCTCGCGCTCACCACGGACTTCCGCTCCGTAGTCGGAGAGATTCTCACCAAGCACCTCGGTGTGAAAGGGCTCGACTCGGTCTTCCCCGGATTCGACAACAACCCACGCAAATTCCTGGGACTGCTGAGAACTTAGAGCAGAGACGAAAGTTCTCGAGAGCGGGATAAACTCTTCAAGAGTTCTTTTCTTCTCGCCATCCCTGCCTGTGTCTTTGACACTTTTCCACTGCACGGGTAATCTTCTGGCCAGCCTGTTGGCGGTCCATGAGAACGACGCGACGAGAATTCGCAAAGGGGCTGTCTGGCGCAGCGCTAGGCGCTGCCTTTGCCCACGCCAAGGAACCGGCGCGTCTGCCGATTGCATTTTCAACTCTGGGCTGCCCTGGCTGGGATATGCAGCAAATCCTGAACTTCGCGGAGCAACACGGTTTCGCTGCAATCGAATTCCGCGGACTCGAAGGCAGCCTTGACTTACCTTCTCACCCGGCATTTGCGGCGGAACGCATCGCTCAGACCAAGCGCGAAATTCTCTCTCGCGGCCTTGGTGTCGCCTGCGTCAGCAGCTCCGCCAGCCTGCACGAGTCCGATGCTGAGAAGCGTTCGAGAACTTTGGCTGACGCCCAGCGATTCATCGACTTGGCTTCTTCGCTCGATGCGCCCTATGTGCGCGTGTTCGGGTCTAGCCCTGACTCCGGGCATCCTGTCTCTCCAAGTGATGACCTGAAGATGCGTGTTGCGGCCGGGTTGCACGAATTGGGCGATTATGCGGGCCCGCGCAAAGTCACCGTGATCATCGAGTCGCATGACGATTTTACCGCTTCGGCCACGCTCACTGACGTCCTGCACCGTGCCGATTCCAAGTCAGTCGGACTCTTGTGGGACGCTCACCACACCTTCGCAGAGTCGAGCGAGGACCCCAAGTTCACCGTGCGGCAGCTGAGGCCGTGGATCCGGCACACGCACCTGAAGGATTCTGTCGGCAAAGCTGGTGATCGCAAGTATGTGTTGACCGGCCGTGGAAACGTTCCGATCAAGGAGCAGATCGAGGCCTTGCGCTCCATTGATTACAAGGGCTTCTACTGTTTCGAGTGGGAAAAAGTGTGGCATCCCGATCTGGAAGATCCCGAGATTGCCATCGCGGACTATGCCCGCGTGGTCGCCGATTATCTACGCTAGAAACGCTCCGGCACAGGGGCGCTGCGTATTCAAGCGTGGTGCCACAAGAGAGTTAGTCTTTAAGGCCGGGCATTTCTAGGCAGCGGACTCTCTGTTCAGTCCGGCGTTTTCAGTTCGCGAATCCAAATATTGCGAAACCGCACGGGGTTGCCATGATCCTGCAAGGCTAACGGCAGCTTCTCCGCATGCACCTGATACGGCGGGCGCGCTCCATGCGCAGTCGGGCCCGTGGGTTGGACATGGTCCTGCGCCAGAACGCCGTTATGAAACACTGTGACGCTAGCGGGGCGCAGCAACTTCCCATCCTTATCGAAGCGCGGCCCGTGGAAGACAATGTCGTAGGCCTGCCATTGGCCCGGCGGGCGTGAGGCGTTAACGAGCGGCGGATATTGGCCATAAACCGCGGCCGCTTGGCCATCTGCATAGGTTTTGTTTTCGTACGAATCTAGCACCTGAATCTCATAGAGGCCCATCAGAAAGACGCCACTGTTCCCACGCTCCTGGCTTTCCTCTTTGGGCGCAGCCGGCTCAGCGAATTCGATGTGCAATTGGGAGTCACCAAACGCATCCCGCGTGTAGATGTAGCCAGTTTTTGCGGCGACTTCGACATAACCATTCTCGACCTTCCACTTCGCTGGACTACCATCCTTGTGCGCCCATTTGGAGAGATCCTTTCCGTCAAAGAGTACAACGGCATCAGACGGCGGACGACCGGGCGAATCCTGCGTTCCAGGATCGATTACCGGCGGTACCGGGCGATGGGCATCGTGAATCTTCCAGCTCGTCTGGATTTGCGCACAGCAAACATGGGAAGTACTGGCGAGGAGCAAAACGGTCCGCGTCATCAACAGGCATTTCTTCATGAGCGACACCTCAATGTGACAGTGAGTGAATTCTACTTCCTAACTGTTCGCAAGTGTACGATGGGATTCAAGATGTCTTGATCTCCACGCCCGCTGGCGGAAGGCCAAGCCGGAAGCCTGCCAACCGATCTAGGGACGCTCTTCGTGCCACTGCAGCCAGGGCGCCATGGCCTCTTGTTCAAGGAAATACTGAAGGCCGCGAATTGCTTCGGCGGTGGTGATGTTCCAAGAGGCCGGGTACTCATCGCGCTGGCCGTTCGACAGGTAATATTCAATGACCGCTTTTTCCGGCCCCGCATACAGTGGATTGCGAGTAGAGAACCCCGCGTCGCCTTCATAGCGCACGTGCATCAGCCACGCAGCCTCGCCATTGATCAGCGCACCCATGGCCGGCCAGCCCGCCTCGTGCTGCATCCAAACTTCCGAAAATTGGGTGCGACCGATCTGCGCGAGGCGCACCTTAAGTTCGCCCGCGTCGGTAACTTCATACAGAACTTTATTGATTTTCAATTCCATGAGCGTTCGCTCGCCGAGTCCGGTAACACCACTTGAATCCTTTGTATCCCAGGTATCAAGTTGAAGAACAACGGGGCGGTGAGTTGATCTGTCAAGTCATGCGTCAGTGGGCGGCGTCTTCCCGGATGCGCATGCCATAGAAGGAACGGTAGACGAAGAGGAAGGAGACGACGAAGAACGCCGCTGCAAGAATGTGTGTCAAAGTTGTGCTGTGCTGCTCGGCGGTGAGCTGCACAGCAAGTTCGACGGCCAGCAGGCCGAAGAGAGTCGTGAACTTGATGACCGGGTTGAGTGCGACCGAAGATGTGTCTTTAAACGGATCGCCCACCGTATCGCCAATGACCGTGGCGTCGTGGAGCGGCGTGCCCTTCTGCTTGAGTTCGACTTCAACGATCTTCTTGGCGTTGTCCCAGGCGCCTCCGGCATTGGCCATGAAAATGGCCTGGTACAAGCCGAAGATGGCGATGGAGAAAAGGTAGCCGATAAAAAAGAACGGTTCGACAAAGGCAAAGGCCAAGGTGGCGAAGAACACCGCGATGAAGATGTTCAGCATGCCTTTCTGCGCGTATTTGGTGCAAATCTCGACGACCTTTTTGCTGTCGGCAATGCTGGCGGAAGCAGCTCCTTCGAGCTTGATGTTGGCCTTGATAAACTCGACGGCGCGGTAAGCACCGGTGGTCACGGCTTGCGTGGAAGCGCCGGTGAACCAGTAAATCATGGCACCACCGGTGACCAGCCCCAGAACAAAGGGCGCATGGAGGAGCGAAAGATTATTGACGTTCTCGGTTAAGCCTTTGGTGAGCGCCATGATGATCGAGAAGATCATTGTGGTTGCGCCGACCACGGCCGTCCCGATGAGCACCGGCTTTGCGGTGGCCTTGAAGGTGTTGCCCGCGCCGTCGTTGGCTTCCAGCATTTCCTTGGCGCGCTCGAAATTGACGTCGATGTTGTAGTCCTTCTTGAGTTCCTGCTTGATGTTGGGGACCTGCTCGATGAGCGAAAGCTCATATACGGATTGGGCGTTGTCCGTGACGGGACCATAGGAGTCGACGGCGATAGTCACTGGGCCCATGCCGAGGAAGCCGAAGGCCACCAGGCCGAAGGCAAAAACGGGCGCCGCAATCATCAGGTCGCCAAGGCCGAGGTTGCTGATCAGATATCCCAGGGACATGAGTAGCACCATGGCCAGACCGATATAGTAGGCCGAGAAATTGCCGGCCACGAAGCCGGAAAGAATGCCGAGCGATGCACCGCCTTCTTCTGCCGAAGTCACAACTTCTTTTACATGGCGCGACTCGGTGGACGTGAAAACTTTCACCAATTCAGGGATTATGGCGCCGGCAAGCGTTCCGCAGGAGATGATGGTGGCTAGCTTCCACCACTGTGATGTATCGCCGCCGAGGCTCGGGATGATCAGCGATGAGACGACGTAGGTCAGGCCGATCGAAACGATGGAGGTGATCCATACCAGCGAAGTGAGAGGCGCCTCGTAGTTCATCAGGTCGGCGTTGCCGTACTTGGCTTTGGCGATGAAGCTGTTAATGAAATAGGCAGCGGCGCTGGCGATGAGCATCACGATGCGCATCACGAAGATCCACACCAGCAGCTGAACTTGCACGGTGGGATTTTTCACCGCCAGCAGAATAAAGGTGATCAATGCGACGCCGGTTACGCCGTATGTTTCAAAGCCATCGGCGCTGGGGCCCACCGAGTCGCCGGCGTTATCGCCCGTGCAGTCAGCAATCACGCCGGGGTTACGAGCGTCGTCTTCTTTGATTTTGAAGACGATCTTCATGAGGTCGGAGCCGATGTCGGCAATTTTCGTAAAGATGCCGCCGGCGATACGCAACGCTGCCGCGCCGAGCGATTCGCCGATGGCGAAACCGATGAAGCATGGGCCAGCGTAGTCGCCCGAGATGAACAGCAAGATGAAAAGCATCATCAGCAGTTCGACGCTGATGAGCATCATGCCGATGCTCATGCCGGCCTGCAGTGGCGTGCTGTAAATCGGATAGGGCTTGCCGCGCAGGGCAGCGAACGCCGTGCGCGAATTGGCAAACGTATTTACGCGGATGCCAAACCACGCGACGCCGTAACTACCCGCAATCCCTACGAGACTGAAAATCAGAATGATCGGGAGAGTGACCGCAGTGGGACGCACCGGAGCGAGCCAGCCAAAGTACATGACGATCACCACGGCGATAAACACCCACAAGATCAACAGGAACTTTCCCTGCGTAAATAGGTAGGTCTTGCACGTTTCGTAGATGAGCTCGGAGATTTCGCGCATCGATTTGTGAACGGGAAGATTTTTCAGCCGCGAGTAGATAGCCAATCCGAAGCCCAGGCCAAAAATGCAGATGACAATGCCGAAGAGCAGAAGCTTGTGGCCGTCGATGCCGAGAAAAGTAACCTGGGACAGGTCGGGAAGCTTTAAATTAGCTTCGCCGGCTTCGTCAGCGAGAACCGACGCCGCCCCAAACAAGGTGAGCAGGACAGCAGGCGCTCCAAACTTAATGAATTTGCAGCCTAGAGACCAGACATTTGCCAGCCAGGTAAGCATTCACAATCCTCCGTAGATCACTTGTTCACAGGGCAATGGCTTCCCGGAACAGCCGATTCCGGTGCACTTTTTCGACGGAGCGCTGTTTGGCGCGACCACAGAGCGATTTGTTCTCATTCCACCGGCAAGACGTCGCCGCGCGCCGGTCCGAGACTACCCCAAATATCATCGGCGAAGCACCCTGAAGATGGGGCGCACAGCTGGACACAAAACGCAGATTTATAACATTTTACCAATGGCCGGTCAAACCGCACCCTATCAGAAAGGGAGGCGCAACCCCGTATCGCTTCGAATATCGCCGCGACACGTTTTAGCCAACCGATGGTAACATGCCAGATTCATCGGAGCATGATTAGCCATATCCTGATGGGGGTACATGGGTACGACGCCAGTGTTTGAAGTGGCGCTAAGTGTCGCTGCAGGGAGCGACCTGCTCCACGAGGGGAATCAAACCAAAGTCGTCGTTTCTGACCGCGCGGCTGTGTCAGCGACGGTGAGCCGCGCATGAGACATCATTTCTTCATTACGGGCACTGACAGCGGAGTGGGCAAAACCGTGCTCTCGGCGCTACTCTGCGCGGCACTCGATGCGGTTTACTGGAAACCCATCCAGACAGGCACGCTCGAGGGCTCGGACCGCGTGACCGTCATGAGGCTTGCTGGGATTGGCACCGATCGAACGCTCGACGAGGTGTACAAATTCGTGCCGCCAGTTTCTCCGGACCTCGCGGCCCGCTGGGCTGGAGTGGAAATCGACCTCGGGCGGATCAACATGCCCGGCAGCTTGATCAACGACTGGTTGATTGTCGAAGGCGCGGGCGGCGTGCTGGTGCCCGTAAACCAGAAACAGTTCATGCTCGACCTGGTAGTGAAATTCAAATTGCCGGTGGTTGTGGCGGCGCGCAGTTCGCTGGGCACGGTCAATCACACGCTTTTGACGCTTGCTGCGCTTCACGCCGCGGAATTGCCCGTGCATGGCGTGGTGCTAATCGGCGATCAGAACCGCGAGAATCGCGAGACCATCGAGAGGTTCGGCCACGTCCGAGTGATCGGCGAGATTCCCAAGCTTCCGAATCTGCACCGCACCGCACTCATGCAGGTTTTCATGAATCATTTCGATCGCGCCGCCTTCGCACAATAGTTGCCGCTCGGTTCGATTCTACCCTTCCGAGAGTTTGAGCAGCTGCTGACTTCGTTCCAAAGAGTGGGCTCAGGGAGGGCCAGAAAAGCGCCACGCGGTGCTGGCAGAACATGAATTGGTGAGAGGAGTGGCGAGTGCCGGCCAGCCTTAGTGGATGGAAGCAGAAAGTCGCGGCCTTCGCGAGCGGGCTTGGCGCGCCGGGGCTTTTTCTCATTTCCTTCCTGGATTCTTCGGTGCTGACCTTTCCGGTCATCAACGATCTGTTGCTGATCGAGCTGTCGATGGAGCATCCGGCACGGATGCCGCTGTATGCGTTCATGGCCGCGCTGGGATCGGTGCTGGGCTGTGTGGTGCTGTATTTCATCGCGCGAAAGGGCGGGGAAGCTTTTTTTCACCGAAAGACCGGTCAGCATGCACACGCCATCCGGCATTGGGTGGAACGCAATGGTTTCGTGGGAATGTTGATTGCGGCGCTTCTGCCGCCGCCAACGCCGTTCAAATTCTTCGTGTTTGCGGCGGGGGTGTTTGAAATGCCGTTGTTTAGTTACGCGTCAGCCATCACGGTTGCGCGGTTGTTTCGGTATTTCGGAGTCGGGTACCTGGCGATCCGGTATGGCGCGGACGCCATGCCGTATCTGGTGCATCACAAGCTGCAAGTGACGGCGGCGGTGATCGCCCTTGTAGCCATCAGCTATATTTTCTCTCGCCTGCTACTTAGGCATCGGGCACCGCCGGGAGATGTGAGTTAGAAAGCAAGGTACACCCCCACCCCTGTTTCTTGTGAGTGGTTATTCATGCGCCGAACTGCACATGGGGGCCTTTTGCGGGAGCGGAGAAGGCGAGGGAATTTTGCCGAATGTTGACAGCGGAGTCCCGATTAGCGGAGATCCTTGACGCACGATGACAATGCGGATGCGCGCGAACGCTACTAGGTCAACGAAACGTTTTCGGTGGAGCGCTATTGCTACCGGGGCTGTTGAGAACCGCGGTCCCAGGCGAGTTCCTGGGAGCGCATTTTGCCGGATGGGTCAGTGCCAATGAGGGCTTCGACGCGCCAGCCAGAACTCGCATCCCGAGCATACGGGAAGTCGCGCACAGTGACCTTGAAACCCTCGCGAGTCTTTTCGACGGTTGCTTTGGGGAAGCGCGCGACCTGGAAAAAGCGACGCGCAACGGCGGTGTCGCGGGCTGCGTCGAGGGCGGACGACGGTTCGGGTTTATAGGATGTGACGGCGGTGTCGGGGTCAAAGGGTGCAGCGGCGGGGCCGACTTCGATTTCAACTTCATGGAGGGCACTCTCGGTTTCTACAATGCCGTGCCAGCGGAAGGGCGAACCAGATTCGGCAAACGCTGCAACCTTGCGAGGCGTCTCGCCCCGGTAGGTGCGCGATTCCATGGCGGCCAAAGCGTTGCCGTGAAGAACGAAGCGCAAGACGATATAAAGGATCATCGTGGCGAGCGCGATCGACGCGCCCACTTTGCCTCGTGGGCCTTTTGATTTGGCTCCGATTTCCTCGCTGACCAGCCCGCTGAGCGTGGGGAGAAGAATTCCGGCTAGAAGAATCCCCAAGATCCAGAGATCGAGATGGGCAACCCAGTCCAGGGCGAAGCGGGGGGCAGAAATGGGCCAAAGGAGTTCAACTCCAGCGCTTTGACAAACATCCATGAGCAAATGGAGAACGGTGGCGGCGAGAACAGCGAGGAAGACGGGAAGCGGCGAGGTTTGTATCTCGGTTGGCCCGCGTCGGCGCAGGAGAAAAGGGAGAGTGACGAGCAGGCTGAACAATAGAGCGGCAAGCAACGAATGACAGTAAGTGCGATAAAAGGTTAGGAAGGCGGAAGGGCCGAAATACGCGCTCAACAAATCGAGGTCGGAGATCGTCCCGGCGACGAGCATGGCAGTTGTTGTGAAGCGAGGGACACGCGGGAAAGCGGCACGCTTCAGGGTGTAGGAGGCCAAGGCGTGGGTGAAGGGATCCATGCGTAGGTTATCTCATGAAAGCAGTTGTTCGTGATTAGTTGTCAGTCCAGATCTTCTCGGACAGCCAGTGTCATGCCAAGCATGGGACAAAATACTCTCGAATTTCGGCGTGGTTGCCGAGCTGGGGCCCAGCATCCCGACAGATGGGGACGGGTGCTGCACTTCGAGGAGGACAATAGCAGGGCGAACTGAAGCGCGCCCCTACAAAGCCGGCGGTTACGCTGGATTGCCGGGGACGAGGAGTTTCAGGGCGCGCGGGACGATCTTGAATTCGACGGGGAGGCGGGCCAGCGGTTCGCCGTCGACTTGGGCATACAGGGGACTTTGGTCCAGCGGTTCGCAGATGACGGTGTCGGACTTGTGGAAATGCACGCCGGCGCTGCCTCGGAGGTTGCCCATCCAAAGCGTGGGCAAGTAGCTCAAATAGCGCAGGCCGCTTTGCGTGGTGAGAGCCATGATTTCGAACTGGTCTTCGAAGAGATCCGCGCCGGTGGTTATTTTGAAAGGGCCACCGTAGTTCTTGGTGCGACCGACAATGGCCAGAGAAGCGTGGAGTTCTTTATCACCGACGACGATGCGGAAATGCGGGAAACGGTAACGAAAGACTTCGCGAGCACCCTGCCACCAGTAGGCCAGAATGCCGAGGCGCGCTTTCAGATCGAGGTCGAGGGAATAGACGATCATGCCGTCGGGACCGGCGCCGCCGACGCTGAGGAAGTATTTTTTCTTTTCGGGCTGTTCGAGTGGAGTGGCCAAGCCGAGTGCGATTTCCTTCACCATGCCGCGAACGAGCTTCTTGGCGGCGCTGGGGATATCCCAGGGCAAGTCCAGTTCCTTGGCGAGGATGTTCGCGGTTCCGCCGGGAAGAAGTGCGAGAGGCACACGGTGGCCGTTCTGATGGGCTGCCAAGCCGTTGATGACTTCATTGAGCGTGCCATCACCGCCGCAGGCGATCACCAGGCCGCGGCCTTCGGAGGCGGCGCGCAAGGCCATTTCCGTGGCATGGCCTGGGCCGGTGGTTTCCGCAAGCTCGGATTCTATGCCGCCAGCGGCAAAAATATGCCGGGCAGCATCGAGCGTGCGGCGGCGGCCGCTGCCGCCGTTGCCGGCGTTGGGATTGTGAATCAGCAAAGCGTTTCGCAGATCGGTGGTCATCAATGGTCCAAGTGTAGTCCGTTCGTTTTGCAAGACATTCATTCTATATAATACCAAGCGTTTTTCAGCACACTGTTGTGCCGAGGGTTTCATGCCCAAAGCTGCGCCCGCAACCGTGAGGGAAATCGAAGAGCTGCGCAAGAAACTGCGCCACCACGAATACCGGTATTACACGCTCGATGAGCCAGAGATTTCGGACGCTGCCTATGACCGGCTGATGAACCGGTTGAAAGAATTGGAGGTGGCGCATCCGGACCTGGTGACGCCGGATTCGCCCACCGTGCGCGTTGGCGGAGCGCCGCGCGAGGGATTTTCGACGGTGCGGCATGCGCGGCCGATGCTGAGCCTGGACAACGCGTTTTCCTATGATGCGCTGCGCGACTGGGACCGGCGCGTGCGAGAGGGAAGCGGGCAGGAAAAGATTGAATACATTGCGGAGCACAAGTTCGACGGGCTGAGCATCTCGCTGCAATACGAGGATGGAGTGCTGGTACGCGGTGTTACGCGCGGCGACGGCACGACGGGCGAGGACGTTACGCCGAACGTAAAGACGATTCGGTCGATTCCGCTGCGCGTGGAAGCTGTGAAACTGAAGAAAGTGAAACTTCCCTTGGACTTCGAAGTACGCGGCGAAGTCATGATGACGCGCAAGGCGTTTGAAGCGCTGAACCGACAACAGGAGCAGATTGGCGGCAAGATCTTTGTAAATGCGCGGAATTCCGCGGCTGGTGCCGTGCGCGTGCTGGATCCGGCGACCACAGCGGCGCGGCGACTCGATTTTTTTGCCTACTACTTGCTCGTGGACGGAAAAGTGCCATTTGCGAAACATTCCGAGTCCCTACAGACTCTAAAGCAATTGCACTTCCGTGCTTCGGACGACTGGAAGCTCTGTGCCGGAATCGAAGCAGTGATCGCCTATTGCGACGATTGGGACGCGAAGCGCGAGAAGCTGGCGTATGAGATTGACGGAGTTGTCGCGAAGGTGAATTCCATTCCCATTCAAAATGAACTGGGTTACACGTCGAAGGCCCCTCGCTGGGCGATTGCGTACAAGTATCCGGCGCGGCAGGAGACGACGGTGGTCAACGACATCATCGTGCAAGTGGGGCGCACGGGGACGCTGACGCCGGTGGCCGTGCTCGAGCCGGTGCAAGTGGGAGGCGTCACTGTCAGCCGTTCTACGCTCCACAATATGGATGAAATCGAGCGGCTGGGATTGCAGATTGGCGATACGGTGCTGATCGAGCGGGCCGGGGAAGTGATCCCCCACGTGCTGAAAGTGACGAAAGAAGCGAAGCACCGGAAGCCCTTTCGCATGCCCAAACGCTGCCCGGAATGCGACAGCGCAATTCATCACGTGGAAGGGGAAGTGGCGTACCGCTGCGTGAATGCGGCGTGTCCAGCGAAGAGAAAGGAGTCGATTCTTCACTTCGCAGGCCGGCACGCGATGAATATCGATGGGCTGGGCGACAAGATTGTGGATCAGCTTGTGGACAAGGGGTTGGTGAAGGACGTGGCCGATCTCTATTCATTGAAGCTGGAGGAGCTGGCCGGGCTGGAGCGGATGGCGGAAAAATCGGCGCAGAACCTGCTTGAGGAGATTGAGGCAAGCAAGAAGAATTCGCTGGCGCGGCTAATCTATGCGCTGGGGATACAGTTTGTCGGCGAACGGACGGGACAATTGCTGGCGGAACATTTTTCGTCGCTGGAGGAGTTGGCGGCGGCGAAAGAAGAGCAACTTGTGGAAGTACCCGAGGTTGGGCCGAAGGTCGCGGCGAGCACTGTGGAATTCTTTTCGGAAGCCGCTAATCGCCAGCTCGTCAAAAAGCTGCACAAGGCGGGCGTGCATCCCACGGCCGAGAAACGCAGGGTCAAGAGCGACAAATTTGCGGGCAAGAGTTTCGTTTTCACCGGGGGCCTCGCGAATCGTTCTCGTGAGGAAGCGGGCGAGATCGTGCAACAACACGGCGGCAAAGTTTCCGGCTCGGTCAGCAAAAAGACGGACTACGTGGTTGTGGGCACCGATCCCGGGTCCAAGCACGACAAAGCCAAGAAGCTTGGCGTGACCATCCTGACCGAGGACGAATTCGATATACTCCTCGGACTCAAATAGCCATCCGCGCGCTACTGTCTCGGATCTTTACGAACCTGGCACTCCGCCATGTTTTTGTGTGGCTCACGCTACGCACCTGTTCGACTCTTCCGGCTAGCCTCGCACACAACCCGCAGTTTGACGAAAGGCATTCCGAGTACTTCTTGGTCGCCCCACAGCCAATGGTCGAGGTATAGTAAAGATGGCGGGCGGGCCGGGTGATCGCTGGCCTGGTCATCGCAAGATGGCTAGGCGGGAGGAAAGTCCGGACATCGTCCTGAGGCACGCTCTTCATTTTGTGGGGAGCGGAACTCTTGACTGGGCAACGCGCCTGATAACGTCAGGGGGCTTGCCACGCAGGGTCTGCCGGAAGGCAGAGTTACACGCATAGGCGTGTGGCGCTGGGTTTAACCCGGCGCAGTGCGGTTGAGCTACGGACAGTGCCACAGAAAATAGACCGCCGGCGGAGCGCAGCACGGTGACATCGCGCAGGGAAACCTGCGGGACGTCTTCGAAAAGCACGCAATGTTTGGCAAGGGTGAAAAGGTGGGGTAAGAGCCCACCGCTCCGGTGGTGACACCGGAGGCACGGAAAACCCCGCGTGATGCAAGGCCAAATAGGAGGGGAGAGCCGGCCCGGCTCGATGAGTCAGCGTTCATGAGAATGAACGCGCTCCTTCTGCGGTGGCGCAAGCCATTCGTGGACTGAAAACCCTCGGGTAGGCTGCTCGAGTCACGGTGCGAACCGTGACCTAGAGGAATGATCGCCGCGGCGCTCAGGCCGTTCCGCGGTTTGCGCGCGGCACAGAATCCGGCTTACATGGCTCGCCCGCCATTTTCAACAGCTTACAAACTTAGAGTATTGGCTGTAGGCCTTACTGTCGCCAGGAACCGTACCTATAAAATTACTGCGTCAAGTTGAAGGGAAACGCCGGGCCTTCAGAGAGTTTTGGTCTTGTTGCACTGCCGCCTGTCCGAAACATGCTCCTCACGAACGGCGAAGCCGCCGCTTGCTGGCCGCGACCGCGGCGGCCGAAGACACAGCGGTGGCCCCTTCGATCAGGACTTTCGAAAGTTCGCCGACGTGCGGGTAGAAACCCATTAATTTTCCTTCGGGCAACTGGCCCTCAATCCTTGTAGCTTCCGTAGCAAGACAATCCGTCTGCAATTGCAGTCCCAACTCGAGACAGACAGTTTGAAACTATTTGTACGTGCTCCTACCTCGGGATATCTCCACTGCCAGACCTGAATATCAAGTAACCAGTCCCTGGAGGGCGACGCACATGCAAAATGCTTATGAGCGCTTTGGATCGTTGGAGTCATCAAGCGCGCGAAGGATACGACCACTCGTGTGCGAGTTCACATTGGCCGAGCCGTTTTAGAAACTCCGAAAGATGAACGAGGCCAAGCCAGCGCCCGCCTGATCTCGATGATTGCTGGAGACTCAGAGGTCGGTGCGTTGTGGGCGGCAGTAACCGAAGGAGCTTTGCTCCCAATTCAATTACCCGACCAGCCCAGCGTTGCTGCTTCCCTTGGGCCCGAGGCCCAATGCTTTCGCGGGAGTGTGATGGTCCGGGGAGGAAGCGTCGGTGCGGCACTTGGTGGCCGTGTCGGCACAGTTAGCCAAGATGAAGCCTGGTGCCGACCGTGAAGCCACGCCTACCATTCTGTGCGACGACTATCCGATGTTTGTGCTCTATCGCATTGCGTATCGATATGGGCTTCCGGTGGTTCCGGAGTGGGCTCCGTAGTTTATGCGCGAGCTCAATCAGCGGAAGGCGATCCGCCCTTTGACTGGACTGGGATGCTCCCCCGTCATGGTGAACGGGAATAAACCGACCTTTCTCAAGTGGGATAGGTAGTGCTCTAAAACAGGGGGTTATCCAAATTCCTGATGGAGATGGATCGATCACTTGGAAGTTGCCAGCGCATTTCCTGGAGCAGTCGTGGCGCGAGTCGCTCTAAGGTATTAAGCCAAAATAAAGTTTACTTTCCAGTGTCCTTTTTCTTTGTCCGTGGATAAATGGTGTAGTTCCACTGCGGGTTAACTTTGTCATATTTGATGTTGAGCTGATCCATCTCTTCATC
>Ga0209376_1002311_pt1 | contig 18225 bp, 15 predicted proteins | sample GraSoiAngelo_134_FD_185891 | JGI IMG/M metagenome (GOLD analysis project Ga0209376, IMG submission 185891) | Grasslands soil microbial communities from the Angelo Coastal Reserve, California, USA - 14_0929_05_30cm (SPAdes) (version 2) | ecosystem: Environmental > Terrestrial > Soil > Grasslands ... | reverse complement strand
CGCAGTGTCCGCTCCACTTTTGCATACCACCGAATTGCGATTGTGTTGTCCGGCGCTGGAATATCAGCCGATGCAATCCGCACTTTCGCGACCTGCTCATGGAAGAACGTCGGAAACAAAAAGAACTCGCGATGCCGAAATGAAAAACCTCCACGCCCTTCCGCAATTCCGCCTTTGCGCAAAATCACCGACTGCGTCCCATGCCCGAGTGCATCGCATACCAGTGACCATTCCTTAAAACCGATGCTTTCCATTTTTCGCACCGCAAATTAGCGTGGTCGCGCGATGCCGTTCAATATCGACCTCCACACCCACACTTTTTTTTCCGGCGACGGCGTTTCCAGCCCGGAAGATTTAATTGCCAGCGCCCGGGCGAAAGGACTGCACGGCATCGCGATTACGGATCACAATACTTGCGACGCGATCGATTATCTGCTCGGGAAAGAACTGATGCGCGAGGATGGATTGCCAGTAGATGGTTTCCTCGTTATTCCGGGAGTTGAAGTCACCACCGCCGAAGGTCATCTGCTTTGCGTCGGGGCAACGTTGCCGGAGCCGGCGCGGTTGAAGGGACGCGCGGCGCGCGATGTCTGTGCACTGATTCACGAGAACGGTGGCCTCGCCATACCTCCACATCCCTACGATTTGTTCCGCGCCGGCATTCGCTTCGCCACCCTCGAAACTTTGCCGATCGATGCGCTGGAGGTCTTCAACGCCGCGACCACTCTGCGCCGCTACAACAGGTTCGCGTTTCGTTATGCCCAATTGCGCGGCCTTCCCATGACCGCAGCAAGCGACGCGCATCACGCCGCCGCGGTCGGGACCGCCTATACCATCCTCAACTGTCAGGAGCTGTCGGTGAATTCCGCTCTCACGCAGATTGTCAAAAGCAACGAGCTCAACCAGCGCTATCTCACCCCACGCGACAGCATGCGGAAGACTTGGAACAACTGGTTGCGTTTGCGCCGGAAAAAACTTCCCGAGATCACTTCGCGCGATGATGGCCTTGAGTAGCGCGAGCGTTCTGCTCGCTCCGTCCCGCATTTTGCTGAATGGTGGTCCCGTCTCTCTGGTAGGGCGAGACTCTATCGAGCCGGTGGACCAGTAGCTCTTAGGTGGTGGCTCCGCAGAGCGTCGCCCTACCGAGGGTCGTTAGCTCGCGAGCAGCTTTCTAAGCTCACTCACATCCGTCACCGGCGCCTTGCAGGCAAAATTTTCACAAACGTAGGCTGCAGGGTTTCCACCCACCATCGACATCGCGCGGATCGCCTCGTTTGTTTCGCCAAGATAGCTCTGTCCCTCTGCGCCATCTGCCAAAAGCAGAACCTTATTCGGTAAAAAATGCCGATGCCCCTCTGCCAGCAATGCCTTCGTTTCAGGCGAATCGGAATCGCCCGCGATCACGATTTGTCGCGGCGAATCTTGCAGAAAATCAAACGCCACCAGCATTTGCGGCAGCGCACTTGGAAAATGCGCCACCTGCCGGGCGAAAGCGTTGACCGTTTTCTTTGCGCGTGCCAGCAATTCGGCGTCGTTTCGTATTGCCGCGAGTCGCGCCAAATTCAGCGCCGCCACCGAGCTAGTCGCAGGTTCGGCGCTATCGTTGTCCTCTTTCATCCGCAGCAAAATATTGTTGTCGTGACCCGTGACCGTAAAGTAGCCGCCGTTTTCGTTGTCCCAGAAAAGCGGGTCCATCTGGCCTTGCAATTCGAGCGCAAATTTTAGCCAGCGGATTTCGAACGACGCTTCATAAAGATCAAGCAAGCCTTGAATGACGAAGGCATAATCATCGGCGAATCCCTCGACTTCGCCGCGGCCTTCGCGATAACTGCGGAACAAGACCTGACGCGACTCATCATAAAGATTGGCGCGAATAAACTCCGCTGCCCGCGTCGCTGTTTCCAGATAAGAGGCGTCATCCAATGCCCGGGCGACGCGCGCGAAAGCAGAAATCATCAAACCATTCCAAGCCGCGATGATTTTGTCGTCCAGATGCGGTCGAGGACGTTTATTGCGGATCGAAAATAACTTTTGCCGGCTCTGGGCCAGCAATCGTTCGACTGAGTCCTCCCCTTTACCGTCAACGGGCGAGACGCCCGTTGGCCCCACAGGCGGGACGCCGCCTGTGCTACGGAATCGCGCCGTCTCGGCGATCGAATGTCGCTCGATCAAAATGTTTTTGCCGACAAATTCACCGTGAGGATCGGTTCCGGCGGGAGCATTTCCGTTTTCTTCAACGCCATAGTGAAATGAAAACACTCGCGCGTCTTCACCAAGCGCATCGTCGATTTCCTGTGTCGTCCAAACGTAAAAGGCGCCTTCCGCGTTTTTGCTGTGACCGGAATCAGCGATCCCGGCTACAATCGGACTGTCTGCATCTTCGGCCGAATAGAATCCGCCCTCCGGCGAAGTCATGTCGCGCCGCACGTAATCAAGAATGTCACGCGCGGTTGCTGCGAATTCCGTATCGCCCGTGATTTGAAAAGCGTCGAGATAAGCGCTCGCCAACTGTGCCTGGTCGTAAAGCATTTTCTCGAAATGCGGCACATGCCAGTGCACGTCGACAGAATACCGATGAAATCCACCACCGATGTGATCGTGCATTCCACCAGACGTCATCTTTCGCAATGTCAGCAAGACCATTTCCAAGGCGTGCTGCCCGGGGTCCGAATCCGGATTGCGTGCGTGAAAGCGCGTCAGAAAATTAAGCGTGACCGGGCGTGGAAATTTTGGCGCGCCACCGAAACCGCCCTCGTGCGCATCGAATGTTCGCGCAAATTGCTGGTAAGCCGATTCCAAAATGGCGGCATCGATTCTTCCGGCTGACGTTTGGTCTTTGGCGGCTTCGCGCAGCGCATCAACGATGTTCGCGCCCTGCTTCGAAATTTTTTCGCGATCGTTTTTCCAGGCTTCTGCGATCCGTTGCAAAACTCTGTTGAAAGCAGGTTGACCAAATCGGTCTTCCGGTGGGAAATAGGTTCCGCCGACAAACGGTTCGAGGTGTGGAGTAAGCCATACGCTCATGGGCCAGCCGCCGCCGCCCGTCGTTGCCTGCACGAAGGTCATGTAAACGCGATCCACATCGGGGCGCTCTTCGCGATCGACTTTAATATTCACAAACTCGCGATTCATGATTTCGGCGGTAGCAGCATCTTCGAAGGATTCGTGCGCCATGACGTGGCACCAGTGACAGGTGGAATAACCGATTGAGAGAAAAATCGGTTTGTCTTCCCGCCGTGCTTTCTCGAAAGCCTCCTTCCCCCAGGGAAACCATTCCACCGGGTTCTGCGCGTGTTGCAGAAGGTAGGGCGACTTTTCCTGCACAAGCCGATTTTCGTGCTTCGCTATTCTTTCGTCATTCGTCATTCGTCATTCGTCATTCGTCATTCGTGCTTCGCCATTGCCTCGCCACGTTACGTTAGATCGATATGATCGAGTACTCGCACCTTATTTTGCTGTTCCTCGCCATCGGCGTCATCGCCTTCCTTTATTCCTGCGTCGGTCACGCCGGTGCTTCCGGCTACATCGCCGTGATGACACTGTTCGGCCTCGTAACCACAACCATCCGGCCAACCGCTTTGGTATTGAACATTCTCGTTGCGATCATCGCGTCTTTTCAGTTTTGGCGAGCGGGACATTCCTCATGGAAATTATTTTGGCCGTTCGCGCTCCTTTCAGTTCCGGCTGCCTACTTCGGCGGCTATCTCCAGTTACCTGCTCGAATTTTGAAAATCATTATCGGTCTCGTCCTGCTCTTCTCTGCCGTCCGATTGTTTTTTCGTCGCGGCGATCCCCCGGCGGTTACTCCACCACCTTTGCCCGCCGCGCTCGCGGTTGGTTCAGGCATCGGATTTCTTTCCGGTCTGACCGGCACCGGAGGAGGAATTTTTCTCACACCCCTTCTACTTTTTTCTAACTGGGCGAAGACAAAACAGGCGTCGGCGGTTTCTGCGTTGTTTATTTTGGCAAATTCAATTGCGGGCCTGGCCGGTTTTGCTAGCGCCAGACAATCCATTCCGACTTTGGCAGCCGTTCTTTCCGGCGCCGCAATCATCGGCGGGGCGGTTGGTTCGCATTTAGGAAGCCGCAAGTTCCCGGTTCGCACCATTTCGATCTTGCTCGCAACCGTCCTTGTTATCGCAGGCTGCAAATTAATTTTTACCCGCTGAGCATCGATTTCGTTCGCGATTGAAACTTCCCGCGCCTTTCCAACCTAACGCGCATTCGGGGCGGTTGCGTGCGTATGGAATCTGGGGAGCACAGGCAGCTTGCCTGTAGTCGTCGGCAGCTTGTCGACAACAATCTGGCAGCTACCGCAGCTCCACTCGTGGTGCAGTCGATGGCGACCACGGGTTGCGCCGAAAATCGGCGGCCACAATTTCTTCGCGATAACGTGTCAGCAGTTCGCGAAAACGGGCAAGGTCGAGCGCCTGAAATTCATCCGGGAGGTCCTCCAAATTTCGTAATGCCAACTCGAACAACCGCGTGGCCGGTGGCAAACGCTGGCTATGTTTGGGATGCGATGGTTGCTGGAAATTTTTCTGCAAATGAACGAACGCACCCGCGGCCTGAATCAGCGCCTGGTAAAAACGCCCCAGCTCCGCGTTTTTTTCCACCAACCAAAGTTGTTCGAGCACATCGTGCGCTTCGTAATATTTTTGCGCATTCCACAATTGAAAAAATGCAGTGTAATAATTTCGCGACGCTCCCTCCGTAGACCCAGACTCGAGCGAACGCACAAAATCCGAAATCCGCTCGCGTTTATTCATTGGAGGCATAACTTCGGCAAAGCAAGGAAATGGGCAATCGCTTGAGATGACACGATGACGCCGTCGCTCGTCGCTCTCCTGCTCGTGATCGTCGCAGGATTAGTCGTCTGCTCCGCCCTTTTCTCCGGCCTGGAGACTGCGCTCTTCGCCCTCCGCCGCCATCAGCTGCGCCGCCTCGAATCCAATTATCCCGCGCTCGCCGGCTTTGTGCAAAAGTTTCGCGAAAATCCGCGCCGTGTCCTTGCGGTCATCCTCCTTGGTTCCGCGCTCGTGAACGTTTTTCTCGTCGTCATTTGTCTCGCTTTGCTTTGGGAAACGCCCCGGACCACCCCGTTACCACCCTGGCTGATTGCTGTCTCGCTCTTCGCCATCATCGTTTTTTTCTGTGATTTGCTCCCCAAGCTTGTCGCACTTTCGGCGCCTTATCGCCTCTCCGCTCTTGGCGTTTTCACTCTGCGCGTCTTAATGCCGCTGCTCGAAACCGTCGGTAGCGCCTTGGAAACGATCAGCGCCGCTATCGTCGAGCTGGTCACGCCCCGGCACATTCGCACTCGCCCGCATTTGTCCGATGAAGAACTCGAAACCCTGATTCAGATCGGTGCCGAGCAAGGCACGCTCCAGGAAGCCGAAGGCGAGATCATCCAGGAGGTATTCAAGCTAGGCGACAAAACCGCGAAAGACGTGCTCACACCACGGGTCGACATGTTCGCACTGCCGGACGATCTCACGAACGAAGATGCGATCGCGCAATTGAAAACGCGCCGGCATCGTCGCGTCCCGGTCTATGCCGATTCCCCCGACAACATCCTCGGCATTATCGAAGTAAAATCGTTTCTGCTCCATCCGGAAGCGCATTACACCGAGACGATGGTGCCGCCGTCATTCGTGCCCGAAACAATGCGCGCGCTCAATTTGCTGCGCAGTTTTCTGACGCGCTCGCAAGGCATGGCCATCGTGGTGGATGAATTTGGCGGCACCGAAGGTATCGTCACCATCTCCGATATTATCGAAGACATTCTGAGCGACGCCGCTCCGCTCGGTGACACCGATCTCGACATCGAGCCACTGGCGGAAGGTCGCTACCTCGTCAACGGTAGAGCGCGTCTCGATGATTTGAGCGAGCGACTGGGGTTCGATTTCGATGCTTCTGGCATCGATACCATCGGCGGCTATGTCTTCACGCAACTTGGCCGTGTTCCCGAAGTCGGCACCGAATTGGAAACACCGCGTTTGAAAATCACTGTGCGGCGCGTCAATCGCCGGCGAATCGAAGAATTGCTTCTCGAGAAAACGGTGTGCATAGATAGCGAAAGCGACAACGGAGAACTTCCATGATCTGGCTGCTGGTCGCACTTTGTTGGATCATTTCATTTCTCTTCGCCGGAATCGAAGCGGGCCTTCTCGCGCTCGATCCGGTACGGTTGCGGCATCGCGCCAAGAGCGGTGATCGGGGCGCGCGGCGGCTGCAAGAAATGCTCAAGCAGCCCGACCAATTGCTCATCACCGTCCTGCTCGTGACCAATGCCGCGGATATCACTGCCCTCATTATTCTGACCCACGAGCTCGTGCTCCGTTTGGGTTGGCTCGGCTACCCGATTGCCGTTGCCATCGCGCTGCCGGTTTATCTTTTCCTCCTCGGCGTCCTGCCGAAATCATTGTTCCGTCGTTTTCCCTTGCGTGCGGTCGCGCGGCTTTCCGGTTTGCTCGAGCTGACCACAAAGTTGTTGTGGCCATTGCACGCCATCGGCGCATTCATCGAACGTACTGTTTTTGCACGCGCCAAAAATCCGCCACGTCTCTTCGCCGGACGTGAAGAGTTAAAAATGATCGCCGTCCAAAGCGAAGAAAGCGGCGCGCTCAGCGCCACCGAACGGGCGATGATTCATAACGTCGTCGATTTTACCTCCGTCAAAGTACGCGATGTAATGGTCCCCCTCGACAAAACCTTGTCGTTTGATCCGGACGGCTCGCCAAGAGAAGTTTTGGAAACGAGCGAGAAATCCGGAATCGATCGATTTCCCATTTTTGCCGACAACGCTGAACCTCTCGGTCTGATCAACGTTTACGATATTCTTTTCGACACCGAATCATCCCGTTCGCTGCGCCACTACATGCGCCGAATCATCACCGCTTCAGAAAACGAATCCGCTTATCGCGTAGTCCGCCGTCTCCGCGCCGCGCGGATCGGCCTGGCTGCTGTTGTCGATAGCCGCCAAAAATCCACTGGCATTGTCGCGTTAGAAGACCTCGTCCGGCAGCTCGTGCAAGGGTAGCGATTTATTTGTCGTGGCCGGCATGTCACCCGCGCAGTTCGCGGTTCTGCAATCATTGCTTCTCTTCGATAAATTGCGCCGCAGCGATGAGCATGACGTGGGTGAAGGCCTGAGGGAAATTTCCCAGCAATCGTTTTTCGCGCGGATCGTATTCTTCCGACAGCAAACCGAGATCGTTTTGCAACGTGAGCAGGCGCTCGAAAAGCTCGCGCGCTTCTTCTTTGCGCCCGAGCCAATCCAGACAAATGGCGAACCAGAACGAGCAGGGCAAGAACACGCCTTCATTTCCGGGCAAACCATCCACATTTTCCTCCTGCGGCCGGTAACGCAGCACGAAGCCATCCACCAGCAAATCGCGTTCGATTGCCGCGATGGTATAACGCATCCGTTCGTCCTCGATCGGCAGGAATCCGATCAGCGGCGCCATCAGCAAGCTGGCGTCGAGCGCGTCGCTCCCATAGAACTGGGTAAAGGCTTTAACTTTCGGGTTGTAGCCACGCTCGCAGACTTCGCGATGGATTTGGTCGCGGATTTTTTTCCAGCGCTCAAGCTCGCCGTTCGCGGGCAGCCCAGCCTCTTCGATCAATTGCACGCCACGATGGAACGCCAGCCACGCCATCATTTTCGAATGGGTGAAATGTTTGCGGCCGCCGCGCACTTCCCAGATTCCTTCGTCCGGTTTCTGCCAGTGTGATTCGAGAAATTTCATCAGCGCTTTTTGTAACGCCCAATCCGTCTCCTCAATTTCGATGCCGGCCTGTTGGGCGTGATACAGCGAGCTCATCACTTCGCCATAAACGTCGAGCTGAAATTGATTCGAGGCGGCATTGCCAATTCGGACCGGCTTGGAATTTTCGTAGCCGGGCAGCCATTCGATTTCGAACTCCGGCAAACGGCGTTCCCCGTGCATGCCGTAGAGAATTTGCATTTGCGCTGGACTGCCTGCGATTGCTCGCAGGAGCCATCCGCGCCACGAACGCGCTTCCTCTGCAAAACCCGCGCGCGTCAATGCGAAAAGCGTGAAGGTCGCATCGCGCAGCCAGCAGTAACGATAATCCCAATTGCGCACGCCCCCGATTTTTTCCGGCAACGAAGTCGTCGCTGCCGCTACAATTCCGCCGGTGGGCGCATAGGTTAGGCCTTTGAGCGTGACGAGCGAGCGCACTACTGCGTCGTTCCATTTGCCGCCGTATACGCAACATTTGGCCCAGTCTCTCCAATATTTCTCGGTCTCGCGTAGGGCATGCTCGGGATGGATGGCGCGCGGAGGTTTCTCATGCGACGGATACCAGGTCAAAACAAACGGCGCTCTCTCGCTTTCCGCGATTTCGAATTCCGCCGCCGTTGTTAAATCTTTCCCGCGGGTTTCAATCGGCGTGCGTAAGACCAACGCGTTCGGGCCCGCGATTGCTTCCAGTCCGTCGCCGCATTTCCGCACCCACGGCACCACGTCGCCGTAATCGAAGCGAATGATCAGCTCCATGCGCATTGCGACTTTCCCGCGCACACCCTCGACAATGCGAACGATGTCTGGGTTAGTTCCGCGCGGCGGCATGAAATCGATCAACCGCACCGCGCCGTCCTTTGTCTCGAAAGTGGTTTCGAGAATTAAGGTGTGACCGCGATACTTTCGCGTCACTTCTGCCGATGCATCACTCGGCGCGATCAGCCAACGGCCATTTTTAGGTTCGCCTAGCAACGCCGCAAAACACGAAGCGGAATCAAATCGGGGAAAACAGAGCCAATCAACTGACCCATTGCGGCCGACCAACGCCGCCGTCTGTGTATCGCTAAGAAATCCGTAATCTTCGATCTTCATCAAAATTGCTTCAAATTGTAGGGCGTTTCTGTGAAACGCCGCTTCGTTTAAATGGCGTCTGACACAGACGCCCTACAATTGCCGACGTCTTATTGCTATTCGTAATCCTATTTCTATTCGTATTTCAGATCCGATTACGATTCCGCCAGTTTCGCAATCCCATCGCTTGTTAATCGAAACACTCGCCAGTCATCCAACGAAACCGCGCCTAGCTTCTTGTAAAACTCAATCGCCGGCTCGTTCCAGGTTAGGACCGCCCATTCCATCCGCCCGCAATTGTGGTCGCGCGCGATCTCTGCCAGATGCACCAGCAAAGCGCGACCATAACCGCGACCTCGCACTTCCGGTTTCACAAACAAATCTTCCAAGTAAAGCCCGGGGCGCCCAAGCCAGGTGGAGAAGTTAAAAAAATAAACCGCGAACCCGACCGGTGCAGTATTTTCAAATGCAATCACCACCTTCGCCGCTGGTTCAGCGCCAAAAAGCACTTCATGCAAACCTTCCTCGGTGGCGACTACGTCATTGGGCGCACGCTCGTAGGTCGCGAGATCACGGATCAATTGCAGAATGATCGGGATGTCCGCGATGGTGGCGTCACGAATCTCAAAATTTCTGGTCATCTGCGCCAGTATCCTATGTAAAGGCCGGCAGTTTCCAAACCGCTGTCGTCTTTCATCCTGCTCGTAAGCGCGCCTTCATCCAAAAGTTGCGTTCGTTCGCGTCTTGACAAAGCGAGCAAGCGAAGTCAATCGAGTACGGTGTCCTTGACCTTGAACCGAAATCTATCTTCGCTCGCCGCGCGACTTGTGCTGACCTTGATCGCGTCATTCACGGGCGTGATCGCGATGCCGGCGCGCGCTCAGGAACTGCCGTCCCTCATCAACGTCGTTGATTACTCCAAATTGCTTCCGCTCCTGCCCGATGCTCCCGCGGGTTGGACGGCCGATAAACCCGAAGGCTCAACGACAGATGTTGGCGGATTCAAATTAACGAACGTTCATCGCGATTATCGCAAGGGTGAGGGCGACAAGGCGCCGACAACCGCGATCAGCGTTCTCGATTCGGCGGCTAACCCTGATTACGTGGAAGCAACGACGGCGGCGTGGAATTTCACTACCACATCAACGGAAGGCTATTCCAAGGCGGTCACGATCGATGGCAATCCCGGGTTCGAGACCTTCGAGAACGAAGGCAAACACGGCACGCTTTGGATCATGGTGGCAAAACGTTATTTTCTGCAAATCGAAACCCAAGGACAGGACCCGGCCGCGTTGCAAGAATGGGCCAAGCGCGTCGACGTAAAGAAGCTCGCAACGATTAAGTGACATGCCGCAATCAGCGGCATGTCATCCTGAGCGGAGCGAAGGATCTCTCAAATCACGAGGCGTTCTGCTTCTATCCACGATCACGAGCAGAAGTTGTGTATCGCAATCGCACAAGCGGACGGTGAATAGTGATCGGTGACCAGGTCGGAAAGCGGGCTTCAATTCAGCAATCAGTATTTACCTCTCACTTATCACCTATCACGATTCACCTCTCCGTTCCCTCCCCCGCCATCGGCACGAAACGAACCGGCAGAACAGCGCTCTGCTCTAATCGCCCATTTTTCTTTTCCAGAAGGTAAAGTTCCTGCGCGAACTTTGCCCCGACCGGAATGATCATGCGCCCGCCCTCTTTCAATTGGTCGATCAATGGCTGCGGTACGCGCTCGGGCGCGCACGTCACAATGATGGAGTCGAACGGCGCGTGCTCGGGCCAGCCTTTGTACCCGTCGCCAGCTTTCACGTGCACATTTTTGTAGCCGAGACGTTGCAGCGTGGCTTCCGCGTTTTTTGCCAGCGGCTCGATAATTTCGATCGAGTAAACCTCGGCGACTAACTCCGCCAGAATCGCCGCTTGATAACCAGATCCCGTGCCGATCTCCAGAACACGATCGATCGGTTGCGGCCGCAATTCCTCGGTCATGAACGCAACAATAAAGGGTTGCGAAATAGTTTGATCGTACCCGATTGGCAGCGGGCGATCGGTATAACTCTCCGCCCGAAATTCTGCCGGCACGAATTCCTCCCGCGGCACTTTGCGCATCGCCGCCAGCACCCGCTCCTCCACCACACCGCGCATGACGATTTGCTCCTTCACCATACGCTCACGCTGCGCTGGGAAATCAGCAACTTGAGTCTGGGCCGGATGACAGCCCATGCAGACCAACACCGCCGCAATCCACAGAAATCGCATCACCAACAATAATACACAGCGTAATCGGGAAAAGACGCCGCTTCTCATGGAGCGTTCACTTCTGTTTCCTGGTAGCGCGCGCGTCTCGCGTGCAAACGCCAGTCCGGCTCGGACTTTCGGCGTCTCGCCGAAACAATTCTTGCGCAAAAGTCCGCGATGACGAGACGTCACCGCCAACACGCGAGACGCGTGCGCTACCCGAACACTGGAGCGACGCTGGCCGACGGGAATTTGTGCTCGGCAAGCTGCCGAGCACTGCGGGCTAGCAGCTCGCGTTCCCCAGATCGCAAGCGTCCCGCAGAGCGAAAGAACAAGCGAAATTCTCCGTGTCCTTCTTGGTCTTCGTGGTTAATTTCACGCCCAATAGGATGCAAGAAGACCGCAAAACTCCCGAGATGCGCGCGCAGATGACGGACATCGAGCGTCTGCGGCACTCGACAGCGCATGTACTCGCGACGGCGATCCTGAAGATCTGGCCGGAAGCGCAGTTCGCGGCTGGGCCGCCGGTCGACAATGGGTTCTACTATGATGTCGATCTACCGCACCGGATTTCACCGGAGGATTTCGAGAAGATCGAGGCGGAGATGAAAAAGGAAATCAAAGAGAACCATCCGTTCGAGCGGATGGAAGTTTCACGTGATGAGGCGCTCGATCTCGGCAAGAAAGGACGGCTCGCGGCGCTGAGCGATCGGGAACAGCCAAGCAAATTCAAGCTCGAAATCATCGAAAACATTCCGCCGGGCGAAACGATCTCGCTCTATCGCAACGGCGACTTCATCGATCTCTGCGCCGGCCCGCATGTCATGCGCACCGGAAACATCGGCGCATTCAAGCTCACCACCGTGGCCAGCGCTTACTATAAAGGCGATGAAAAGAACCCGCAGTTGCAGCGTGTTTACGGCACCGCCTTCAAGACAAAGAAGGAGCTCGACGATTACTTCGGCATGCTGGAGGAAGCGAAGAAGCACCACCGTGGCCAGCGCTTACTATAAAGGCGATGAAAAGAACCCGCAGTTGCAGCGTGTTTACGGCACCGCCTTCAAGACAAAGAAGGAGCTCGACGATTACTTTGGCATGCTGGAGGAAGCGAAGAAGCGCGACCATCGTAAGCTCGGCAAGGAACTGGAGATTTTCGTCTTGGACGACGATGTCGGTCCCGGTTTGCCGATGTGGCTACCACGCGGCGCAGCAATCATCGAAGAATTGGAGAAACTTGCGAAGGAAACCGAGTTCGCCGCCGGGTACGTGCGGGTTCGTACTCCGCACATCGCGCGAGAAAGCTTATATAAGAAAAGCGGTCACCTGCCCTACTACGCCGATTCGATGTTTCCGCCGATGGAATTGAAATATGATCCGGCGGAGGAGCACCAAGCGGCCGGCTTGGAAGCGACCATTGGAAAGAAGATGGAACAGATTAAGGCCTTTGAAAATATCTTCACCGGCCTTGGGATGGAAGAAGCCGCAAAAGATCATCGAGAAAGCCTCCAGCGTCTTGAAGAGAACAAGAGGGAACTAGCGACTCTCAATAGTAAGAGAAACGAAATTCTTTCGCGAAGTCGCTATTACCTAAAAGCGATGAACTGTCCGCATCATCACAAGTTGTTTGCGGCTGTTCCGCGTAGTTATCGCGATCTGCCGCTGCGTTTCGCGGAGTACGGAACCTGTTATCGCTACGAGCAGAGCGGCGAACTGTTCGGACTGATGCGCGTGCGCTCGATGCAGATGAACGATGCCCATCTCTACATGACGCCGGAGCAGTTCGAAACAGAATTCAACGCGGTGAATGAGATGTATTTGAAATACTTCAAGCTCTTCGGGATTGGGAAATATCTGATGCGTTTCTCGACCCACGATCCCACCAAGCTCGGACAGAAATTTGTCGATGAATCGGAGCTCTGGAAACAGACCGAGGAAATGACGCGCAATGTTTTAAAGAGCTCCGGCATCAATTATGTCGAGGTGCCTAATGAAGCGGCATTTTACGGGCCGAAGATTGACGTACAAGCGTGGAGCGTTATCGGTCGCGAATTTTCCATCGCGACGAACCAGGTCGATTTCGCGCAGCCGCGCCGATTCGATCTTCGTTACAAGGATCGCGACAACGTTGATAAGATCCCGCTCTGCATTCATCGCGCCCCGTTGGGAACGCACGAGCGATTCATCGGGTTCCTGATCGAGCATTACGCCGGCAATTTCCCGCTTTGGCTGTCGCCCGAACAAGTGCGCATCTTAACTATCGGGGATGAACCTCAACTACTCGACTACTCCCGAGCTATTCTGGATGAACTTCGCAGTCACCAAGTCCGCGCCGAGATCGATGCTTCAACCGACAAGATCAACGGCAAAATCCAGCGCGCCGAACAAATGAAAGTCCATACCATGTTCGTCATTGGGAAGCGCGACATGGAAGCCAATGCCGTCAGTGTCCGGGTTCATGGCAAAGGCAACCTGGGTGCGAAATCGAGCGACGAAGTTATTGTCGATATTTTGTCATCGATCAAAGAACGGCGCGCCTAGGAGCACGAAGGAGAAGTACCTAGCGCCAATTGACCTGAAAAAAATGATGCAGTCACTTTTGGCGCTTAAGAAATACTTCGGCTACGACGCATTCCGCCCGCTGCAGCAGGAAATCATCGACGATGCGTTGGCTAACCGCGACGTGTTTGCGCTGTTGCCGACCGGCGGTGGTAAGTCGCTTTGTTTTCAACTGCCGGCGCTGTTACGCGATGGGGTGACGATTGTGGTGTCACCGTTAATCGCGCTAATGAAGGATCAGGTCGATGCCCTGCGGACGAGCGGGATTGCGGCGACGTTCTTGAATTCGACGCTCGCCGGCAATGAAGCGCGCGAACGATTGCGTGGACTCGATCGCAACCAATTTCGTTTGCTTTACGTCGCGCCCGAGCGGCTGATGATGGAGAATTTTCTGGAGCGCGCCCTAAATTGGAACATCGCGCAGATCGCGATCGATGAAGCGCATTGTATCAGCGAATGGGGACATGATTTCCGGCCGGAATATCGGGAACTAAAAAAATTGCGGACGCACTTTCCCGATGTCCCAATCATGGCACTGACCGCGACTGCAACCGAACGAGTGCGCGACGACATAATCAAACAACTGAAACTTCGGGATCCGTGTTGTTACTTCGCGAGCTTTAATCGACCGAACCTGACCTACCGCGTGGTGGCGAAGTCATCTGCTTACCAGCAAGTGCTCGAATTCATCCGCGCGCGCCCGAACGAGAGCGGCATTGTTTATTGCGCGAGCCGCAAATCAACCGACGCGCTGGCCGAAAAACTAACGAAAGATGGAATAAAGGCGTTGCCTTATCACGCAGGAATGGAACCTCGGGAACGGACGCGCAACCAGGAAGCGTTCTTGCGCGATGATGCGCGTGTCATCACCGCGACGATTGCGTTCGGGATGGGTATTAACAAACCGAATGTGCGGTTTGTCATTCACCATGATCTGCCGAAGAACATCGAAGGGTATTATCAGGAAACCGGGCGCGCGGGTCGCGATGGTCTGCCGAGCGAGTGTGTGCTGCTCTTCAGTGTGGGCGATGTGGTGAAACAGCGGCGTTTCATCGAGGAAAAAAGCGAAAGCGAGCAGCGCATCGCGCACGAACAGTTACGCACCATGATCGCGTACGCAGAAACGCGCCATTGCCGGCGCGCGACACTGCTACAGTATTTCGGTGAAAGCTGGCCACCCTCTGTAGAGGCAGGCGTGTTGCCTGCGCTGGCTAGTGGTTATGCAGCCGACACGGCTGCCACTACAGCACCCACGATGGAGCGACGAGAAATTTCCTGCAACGGTTGCGATAATTGCCTAGAACCGCGCGAGACATTCGACGGCACGATTGCGGCGCAAAAATTTCTCTCCTGCGTGCATCGAGTGCAGGCGAAGCAAGGTTTTGGATTTGGACTGAATCATATCGTGGAAGTGCTGATCGGCGGCACCAACGACGCGATCAAGAAGCGCGGGCATGATCAGCTCTCGACCTTTGGAATCGGTGCGGATTTGAAACGCGAGCAGTGGCAAAAAATCGGGCGCGAACTGTTGCGCCTCGGTTTGGTAGAAGCAGCGCCGGGGAAGTTCGCGACTTTGAACGTGACTGAGGCCGGAATGATGGCGCTGCGGAGACGGACACCCATCACGTTAACCAAGCCGATCGAGGCACCAGCGAAGAAGGTCCGCATCCCACGGGCGGGTGAGATCGAATGTGACGAAGAACTTTTCGAGCGTCTGCGCGGGCTGCGGCGAAAAATTGCGGACGAGCGCGATGTTCCCGCTTACATCATTTTTTCCGATGCAACACTGCGCGAGATGGCGCGGGCATGTCCACAAAGTAAAAGCGAATTCGCGCAAATCGCGGGCGTCGGACAGCAAAAGCTCAAGGAATTTGCCGAGCCATTCCTGGCTGAGATCGGTGAACACCTTCGCTCCGGCTCGGCGATGGCATCTTCGTCGCGAACGTTCTGACGGGTCTGGCAAAAGGGGCATGACCTCTGCTGCTTCTCTCGCAAAATGGAGTGCGAAGAGGGCCAGCCGACGGAAGATGTGGATAGCGGCACGCCTGCCGCGCTTTCTTTCTGGCAAAGAATCGGACCGCGCGTGGTGGCGTTAATTGCGCTGGTTGGTCCAGCTGCCGCGGTATTCTTAACTCAGCATTGGCATTCGCGGCGCGAACTGATCCAAGATCTAAAGGAAACGCAGCCAACAACAGGTTATGCGATCGAAACGACGAAAGCCGCACCAGAGGTAATTCCGCCCACGCCAGAGGTAAGGCCGCCCACGTTAGAAATAAGTCCTGCCGCATCGACGCCGATTACAGTCGACATGATCGCAAGTCCACCGCGGTCGGTTACCGACCAGCCAGCTGCTTTGCAATTAACGACGAAACCAGCTGGAGCGACATTCGCGGTTTACCCCGGAATCATCGCGGATAAGGCCGCCCCTGCTTCCGAGCCCTTACGGACTGGTACAGCTCCCGGTACGGCTGAGGAGCTTCACGGTGGAAATTACACAATTTTTTTTCACAAGGACGGCTGGCCGGATAGCCGGACCGAGGTCCAGCTGCAAGCCGGTGAGGTTCGTCCGGTCGAGTACGCGTTTTTCCATGGCGAAGTTACGATCACGAGTGTTCCAAATGGCGCGGAAATTCTTTGCGGCGCTGTTTCGCTTGGGTTTACGCCGCTGACGGTTGCTTTGCCGGCCGGCAAACAAGTGCTCACCGCTCACCTCAAGAATTATCCCGACCGCACTCAAAATGTCACGGTTGATGAAAACGCAACTTCCACGATCGAGTTTCAAATGCGCACCCGCCGGCGTATCGCCAAATCGAAACCAACACCGCCGCCGCCGCTAATCGAAAGAGTCGGCGGCACCTTGAAACATTTTTTCGGCGGGAATCCGACTCCGCCGCCGCGAAGAAAACGTTAAGTTCTCATCAGTTTGCGATGAGTTTATCTGCGCGCATCCTAAATGGCTCAGAAACGTTGCAATATTCTAGTCCGGCGAGCGTTATGTCGTCTTGACCCTTCCGGCGATTCCACACTATCCTCCGCTCGCGTCGATCGGCCAACATCACAGCGAATATGCGCAAGGAACTTACTGTCCGCGGGCTAATCATAGGAATCATCATCACGTTGGTCTTTACTGCGGCCAATGTGTACTTCGGTCTCAAGGCCGGTCTTACCTTTTCTACCTCGATTCCGGCGGCGGTAATTTCGATGGCGATACTGCGCGGTTTCCGCGATGCGAGCGTTCAGGAGAACAACATTGTGCAGACCGTCGCGTCAGCGGCGGGCACGCTCTCGTCGATCATCTTCGTACTGCCGGGTTTGATCATGATCGGCTGGTGGACTGAGTTTCCCTTCTGGATCTCGTTCCTGATCTGCGCGCTCGGCGGCATTCTGGGCGTGATGTACTCGATCCCGCTGCGTCGCGCGTTGGTGACGAGTTCGGACCTGCCGTATCCGGAAGGCGTCGCGTGCGCGGAAGTTTTGAAGGTCGGCAGTAGCGGCGATAGCGCGCACGCTTCGGATATCGAACACGGCCGCGCGGGTCTGCTGGCGGTGTTGTGGGGATCAATTGTTGCCGCGCTCTTCGCGATCATCGTTGCAACGCAAATATTCGCTGCTGATGTGGCGCAGACGTTTCGAATCGGCAAGCGGGGCGCGGTGAGCGGCTATGATTTCTCTCTTTCGTTCGCGTTGCTCGCGATCGGTCACTTGGTGGGTTTGTCGGTCGGCATCGCCATGCTCATTGGCGCGTTTATCGGCTGGGGTTGGGGAGTACCGCACTACTCGGGGCTGGTGGGCGATCTCACGACCGCCGCCGGCCAACTCGCGCAAAGCACTTGGAGCAAAAAAGTCCGTTTCCTCGGCGCAGGCGCGATCGGCGTTTCGGCGATCTGGACATTGTTGAAGCTTGTCCAGCCAGTCGCGAAGGGCCTTGCCGGCGCGATGGCCGCTTCGCGTGCGCGCAAGGCCGGCAAAGCGGACACGCTGCCGATCACTGAGCGCGATATTCCGATCGGCATCGTCGGTCTGGTTACGCTGGTTTGCATGCTGCCGATCGGCTGGGTGCTCGGCTACTTCGCAAACACGAGTGGACTCGGCGCGCACATGACTACGCTCGTAATCGGCGGTGTGGCCTATGTCCTTTTGATGAGCTTCTTCGTCTCGGCGGTACGAGTGGACTCGGCGCGCACATGACTACGCTCGTAATCGGCGGTGTGGCCTATGTCCTTTTGATGAGCTTCTTCGTCTCGGCGGTCTGCGGTTATATGGCGGGCCTGATCGGTTCGTCGAACAGTCCACTATCGGGCATCGGTATTCTGGTGGTAATCGGCGCTGCCTTGCTGCTCGTTCTTGGCGTGAAGCCATACGTTTCGCCGGAGGCGAGCAAGGCTTTGATGGCGTTCGCGCTTTTTACTACCGCGGTCATCTTCAATGTCGCCGCGATTGCTAATAACAACTTGCAGGATCTCAAAACCGGGCAGCTTGTTGATGCGACTCCGTGGAAGCAGCAGGTCGCACTCGTGTTCGGCGTAATCGCCGGTGCCTTCGTCATTCCGCCGGTGCTCGATCTGGTGAATCATGCTTACGGTTTCGTTGGCGC
>Ga0209376_1002309_pt1 | contig 18231 bp, 13 predicted proteins | sample GraSoiAngelo_134_FD_185891 | JGI IMG/M metagenome (GOLD analysis project Ga0209376, IMG submission 185891) | Grasslands soil microbial communities from the Angelo Coastal Reserve, California, USA - 14_0929_05_30cm (SPAdes) (version 2) | ecosystem: Environmental > Terrestrial > Soil > Grasslands ... | reverse complement strand
AGACTCATTTTCGGCGCATCCCAAGGAGGCTGACGAAAAAGCTGGAGAAGACCGTTTGAAACCCCAATGCGACAAGCGTTGCTCCCGGCACAACGAATCGCATCGTGCGGGCATAGTCCAAGTGGCCAAAGCCAGTCAGCCACCATTGCCAGACTGCGACCAGCAACAAGCTGCCGCCAGCCAGCACCGCCAACGCCGCGACGACCAGTCCTTTTTCCAAATTCACTACTTCGAAAAAGCGTTCCAAGTGCCGGTCTGGTGGAAGGAATCCCTCGGTAGTCGCGAACGTTTTGGCGAAGATGGCAAAGAGAATGCACTGATACCCGCACAAGATGGCGAGACTGGCAAACAACAGCGTGTGAGCGTCGAACGTGCTATGTCCGATGCGCAGACCCGGCATGGCCACGAGATAACCAAGCAGGCCGAAGGCAATGAAGACGCCACCGGGGACCACAAAAAGCCAACGCGGACTGCACATTAAAAAATAACGGAACGTCCGCCAGCCATCTCGAAATGTTTTCAAGTGCGGGGCGTGCGAGGTACGCTTGTCGGGGTATAGAGTGATCGGGACCTCGGCGATCGCGAACGTTTTGGCGAAGATGGCAAAGAGAATGCACTGATACCCGCACAAGATGGCGAGACTGGCGAACAACAGCGTGTGAGCGTCGAACGTGCTATGCCCGATGCGCAGACCCGGCATGGCCACCAGATAACCAAGCAGGCCGAAGGCAATGAAGACGCCACCGGGGATCACAAAAAGCCAACGCGGACTGCACATTAAAAAATAACGGAACGTCCGCCAGCCATCTCGAAATGTTTTCAAGTGCGGGGAGTGCGAGGTACGCTTGTCGGGGTATAGAGTGATCGGGACCTCGGCGATTTTTTCGCCGCGCAGGCTGGCTTTGATAATCATCTCGGTGGCGAACTCCATTCCGGTGCAACGCTGGTCAAGCCGTTCGTACATCGCTTTGGTAAACCCGCGCAGGCCGCAGTAAACGTCGTTAATCGGGGCGCCGAACCATTTCCGAACGAGCAAAGAAAAAAATGGATTGCCAATCCAGCGATGTAAAAATGGCATCGCGCCCGGTCGAATGGAACCACCACCAGCTGGAAGCCTGCACCCTTGAACCAATTCAAATCCTTCTCGCAATTTTTCAACGATCTTCGGGATCTCAAGGAAATCGTAACTGTCATCAGCATCCCCTATGATGACGAATTGGCCGCTCGCAGCAGCAATTCCTCCCATCAATGCGCTACCGTAGCCTGGTTCCTTGATCATTACGACGCGCGCGCCATGGCGCTCAGCGATAGCTCGAGACAAATCGGTGCTGCCATTGTCCGCCACCACAATTTCACCAGCGATGGAATGTTCGCGGCAAGCTTGCCGAGCTTTCTCAATGCAACGTGCCAACGTATCCTCCTCGTTCAGGCAGGGAATGACTACTGAGACCTCGATAGCCTCAGTCTGGCGTTTAAGCGACATTGACCTATTCTAGCATAATCGAGTTATTGCAATCAGTGACAAAATCACTTTCCAATCGCAACACGAGCCGATTCAATCCGCGCCAATGCTGCTAGTGCAAGAGCTTTGTTGATGATAAACAGCTCGTTTTTCCCGACATGCATAGCCATCAGCTCATCTATTGCGCTGTCCTGATCGGAATTTTCGGTGTCATCGCGAGAGCCGCGCCCCCCGGCTGGCACCATTTGTGGCAAAGATTTCTGCGCGTGCTTTCCAATCTGGCTCGCCACAAGACAGTGAGTTGGGTCGGACTGGGCGCGTTGGTTCTGGTGGTCCGGACAACGCTTCTGCCACTCTGGCCGATCCCCAAGCCATCCATCTACGATGAGTTTAGTTACCTTCTGCAGGCTGACACCTTCGCGCACGGCACGATGAGTTTAGTTACCTTCTGCAGGCTGACACCTTCGCGCACGGCTGCCTAACGAATCCAGCGCATCCCCTTTGGCAGTTCTTCGAAAGCACCTACATCCTTCAACAGCCCACTTGCGCCTCTCGGTTTCCACCAGCGCAGGCACTTGCTATGGCCCTGGGACAGGTCCTCTTCGGGCATCCTTGGTTTGGCGTCTGCCTGAGCGCGGGTCTGCTGGCTGCGGCGCTTTGTTGGGCGCTGCAGGGTTGGTTGCCAGCCGGCTGGGCGCTTCTTGGAGCATTCATTGGTGTGGATCTTTGTCTTTTCAGTTACTGGATGAACAGCTACTGGGGAGGGGCAGTGACGGCAATCGGCGGCGCTCTGGTTACTGGCGCGTGGATCCGCATCGCGCGGACAAAGCAATCGCGCTATGCATGGCTTTTTGGAATTGGGGTAGTGATCGTTGTTTTGGCGCGACCGTTTGAGGGATTGCTCCTTGTTGTTCCGACACTTATTGCGCTGAGTATCGCAAACCGCACGGTGCGCGTCTGGCTGCCGATCGTGGTCACCGGCGTTCTGGGCGTTTCCTGGCTCGCTTATGACAATTACCGCGTCACCGGTCATCCGATCCGCATCGCGTGGGCAAAGCGATCGCGCTATGCCTGGCTTTTTGGAATTGGGGTAGTGATCGTTGTTTTGGCGAGACCGTTTGAGGGATTGCTCCTTGTTGTTCCGGCACTTATTGCGCTGAGTATCGCAAGCCGCACGGTGCGCGTCTGGCTGCCGATCGTGGTCACCGGCGTTCTGGGCGTTTCCTGGCTCGCTTATGACAATTACCGCATCACCGGTCATCCGTTGCGTCTACCCTACCGGGAGTATTACGACCAATACGAGGTAGTGCCGCCTTTTTCGATCATGCCGATCTCCACGAGTCCGCGAACCCTTCGACATTTCGATCTTGAGTCGCGGAATCGTGAAACATATCAGCGCGCACGGAGTTGGCGGCTCTTGGTGGACCGCCCGTTAGACTGGCTCACTCTACTACGTTACTACTACGGCAATCTCATCTGGCTGTTGCCGCTGGCCGTGTTCGCACCTTTTCTGTGGCGTTCTAGGAGAACGCGATTTGCGGTTGTCCTGGTAGCAGTGATCGGGATGGCGTCCCTAATTGAGGTGTGGTGGTATCCGCACTATGGAGCGCCGTTTCTAGCGATGCTGTTGATACTCGCAGCGCAGTCGATGCGTTACCTCAGGCAATGGAGGTGCGGTGGTCGCGAGGTGGGCCGTTTCCTCGTGAGCGCTATGCCGGTTGCGGTCTTGCTAGTGATGATTGCCTCAGAGGCAGAGGCGATTGCGATCCATCGAACAGCGGATCAGCTGCAGTCGAGGAACTCGCAAAAGGAAGGCATTGAGCGGGAGTTGCTCGAGAAAGAGCCTGGCCGACACGTAATCTTTGTTGATTATACCGGCCTGCCTAGTCCACATCAAGAGTGGATTTATAACCCGGCGAACATCGATGCTGCTCCGGTCATCTGGGTGCTGGATCTAGGCCTGACGGAGAACGAAAAACTCCGCCGCTACTATGCCGGGCGATCCTTCTGGCTTTTCAAGCCGGCTGAGTCGATAAACCTTAAACCTTACTAGCGGAATTTCTCATCCGGGATGCCTGTGGTTGATCAGACCGTTATCGATGCCCGGCCAGAACATTGGCGAAGCGCCAGACTTCGTGGAAGGCGTTATAGAGCGGTGTCGGCGCGACGCGGATGACGTTCGGTTCGCGAAAATCGCGTTTCACATCAGCGAGGTCGGGTTCTGTTTCTGAAGTTCGCCGGCCTCCTTCTGCATTTTTTCTGCTTGCCTCAACATCTCATTTAAGTCGGGATCGTTCAGCGGGATTGGCCTCTGCACGCAGAGGCCCGGCGAGAAGCAGACAGATGATGACGAGAGTGGAATATGGCCGATGTTGACTGCATAATAGGATGGTAGCAAGCCTGACCGGCTTTCTTCAATTTTCCCTGAGTTTTCGCAGTCCTCGTTGAGCGGATCGCGTTAGACGCTTACACTCTAGAAGCAGCGCCTGCTGAATCACCCAGGATCCAAAACTTTACCGACGGCCAATTTATCGAAGCGCTCAGCGGTCGATACCTCGACAACATCGAGCCCGCGACCCGGAAACCTTATTCGCAAGTCGGGGACAGCGACACGTGCGCGATGTCGAGCTTGCGGTGGCGCCGCGGAAAAGGCGTTTGCCGGCTAGCTGCGTGTCAGGTAAAGGCTGCTATGGAATTTCTTCATAGCGTCACGCATGAGGGTGGCGCTTTAGCGCCCTGTGAGCTGGCGTCGCCGTGGGTGTAGGTGTGGGCGTCGCCGTCGGCGGCGGCGTTGGTGTTGGCGTTGGCGACACAGTAGGAGTGGGTGGCGGTATTGGCGGAGGACTCGGCTGAGACCTCAATGGGTGTGGATAAGTGAACTTTGTGTATCCAGGCTTCGCAGCGATGAGGTAGTCCCGGCCTTGTTGGACGTAGTTCGCGACTTGTTGGCCGTTGCCGCATTGATCGGTAGGGTCTTGAGTTAACCCAACCGTATCGCCGCCCGTGTCAGTATTGTTCCAGATATAGACGGGTTCAGAGTACGTAAAGTAACTGAAACCCACACCAATGTAAGGTGGGCATATGGATGTAAACGCATGGAACACCGCGCCTGTACCGTATCCCTGGCCGACCTGATGCGGCGCTGGATAGCTCTGCCAGCAACAATACGCGCCAGAATTACGCCTCGTGTTAAGGACGCTAAATAGGACGTTACCCTTATTGCCCCACGCGCACGAACTAATTGCTGGAAGGATATTATCGGTAACTACACCCGTTCCGCCGCGCATCCAAAAGAACCCACACACTGGCAATGTTGTTGAGCCATTGCAATCTCCGAAGTTATCGAATACGAGTTCGTTATCATAAAGTTCTGCGTGTCGCAGGCCAATCGGGCCGGTGTCTGCCCCGTGAGAACCCAATCCAGAATTGTCGTCTATATTATGTCGCCAGACTATACGCGTGTTGCTGTCTATATCGAATGCGTTCAGGTAAGCGTGAAAATCGCAATCCTCCACGTAAAAATTGGTTGCACCATTCGTGTCATCTGCCCCCATCGTGGAGTTTGTTGTCCACGAAACGTCTCCTGCACCAAACTCCCATTTTATCACAACAGCTACTGCGTTTTGTGAGAACGTGTCGTCAAACGAACAGTTCCACACTAAGCCTTGATTACTGGCAGCGAAAATGGCGGCTGCGCCGCCGCCATCGTTCTCAAACCAGCAATCGTGTATCAGAGTCTTTGGAGTGATATAGGCGGAAGTAAAAAGACCGACAAAGGATGATTTATTTGTGCTCGCAAGGAATTGTATCCCGCTGATTTCCGCGTTGCCACTTAGCGTCTGTTGGATTTTCAGCATTGGGTCATCGCTGTTTGCGTTTCCTTGGTAAGCGTCCACTATCGTAGTGGTCGGATGCGTCGCGATCCACCAGAACGTCCACGTACCCGATCCCGCCGTACTCGTGATGTTCATTACGAGAGTCGTGCCAGAATAACTGGTCACCGTCCCTTCCATATACGTTCCGCGCGCAGGCGGGACGGATTCACTGCCACCGCCACCAGGAGGATGCGGCATCTTGGCAATTCTTAAAGTTTGACCCGGAGTAATAGGCAGGCCGCTTCGCGTGGTTATAAAAGTCTCAGGTCCTGTGCCGACTTGGACGGATGACTTGGTGTTGCCGATGATGCGACCTGAGCCGCCACCCTCTATTACGATGGCCTTACTAATCGTCACAGGAGTTGACCAAGTAAATGTTCCAGCCGGGAGCGTGATCGTGTCGCCGGCCTGCGCGAAGTTATCGTGTAGATATTGGACATTGGTCGCCGTTCCATCGGAATTGTAAACCGTGCCGAGCGCGGAAAAGCCGCTCCACGTCACGATAACGATGGCGCTTGTACACATAAGTCGGAATTTACTCATGGGTCGCCTTGGGGGCCCGTTACGGCTTTCGCGCTGGTCGATTGAAGCAATGGTCTGGCTCAATCCGGTCTGGATAAATGACGCCTTTTTTTTCATAGGGGCGCCGATGTCAGCAAATGCCGACAAGGCCGTCAAGAAAAATTTCACAGATTTTTGACCATTAAGTCTCACGGCCCCAACAGCTTCCATAAGGTCGCTCCACTTCCTATGGGGGTTGCCCCACCAAATTCTCTGGGGTCTCCTACTAGATATTGGGGCTCTTTGTCTTACCGTTCCCCCGTAGAAATAAGGCGATTTTTTTTGGCCAGCTGATGACATTGTCGTCAAATGACGACAATAGTCGTCAAGTGAATCACAGATTTTGTTGCCCTCGGTTCACGGCCCCCAGACCCGGGAGATTGGCACCCCCTCTGAGGCGATTTTTTTTGGCCAGCTGATGACATTGTCGTCAAATGACGACAATAGTCGTCAAGTGAATCACAGATTTTGTTGCCCTCGGTTCACGGCCTCCAGACCCAGGAGATTGGCCCCCCTCTGGTCTGTTGCTAAATTCTCCTAGCCCTGCAAATATTGGGGACCTTCGTCTTCCCGTTTCCGTAGAAGTAAGTGTGTCGAAGATTGAAGGACTTCTAAATCGGCCAATATGAAAAAAGATGCCCGCTTGACCATCCGAGTTCCGAGGAGATTAAAAGACAGACTTGCTGGCATCGAGCGAGTCTATGGTGTCGGACTTCCCAAGATCGCGAATGAATGCCTGACCGCATTTTGCGAATATGTAAAGCAAAAGGAACAAACGCCGACCTTTCCCATCCTCATCACCCCGACTGATGCAGCGACGGAGAGCCAATTGAAACTTTTCGCGGAGAATTTGCCGTTATCCACGGACTTGAATAGGCCGGAAGCCGAATACGCGGCCAAAAAAATCAAGCGTTCACACTCGTCGCGCTTGGGGTCGCGAGCGCCGAGGATTTCAAAATCTCGAAGGCAAAGAATATAGAACGTCTCGTATGAGACGTGCCGCTAGTGAATTGGCTGAGGATTTCAAAATGAAAGAGTTCTCAACCCTCGTCGTGAACTCTGACTCTCTGACGCGCGGATGCTTAGCGCCTCAGCCACCAACCCGCCTTGGATCATGTGCCGTTTCGAGCGTTGAAAACGTCTGGAATTCCTACATTTTGCAATTATACGTTATAACTCCTTCCCTCGTGGCTGTTATGGTGCTCGATGGCCGCGTCGCCCGGGCCACTACGTCGGCAAACCTTACAATTCTTTCTATCGCTGCCCTTTAGCGAGAGCGAAGATGGCGAAGTTATTTTTGATAACGTAAAGTGCTAATAATTAAAATATTATGGTTTAAAGCCCGAATCTAACAATACGATTTCAAACCGTTTGGCAAGAACCTTGCTATCCTCTCATGGCACGGCGTTATCTAACCAGTTTTATCTAACCAGTTAGCCCGACGAATTTCCAGCAAAAGCGTCCCGGTCCTCGCGAAGCTCAGCTGGGGAAGCAAAGTGGCCGTTCCTCTGGATGGCCACTTTGTTGTCGTGTACCGATCGCCGCTTAGGCGGGCAGCACCTTTCCCGCAGGAACTTCCATCTCTAGCGATCGCCCGAGAAAATCCAGCAGCACTCGAATTCGCTCTTTGGCAGGCAACACTTGGGTAACCACGACTTCGAGGCCCTGAAAAGCTCCTTCTATCAATTGAACTGGCTGGCCAATTTTGAGAGACGAATCGACGGTGACGACTTCTTCGGCGCCCGCTTTTGATTGAAGCGCAATGACGGTGTTTTCCGGCAGGGTTGCCAGACGCTGTCCAAACCGGAGGATTCCCCGGACTCCCTGGGAGCTTTCAACAGCGCGATGTTGAGTGGAATAGACAAATTTCGCAAACAAATAGCCGGGAAACATCGCCTCCACGAACCACACAGGGCCTCTCTGGGTCAGCTTGCGAAAACGCAACCGGGGCGATAAACACTCGATTTCAAACCGACGTCGCAGTGCGGTCGCCGCCAGATGCTCTCGCTTGGGTTCGGCCCTCAAACAGAACCACACGGGATCGTTAGACAGCGCGAGCAAGGCAGAGGACTCCGTCACATACGCAGATTACGGCGTCCGCAGCCTCACCTCAAGTTCCCAAAAAATGCAAAAATACCGATTGGAAACTCGAGGACGACCCCAAATTCGGGGATGCGATATTGCACAGCCTGATGAGAATTCGAACCGACTCCAATCACAATTTACCGACACTGAAATCTATGCTCTGGGCTACTGAAGCTACAGCACCGCTCTGTTCGTTTTGCTGCACGCGGGTTTAATCAAACAAGAAGTCGTTCGAGATCGAGAAGCACTCCAGACCCAATTCGCAAATATTATGGATCGGCTCTTAAAGCCGTTGCCGCCTGACCGATGGGAAAAGCATCTGGCGTTCTCCGATTCAAGATTCTGGGCTCGTCGCACAGTAGGCCGTGTCCTGGAGTTCTCCAGCGAAACTGTTCATTCCAGTCAGCCAGTATTTGTCGCGCGTTGGCGGCGTTTGGTGAAAGGACGTGCCTGAAGCTTTGTCCACTTCTTTATCCACCGGCGGTATTTTTTGAGCTCATTTGGGAACACTTGAGATCAAGCTCGTCCAACGGTTTTACCTATGAAAGAGCACTCAAGAGCAAGTGAGAAAAAGTGAGCGTAACTGATTGGCACTCATTGCGAACGAGACGCTCTACCAACTGAGCTATACCCCCCGTTATCAGCAAACCGGAGATTAGCACGCCCGTGGCGGTTTTTCATCAAGCGACAACCGGTTTTGCATTTTTCGGCTCAAACCGTCACCGGTGGTGGGATCGATCTCCCATAATAATACGAGCGATGCGAAAGAACGATTGCAGTGGACGCTTTCGCGTTTAAGGTGCGCTCTCCAATTCTTAGCATGCTCCAAACGATTCTCGCTCAGGCTCAAAGCGCGGCGCCTCAACAAGTCCCAGGCGGCGGCATCGGCTCGTTTTTTGTGCCGCTGATATTCATCTTCATTATCATGTACTTTGTGATGATCCGGCCGCAGAAAAAACGACAGCAACAACAGCAGCAACTGATTGCGAGTTTAAAAACCGGCGACCGCGTGGTGACGAACGGCGGCATTCACGGTCTGATTTCCAATGTGAAAGAGAACACCGTTCTGGTGAAGGTGGCCGACAACGTAAAGATCGAGATGGACAAATCGGCGATTACAAACGTGCTGAAAGAGAGTTAAATCGTTGAACCGATAAATCGGAATGACCCCGGCACTTACATTTTTTATCGGGCTTGCGATGCTCGTCCTTTTCGGATGGTACTTCGCCACCGATCAAGGGCCGCGGAAACGCCTGCTGGCCATGACGCTGATGCTGTTGCTTGTCGTCTTCAGCATCGCCACGATCTGGCCGCCACAGAAAAAGATCGCGCTCGGCCTCGATATTCAAGGCGGCACATCATTCCTGATCCGGCTCGTGCCCGGCGACAAGCCGATCACCAAAGGGATGCTTGATCAGGCCGTGGAGGTGATTCGGAAGCGTATCGACGTTTTTGGAGTCAGCGAACCGATCATCAGCCCGGTCGGCGGCGATCGGATTCTGGTCCAAATTCCTGGGCTCGATACAGCGAAGATTCAGGAAGCGCGGGATCAGCTCTCGCGGGTGGCGAAACTCGAGTTCCGTCTGGTTTATCCCGATAATGGCGAGCGATTGCGCGAGATCGACGAAGGAAAGCAAGTCATTCCGCCGGAGTTCCGCATCGAGACGTATAAAATGCAGCGTGAAGGCGAAAAACCGGTAGAGGAACGGTTGCTGGTAAAAAAGAAAGCTGATTTATCCGGCGAGCGTGTTTCGAACGCGGGCGCTTCCTATGAAAAAGACGGCTGGGTAGTCCATTTGCGATTCGACGCTGAAGGCGCCAAGCAATTCGGCAACATCACTGCGGCAAACGTTCATCATCGCTTTGCGATTGTGCTCGATGGAATCATCCAATCTGCGCCCGTCATTCAAGACGCAATTTATGGCGGCGACGCACAAATTACGGGAAGATTTACCGAGGAAGAAGCGCGCGGATTAGCGAGCGTGCTTGAGAACCCGCTGCAAACGCCAGTAAGCATCGAGGAAGAGCGCAGCGTATCGCCAACTCTTGGGCTGGATTCAATCCGCGCGAGCATTCTGGCCGGCTTGGTTGGACTGGCGATCACGCTCGTGTGCGTTGCAATTTACTACAAAATTCCCGGTCTCGTCGCGAATGTCGCACTGATTATCAACCTCATCCTCCTCGTCGGCGCGATGACGATGTTTCACTTCGTCCTGACATTGCCCGGTATTGCGGGCATCATTTTGACGATTGGCCTGTCGGTGGACGCAAACGTGCTCATTTACGAGCGATTGCGCGAAGAAATGGCCCTCGGGAAATCGCTCAAGATTGCGCTCAACACGGCCTACGAGAAAGCGTTTAGCTCCATTTTTGACGCGAACGTAACGACGCTGATCACGGCAGCGATTCTGTTTTGGAAAGCGACCGGTCCGGTTAGAGGCTTCGCGATTGCACTTACGCTTGGCATTCTGGCGTCGCTGTTCACGGCGCTCATCGTGGGGCGGAACTTTCTTGGCTGGTTTGTCGATACAGGAAAACTGAAGCGCATCTCGATGTTGCATTTGATCTCAGCGCAAAACATCAATTTCCTAGGAAAAGGCTTTATCGCCTGCATGTGTTCGCTCGCGTTGCTGCTGGCCGGCGCCGGCGCTTTTTACATTCGCGGCGACAAAAATTTTGGCGTCGATTTTCGCGGCGGCGACCTGATTACATTAAGCGCGCCCGGTAAAATCGACATCGGACAGGTCCGCCACGCGCTGCAACCAATCGGACTTGCCGACGCGTCAATCCAGGAATCCACGCAAGTCGGTAAGAGTTATATCACCATTCGCACGCCCTTGAACACCAGCGACAAGGTGGAAAAACAAATCATGCAGACGCTCCCCAACGTCGGATTCCATGTCGAAGGTTCGGAGCGAGTCGGGGCGCTCGTGGGCGGCGAGCTGGCAAAGAGTTCGTTGGTCGCGCTCGGCCTTGGCATCCTGGGTATTCTAATTTTCGTAACGTTCCGCTTCGAACTTTCCTTCGCCGTAGGCGCGATCGTCGCGTTGCTGCACGATGTGCTTATGACGGTCGGCGTATTCGCGCTTCTCGGCCGTGAGCTGACTCTTACAATGGTTGGCGCGGTGCTGACCATCGCCGGTTATTCCATTAACGACACCATCGTCGTTTACGACCGGATACGCGAAGGCCTCGCTAGCGGGCGGCGTGGCACGATCGAGGAGATTATGAACTCCAGTATTAACCAGACGCTGAGCCGCACCATCCTTACGAGCACGGTGACGCTGATCCCGATTCTGTGTCTGTTTTTCTTTGGCGGCGCGGTGCTACGCGACTTTTCCCTCGCCATCATCATCGGCGTGGTCGTCGGCACTTACTCGTCGATCTTTATCGCCTCGCCCATCGTCCTGTGGTGGACGCGCGCCCGCGGCGGGAGAGAGTCGGCCTTGCGCCGCGAAATCACGGAAAAAGCAGCCACTGCGGCAAATCCTCTCGCCCAGCGCTAAAGCGACCTGCCTTCGCCGGTTTTCCGGGCAGATTTGACGAGGTTGTCCAGCCCGAGTACTCTCCGGCTCGGTTTTTAAGATAAATTCCTAAATTCAGGGAGTGATGATTGATGCCAGAAGTGATTGTTCGTAAAGGTGAACCTGTCGATCGCGCGTTGAAGCGGCTGAAAAACAAGCTGGACGCCGAGGGGATTCTCGAGGAGGTCCGTCGTTTGCGCGCCTTCGAGACGCCTTCGCAAAAGCATCGCCGGAAGGCGAAAGCCAACGCCAAGCGCGGTAAAATGAGGTTTCGGTTTAATCCATAAAGAGGTTACAAAAGTTAGAAGAGTTACAAAACGATGTAACTTTCTTAACGATTTAACTTTTCTCGAACAGCTCCCGGACCGCCTCCACCAGACCGTCAATATCGTGCCGGCGCGCCTCGATATCGACTTTGAGCCCCTGATCGCGTGCGGTTTTTGACGTGATTGGGCCGATGCTCGCGATGCGCATTCTCTTCGGCCACGGCAATCCGAGCGCCAGAAAGTTTTCGACGGTTGAAGAACTTGTGAACGTGATCAAATCGGCGCCATCCTGCGACAATTGATGCCGCGCGCCGCTGGTGTCGCGCGTCTCCGGCACCGTCCGATACGCGAACGCTTCGTCCACAATCGCGCCTGCGGCCGAGAGTTCTCTGGGCAGAACGTCCCGTGCCTTTTCTGCGCGCACCAAGAGAATCCGCAAATTTTCGATGCTTCCCTGTTTTTTGAACTCCCGCGCCACCGCCTCGGCCACGAATTCTTCCGGCTGAAGATCGACATGCAGATGAAAGTCTTTCACCCGTTGGGCGGTGGCGGGCCCGATGGCGGCAATGCGCACGCCGCCGATGTCACGAGCGTCGTCATACAGCTTGAAGAAAACATTAAAAAACGCTTCGACGCCGTTTGCGCTCGTGAACACGATCCAGTCATAGATATGCGCGTCCTGCACGAGTTCCGCGAATTCGCGTAAATCGCTCGGCGGCTCGATGCGGATCGTGGGCAGTTCGATCACGTGCGCGCCGAGCGTCCGCAGTTTGTCGCTCAACACACTCGCCTGTTTTCGGGTTCGCGTAACGACAATCCTTTTTCCCAAGAGCGGCCGCTTTTCGTACCAATTGAGACTGTCGCGCAACCCGACGACTTCACCGAATACGGCCACGGCCGGCGCTTTGAAATCGCTGGCGACAGCTTTTTTGGCGATATCTTCAAGCGTGCCAATGAGCGTTTCCTGTTGCCCGGTAGTAGCGGAGCGCACAAGCGCCACCGGCAAATCGCTGCGCACCCCTTGCTTCAGCATTTCGCTCGTGATGGATCCGAGACGTTCCACGCCCATTAGCATTACCTGCGTGCCGCCCAGTTTTGCCAGTGCCGCGTAATCGATTGCAGTCTCTGCCTTTGCTGGGTCTTCGTGGCCCGTAAAAAATGTCACGTGGGAATTATGTCCCCGATGCGTCATAGGGATGCCTGCATAAGCCGGGCCGGCGATGGCCGAGGTAATTCCAGGCACAATTTCAAATGCGATTCCCGCATCGGCGATCGCCTGCGCCTCTTCTGCACCTCGGCCGAACACAAACGGGTCCCCGCCCTTTAACCGGACGACCTGTTTTCCTTCGCGTGCTTTATCGATCAGCAGCGCGTTGATTTCCTGCTGGGTTCGACTTTCGCCTGGTTCTTTCCCGGCATAAATAATTTCTGCATCGTCCCTCGCCCAGCTGATCATCTCCGGATTTGCCAAGTGATCGTACACAATCGCATCCGCACTCTCGATACACTCCTTTGCGCGCAAAGTCACCAATCCGAGATCGCCTGGCCCAGCGCCAACCAGATAAACTGTTCCGTTCTGTTTGGTACTCCTGGTCATGCTCCTACTCTTGCGTGATCCTTTGCAACAATTCGTCGGCCAACTTCTCGCCTTCATCGCAGGCGCCTTCCGCTTCGGCCTGCCGTGGCGCCGCCGATTCACCCAGGAAAACTTGCGCGCGCATTTTCATCTTGCCGTTATCAATCTTTGCAAGGACGCCCACCGGACAATTGCAATCACCCTGTAGCCGACGCAGAAATTCTCGCTCCGCCTGTAAACAAAGCAACGTTTCGCGATCGTTTGCGACGTCGACAAGTTCCTTTGCGCTTTGATCATTGGCGCGAACCTGGAGGGCAATTATTCCCTGACCACCTGCGGGCAAAAAGATTTCGCACGGAAGAACCTCAAGAAAAAATTGCCTGCCTTCAAAGCTGGTTTCGGTGCGACTTCGTGACAAGCCCAGGCGTCCAAGTCCCGCGCGCGCTAACACGATGGCGTCCCACTTGTTTTCCGCCAGTTTTCGCAACCGCGTCGGCACGTTGCCGCGAAGATCGATAACGTCGAGGTCCGCACGTTTCCAGAGCAGCTGATGTTTTCTTCGCACGCTGCCGGTTGCCACTGTGGCGCCCTCAGGAAGGGAAGCAAGACCGCCCCGGTGTTTGGAAACCAGCACGTCGTCCATCGGTGCCCGGGGAAGAACTGCTGCGATTTCTGCGTCCGGGCTCGTTTCACTCGGCAGGTCCTTGGCACTATGCACCGCAACATCCACTTCTCCGGCAAGAAGCGCGCGTTCGATTTCTGCCGTGAATACTCCTTTTCGTCCTGCCCGAGGATCGATAACTCTGGCTTTGTCCCCTTGTGTCGCAATAATTTTGGTCTCGATCTTTGCCTCTGGCCACACCGTTTGAATTGCTTTTTCCACCAAACGAGCTTGCGTGCGCGCCAGCTCGCTGCCGCGCGTCCCCAGGACAATCTTTCGATTTTCGGCGGTCATAGACCGCCGCTACAGCTCGGACGCCCGTGCGGATTTTCGCCGAGCGGCAGATGCTCCGCAGTTTGTGAGGGGCGATTCAGTCCTCGAGAGATTGAATCAACAAAATCCGCGACATGTTCCGCAATGATCCTCTCTGCTGCGGCAACCTGCTTGCGTCGGAGGGCGAGTGATTGCTCCGCCACGGATCGTATCGAATCGATGTCGTAAAGATAAACCCCTTCCATTTCATTTACGCCGGGATCGACGTCGCGAGGCACGGCGATGTCGATGATGAAGAGCGGACGATCCAATCGTTCGTGCACCATCGGTGCCAATTCGGCCGGCGTGAGTAGCGGCGTTTCCGACGCTGTCGATGTAATCAGAATATCGATCTCGCGGCATTGTGCCGCCCACTCGTCGAACGGCACGGCGCGGCCGCCTACCGCTTGCGCCAGCTCGCACGCGCGATCGATCGAGCGATTGCTTACGCGAAGATCACTTACGCCGCGCGAAATGAGCGCACGCGCGGTGCGTTCGCTGGTTTCGCCTGCGCCGAGCACGAGCACCTTGCGATCGCTTAATTTGCCAAAAATTCTTTGAGCTAAATCGACAGCGACTGAGCCGACCGACACCGCGCCCCGCGCGATGTCCGTGTGCGTTCGCACTTGCTTCGCCACGCGAAAGGCGCGCTGAAACAAACGATGCAAATACGGACCGACTGCTCCGGATGTTCTGGCCGATTCGTATGCTTTTTTTGCCTGCCCGAATATCTCGCTCTCGCCAACAACCATCGAGTCGAGTCCGGAGGCGACCCGGAAAAGATGCTGCACGCACTTTTCGGCCTCGTACCGATAAAACGGCGGCGCGTAATCGTGAGGATCGATTTCGATTCTTCGTGTTAGACAACGCGCAATTTCATCCGTGGAAACGCGTTTTTGTGAAACCGCGTAAACCTCAACCCGATTACACGTCGTCAACAACAACGCTTCGGCGCAACCGGTTTGGCGCAGGATCGATTCGGCCGTGGCGCTACCCGCGAAATGCTCCCGTGTCGCCACGTCGGCGGTGTGATGACTTAATCCGAGACAGAAAAGATTCATGGCAGCGGACGCATTGCCGCGGTGAATTCGATTCCCCAGAGAAGTGCCAGTGCCACGCTAAAGCCAATAATGCATAACGCGGCCACCCATTTCGGCGCGAGCCACCGAAGATGACGACCTTGCAAAATCGCCGCGTAAAGCAGCCAGACCCCAATAGCGGCGACGACTTGCGCCCGTGGCAATGGGTGGCCTGTAAAAAAACCGCTCACAATGCCGAACGTGTAAAGCGCAAAGCCCCACCAGAGCAGCCGGGTGATGGTTGCATAAAGATCTGTCAGCGGCGGCAGATGATAAAAAACAGAATGCAACTGATGCGTCTTAAGCTGCCGTTCTTGGATCAGATACATGACGCCAGCGATGCAAGCGACAGCGAACGCCCCGTAGGCCACGGTTGAAATCGAAGCGTGAAATTCCAGCCACGGATTGGCTGGCACTTTCACCGGGTGAAGGATGTCGATTGGCGCAACGAGCGCAAAACCTTGCAGCAAAACCACCAGCGGTGCGGTGAACGCGCCCATCAGCGAGAGGCGATAGAGCGGACCCACCAGCATGTACATCAGCGCCACCGACCACGCAAGAAACACGAAAACCTCAAACAGGTTCGTCAACGGACAGCGGCCCAGCGCATGACCGCGGATCGACAGGAACGCCGTTTGAAAAATGAATCCCAAGCCGACCGCAAAAAAATTGAATCGCATCGGCCGAAACATTCCGGCACGCAACTCAACAATCGTGTGCACGACTGCTGCGAGAAAACAAACTGTCGAAACGATGAGAAGATAGCGATCCACCGGGACAGCTTATTCTAGATTGCCGTCCCGAGTTGGCAATCCTCTGTAAAGTGGCCGCGTGATTGCTAATTTGCTCCGCCGGCGCGTCCGTCGCGGAGAAGGTTGATTGACCTTTCATTGCAGCCCACTAGCGTTCCCGCCGATGGGGTTGGACATATTTGAAAAACTCCGCGCTGCTGTGCGCGATGTGCCTGATTTCCCAAAGAAAGGAATCGTGTTTAAAGACATCACACCTGTGTTGAATGATCCGGTCTTGTTCCGTGCGTCGATTGACCTCTTTCTGAAGCGATGTCGCGGCGTAAAAATCGACAAAATTGTCGGGATCGACGCGCGCGGGTTTATTTTTGGATCGACAGTCGCCTATGAACTGGGTGTCGGTTTTATTCCGATCCGAAAGCGCGGCAAGCTTCCCTATCAAACGGAGGTCGCGAAGTATTCGCTCGAGTATGGCGAAGCGGAAATGGAGATGCACATCGATGCTATGGGAGGCGGCGAGCGAGTTGTGCTGGTGGACGATTTGCTCGCGACAGGCGGGACTTCTGCTGCCGCGGCTGTCCTTATCCGTAAGGCTGGCGGAAATCTGGTCGAAGCGCAGTTTCTAATTGAGTTAGAATTCCTTCATGGCCGAAAGCAACTCGAGCCGACGCCGATCACGTCGTTCCTGAAATACTGAATTTTTTCAGGGGGTAGAACGCGGATGCTGAATCAGGCCCAGGAATCCTATTCTTGGGCGAGGGCGGGGGATTTGGATTTTGGATTTCCAACTTTAGATTAAACCGCAATCTAAACTGGCGATGAGAATGTCCCGACACCTCGAACAAGTTCTGGCGCACGCTGAAAATCGTCTTGCGGCCACAGGAAGTAGACGACCGACTGAGGCTCTCCCGCTTTACAAAAAATTTCTCAAGGTTGAAGAGCATCGATTGCGTCTGAAGCACCAAGCCGGAGGGGGTGGCCGTGAAATTTGCGCGCGGCGCGCTGAGCTCGTCGATATTCTGTTGCAATACGTTTTCAGCGCTGCTGCCGCGGCTGCTCGCGAAAATGGCCGGGCGGAGGTTCCGCTGGCGTTGATTGCTCTCGGCGGATATGGCCGGGGCGAGCTCAACCCTTTCAGTGACATTGACGTCATGCTGTTGCATCGGCAACGAGACGAGATTTCGCCGCACTTGGAGGAAATGGTGAACCAAGTTCTCTATCTGCTCTGGGACAGTGGTTTCAAAGTGGGGCACTCCACGCGTTCCATTAAAGAAGCGATTGCGCAAGCCAACCGTGATATGCGCACAAAGACCGCGATGCTGGAGTCGCGCTTTCTCGCTGGCGACAGAGAACTGGCGGGCGAATTTCGGGAGCAATTTCGTTCTAAATGCATCGAGGGACACGAACGGGAATATGTTGAAATGCGCATGCAAGATCAGGTCGCGCGGCACAGAAAGTTCGGCGATAGCGTGTATCTACAAGAGCCCAATCTGAAGAGCGGCTGCGGCGGGCTGCGCGACTATCAAAATCTGCTTTGGATAACATACTTCAAGGAGGGATCGCTGAGCACGAACCAGCTGGTGGGGAAAGATTGGCTGAGCGAAAGCGACCAGCGACGAATCGAGAGGGCCTACGATTTTCTCCTGCGCTTGCGCACGGATTTGCATTACTCGACCGGACGCGCCACCGACGTACTGCACATCAATCTGCAGGAGCAAATCGCAAAACGGCTCCATTATTCTCCTCGAAACGGCCAGCTCCGCAGCGAGGCGCTAATGCGGGACTACTACGACCACACGCGAAATATCTTGCGGGTGACCGAACGCATCACGGAGCAATTTGTGAGCGGATACGTCACAAACAAGACCCATTCTCTCTTTAGTTTTCTCCCGTTGATAAGAGGTGACAAAACTCCAATCGGGGACTTTTTCTTTGTTCGCAATAAACAATTGCATCCGGCGCGGCGGGATATTTTTCGCAAAGATCCCGAACAGATGATGCGGGCCTTTCAGTTGGCGCTGGAGCGCTGCTTGGATCTTAGCCCGGAACTGGCGGATTTATTGAGCAGAAACCTCGGCCAG